>Ga0194052_1001424_pt1 | contig 13866 bp, 11 predicted proteins | sample SepL226m_MetaG_FD_160117 | JGI IMG/M metagenome (GOLD analysis project Ga0194052, IMG submission 160117) | Anoxic zone freshwater microbial communities from boreal shield lake in IISD Experimental Lakes Area, Ontario, Canada - Sep2016-L227-6m | ecosystem: Environmental > Aquatic > Freshwater >... | reverse complement strand
GAATATGGGCATCCTCTGGCCTTACCGTACAGTCAGCCCGGCTCTCAGAATTCTGGCAGGCAGGTAAACCGCGGGCGTATTGTCACCACTCATCGGACGCTGATGCTGCCAGGCAAACCGCCGGGACCTCTCAATTCAGCGCTTTCATTCCTCAGACTTTTCTTCCATTTTTTTCAACCTGTGCCAACGCGAACCCGCCATCCGGAGTCGGAATCTGCAAGCCCCCTGCATGTTTCCACCGGTGCAGGCAAAAAAGACATCGTCCTGATTATCCGGGCTCTCGTTCCTTATTGGGAAGAAGCCGTTGATGCGCTGGCAACCGAGTGGGGGGAAAGGGGACAGGTGACGGTCATATCCGGCGGCAGCGGCGAAGATCCCCTGCACCCGTGGGATTCGCCCCAGGGAAATATGAAAAAGGCCGGGCTGATCGTGATTCCTCCTTCCGGACTGAAGCGGTTCGGCACGGTCTGGCCAAGGCGCAAAATGTGGGAGACCCTCAACCGGTTGGCCCCTTCCCTCATAATTATTCACGAGTATTCACCCTTTGTTGTATTCAGCGGTCTGGTTTGGGCAAAAGCCCAAGGATGTCCCTGCGTCGTGACCTCAGATGTCGGGCCGGTGCAGAGGCACCAACTCGGACCGTTGCAAAAAATTGTTCACGCGCTTGTGAACGCCTCGGTGGATGGTGTGCTTGCACGCACGCAGGACGCACTTGACCAAAGCCTGATCTCGCAAAAAAGCGGTCTTCTCGCCCCCCATGCCGTCGACACGCGATTCTATGAACTCAAGTTCCGATCGGACAGGTCCCCAAAAAGAATTATTCAGGTCGGCAGTCTGATCCCCCGGAAAGGAGTTGATCTGCTTCTCAAAGCGTTTGCTCTGGCAAAAAAGACGCGGGATGATCTCGAACTGGTTTTTGTGGGAGCCGGGGACCATGCGGGAACACTCCGGCTGGCGGACGAACTGGGAGTCGGAGATTCCGTTACGATCCATGATTTTCTCCAATCCAAAGAGCTGGCCGCCGAATATGCCCGAAGCGATATCTTTGTATTGGCCTCCCGATTTGACAGCTACGGCGTTGTCGCTCATGAGGCGGCAGCGTCCGGCCTGCCTCTGGTCATCAGCAAGTTTGCAGGCTCTTCCTCAACATTGGTCGTTCCGGGCGCGAACGGCTTTCAGGTGGACCCCAACAAAACGCAGGATTTCTCGGACGCAATCCTTCATGCCTTGGATCCTGCGCTTAACGCGGATTTTTCAAAGAAATCGCGAGAGATTGCCGAGAAATACGATGTGCAGTCGGTCGCACATCGCACCGTTTCCTGGCTCACCCAGATTGTGGGGTTCAAACAATCCGGGGCGGCCGGCACGACAAACCGCTCGTTCCTCTCCGGATGCCTCAGACTTGTCGCAGACGTATTCAAGGGACAGTTCAAACATTTGTCCGACTTTTTGGCAGCCGACGCATTTTCTTCCATGCACCGGCAGATCGTTTTTCTCAACCGATACGTCCCCTTCTACCGCCAAACGATCCTGCAGAAAATTGCAAATTGGAAGCTGGTAATGATCCTGTATTCAGGAAAGACACTGGGAAATTTAAAGACCGCAGAAGGTCTGGAGAGCGCAGTCGTCAACTCGTTCGAAACACATCTGAACAGTGAGAACAAAATCATCTGGCTATCTCCCACACTGAAACTGTTCCAGATCAGACCTGATGTTGTCTGCACGGAACTGAGCCTGTCGCTTCTAAGCACCTGGTGGCTTTTTGTCCTGCGCCGACTCCTGCGTTTCAGGATCGTCTTCTGGACCCATGGATTCCAGAATTTCGGATGGCGTGACTCAAAACTCGATTGGAAAGACCGGATCCGCCTCCTGTGGATAAACTGGGCTGACAGCATCATCTTCTACAGCGATGACAGGAAGGCCGACGTGGAAAAATTCACGGGGCCGAATGCCAAGTATTTTGTCGCACTTAACACTGTGGATACCTCCAACTACATTTCCGTCTTCGAAACCTTGGAGAACGAGGGTCTCGAATCCGTGGCGGACCGCCTATCCATCGGAATCCCCAGCATGATTTTTGTCGGGCGGCTGACCGCAGAAAAGGAGGTCCTGGGATTGGCCGAACTGCTCCGCATGACGGCTTCCTGCACCAACCCGCCCGACCTCCAAATCGTCGGATCTGGGGAACTGACCCGCTCGCTGGAATTGGCCTGTTCCCCCTTCCAGGATCGCGTCCGGTTTCATGGAGCCATCTTTGATACAAGGAAACTGGGCGAGTTGATTTACTGCTCGAGCATCATGGTTAGTCCAGGCTATCTCGGGCTCAATGTCGTGGACAGCCTGGCTATGGGATGCCCCTTTGCGACAATCCATGATATGCACATCTCCAAACGGCACAGCCCGGAGAGATGTTATCTGACTGATGGGCAGAACGCCATTTTTGCGTCCGGTATGGCGGATCTCGGGAGGCGGCTTTGCGAGTGGTTCAACAATCACCATGGCGTCGCTCTCTCCCGTTCGGAAATCCGACGGCGGTTTCTCGAATCCTGCTCCCTAGAAAATCAGTTTTCCAGAATGAGTGCCGCCTTCGAACATAAATCGCATTCCCTTCGCCAATGACACTTGATTCCCAGCCTCGCAGCCCATCAAAAAGCCTGCTGATCGCGCTCCTCATTACTTGCGGATTCATAGCCATTTTCATTCCGCTGGATAGGGTGCTATTCCCGCAAGTCACCCTGGCTCCTCTTTTCGGAGCCATCCTCCTCTTCGGTCTTAGCCTGCTTTTTCGCCCGTTGCCAACCATCGCCTGCTTTCTTGTAACGCTTCCATACGTCATGCTAAGCATGATATTTTTAGCGCCGTTTGACCCGACGAACTCCGTGATTCTCACCCGTTTCTGGGTGAGGACGATGACGTTTGTAACCGTTGGCATTGTATCGGCAATGGCCAGCTACTTCCGCTGCCGACTGGTGGATATGTTGGGCCAGACAAAGCAGTTGCTTTTTGAACTGCCGGTGGCTGTGGTTCTTTCAAACTCTTCCGGACGGATCACATGGGCAAACCCTGCCGCCAGACTTATGCTAGGCAGCGTCTCACTTGTAGGACGCCATTTTCTCACCGTGCTGCCCTCGGACGGAACGCCCATAGATTACGACGCCCTTTTTAACTCCACAAACTCCGATGCCTATGTGCGCCGGGCAGTACCTGACCATGGGGTTCGCTTCATGCGACTCTCCGCTGGGCGCAGCCAGACTCTGGTTACCGTTCTCCTCCCGATTGACAAGGAGAAATGAACCCTCCGCGCCTCACTATTGCAATTCCCACAAAGGACAGGCCGGACTGGTGCCTTCGCGCACTGTCATCCGCGTTTGATCAACTCGACGGCAGAACGGACGTCGAGATTCTGGTATCAGATAATTCCGCGGACGACGAGACCCAACGCATGGTCTCAAGAATTCCCCAGCAAGCCATTAGATATTGGCGCAACTCCCCGCCAACCGAAATGGTAGAAAACTGGAACCACCTCCTCTCGAAGGCCACAGGTCAGTATATTCTCTGGCTCCACGACGATGATTATATGCTGCCGGGATCAGTTCGCGGAATTCTGGAAACATTATCAAAATATCCCGAGAGAGGTTTCCATGTCTTTTCGGCTCGAATTATCGATGACCGGGAACGTCCGATGCGACGGGGAGGACAACACAAGGACGAGCCCCTCTGCCCGCGAGCAGCCATCCTTGCCTTGTTCACCCATTCTTCCTTCATCCGTTTCCCCTCCGCAGTTGTTCAGGCAGAACTTGTCCGAAGCTCGGGCGGATTTTTTGAGGATCGCAGGGATTTGGCGGACCTGTGCTTGTGGAGCAGACTGGCGGCTTCCACAGGCATCTCTTGCCACTCGCTCGCAACCATCGCATACACCATACACCCTGCACAAACAACCTCCCGCATGTTCACCGAAAGCACGCTGGCCGGGATCTCAAAAATGGCCGGCCGTTTCGAATACCTCCTCGGAACAACGGACCTGAACAATGCCCTCGGACGCTTTTTCTGGCGGTTTGTGATCGGAGGTGCCACACGCGCGCTGAAAAACGGGGATCTGAAGGAAGTGAAGCGGATTCTGCAAATCAGTAAGAGTGAACTTTTCCAATCCAAACCCTGTCCGGGGCAATGGCTCCCGCTAAGGTCCCTTCTTGCCCTGGCGGGAAGTTTTGGCTGATTTTCTAATAATGGACATTATTTCCGAACCACTAATTGACTGCCGCATTCTCGAAACCAAGGGCCTTGAAGACCACCGGGGAGCCTTCATTAAAACCTTCCATGCAGATGCGTTTTCAAAGCTCGGGCTGCCGGTCGATTGGAAGGAAGAGTTCTACTCCACCTCCCGCAAGGACGTTCTCCGTGGGATGCATTTCCAACTTCCACCCCATGACCACGACAAGCTCGTGTATTGCATTAGGGGCCGCGTTCTGGACGTCTTGCTGGATCTTCGCCGAGGCGGGGACTTTGGCAAAACGGCATCGGTGGAACTCTCGGCCGGGAACCGCCGCCTTCTCTTTATTCCCAAGGGAATCGCGCATGGATTCCTTGCGCTCGAAGACGACTGCGTGATGGTTTACAAGACCACAACCGTTCACGCTCCCACGCACGATGCAGGAGTCCATTGGAGGAGCTTTGGATTCGATTGGCCTATCCGAGATCCGATCATCTCGGTCAGGGATGAGGGGTTTCCACAGTTCAACGAATTCGCTTCCCCGTTCTGACCACGAAATGAAGATTTTTCTGACAGGCGGAACCGGGTTCGTAGGAAGCCATTTTATAAACCTTGCCCATCTTCGGGGGATTGAGATCATCGCCCAAAGACGGAGCCCAGCCAGCCTTCCACGACTGGATCTGAATAAGGAACCCACCTGGGTGGACTGCCCGCTCGACGAGTTGGATTCCTCACATTTCCGAGGTTGCGACGCGTTGGTGCATCTCTCCTCCCATACTCCCAATCCTCCATACGACACGTATACGAACTGCCTTTACTGGAATGTCACGGCAGCTGTAAAGATGTTCGAACTGGCTGCAGGAGTTGGGCTCAAAAGCTGGATCGTGGCGGGGTCCTGCTTCGAATACGGAAAATCCGGCGAACGCTATGAAGAAATTCCCGTTGATGCGCCGCTGGAGCCGACCGCATCTTACCCGGCATCGAAGGCGGCAGCATCTATTGCCCTTTCTGCCCTGGCTACCGAGGTGAAAGCCCGGCTTCTAATCGGGAGAATTTTTCAGGTTTTCGGACCAGGCGAGTTGGAAACCCGGTTTTGGCCATCGCTGAAGAAAGCCGCGTTGGCCGGCAACGATTTTCCCATGACCTCAGGCGAGCAAGTCCGGGATTTTGTGCCAGTCGAGCAGGTGGCGTCATATTTTGTTGAGGCGCTTTTCCGCAAAGACATCAAAGACGGAATCCCCCTCATTGAAAACATCGGCTCGGGTCATCCCCAGTCCCTGAAAGACTTTGCCGTTTCCTGGTGGATGAATTGGCATGCTAAAGGAAAGCTTCAGGTCGGCGCCGTTCCGAAACGACCGAATGAGGTGATGCGTTACGTTCCGAAACTGCCGCGCAAAAATAATGAAAAGCGGGATTGAGCCAAACCGAAGGATCCGCCGCCTAATGATGTTTCCGTTCGCGATTGGTATTATCTGCCCGCAGTAATTCCCTGCCTGACCGTCGGAGATATTTTTCTAAAAAGAACCGCGCATTTCAGTGAAGATCCTTCTCTCTGCCATCGCCTGCAATCCGGTAACCGGATCGGATGCATTCTTCGGGTGGAGTGCAGCCCGAGCACTGACCTCGCTGGGTGAGGTGCATGTGCTGACGCATGGGTTCAGCCGACCGTTTATCTCAACGGAGCAGGAAAAAGCCCTGCCTTCTATAAAGTTCCACTTTCTCGGCTCTCCAGGGAAGCTTTCCCGCAATGGCCTTGTGGCCAGATTACAATCCTGGCAAGGATGCCGCCTCTGGCAAGAGCGTCTGGTTTTGCCATATGCCGAGGAGTTGAACGCGCTCGAGAGATTTGATCTGGTCCATCATGTCACAATATCGAGCTGGCGGCTCCCCTCACCCCTTTGGAAACTGGGAATCCCCTTCATCTGGGGACCATTGGGCGGGGGTGAGGAAACACCCATGGCATTCCGGCCTCTACTCAGCCCGCCAGCCAGGGTGTTTGAAGTCCTCCGCCGCATGAGCAGCTTTCGTGCGAAACATTCAAAGTGTCTGCGCGATTGCGCGCACAGCTCATCTATTGCGCTGGCTGCGAATAAGGAGAGCGCCGGAGTCCTTGTAAAACTCGGATGCTCGCGGGTCGAAATGCTCAGCCCGGCATTCTTCCCTCCGAACCGCATTTCTCGATTTGAGCGCGATCTGCCGTCGAAGAACTGGAATGGACCATTGCGCATTTTTTCCGGTGGAAACCTCGAAGGTCGCAAGGGTGTGGCTCTTTCTCTTCAGGCCTTGGCGCGTTTGAAATGCGAGCGCATTCCTTTTATTTACCAGATTGGCGGCGGCGGCGCTGAAAAACCATTTTTGCAAAAACTAGCCAAAGAATTAGGACTCGGGCCGGAAGATATCGAGTTTGGCGAGGGGTTGACCGGATCTAACTATAGTGACGCCCTTCATCGAACGCATGTATATTTGCTGCCTAGCCTGCGGGAAAACGCCGGCCTCACGATGATGGAGGCAATGCTGGCAGGCTGTGTGCCTGTTGTTCTGAAGCTGGGGGGACCCGGCGAAATCGTAACAAGTGACTGCGGGTATCCCATTCCTGTAGAGAATCCTGCTGCCGCTGTGGAGGCGATCACTTCAACCCTTCGAGAACTTCACGAAAACCGTGCCCAATGCAAAAGGCTCGGAGAAGCGGCTAGCGCTCGGATCCGCTCCCATTACTCGGAGTCAGCTTACCTGGAGGAAATCAGGCGCATCTACCAGACTGCACTTCGTTCTTCCTGACACAGCAGAACGGGAACCCGGTTGCGTGTTGAGGCGTCCTCAACACGCACTCCGTCCGGCACCGTGGCGATCTTCTTCGCAATCCTTCTCGCCATGCACCAGAGCTCTGAGTTGACGTCTTTGGTAGGCTTCAAATGCAGAAATGATGCTTACCAAAATGCAAACAAGTGTCGGCCTTTTCCCCATAGAATAATGTCAATATGCATGGACTGACCCCTCCGGCTGTGGTTGCGGTGATTGTGACGCACCGCCGTGCCCTGGAGTTGCGGCGGCTTCTGGACGGCCTAGGGTCTTCAGAAGTCGGGCTTCTGGGGTGTGTGATTTCCGACCATTCGCCGGACGGAAGCGTTGCGGAACTGGCGAGAAGCACTCCGTTTAAAACGGTTGTGCTTGAGGATCCTTCAAATCCCGGCCCCGGTGCCGGATGGGCGAATGCGGCCAGGGCGGGGCTGCGTCATTTTCCCGAAGCCTCGGCGATTTGGTATTTGGACGATGACGTGGTCATTCCGTCGGGCCTTCTGGGAACGCTTTTTGAGGAAATGATCAAGTCTGGAGCGGATTCGATTGCCCCGCTGTTGGAGGATGCGGCAGGGAAGCTATGGGCGTTTCCAGAGCCGGCGAGCCCCGGCCTTCGTGCTCTGATCCGCCAGGCGACGACCCCTGCGGATGCGCGGACGTTGCTGGGCGATCAGCCGATTCCCTTCTGCTGGTGCACTGGAGCCTGCTATCTCGTCACTAAACCCGTCATCGCACGTCTGGGATTTCACCGGGAAGATTTTTGGATGCTCGGAGAGGATCTCGAATATTCGATGCGACTTGCCGGAGGATCCCGCGCCGTGTTCACGGGGAAAGTTTCGGTTGACCACCTGCCGCATTCTGCTGCGAGCCCGGAGGGCGGCCGCCAGTCGGACTACATGAAGTTTTGCTCTTTGCTGCAAAATCTGAGCTATTTGGCATTTCATGCGCAACACAGCCAACACATGAAATGCTACCTCCCCGGAAATTTCCGGAGATTTTTTCGCAGTCATGGGCCGCTTAGTCGGACGCTGCGGGATGCGGCGGCGTGCTTTTGGGGAGGAGCGGTACGCGCGCAGCCGGCCGGAATGGAATTCGGCCGTCGATTGCGGGCAAGAATCTCCAGCTATGGGTTCTAAGCGGACTTCGCGGAAGATTCTGGGAACTTCGGTAGACTGCGTGACGTATGCCTCCGTGCTGGATCGCATCACAGGATTTGCGAAGGCACGCCGCCCCGCTGCTGTTTCCGCATGCAACACCCATCTTGTGGCCCTGGCACGATCCGATGAAGGATTCCATTCGGTCCTGCAGCGTTTCGATCTCATCGCGCCTGACGGGTATCCGCTCATCTGGAGTTTAAACTTACAGGGGGCCGGGCTGCGCGACCGGGTCTATGGACCGTATCTCATGCGCTACACGCTGGAGCACACCCCTGCGCCTTGGCGGCATTTCTTTTTCGGAGGCACTCCCGATTGTCTGAACCGCCTCGTTCGTGCGGCCACAGACATGCAACCGAACATTCTGATTGCCGGGACGCTGTCGCCACCTTTCCGAGCATGGATCGAGAAGGATGAGGCGGAATTTGCTTGCGCCATCGAAGAGAGCAGAGCGGATTTTATTTGGGTCGCTCTAGGTGGAGAGCGCCAGGAAAAATGGATTGTCAACAATCTGCATCGTCATCGGACGGGGGTATTTTTTGCGATCGGCGACGCCTTCGAGTTGCTGGCGGGAAGTCGGCCGTTTGCTCCGAGTTGGATGCAGAGACTTGGACTCACATGGCTCTATCGGCTCGCTCATGAGCCCCGACGGCTCTGGGCCCGGTATTTGAAATTCAACTCACTCTTTCTCTACTATTCGGCGCGGGACGCGATTCTGGGGACCCCCCGCCGGTTTTCGGATTCCGGCCAAATCTCCGGTCGCCCGCGCATCGCATTCCTGGGGTCGCGGGGGGTGCCGGCCCGTTACTCCGGGTTTGAGGTGGTGGTGGAAAACCTGGGAAGCCGGCTGGTGGAGCGTGGGTATCCGGTGACGGTTTACAACCGGTATCCGCGCTATGATCTGCCATCGAAGTCTTACAAGGGGATGCGAGTGGTTCTGCTGCCCACGATTGCGACCAAAAGCCTCGACACTATCGTCCATACCGCGCTCTCGGCGCTGCATGCTCTGATCAAAGGATATGACATTATCTACCTCTGCGGGGTTGGCAATGCGATCATCGGAGGATTTCTTCGGCTGCTCGGCTTCAAAGTGATCATCAATGTGGATGGTGCCGACTTCAACCGGGCCAAGTGGGGGTCGATGGGGCGCACTTGGCTGCGCACCAGCGAGCGTTGGGCGATGAAGTTCGCACACAAGGTGATTGCGGACAACAGCGAGATCGTCTCCCGCTACCGACGCGAATACGGGGCTGAGCCCTTGCTCCTGAGCTACGGGGCAATCATCCGCGAGGAACCGGTGACGTGCGGCGAACTGGCCAAATGGAACCTCGCCCCGCGCGGCTACATCCTCTTTGTCTCCCGCCTCACACCCGAAAACCACGCTGACCTCCTCCTGCGCGCATTTTCCCGCTATCGGGGCCCCCTCCGACTCGTGGTCTGTGGCGGCGCGGATTACGAAAAGGTTCATTACAGCACGCTGCGCAGCCTTGCTGACGATCGGGTGATCTTTACCGGCCCGCGCTATGGCGACTCCTATATCGAACTCAGCCAGAATGCGGCATTCTACGTCATGCCGGCCGATATCGAGGCGACCCGTCTGGTATTGCTCGACCAACTGGGGATGGGTGCGGCGATCCTTTATCTCGACTGTGCCGCCACCCGCGAGGTTGTCGGCGATGCGGCGGAGCCTTTTCGTGCGGAGGAGCCAGAAAAGTCTCTGACGGAAAAGCTCACCTATCTGTCGGAGAATCCCGCGCGGTGTGAGGAGCTCCGCTGCCTCGCCCTCCGTCGCGCGAAGGAAAACTTTCACTGGAACCTGGTGGTCGATCGCTACGAACAGCTTTTCGAGGAACTCGGCGTTCCGACAGTCGCAGAAAAAAACTAGCAGGCTGCGATGCAAATCTCGCTCGTTACTCCCTCTCTCAATCAAGGTCTGTGGATCGCAACGACCCTCCGCTCCGTACGAGCCGCTGCGGATGGAGTGGATGTCGAGCATTGGGTAATCGATGGAGGAAGCTCCGACGAGACCCTGTCGATCCTGAAGGCACAGGACTTTGCCCGGTGGAGCAGCGAGCCGGATCGCGGCCAGACGGAAGCCATCAACAAAGGCCTCGCCCGTTGCACCGGCGACATTCTGGGCTACCTGTGCGCGGATGATCTTCTTGAGCCTGCCGCGCTCCGGCGAGTGGCGGCAGCATTTCACGAGCATCCAGGGGTGGACGTTGTTTACGGCGACGGTTATTTTCTGGAATCAGACTCAGGATGGAAACGGCGGAAGCGCGCGGGCGCGTTCAACTTGTCGCGTCTTCGCCGGGGCAACTTTCTTATTCAGCCTGCGGTCTTCTGGCGCCGCCGGGTTTACGAGCGCTTCGGCCCTTTTGACACCAGCCTGCAGTATTGCATGGATCACGAGTTCTGGCTCCGCATAGGAGGAGAAACGCGGTGGATGTATCTTCCTGACCCGCTCGCGACGTGCCGGCTCCATGCCGATGCGAAGACTTCCCGCTCCCTTGCCACAGCCTGGCGCGAAGCCGCACAGATGCAGGCTCGATACGGGATCGTGTGGAAGCCCCGCTTAGACGCCCTGTGGATGATGGTGGCCGGCCAACAATACTATCGAATGAAACGTGCGCTTTTTGCCCATCTGGGCCGGAGGAAACACTGATGCGCCGGCTGGTTATTTTCGAGCGGCACCACCTGGGTGACGCCGTCATGGCGCTGCCGTTTTTGCGGGCGGCACGTGATAACTACCGGACGTCCGTGGTCTGCCGTCCTCCGGTCGCCGCGTTCCTGCGGGCGGCAATCCAGAACATCGAAATTCTAGAGACGACGGATTCTTGGAGGGCAGTTGCCCGGCAGGCCCACTCGCTCGGATTGGGAAAATTCGATGCGGCCGCCTGCGTCTGGGCGGATGCCCGCGCGCATCTTCTCATGGCTTGGAGCGGAGCGGGAATCCGGGCTGGCTTTCCCATGACCCCTGCGAACTACTACGCTCCGGACATTCCCTGGCGCCGCCGTCGTCTCTGGGCCGGAAAACTTCTCACAACCGCAGCGGAGAGGGCTCGCGGGGAATCCCTTCTCACGAAGCCGATCGATCGAACCCGTCGCTCCCAACATCACATGGAGGACTGGAGACAGCTTGCCATGGCACTCGGATTTGAGCCCGATTATCGTACTCCATGGTTGACGGTGGACGAGTCGGCACCGGCCGACGTGTCAAATTTTGTTGCCGTCCACAAAGGACTCAAAATCCTCCTTCTCCATCCCGGCGGGCGACTCCCCACCAAGCGTTGGCCATATTTTCCCGAACTCCTTGCCCGACTGGACAGGCAGAATGTCGCGGTCCTTATCCTCCATCCGCCCGAAGAAACCGGTCCGGAGCCATGTGGACCTCTGCAGAAAGTAATCCGCGTGCCCGACTGGCCAGGGCTTTTTGCCACCTTCCAGATCGTTGATGCGGTGGTCTGCAATGATTCGATGGCCTCCCATCTTGCCGCGGCCGTTGGCAAACCCGTGGTTGCGGTTTTCGGTTCCGGCAATCCCGAATGGTTTGCACCTTGGAAAAACGCCCGTTTTGTTGCGGCGGCTGACGCTTGCAAATTCCGCCCCTGCATCGACCGCTGCGTAATGCCAGCCCTGGTCTGCCTCAACTCGACCGGCGTTCAGTTGGTTGAAAACCGGGTTCGAAGCGCTCTGGGCATGGGGCCGGCCCCTGAAAGTCATCAGCAGCGTAACGCGGAGTCTTGATCCACGGATTGGCGTCCGGCTCGTTCGATTGCCGGGACTCTGAAAGCTCGCCTTACCTGGTGGTTGGTCTTTCCCAAATGTCGAACGCTTGAAGCGATTGGGTTTTCTGGTAGCTCCCGCACTCGATGAGACGCAAGGCCACTCCGAAGGAGTCAAATATGTCGCGGCGGGAGAGGATGATGGCGTCGGGGAATCCGGGTTCTGAACGGTTCATGGCAAACTGGATTTCACCCGGCTCACCGGAGGGGTTTTCCGAGAGGGGCAGGCCGTAAAAACTCGCTGCGGAGCGATCGGCAACCCACCAGACAATCCGACCTTTTGCAGAGATCCGTTCCGCTTGGACGGCTGCCCCACGGTAGTCATCGTGCTTATGCCAGGGAGCAAACCGGATCAGGAGAGAAGATGTCAGCAATAGCACAAAGACAGCAATGGCAGATCGGCGTCCAGACATTCTCCAAAGGCCCTGTCTGGCCCAGTGGATTGTGATCCCCAATCCCAAAATCCAAAATGGGAAGGCTCCCGCAAGGTCTCTTCCCCAGAACGGAGTGGATGTTGCCGTGGACAAAATATAGAGCAGAATGGCGCTCAGGAGGGGAACTCCGAACCCCATGATCCACGGCTGGATCAATGCAATCGAGCGCGTGGAGGTACTGGCCCGTTGCATTGGAGCGGCTCCCGAAACGATTGGTCGTATGGACTCTCTCGTCATCCAGGATTTGAAGGTGGCCGCAAAGATCAGGACATACGAGGCAGCCAGCAGCAGCAAACCGGGGAGAAACGGAAGCAGCTCCTTTGACGAAACAAAGCCCTTCATAATAGCTCGCAGGTCCTGGCGGCCCGGTCCGAGACCTTGGAACCCCATAAACTCATAGACTACAAAGGCAATGTTGGCCAGCGATACACTCCACAGGCAGCTTCCGCCAGACTCCCGCAGGAAGGTCAGGATATAGTAGGTCGCCAACCCTGCCATGAAGATGGCGGTTGTAAATGCAATGACCTTTTCCCATCTCGGAAGATGGATCCGCTGCCAGATCCCATGGGCGGATAATCCAATGACCACCGCCGCCACCGGCACCATCCCGAATACGCTGGCCCCGCTGAGAAGAATTGCTCCCAGACACAGCAGGACTCCCCCTGCAGCATCCGGGGTGTCCCGCCGGACCATATACCCGAGTGCCCCGGTCAAGATGAGGGTCCCGCCAGCTATTTGCATGAATGGAGACCGCGCGTAGTCCATGTAGTAAAATACGAAGGGTTGGATGGCGAAAAGCGCGGGCAGCCAAGGAATGGAAAGCTGGCGACCGATCCGTGCCAGCGCTGCGAGGGCAATCGCAGCCCAAAGGAGATTCAGCGAGCGCATCGCGAACTCGCCAGTGCCAAAAGCCCGCGACCAGGTCCAAAACGAAAACATTCCGAGCGGCATCTGGGCGACAGGCGTGTGGTCGGACGCCAACACGTGGCAGAAGCCCGAAAATGTCGACTGCCGCGCGTAAGCCCATGTTTGAGCCTCCATCATGTCGACGCTGTCGGTGCTCAGCGATACCAGCAGCAACAAAAAGGCGATCGCCGACCACGCGGACGAGGAAAGACGAGCAGCAAAAGGACGAATCGGCACACTCGAAGACTACCGCCCAGCGATCAGGAAAGGGAGACAAAATTCCATCAGGGCCCGGCAGGAACCGCCGCATGACGATGAATGCAAAAATCCGATAACGATCCGAGCCGCACTGACTTCAAATCCCTCGGGAACCGACGGGAAAAACCTGTGGGGGTACACGGATTCGAACCGTGAACCAAGCAGTTATGAGCCGCCTGCTCTGACCGTTGAGCTATACCCCCATTTCAAGTTGATTGAAACCGAAAGCTGAGCGGAAAGCAAATCCGGCTCAGAAAAAGAAAAGGCACCGGGAGAAGTAGTCCCCCGGTGCCTTGGTTGAAGATTTGATCAGAGCTTAGCGG
>Ga0194052_1001423_pt1 | contig 13866 bp, 8 predicted proteins | sample SepL226m_MetaG_FD_160117 | JGI IMG/M metagenome (GOLD analysis project Ga0194052, IMG submission 160117) | Anoxic zone freshwater microbial communities from boreal shield lake in IISD Experimental Lakes Area, Ontario, Canada - Sep2016-L227-6m | ecosystem: Environmental > Aquatic > Freshwater >... | reverse complement strand
GGTGGGGCTCACGGTGGCGGCGGTGCCGGAGGTCACCGTACCCACGCTGCCGCTAACGCTGCCGGTGCCGTTGCTGAAAACTGCCGTCAGGGTGGTGGAGGTGCCAGTAGTGATGGGCGACTTGGCTGCTGTGAAGCTGGTGATGACGGGGGCCGGTGGCGGGTGAGAACCGCCCCCACAGGCGAGTTGGAACAAGGTTCCGATGGCCCCGAGGGCCAATGCCACGCAGGCTTCACGGAGGGTGCCGCGCCGAGCAAGAACCGAGAACATGTCAAAACCCCCTGAGATTCGGGCCAAGCCCGAGATACGAAATGAATCCGTGAACTTCGCAGAGATCTACGTGGATGGGGGAAGGATCTGCTCCTTCCCCCATCGGCTGATTCCTACCGGAATATGGAACATGGCAAAGAGTTGGAAGCCATTGCGGGCCTGAATGTAGGGAGGAAGGAACCCCCGGGAAGATCGCTCTGCCCGGGGGTTGGGAAACTACTGACCCGTGAACCTCAGGCCGGTGATGTTGGCGGTGACGGGCGTCGTGTAGGTAAAGTTCGCCGGTGTCCAGGTGGTGATCGTAGCCAGGGTGGCCGGGTTGGTTCCAGGCCCAGCGGTAATGGTGCCAGTCCATCCCGTGAGCACCAGGAGGGTGTAGTTCCCAGTGGCGTTGGTGGTGGCGGTGACGGTTGCGCTTGGACCCGAACCGGTCGCAGTGATGGTGACTCCAGGGACACCGTAGTTGGTGCCATTGACCCTGATGCGAGCCTGACCGGTGATGCTCTGGTAGGTGTAGAAGTTGAGGGTCGTATCAGCCGTGAGCTGCTGCAGGATCGAGGTTGGATTGAAGATCCTGCCCCTCGCGGTGGGCGTGACGGTGCCCGTCCAGCCGCTGGCCAAGGTGATCGAGTAGAAGCCGCTGGCGTTGGTGGTGGTCGTTCCGCCGCCATTGTTGAGGGTGATAGTCACGCCAGGAAGCGGCGTGGTGCCGGAGAAGACGGTTCCGGACAGGACCACGAAGGAGGACACAACGAAGTTGCCCCTGGTCTGGGTGGTGGTGACGTTGTTGAAGTTGCGGGACATGGGGTTGAAGGCGTAGGGGAGACCCGTCACCGGATTCGTGGCGGAGGGGGTTACGCTACCGGACCAGCCGCGGGGAACGAAGCCGATGTAGAAGCCCGAGGCATCTGTGGTGACCGTGGTGGTGATGCCGGGGCCGCCGCCATTGGTGAAGCTGACGACCACTCCAACCAGGGGTGTAATGGGAATGGTGTTGTCGTAGATCTGGCCGGAAACCTCAATGCCAGGGGCGTAGGTGAAGTTTTGGGTGCCGCTGAGGGTGAGGCTGAGGCTCGCCACGACCGGGTTGAAGATGTAGCCGGACAGGGTGGGCGTGAGCGTTCCAGTCCAGGGGGCATTGAGGGTCAGCAGGTAGGTGCCATTGGCTGCAGTCGTCGTCGAACCAGCGGCAGAGCCAGCGGCCGTGATGGTGACACCCGCCAAGGGCAGGGTGCCGGCAGGCTGACCGGTATAGCTCACCACGCCCGTGATCTGGACCTGGGCCTGGAAGTTCACGCCAGTCTGATTGACGACCAGGTTCGTGAAGGGAATGCTGGCTGGGGAGAAGACCAAGCCAGTGTAGGAAGGCGTCACGGTCCCCGTGAAGGGCGCCCGCACCTTCAGCGAGTAGTTGCCAAGGGCGTCGGTGGTCGTGGTGATAGCACCCCCAGTGACAGCTGGGATAGCACCAACGAAGGTGATCAGGATGGGTGCCTTACTCGCGCCATTGACAGTGCCGGAGATCGTCACGACCTGAGTGGCGGTGAAGTTCTGGACGAGGCTGTCGCCGGGGTTGACCAGGCCCGTCGTGGCCAGGGAGGTATTCAGGGGCGCGGGGACGATGTCATAGCTGGCGCCAGCGCCAACGAAGGCGGCGGTAAGCGCGCCGGTCCAAGGCAAGCCTGCGAAGTTCAGGGTGTAGGCACCCGTGGAACCGGTGATGGCCGGAGATACAGCAGTGGTAGAGGCAGGGCTGGGCGTGATGGTCACACCCGATAGGCCACCCGTGGCTCCGAGGCTGTTGAGGTAGGAGACCGTGCCGGTGATGGTCGCAGCGGGCACGCCCATGAAGTTCAGGGTCGTGTCAACGGTGACGGCAGGAACGGTTGCAGGGCTGGTAATAAAGGCCCAGTTAGCCTTGGCGACGGTGACGGTGCCGGCCCACCCGCTGTTGAGGCGGACGCTGTAGCGGCCGTTGACATCGGTGGCGGTGGAGCCGCCGTTGTTGCTGAGGGTGACGGCGACGTTGGCGATGGCAGTGCCGGTGGCCTTGTCGGTGACGGTGCCACTGAGGGTCGCCACAGGGCGGACGAAGTTCTGTGCGGTCAGGTTGGCAACCGCCGCGGTGGAGATGGTGATGGCCGCCGGGATGAAGGCAAAGGTGGAGAAGGATGGCGTGATGGTGCCGGTCCAGAGGTAGGGCACGGGAGCCGTGTAGGTGCCATCAGCCAGGGTGGTGGTCGTGGTGGTCACACCAGGTCCGCCGCCGTTGGTGAAGGAGATGGTCACGCCCGCCAGATTGCTACTGACGCTGGGCGGAATGCTGGTGGCCGGGGTGAGCTCGGTGACCTGGCCAGAAATGCTGACAGGGGCCTGAGCGTTGATGTAGACCGGATTCGAAGCTGCGGATTTGCCAGCCTGGTTGTAGGCAATGAAGCGATAGGCCAATGATGCCCCTGGAGTCAGGGTGAAGTCGGAATAGTTGTTCTGGTTAGGCACGGTGGTGCCGATATCGGTCCAGGTGTAGGGAACGACGAGTGTGGGATCGTAGGGGCTGCGTTGGACGAGGAAGCCGGTCTCGTCGTTGGAGTTGTCAACCCAGGCCAAGTCAACGCGCGCGGGGCTGGCCAGGATCCCCGAAGGCTGGGGATTGCCGGCTGTGGCCGGAAGCAGTGAGGGTGCAGCAGGGACGGTGGTGGCGACGTTCAGCACCAGGGGACGCATGAAGTCGTTCTCTTCGTGGCCAAGGATGTGGCAGTGCCACACGTATTCCCAGCCGTAGGAGCGCTCAGTGTTAAGAATCGAGACGGGGTTCCCAATGTTCGGGTTGGTGGCGGGGAAGTTGGTCAGATCCGCGACGGTGATCATAGCGGTGGTGGGCACCAATACATCCGGAGGACGGAGGCTGTTGGGCAGGGCATTGGCACCCGTCATGCTGGCGGGCATGCGCGGAGAGAGGGGCCGGAAGGCAACAACGACGTCTTCCAGGGGATTCATCCGCAAGGTTTCCTTCCAGCCGAGCTCGTTGGGATCGGGGAAGCGCACAGCGCCATCCCAGCCCACACGGTTCACCACCTGGACCTCGAAGAGGTGGAAGTGCACGGGGTGGGTATCCACGCCGTTATGAGTGATCTTCCAGAAGCCGCTGGTGCCGTCCTGCAGGCTCTCGGTGGTGGGATCGACGTAGCCGAGGGGGATGGTGGTCTGGATGTTGTTGGTGGTCTTGGGGATTTCGACGCCGAGGGTGGCGTTCATGCGGCCGTAGTCCAGCTCCCAGAGCTCCTGGATGGCGGCATTGTGGAACGTGGGATTGACCTGGGCACCATTCTCGGTGGCGATGAAGCCAGGGTTGGCGGCATTGGGGAAGAAGCTGTAGTCCTGGATGCGGGCCCAGGTGTCCTTAGTGACGTTGCGGTTGAGGGCGGTGTTGTAAGCAATCTGGGGCACGATGGGAAGGTGCTGGGCTTCCTCGAAGGCGCCCTTGGAGGTGGGCGTGGAAGCCCAGGCGGCATTGAGGGCGGCCACGTCATAGGGGGCACCAGGGGTGCCGGCGGCTACCTTGACCTGCATGACGGTGCGGGTGTTGGGGCCGTAGCCGGGCATCGTGGTGGGGGCGCCACCGGAGGACTGCTGGTCGGGGTCACCGGCGTAGTAGTCGAGGCGGGCGTCGAAGGCCGGCACGGGGGCAGGCGAATCGTTGTAGAGGATGAGGGTCTGCCCAGCGAAGGCCGAGAAGTCCACGATGACATCGGCGCGCTCGGCAGGGCCGAGGAGCAGGCCGTGCGAGATGATGTTGAGCACCACGATGTCGCGGCGATTGTAGTTGTAGCCAATGGGTGTGGGAGGGATGACGGTGGGGTTGGGAATGAAACCAGCTTCGTTGCCGATCTGGATCCAGGAGGGCCCAGCGGCCAAGGGATCAGGCACGCCACCATCGCGGCCGTCGGTGGGCCAGTAGGCCGGCCAAGCTGCGTTGGGAGCGGCAGGCACCATCGGGACTTCCGACCCTGAGGCATCGGCCTTAAACCAGGAGAGGTTAAGGACGCGGTCATTGCCGGCACTTAGAATGCGGAAGCGGTAGGCGATGGGGTTCACGGTCAGGGTCGGATAGGCCATGCCGTTGACCACCGGCGTATCCATGAAGGCTTCGGGGGTCAGGGACGGATTGGGCGTGCCGGGGATGGTGGTCCCGTTGGGATCAAGGGGGATGGGGACTTCGCCGTGGACCAGCGTGCCGCCGGCGGAGGTGGGAACCAGCGGGGGCCAGAACCATGCGCCGTAGTCCCAGCGGCCCATGGCGTTGGCGCCAGAGAGATCGGCCGGGTTCTGGTTGGGCATGTAGACATGGGGGTACCAGAGGCTGCCATCGCTGCCATAGGCATTGATGTCCCAGGTGGGATCAGTCGCGGGGATGGGGTTGCCCGCAGCATCAAGCTTGAGCTGCCAGTTGGTGACATTCCCGGCCAAATCCGTGATGCGGCCAGTGGTGATCGGCAGAAGGTGATCGGGCAGGTACGGATCTGGCTGGGCTGGGTTGGTGGCGATCTGGTAGACGCCCACAACGCCCTTGCCGGCCTCCATGTTCATCGTGCTGGTGTCGACGAAGGTCTTGTCCTGGATGACCAGGGGGATGCCGTAGGTGTAGACATTCTGAAGACCGGCAACCTCGTCCACGAGGGGAGGGTTGACAGGGTGGGTGGTGGCATTGAACGGCTTCATGTCCCAGGGATCGTCCGAGATCGGCAGCTTGGAGCCTGGGCTGGGGATGATGCCGGCGTTGATGAGGCGGGTCTCGGTAGGGTCCACGATCAGGTAGCCGGCGGCGGTGCCGGCGTAGACGTTCAGGCGGGTGAGGCCGAAGGCGTGGTCGTGGTAGAACATGAGGCGGCCACTCTGCTGGTTGGACCAGAAGTAGGTGGCGGCGCCGTTTTCGTAATCGGCTTTCATGTCCGGCACATTCTGGAAGACATAGCCCTTGGGGTAGAGCGTGGTCTCCTTGGCCGGGGTGATCCACTGGTGGGGCGTGCCGTCACTGATCCAAGGGCTGAGGCCACCATGCAGGTGGAACTCCTCGCGGTTTTCGGTGAAGGTCTCAGTGACGCCGTTGAACACGGGAAGTTTGGTTACGGGATCCGTTGTGTAGGAAAGAGGGCCCAGGCCCGCACCCGAAAGGGTCTTATCCACGGGGATGAAGAGGTCGCCGGGGCGTCGGCCGGTGGTCGAATCCACGGGGCCCGTGGGCAGGTAGTTGAACATCTTCACGCGGACCGGGCGGTCCTTCTTGGCGATGATGATGGGGCCAAGGTAGTTCACAGCCGCAGTCTTCACCTGGCCTTCGGAGGCGGCGTTGTGGTTCTGGTAGCCGCGGAGACGGGTGGGATTCAGCTCAGAGTGCAGCTGCTGGGTGTAGTCCACCACGTCGATTTCGTAGTAGTCGCTGTCGGCATACTTCGACCGATTGGGAATGGCCACGGGAATACCGTGCTTGAGGCCGGCGCTGGTGGGATCGGTGGTGGAGATGATCCCGGGCAGGGGGTCCAGGAACTTGCGAAGGGGCTTGGTGTTGTGCCAGTTGCTGGCGGTGCCGAACATATAGTCCGGCTGCTGGAGCTTGAAGCCGGGGGAATCGACCTGGGGTCCCACCGCCAGTCCGGCCTGGGGGCCATTGGCCGCACCCGGCAAGGCACCGACGACCTTGGGTACGGGGGTGGTGGAGGGGTTGGTGCCGAGGGACTTGGGGTCAACCTTGAAGCCCTTGGCCTTGAGGGCGGCCTTGGTGCGGACGGCAGCGGCGGCCCTGGCATCCTGCAGGGTCCGTCGGCGGGTGGCCCGCTCGACGATGGCACCCTGTTCACCGCCGGTGGCGGGGGGGCTGGTGCGGTTGATACCTTCCGGCATCTCGGCCGCCAGGCTCAGGCCGGTGAACAGGGCTGCGACCAGGGCCAGCAGCTTTGTGAACTTGCTTCGCATAACTCACCTCTTTTCATGAAAAAACGAATATTCGACTGCGAGCTGGTTGGGTGTTGACAAGAGCGGAAAGCCCTTCGGGTCCAGAGGACCAAGGGCCATCTACGTAAAAGGACTAATTGGATTCAATAGTCAATTGAACCGAGTCCTTCGGGTATGGGGAGTTCTACCCATTGGCAGGGCAGAAAACTACGTAATTTGACTGATATTAATTCCATCAGGGCCCGAGACTCCCGTTTCGGGCCCTGATGGTGTTCTCCAAGCGTATCTGGACCTGGTCAGTAGTAGAGCTCGGCGCTGGCCAGGTAGCCGGTCCCGACCCCGCCGACGACAAGGACTTTACCGCTCAGCAGGACCGAGGCTGTGTGGGCTATCCGCTCGATAGTCATGCTGCCGGTGCTGGTGAAGAGTCCCGTGGCGGGGTCGGAGAGCTCTGCCTCGGAGAGCGGCGTGGCCTGGGTGCCGGTGCCGATACCGCCGACGACGAGGACTTTGCCCGTGGGGAGGAGGGCGGCCGCGTGCCAGCTGGACCGGGCGATGAGCAGGCTCCCGGAGGTGACGAAGGTGCTGGCGGTCGGGTCATAGAGCTCCGCGGCGGCGACGGCCCCGCCCACCAGGAGCACCTTGCCGTTGGCGAGGGTGGTGGCGGTTTGGTAGGCCCGGGCAGTGTTCAGGCTGCCCGTCGCCGTGAAGGTGCCAGCGGTCGGGTCGTAGAGTTCGGCCGTGGCCAGGGCGCTGGCGCGGTAGCCGCCGGCGAGGAGGACCTTGCCGCTGGCGAGGAGGCTGGCGGTATGGGTGGCCCGGGGGCTGATGGGAGCTCCGGTGGTGGCGGTAAAGACGCCCGTGGCGGGATCCCAGAGCTCGGCCGTGGCGGGATAGGCCGTGAGATCCCGTCCTCCGACCACTAGGACCTTGCCGCTGCCAAGCAGGGTGGCGGTATGGTCCGAGCGGGCCGCCAGCAGGCTGCCCGTGGCCGTAAACTTACCCGTGGCCGGATCGTAGAGCTCGGCGCTAGCCAGGGTGGTGGTGAGGCTGACCCCGCCGATGATGAGGACCCGGCCATCTGCCAGGTTCGTGGCGGAGTGGTTGTAGCGGGCGGCACTGAGGCTGCCGGTGGCGGAGAAGGTCCCCACGGCGGGATCAAACAGCTCTGCGGTCTGGAGGGAACTGGAGGCGTCCTGGCCCCCGGCGATGAGCACCTTCCCGCTGCTGAGCAGGGTGGCCGTGTGGAAGGCCCTGGGAGCCGCCAGGGAGCTGGTTGTGGCGATGAAGCTGCCGCTGCCGCTCGCCACGGCGGCAACCGTGAGGGTGGCCGTGGTGCTGGTGACACTGGCGCCAGAGCTGTCCGAGACCTGGACGCTGAAGGCGCTGGCATTGTCGGCCAGGACGGCTGTGGGCGTCGTGTAGGCGGCGAGGTTCGCGCCGCTGATGGCCACTCCGCCCTTCAGCCACTGGTAGGTGATCTGGCCGGGGCCCGAGGCGACAACGCTGAACTGGGCCGTCTGCCCCACCAGGATGGACTGGCTGGCCGGCTGCGTGGTGATGATCAGGGTGGGGCTGGCCACCGTGAGGATGGCCGTGGTGCTGGTGACACTGGCGCCAGAGCTGTCCGAGACCTGGACCTTGAAGGCGCTGCCGTTGTCGGCCAGGATGGCGGTGGGAGTCGTGTAGGAGGCGGCAGTCGCGCCGGCGATGGCCACACCACCCTTCAGCCACTGGTAACTGAGGGTTCCAGAACCCGCGGCCGTGACACTGAAGAGGGCCGTCTGGCCCACCAGGATGGACTGGCTGGCCGGCTGGGTGGTGAGGGTGAGGGCGGGGCCATTCACGGTGATGCTGAGGCTGGTCGAGGTGCTGCCACCACTGTTGGTGGCGGTCACGGTGTAGCTGGCCAGGGCCGTGACGGCGGTGGGTGTGCCGGAGATCACGCCGGTGGTCGTGTTCAGGCTCAGGCCCAGCGGCAGGGTCGGGCTCACGCTGTAGGACAGCACGGCCCCGCCCGCACTGATGGGACTGTTGGCGGGGATGGCGGCGCCCTGCGTATAAACAGCTGGATCGTCGCTGTAGGTCAGGTCTGAGGGCGCCATGTCGGTGATCGTGATGCTCAGGCTGGCGGTGGTGCTGCCCGTGACATTGGTGGCCGTCAGGGTGTAGCTGGCGGTGGCCGTGATCGCCGATGGAGTGCCGGAGATGATCCCGGTCTTGGTGTCCAGGCTCAGGCCCGCGGGCAGCGAGGGACTGACCGCATAGGAATCAATGGCCCCACCGGAGGAGGTGGGGCGGTTCGGAGTGATGGTGGCGCCGACCACGTGGCTGGCGGGGTTGGTGGCGTAGACCAGCGACGTGGGCGCCTCGACCAGGTCCTTGCAACCCAGGCCCAACAAGGCAAAACCAAGGAGTGCTAATCCGAGAAGGAGCCGTGACCAGCCCCCGTTCATCGCGCGCATGAGCACCTCTTTCCGTTCACTATTCTAATGGATCACCCACTCGCTCTTCTGGATGAGCGAAGGGGAGGGTCCGGGGCCCACCTGCATGATGAAGCAGCCTTTGGAGGCATAGCGCTGGCCGGGGCCAAAGCTCAGGCGGAGGTAGTCCGGGAGGATCTGGTCCCGCTGCATGCCGATGCGGTCGAGGAGGTTATCCCGGTAGAAGTGACGGTCCATGTCCATGAGCGCCTGCCGGAGGATCTGGACCAGGGCATAGGTGCGGGTCGAGATCCGGGTCTCCGGGTGGCGCTGCTGCAGGCCGCCCAGGAGGGTGTCGGCATAGAGGGAATGCTTGGGTTCCAGCTTGGGGTCCCGGTAGGGATAGGTGATCCAGACCTGGGACCGGACGGGTTCAGGCAGGCTGGTCAGCTGGCTGCCAAGCAGGCGGGCCGACAGGAAGGCGCCCGTGGCCCCCTTGGTCAGCGCCGCCAGGGCCGGGAAGGCGCTGGCACCCGTCCAGAGGAGCACCGTGCTGGGCTTCTCCCGGGCCAGCAGTTCTTCCAGTGCCTGAGGGGCGAGGGGCTTGCCCTCGGGCAGCAGGATCTCGGGAACGGCGGCCTGGCCCAGCTCCGCCCAGGTGTCACGGAAGCCCTGAGCCAGGGCCCTCCCTTCCGGGCTGTCCTGAACAACCTGAACGGGCTTCCGGCCCGGGGCGGAATCCTCCAGCCCGCGCAGGTAGCGGGCGGCGGCCTGGCCCTCCTGGTAGTAGCCCTTGGAGAAGTACTGGGTGTACCAGTCGCTGTCCGAGACCACGGGCAGGTCCGTGATGGGGAAGAGGCAGGGCAGCTGCGCCCGCTCGCAGAAGGCGTGGATGGGCTTCCAGTCCCCCGGAGCGAGTCCTCCCAGCAGGGCGAAGGGCGGCTCCTTGGCCAGGAAGGCGTCGAGCTGAGCTTCCCAGGTCTCCGGCGGACCCGTGAGGCGCCACACGGACAGGGCGAGCTTGCGGTAGGCGCCACTCATCTCGTTGCCGCCGACGCCCAGGTACATCCGGTTGCCGAAGCCAGCGGAGAACTGGTTGTGGCGGGTGACGTAGTTGTTCAGGGGCACCAGCATGGCCTGCTGGTCGTCCTCGCTCACCCCGGGCGCGATGACCGTGGCGAAGCGGAGGGTATCGCCCACGACGCCCGGAGAGTGGCGCGCCGACAGGTTGCGCAGGTAGTGGATGAGGATGGCCATGTCCGGGTCGCTGAGATGGTAGCGGGGCATGACGGAGTGCATGTCGTAGCCGCTGGGGTCCCGGCCCGTGCGCAGGAGGTGCGCGAGGGTCTCGTCGGTGTAGGCCGGACGGGCGGCGGGGTTCTGGAGCTTGAGCTCGCGGCGCTCCTCGAGGCTCAGGTTGGGAAACTTCCAGTAGCGGGGGATGGCCAGCCGGGCCCCATTGGTGGGCAAGGTGACGATGCCCCCCTCCCAGGAGCCGAGGCCCCCGCGGAGGTGGCAGCTGCTACAGGAGAAGGCGGTGCCATCCACGGGCACATCACCATTCACCACAGAGGGCATGGGCTCCCCCGAGGGCAGGACACCCCGGCGATACATGCGCTCGCCCAGGGCGAGCGCCTTGTCCGCGGCCAGGCCTGCGACGGTCCCGGCCGCCTTTGCCTTGTCCGGGGGAGCCGCCCCGGCGGGCGTGGCGAGTAGCAGGAATCCTAGAACACCACCCAGGATGCGTGCGCGCAAGGAACCCGTTATCCAGCGGTTCATAGGACTCCCGCCTTCCGGCACTCAGCTACAAACTCGGAGGAGCTCATCATGCCGAAGATGCGGATCCACTTCCCGGTCTTGGGGTCCCGGATCAGCGTCAGGGGGTAGTGCGACATCTTGTTCGGGATGTAGGCGTTGAAGGCATTCATGACCTTGTCGATGTCCTCCCGGCGCCCCGTAAGGAAGTCCCAGCCCGGCTTGGCCCGGTAGCGCTTGAGGTAGTCGCGCATCACTTTCGGGGTGTCATTCTCCGGGTCGATGGAGACCGAGACGAGGTGGACCTTCGAGGGCCCAGTGGCCAGCTTCGCCTGAAGGTTGGCGTAGCCGGCGGACAGGACCGGACAGATCGTGGTGCAGGTGCCGAAGATGAAGTCCAGGATGACGGGCTCGCCAGAGTCCAGCAGGGTCTTGAGCCTCACCTTGGCGCCGTCCTGGTTGACCAGCACCACATCAGGCACCGTGTAGGTCTCCAGAGTGCGGGTGTAGGGAGGCGGAGCCTGGGCAGTGAGGAATCCAGGCCCGCTGAGCCAGAGACTGGCGGTCACCAAGAGGGTCGCCCACGGATTTCGTCGCATGCCTCGCTCCAGTAGATTCCAGCCATGGGAGTCACCCGGGCTGCAGTGTGGATTCCTCCATGACAGCACAATTGGGCGCATCGGAAAGAGTATGTTAAACCTCATCACTAAACTGGCGGTTGATCTGGGCCTCCAGAGTCCGCAATCGTTCGATCACTTCCTCAAATGCCAGAGCCTTCCCGAAGATCATCTCCTGCATACCTTCATAATCAGCCTGGAGGCCCTTCAGAAGCACCCCCTTCGGGATCAGGCGCAGATGGCCACTCAGGCAGGCATCGTAGTTGGCGTGCTTGGCTTTGTAGAACACCCGCTTGTGCGCGACGACGGATTCGAGAAGCCCGCGATCTTCACCCAGAGCCTTCGCGCCGATGGGGTGATTCGCGAGCAGGGCCAAGTCATACCAATGCCGGGACAGCCGACCCACACTACGTTCAATGCTCTCTCTCCCGCATTCGGCATGGATCAGGGTCGCCTTCTCCCAGAAGGTCCGGCTAGGGGAAAGCACGATCACCCTTGCTTCAGGAAATGCCAGTGTGGAGAGGCCCTCCGCTGTGTAGGTACGAACGGTCTGAGCCTCCTGCGGCTGTGTCAGGTTTCGGCCTCCGAACTCGATGAGCACGCTCTTCTTGAGGTAATCGTGGCCTGCCGTGTGCACCGACGGGTAATGGATCAGGACGGTTTCTCCCGCGGAATCAACTTCCACTGACTCGTGTTCCAATCCGAAATCCCGGTTCAGTTCCGCCCGGAAGTAGGGGGCCACGATGCCGTGAACATGCGTGCGCAGACCGTCCTTCAGGGCATCCATGAACTTGTCGATCTGGCTGCGCGAGACGCCGCTGCTCAGGGGATCAAAGGCCTCGTCGAACCCCTTGCCCTCGAAATGAGCTTGAAGATCTCGGTAATCCAAAGTGATGTCCACATCCTCCGAAAAGCGGTCGATGACGTGGTAGACCTTGGAAAGTGAGGTCCCTCCTTTGAAGGCCATCTTCAGTCGCCCAGGCATGGCGAAGAGACGATCCAGCACCCAGCAGACCCAGATATCCTTCTCCAGGACGAACGAGACCCGACCCAGGCGATTCGCCTGCGTGTTCAAGATGTCCGCCCGCTCCTGCGGAGCAAGGTCAAGGAATCTCTCAACCATGGCCCTCTGCCTTCTCTAACTTCTGAAAAGCTTCCGTAAGCCAGGGGGGGAGTTGGGCGCTCCTTCGAAGCTCTGAGAACTCGGAAGAGGTGAGTTTCCCCCGAACCGTCTTGAGGGTCTCCGGAGTTACCTGATTCTTACCCATGTACCAGAGGGCTGCGAAGACTATTCCCACGGGCCCGTTGCCGAATGCCAGGAGCCGGGAATTGGCGTGCTTCAGGAGGACCTCCTGGCAACCCACATGGATTTTTCGGCTTGGGCCACTCGTGTAGAAGACTGACTTCATGGGCACCTGGGTGCTCAGTCCCAGGGCGAGAACAGCTTCCGCCCCATTGACCTGGAGTTTCTCCCCCCTGGCCTCGGCCAGGGCCGTCACGATCTCCTGGGTTCCAGGCATGACTTTGCCGACGAACCGGTTCTCCCTGGGCCGAACATAGACCCCCCTCGCCACGCGGAGAATGGCCCCCTCCTTCGTCAGGCGAGTGAGCGCCTGGTCCACCGCCGCCCGAGATCCCAGGGACAGCAGGCTGCTCGACACGAAGGGCTCCCCCAGGGGCTGCGCCCCGATTCGCGCTCGGATGCTTTCCATGATGGCCATGAGACGACCTTTGTCAGAAAGTATGATGTATTTTCTGACAAATACAACTAGAGGCCTTTCGGCTCACGAAACTGGCTGCACCCCTATTTGAAGGCTAAGTCGATTGGATGTGTGCCATCGGCTTTGCCGAGGGCCTTATCGAAGGTGGCGAGAGGCAGGTGCCCAGCGCTTCGTGCCCGTTCGAGCGCCACGCAATCGCTGAAGCCAAACTTCGCCTTGGCTTGGTAGAGCGCCAGGGCAGCCCGTACCACCGGGGGGTCCTCCAGGGCCAGATCCTTGTTGTCGATGATCCGGTTCAAGGCTTCGACCAGTTGCGGCTTGCCGCAGTCGTAAACCGAGTCGAGCACCCAGATCGTTTCGACCAGGACCACCTGAGAGACCCAAACGGGTCCGCTCTCCCGAATGAACCCCCTTGCGGCAGGACTCTGGGCTGGATCGTCCCCAGTGAGAGCACGCACCAGGACATTGGTATCAACGGACTTCATGCTTGGCCTTCACGGCGGTCCTGATGCCGTCCTTGATCTCTTCGTCGGTCTTGTGGATGCCCTCGGGCAGCTTGAGTGCCTTCTGGACATCCTCCAGCGAGAACTGGCCCGCCTTCTCGACAACCAGATGTCCGTTCAGAGAGTCCCAGTTGATGACCTCGCCCGGGGCAAGGCCGAACTGCCGCATGACGCTCACAGGAATGGATACCTGCCCCTGGGCTGTGATTCTGGACTGCGCAAGGCGCACGGATTACCTCCATCCATTACAAGGGTCATCTATTACCTGCCAAATGCTAGGTTCCCGGCAGTGAAAGTCAGGATGTGACCCTGTCCAGCGGGAAAAACAGCGCGAGCGGATCGTCCTGGAATTGAAGGAATCCGTGGTGCGTATAGAAGGCCCTGGCCGCCTCATCCTTTGCATCCACAACCAGGGCAAAGGCCCCGATTCCAGAACGGACCGCACGCACCATAGCGTCGGCAAGCAAGATTCCCCCGAAGCCTTGCCCTTGGAAACGATGGTCGATGGCAAGCCGCCCCATTCTGATGACGGGAACCAGTGGGTAGCGCGGCATCGTACGGGTAACTTCGGCTGGGAGATCTGCAAGGCTGATCCCTGACGAAGCAAGGGTGTAGAAGCCGATGACCA
>Ga0194052_1001420_pt1 | contig 13890 bp, 13 predicted proteins | sample SepL226m_MetaG_FD_160117 | JGI IMG/M metagenome (GOLD analysis project Ga0194052, IMG submission 160117) | Anoxic zone freshwater microbial communities from boreal shield lake in IISD Experimental Lakes Area, Ontario, Canada - Sep2016-L227-6m | ecosystem: Environmental > Aquatic > Freshwater >... | reverse complement strand
GCTCACGACCCACAACCCCAGCTGCCCCCTGCCCGAGGCCACCGCCTCGGAGCTCATGCACATCTTCATCGACCAGGACACGGACGCCCTCCTGGTGGGCGCCTGCCTGGCCCTCCTGGCCCAGCGTGTGCCCGAGGCCCACGAGCTGGCAGCCTTCGCCGACGCCCTCTCGGAGGTGGCCGTGCCCTTCCCGGCGGTGCCCGCAGGGGCGCTGGACACCTGCGGCACCGGCGGCGACGGCTCCTCCACCGCCAACCTCAGCACCCTGGCGGCTCTGCTGCTGGCCCACCTGGGCGTCCCCATCGTCAAGCACGGCAACCGCGCCGCCACCGGCGTCTGCGGCAGCGCGGACCTGCTGGAGGCCCTGGGCTACGACCTGGCCCGGCCCAGTGCTGACCTGGCCGAGGACCTGCGCACCCGGAACTTCGCCTTTCTCTTCGCGCCGGCCTACCACCCGCTGCTGGGCCGGCTGCGGGAGATCCGCAAGCGCCTGGGCATCCCCACGATCTTCAACCTGCTCGGCCCCCTGCTGAATCCGGGCAACCCGCCCCTGCAGCTGCTGGGCGTGGCCCGCGAGGACCTAGTGGCACCCATGGCCGGGGCCCTGGCCCGCCGTCCCACCCTGCAGCGCGCCCTGGTGATCCACGGCAAGGATGCGGAAGGGAAGGGCCTCGACGAGGCCTCCATCGAGGGGCCCACCACCGTGGTGGCTTCCGTCGATGGCCGCGTGGCCGCGCCCCAGGTGCTGGTGCCCCGGGAGCTGGGCCTGCAGCCGCCCGTGCGCCACGCCCTGCGCGTGGCAGACCGCGCCGAGGCCCTGGCCGTGGCCCGGGGGCTCTTCGCCGGGGCCACCCACGCGGACTTCCGGCCCGCCGTGGCGGACGCTGTCGCGCTGCAGGCGGCCCTGGGGCTGCACCTGCACCGGGGCACCGGCCTCGAAGGCCTGGCCGAGACCCTGCGCGAGACGCGCGCCCAGCTGGAACTTGGCTTCCCACTGCCCTTCGCCCCGGGCGGCGAGGTGCGCCTATGAGCCCACTGCCGTCGCCTGCAGCCTTCGTCCACGACTCGGGCCTGCCCGCGAAGTCCCTGTTGCAGCAGGTCCTCGTGGCGGAGCTGGCCCGGGTGGAGCAGTTGCCCCCGCCGGGGCCGCCGGTGCGGGCCGCCCTCCGGGGTGCCGGGGCCTTTGAAACCGCGCTGCGCCGCGAGGCCACTGGCCGGGGCGGCGCGGTCATCGCGGAATACAAGCAAGGCTCCCCCTCCCTGGGCCCCTTCGCCGTGGGCACCCCGCTGCTGCCCCAGCTGAAGGCTTACGCGGAAGGCGGCGCCGCCGCTTTTTCGATCCTCACGGAGCCCACCTATTTCCGGGGCTCCGCCGAGCACCTCCAGGCGGCGGCTGAACTGGGCGTGCCCCGGCTCTACAAGGGCTTTGTGATCTCCGAAGCCCAGCTGGCCGAGGCAGAGGCCGCAGGTGCCGAAGCCGTGCTGCTCATCGCCCGGGTGCTCAAGGAGCACACCGCGGCCTTCGCGGACGCGGCCCGGCGGCGGGGTCTCGAGCCCCTCGTTGAGCTCCACAACCTCACGGAAGTGGGGTTCGCCCTGGCGGCGGAGGCCCGCCTCGTGGGCATCAATGCCCGCAACCTCTCGACCTTCACCCTGGGCGCCCCCACGGCGGCGCCCCTGCGGGCGGTCTTCCCTGAGGCGGTGCTCATCCGCGAGTCCGGTCTCGCCACTCCCGAGGACGCCCAGGCGGCGCTGCGGGCCGGCTTCGATGCGGTGCTCATCGGCGAGGCCCTCATGCGCAGCCCGGATCCCCGGGACTTCCTGGCGCGGCTCCTGACGGGGCTTCGGGCGGAGGCCCTGTGAGTCTCCTGGCCAAGGTCTGCGGCCTGGTGCAGGCGGAAGATGCGGCCCAGGCTGCCGCATTGGGCGCGGACCTGCTGGGCTTCGTCTGCCACCCACCCAGCCCGCGGCACTGCGCGGACCTGACCGTGGCGGCGCCTTACCTGGACCGCGCGGTGCTGGTGATGGTGGCTGCTGAGCCCGAGGCGATCCTGGCCACGGCCCGCCGCCACGGCTTCCGCCGGGTGCAGCCCTATCTGCCCAGCGCCGGGTGCAGAGTGGGGGTGGCGCGGCTCCGCGCTGCGGGTCTCTTCGTGCTGTTGCCCTGGGCCGACGAGCCCCACCCGGAGACGCCCAACCCGGACCTCTACCTGTGGGAGACCAGCCCCGCCCAGACCGGCGTGCCCGGCGGCTCGGGGCAGGGCCATGCCATGGCCTTCCCTCCCCCGGGGGACTTCCTGCTGGCCGGGGGCCTCGACGCCGCCAACCTGAAGGCCCGTCTCGCCGCGGTGCCTGAGGCCCTCCGCTCGCACCTGCGCGGCGCCGACGCCGCCAGCCGCCTCGAGGCCAGCCCGGGCCGCAAGGACCCAGCCAAACTCTCAACTTTCATCTCCAGCGTCCATGAATGGGAGTCCGCATGACCCTTGGCTTCACCCTCCCCGACCGCTTCGGCAGCCAGGCCCTGGGCGGCTGCTATGCCCCGGAGACCCTCCTGCAGCCGCTCCTGGATCTGGAGGCCGCCTTCCGCTCGGCCCTGGCCGATCCCGCCTATGTCGCGGAGCTGAAGGGCGAGCTGCGGCACTTCGTGGGCCGGCCCACGCCGCTGACACCCGCCCCTCGGCTGGCCGCCCAGCTGGGCCTGAAGGCCCTCTTCCTGAAGCGGGAGGACCTCACCCACACCGGCGCCCACAAGATCAACAACGCCCTGGCCCAGGCCCTCCTGGCCAAGCGCATGGGGAAGCACGAGATCATTGCCGAGACCGGCGCGGGCCAGCACGGTGTGGCCACGGCGGCGGCCTGCGCCCGGCTCGGGCTGTCCTGCACGGTCTACATGGGTGTCACCGACATGGCCCGCCAGGCCCCGAACGTGGCCCGCATGCGGCTCTTCGGCGCCAAGGTCGCACCCGTGGAAGCGGGGCAGGGCACCCTGAAGGAGGCCGTGAACGAGGCCCTCCGAGCCTGGGCCGCCCGCTGCGATCGCGCCCACTACATCCTGGGTTCGGCCTTGGGGCCGCATCCCTTCCCGACCCTGGTCCGCACCTTCCAGACCGTCATCGGTGAGGAGGCCCGCGCCCAGATTCTTGAACAGGCCGGCACGCTGCCCGAGGTGGTCATCGCCTGCGCGGGCGGCGGGAGCAACGGCCTGGGCCTGCTGGTCCCTTTCCTGGGCGATCCCCTGCGCCGCGTGGCCGTGGAGGCGGGCGGCCACGGCCCCGACCTGGGTGAGCATGCCGCACGCCTGGACGGTGGCCGCCTGGGCGTCCTGCATGGCTGCAAGACCCTCCTGCTGCAGGATGACCACGGCCACACGGCCGAGACCGCCAGCATCAGCGCGGGCCTGGACTACCCGGCCCTGGGGCCGGAGCTCGCGGCCCTCATCCTGGACGGCCAGGTCGAGGTGCGCCGCGCCTCGGATGAGGAGGCCCTCACCGGTGCCCGTCTGCTCTGTGAAGCCGAAGGCATCCTGCCGGCCCTCGAGAGCAGCCACGCCCTGGCGCTGCTGCCCAGCTTGGCTGCCGAGGGCGCCGCCACCGTCCTACTCGGCCTCAGCGGCCGCGGCGACAAGGACCTCTCCACCTACCAGTCGCGCTCGGGGCTCTGACATGAATCCGCTACTTCCCTTCCTCATGGCCGGCGATCCCTCCCTGGAGGCCCTGCCGGGGCTGCTCTCGGATGCCAAGGCTCTCGGCCTCGAAGCCCTGGAGCTCGGCCTGCCCCACTCGGACCCCATCGCCGACGGGCCGGTCCTCCAGGCTGCCGCCCACCGGGCCATCCAGCGGGGCGCCACGCCGCTGCGCGTGCTGCAGAGCCTCGCCGGGCTCACAGACAGTCCGGACGTGGTGCTCTTTACCTACCTGAACCCCCTGCTGCAGCTCGGGGCGGCGGAGCTGAAACGGCTGCTGGCACCCACGCCAGTGCGGGCTCTGCTGGTGGTGGACCTGCCCTTCGGCGAGGAGGCCGCGTTCGAAGCCGACCTGCGGGCCGCCGGATATCCCATGGTGCCGCTGCTGGCCCCCACCACCACCCTGAGCCGGGCGCGGCAGATCCTCACGGAGCGCCCGGATCCCGGCGAGGGCGCGCCCTTTGCCCAGCGCTTCGCCTATGTGGTGGCCCGGCTCGGCGTCACGGGCACGGGGCAGGGCCTCGATCTGCAGCCGGTCTCGGCGCGGGTTGCGGACCTGCTGCCGCTGACCTCACGCCCCCTGGCGGTCGGCTTTGGACTCTCCGATCCCCGCAGCCTCACCGCCATCCGGAGGCTGGGTGCGACCCCCGTCATCGGGTCGGCCCTGGTCCAGGAATTGGCCGAGGGGCGTGGTCTGCGGGCGGCCCTGACCCCCAGGCTGGTTGACGATCTGTAGATAGGGAATGCTTGCTCCCCCGGAATTGCTTTCAGGAGTGGTTGCACCCCTGACGCGATTTGGTATCTTGGTCCATCACCATCCTTGCCAAATCGGCTGGAGACAGCCACTCACCCCGGTCACCCGGGACAGGAGTCATGCCCCTATGAGCCACCGTTCGCGTTTCACCCTCACGGCCCTGACGTTGGTCGGTGCTGCGGCCTTCGCCCCCCAGGCGCAGGCCAGTGGTTTCCAGCTTCGGGAGCAGAGCCCGCTCTCCCTGGGCAACGCATTCGGTGGAATCAGCGCGGGTGGCGGTGACATCAGCTCGCTCTACTTCAATCCCGCGGTGATGACCCAGTACGACGGCATTCAGTTTTCCTCCGGTGGCACTTACATCGGTCTGAGTGCGAAGTTCGAGAGCGCGACCGCATCCCGGACACCCGTGATCACGGCGCTCGGCTTCCAGGTTTCGCCCATCACCGGCACCGCCCTGAGTCCGATTTCGGGCCAGGCCGGCCATGGCAATGCGGCCATCTCCGCGGTGCTCCCCGAGTTCAACATCATGTACAGCGTGAGCAACGACCTGAAGATCGGCCTCTCGCTGAACGTCCCCTTCGGTCTCGCGACCGAATACGATGCCAACTGGATCGGCCGCTACCACGCTCTGAAGACTGACCTGAAGACCATCGACATCAGCCCCAGCATCGCCTACCGAATCTCGAAGGACTTCAGCTTCGGTGTGGCCCTGATCGCCCGCCGCGCGGATGCGGAACTCTCCAACGGCGTGGACTACGGCACCGCCCTGGCGCTGAAGGTGGCACCCGCCCTGGCTGCCGCCGGCATGTCCCCAGTCTCGCCCGGTGCAGGCCTGAACAGCCCGGTGGCGACGGTGGCCATGGGTGCACCCAATGGCACCTTCGGCACCCCCGGCTACGCGATTCCCGGCGCCTGGGATGGCACCGCGGGCCTCAAGGGTGGTTGCTGGGCCTACGGCTACAAGCTGGGCCTGACCTACGAGCCCTCCAAGAACTTCCGCATGGGCCTTGCCTTCAACGCCGCCATGTCCATGACCCTCACAGGGGATGCTGAGTTCTCCTACCCCTCCGCCATGCCTGCCACAGACCTTGGTGCCCTCCAGGCTGCGGGCCTCAAGAACACGGGCGGTTCCGCCGTGCTCAACCTGCCGGCCACCACCTCTCTTGGTTTCGACTGGAAGGTGAGCCCCACCTTCTCGCTGCAGGGCGAGCTGGCCCGCACGAACTGGTCCACCTTCAAGGAGCTGCGCGTGCACTTCAGTTCCGGCGCGCCGGACTCCATCACAGACGAGAGCTGGAAGGACAGCACCTTCACGTCCCTGGGCGCCACCTGGAAGACCAACGACACCCTGACCCTGCGCGCGGGCCTGGCCTTCGACACCAGCGCCGTGGATGACGCCCATCGCACACCCCGCATCCCTGACAACGACCGCAAGTGGGTCTCCTTCGGCGCCAGCTACAAGCTGTCGAAGCAGGCCACCGTCGATATCGGCTACAGCCGCCTCTTCATCGCCGACGGAAAGAATCAGCTCACCGCCGCCAATGACAACGTCACCCGCGGCACCCTCACCGGGGTCATCAAGGCCGACATCAACCTGTTGGGCGCCGCGCTGCGCTACACCTTCTAGTCCAGCTTCACCCAGTCATAAAAAAGGCCCGGCATGCCGGGCCTTTTTTTAGGTTCTTCCGGGAATTCCAGAAACGCCTATTTTCCCTTGGCTGCAACCAAGCGTCAGACCCGCTCGACGGCCATGGCGATGGCATTGCCGCCGCCCAGGCAGAGGGCAGCCACGCCGCGCTGCTGACCGCGTTGTGCCAGGGCGTTCAGGAGGGTGGCCATCACCCGGGCGCCGCTGGCGCCGATGGGGTGGCCCAGGGCCACGGCACCGCCATGGACGTTGATGCGGTCCGCCGGCAGCTGCAGCTCGTTCATGGTGGCCACCAGCTGCACCGCGAAGGCCTCGTTGATCTCCCAGAGGTCTACGTCCTGAGTGGCCCAGCCGACCTTCGCCAGCAGCTTGCGGATGGCCTCCACCGGGGCCATGAGCACCCACTCCGGGGCCAGGCCGGCGGTGGCGGTGCCGAGGATCCGCGCCTGGATCTTGAGGCCGTGGGCCTTGGCGTAGTCCTCGGAGGTGACCAGGGCCGCGGCGGCGCCGTCGTTCACGCTGGGGGCGTTGCCGGCGGTGACGGAGCCGTTCTTCTGGAAGGCCGGCCTCAGCTTGGCCAGGCTCTCGGCGGTGGTGTCGGCCCGGGGGCTCTCATCCTCGGTGACGATCAGGTCGCCCTTGCGGCCGGGTACGGCGATGGGCACGATCTCCGCCTGGAAGGCCCCGGACTTTATGGCCGCAATGGCCTTGCGGTGGCTCTCGGCGGCCCAGGCGTCCTGGGTCTCGCGGCTGATCGCATACTTCTCGGCCACCCGCTCACCCGTGAGGCCCATGTGCTGGTCGGTCATGGCGCACCAGAGCCCGTCGAGGATCATGGCGTCCTTGGCCTCGGTGTGGCCCATGCGGGCGCCCGTGCGGAGCTTGGGCATGAGGTAGGGGGCGTTGGACATGGACTCCATGCCGCCCGCCAGCACCACCTCGTGGTCGCCCAGGCGCACGGCATTGGCCGCGAGCTGGATGGCCTTCAGGCCGCTGCCGCAGACCTTGTTGATGGTGAGCGCCGAGCAGGTCTCGGCCAGCCCGCCACGCAGGGCCGCCTGACGCGCCGGGGCCTGGCCCACGCCCGCGCCCACCACGTTGCCGAAGATGGCCTCGGTGGGGGTCACGCCAGGCACGGCGGCCAGGAGGGCCTTCACGACCTGGGCCGCCAGGTCAGGGGCGGCCAGGGGGGCCAGCGCGCCCTGGAACTTGCCGATGGGGCTGCGTAGGGTGTGCAGGATGACGGCCTGGGACATGGGGGCTCCTGGGTTGCTCGGGGGGGCTGTCAGCAATCAGCTGTCAAAAGAAAGTAAGGTTGTGGCGGTTATTGGTCTTCGGGGTCGTCGAGGGCACTCAGGTCGAGGTGGTCGAGGTTGAGGGTGGGCGAGGCGGCCACGTAGATGTCCGGGGCCTCCTCCTGCAGGTGCCGGCGAGTGCGGTCCATGAGGGACTCGACCTCCCGCAGGAACTGGAGGCGTTCCATCTTCAGGCTGCGCAGCTGCACCTGCAGCTCCACCACGTGCTGCTGGGCCTCGCGGATGATCTCGTCGGCCTTGAACTGGGCCTCGCGGATGATCAGCTCCCGCTCGCGGCTGGCGCCGTCCAGGACGTCCTCCCGGGTGCGCTGGGCCTGCAGCAGGGTCTCCCGGAAGATCCGGTCCTGGTCCTGGTACTGGCGGAGCCGCTCCCGGTTGTCGAGGATCTCTTCCTTCGCCTTCTGGTTCTCGGCAAGCAGCTCCTCCCACTCGCCCGCCACCTCGTGCAGGAAGGTGCGGACCTCGGACTCCTCCAGGCCCCGGAAGACCTTCTCGAATTCCCGGCGCTGGATGTCGAGCGGGGTGAACTTCATGGCACACCTCCAGGGATTCGGATGAGGGACGGGTCGCCTAGGAGGTCAGGGCCCGCAGGAAGACCCGCTGGATGACCCCCAGCAGGAGCACCGCGACCAGGATGTCGAGGCTGAAGCCACCGATGGGCGGCACGATCGCCCGGATGGGATGGAGGATCGGATCCGTGACGGTGTGGAGCAGGCGGATCCAGCGGTTACGCGGGTCGATGGGGAACCAGGACAGGACTGCCACCGCCAGGAGGAGGTAGATGATCGCGTCCAGGGCGTAGTAGGCAATGGCGAAGAGGAGAGGCATGGGCAGGATCCCGGGAATCCGATCATGATAACGGGGAGTGAGGCTTCTACATGCGGATCGGTATTTCCTGCTACAGCACCTTCGGAGGCTCCGGCGTCGTCGCCACGGAAGTGGGCAAGGCCCTGGCGGCCCGGGGCCACGAGGTGCACATCCTCAGCCCGAGCCTGCCGCCCCGGCTGGTGGGCTTCGAGGACCGCATCAACTTCCACGAGGTCAGGGCCTCGCCCTACCCGCTGTTCGAGGATGCCCCCTACTCCATCGCCCTGGGCTCCAAGATGGCCGATGTGGCCGACCACTATGGCCTGGACATCCTCCACGCCCACTACGCCATCCCCCACGCCATGGCCGCCCTGCTGGCCCGCATGGCCATCCCCCGCCTGAAGGTGGTGACCACCCTCCACGGGACGGACATCACGGTCGTCGGCAGCGATCCCAGCTACCTGCCCATGGTCCGCATGGCCATCCGGGAGAGTGACGGCGTCACGGCCGTCTCCGAGTATCTGCGACAGGAGACCCTCAGCACCTTCGGGGTGGACCGCGCCATCGATGTCATCGGCAACTTCGTGGAGCCCCCGGGCCCCGAGCACCCGGACTGCCGGGCCTGGCTGGCCCCCAAGGCCGCCTTCGTGCTGACCCACATCTCGAACTTCCGGCCGGTGAAGCGGGTCCTGGACGTGCTGAAGATCTTCGCGCGGGTCCGCAGCGAGGTCCCGGCCCGCCTGGTGATGGTCGGGGACGGCCCGGATCGCCTGGAAGCCGAGGCCTACTGCCGCGACCAGGGCTTCGCCGCCGAGGTGCGCTTCACGGGCAAGCAGCTGGACATCGGCACGGTGCTCAACTGCTCGGACCTCTTCCTGCTGCCCAGCGCCACCGAGAGCTTCGGCCTGGCGGCCCTGGAGGCCATGGGGCATCGCGTACCCGTCATCACCAGCCGGGTCGGGGGGCTCCCGGAAGTGGTCCGCCACGGCATCGACGGCTTCCTGGAACCCGTCGGGGATGTGGAAGCCATGGCGGCCGACGCGGTGAGGCTGCTGCGGGACGAGGAGCTGCGGCTGCGCATGGGCGACTCGGCCCGGGAGCGGGCGTTGGACACCTTTGCCGAGGGCCCCATCGTGGATCAGTACGAGGCCCTGTATCGGCGGGTGCTGGGGCAGTAAGGCTGGATGCCCCGCGCTCAGGCAGGTCGGAGCGGCCCATGAACCCAGCGACGGGTCAGTCCTCGGATTCCAAGCCTGCAGGAAACCCCTGCTCCGGGCGCCGCTCAGCGGCCCGCCGCTGACAGCTGGGACAGTGCCCCTGGCAGTCCGGCCCGCAGCCCACACCAGGTTGCGTAGGACGGAGCGGGGCAGGAGGCTTCGCGCCGGAAGGAGCCATGCCCGATCATCCCACGGGCGGAGGATGGGCGTGGCCTCGCGGAACTGCTCCCCAAGCTCAAGACGGTAGAAGCCAAGAACCAGGCCACCCAGCTGCGTCGGGACCTGGCCTCCTTCAAGAGCGAGATGCGCTAAGCAATCAAGCGTATGGTGGGCAAGTGCCAAGCTGCCGAGACTTAGGGGATAGGAGATTCCCAGGTCATGTCCACGCTCACGCTCTCGGAAGCACGCAAGCCTCAGGGGTCGCTCCGCTATCTCTTCATGAACGTGGAAGACCTGGCCCGCATGGCCTGGGGACGTGTCTTTGGGCAGGACGAGGGCGCCGACGTTGCTTTCGTGCCCCACCAGGAGCGGGCCCTCCAGCCGCCGCCGGAGATCTGGCTGCCGCGCTCCAGCAGCAGCCGCCTCGACAGCTAGACCGGGGCGCGAAGGGCCTGGGGGCACCTCGTGGGCTTCGATGGGGGATTGTCAGGCACCAGTCGGTGACCCGAACCGGCGCGTGGCACCATCCGACTGCAGCGGAGCGGAAGGAGGATAGGACCGCATCGGCGCAGCCGATGGCGGCCCCGTAGGGGCGAGGGCCGGAGGCCCGAGTCAGGCCCCGCTTGCGGACGCTGCGCAGGCTCCACTGGAGCCTTGCTCGCTGCAAGCACCATCCGACCAGAGCGCAGCGAAGGGAGGATAGGACCGCATCGGCGCAGCCGATGGCGGTCCCGGAGGGGCGAGGGCTGGAGGCCCGAGTCAGCCGGGCCGCCACTGCTTCTCGGCGGTTCGAGTCCGCCTCGTGGGCTTCGATGTGGTGGCGTTCGGCACCAGTCAGTGCCTCGAACCGGCGCGTGGCACCATCCGACTGCAGCGGAGCGGAAGGAGGATAGGACCGGATCGGCGAAGCCGATGGCGGCCCCGTAGGGGCGAGGGCCGGAGGCCCGAGTCAGGCCCCGGGGCCGGACTGTTTCGACGCCCCACTGGGGTGTCTCCACCTGGCCCCACCAGTCGCCAGGACTGGCGAATAGGACGGAATCGCCCCTGGCGATTGCCGCCCGAAGGGCGAGGGCACAGGAGGTGCCCGAGTCAGCCGGGCCGCCACTGCTTCTCGGCGGTTCGAGTCCGCCTCGTGGGCTTCGATGTGGTGGCGTTCGGCACCAGTCAGTGCCTCGAACCGGCGCGTGGCTGGCCCCGGGGCCGGACGGTTCCGACGCCCCACTGGGGCGCCTCCACCTGGCCCCTACCGGGCCGCCACTGCTTCTCGGCGGTTCGAGTCCGCCTCACCAACTGCTTCCAACAGAACTGAGGCCGGGCAAGCCCGGCCTCAGTTCTGTTGGTGGCTGGAGGCGGACTCGAACCGCCGACCTGCGGATTATGAGACCGCTGCTCTAACCAGCTGAGCTACCCAGCCACGAAGGAACAGTCTAGCGTGGGCGCGGGCCTGGGTCTACGCGAGATCGTTGACCAGCACCACGATGAGGCGCTTGGGGCCGTGGACGCCGTAGGCAAGGGTCTGCTCGATGTCGGCGGTCTTGCTGGGACCGGAGATGAGCAGGGCGTTGGGGGGCAGGCTGCGGCCCCAGCCCAGGGCCTTCACCGCATGCCAGAGGCTGTCCTGGAGGGTGGAGGCCCGCAGCAACGCCAGATGGATGGGCGGCACAAGGGACAGCAGGCGGGGCTCGGCGGGACCGGGCATCAACAGCAGGCCGCCGGTCTCGGCGACACCGCCCACGGTGCCCGTGAAGCCAGCGGCCACGGTGGTGAAGAGCTCCGCCTTGAAGGCCTCCACCGGGCGGTCGTAGGGCAGCAGCTGGGTGCCCCCGGCGGGCCAGGCGGCGGCCAGGGCGGCACCGGCCTCGCTGGTGGGTCCGAACAGCAGGTTGGGGAGCGCTTCGCGGTCACAGAAGGCGCGAACCACGGCAGGCCAGTCCGCGGGTGTGGCGTCCAGGAACTCGGTGTGGACGGCCTCCATGCCCCGGCGCAGGCGCGCAACCCGCTCGGCGGGGGGCCACTGGCGGCGCTCCATGACGGCGGTGTCCAGCGAGGGCAGGGGGCCTTCGCCGCCGCCGGCGCGGAGGCGACCCAGGATCGCGGTGCGGGCATCAGTCATGGGAGCCTCCCTCGGCCCGCATGCGCTCGCTGAGGGAGCGACGGGCCGGAACCGGTTTGGTGCGGGTGCGGGTCCAGTCCCGGAGCAGCGGGGCGCCAGCCGGGAGGGCCCCGCCGAGACGGGTGGCGAACCAGGTGGCCAGACGGTAGAGGGCCGGGCGCTTGAGGACCGCGGCCCAGAGGCGCCAGGTCCAGTCTTCGGAGGCCAGGCGGCCCGTGCCCTTGCCGGCCACGCTGGAGCTGGGATCGCTGTGCGTGGCTTCCCGGCGCAGGCGCACCAGGATCTCGGGGATGGGGATCTCCACGGGGCAGACCTCGCCGCAGGCCCCACAGAGACTGGAGCCGTGGACCAGGTCGTGGCGGATGCCCACGCCCTCCATCTGCGGCGTGAGGATCTTGCCGATGGGACCGGGATAGACCGCCTCGTAGGCGTGGCCCCCCACGCGGGTATAGACGGGGCAGTGGTTCATGCAGGCGCCGCAGCGGATGCAGCGCAGCGTGGCGCGCAGCTCGGGATCCGCGTAGATGCGGGAGCGGCCGTTGTCCAGGATCACCAGGTGCACTTCCCGGGGGCCGTCCTTCTCGTCAGCCCCGCGCGGACCCGTGATCAGGTTGAAGTAGGTGCTGACGGCCTGACCCGTGGCCGAGCGGGTGAGGATGGCGTAGAGCGGGGCCACGGACTCCAGGTCCGCCACCACCTTCTCCAGGCCCATGACAGCGATGTGCAGTGGCGGTACGTGGGTGCTCATGCGGCCGTTGCCTTCGTTCTCCACCAGGCAGAGGGTCCCGGTCTCGGCCACCGCGAAGTTCACGCCCGAGAGCCCCGCATCAGCGTCGAGGAACTTCTGGCGCAGCACCTTGCGGGCCATGGCCGTGAGCTCGTCCACGTCCTCGGTGTACTTCGCGTCTTTGATCTTCTGGCTGAACTGCCGGGCGATCTGGTCCTTGTTCTTGTGGATGGCGGGCATGATGATGTGGCTCGGCGTCTCCCCGTCGAGCTGGATGATGTACTCGCCCAGGTCGGACTCGATGGCCTCGATGCCGTGCGCCTCCATGAAGGCGTTGAGGTGCATCTCCTCGGAGACCATGCTCTTGCCCTTGACCAGGGTCTTGGCACCACGCGCCTGGAGCAGGCCCAGGATCAGCTCGTTGGCCTGCTCGCAGGTCTCGGCCCAGTGCACCTGGATGCCGTTCTTCGTGCAGCTGGCCTCGAGCTGCTCCAGCAGCTCCGGCAGGCGCAGGAGGCTGCGGGAGCGGATGGCAGTGCTCAGGTCGCGCAGCTCCTGAAGGTCCCGGGGGTCCGGGAACTGGGCCTGGCGCTTGCTGATGAGGCCGTCCATGGCGCGGCGGAAGTTGGCGCGGAGCTGGGGGTCCAGGAGGGCCGCAGCGGCGGACTCGCGGAAGAGGATCTCGCGCTCAGCGTGCATGGGTGCGCTCCCACAGGAACTCGGCGATGTGCTGGACGCGAAGCGGGCTCCGCTTGGCCTCCAGAGTGCCGTTCACGTTGAGGAGGCAGCCGCCGTCCGTGGACAGCAGCACGGAGGCGCCCGTCGCTTCCGCATCCGCCGCCTTGTCGCAGGACATGGCGCCCGAGATCTCGGGCTGGCGCACGGAGAAGGTGCCACCAAAGCCGCAGCACTCGTGCTCCCGGGTCAGGGGCGCCAGTTCCACGTGGGCCAGCTGGCCCAGCAGAGCCTGGGGCTGACCCTTCAGGCCCAGGTCCCGAACGGCGTGACAGGAGCTGTGCCAGGTCACCTTCACGGGCTCGCCCAGGTCCTTGAGCTGCACCTGCAGCACGTCCACCAGGAACTGGGTGAGCTCGTAGACCCGGCCGCTGAAGGCCCGCACCTGCGCCTCGTCCGGCTGCCCGTGGAAGAGCTCCGGGTAGTGGTTCTTCATCATCCCCGCGCAGCTGCCCGAGGGCAGGATCACCGGCAGGTCCCGGGGGAACAGGGCCACCTGAGCGCGGGCCACGTCCCGGGCCTCCTCCCAGTAGCCACAGTTGAAGGCGGGCTGGCCGCAGCAGGTCTGCCCGTCCGGAAAGAGCACCTTCACTCCGGCCTCGCGCAGGAGCTGGATGCCAGCCATGCCCGCGTCCGGGAAGAAGAGATCCACCAGACAGGTGCCGTAGAAATACACCTCTCGCACGCTGTGACTCCTCAGAAGCCCATAGGGTCCTCTGAGAAGCCTACTCG
>Ga0194052_1001414_pt1 | contig 13914 bp, 13 predicted proteins | sample SepL226m_MetaG_FD_160117 | JGI IMG/M metagenome (GOLD analysis project Ga0194052, IMG submission 160117) | Anoxic zone freshwater microbial communities from boreal shield lake in IISD Experimental Lakes Area, Ontario, Canada - Sep2016-L227-6m | ecosystem: Environmental > Aquatic > Freshwater >... | reverse complement strand
CTGCGCTGAAGGTGGCGCGTCGCTGGAAAAAATGCCTGGTGGTACCGCCTGGAAGGCCAAGTACGACAAGAAGTTCCCGGGCCAGTTCCAGGTTTACAGCCCCTACACCTATGACGCGACCTTCGTTCTGGTTGACGCTATGAAGCGCGCCAATTCGACCGATCCGAAGGTCTACACCGCCAAGCTGCTCGAAGCCAATTACAAGGGCGTTACCGGCACCATCGCGTTTGAGCCCAATGGCGAGTTGAAGAACCCGTCGATGACGCTGTCGGTCTACAAGGCTGGCAAGAAGACCGCACTGTAATCTCTGCGTTCTGCTTACCAACAAAGGCCACCTTCGGGTGGCTTTTTTCTTGCCTTGCGGGATGGCGCAAGCGAATCGGCGCCATCCCTCAGTTAAAATTCAGCACGCTGGAGCGGTGGATGAGCGGTTTAAGTCACACGCCTGGAAAGCGTGCGAGGGGTAAAACCCTCCGGGGGTTCGAATCCCCCCTGCTCCGCCAGTAGGTTTCGGGGTAGAGCGAATGTTTGCTCTACCCCCCAAACCACACGACAAGGCTTCATCCATGCCCATACCCGATTTCACGCAAGGCTGCGCTTTTGTAAGCGGGCAGTATCTACCGATCGCCAAGGCCAGCATTCCCATCACCGACTGGGGCTTTCTGCGCTCCGATGCCACCTACGATGTGGTCACCGTCTGGGATGGTGCTTTTTTCCGTCTCGATGCCCATCTGGAGCGCTTCCGGCGCAGTTGCCAGCGCTGGCGGCTCGATCCCGGATTGACCGACGAGCAGATCGCCGACGTGCTGGCGCAGTGTGTGCGGCTGAGTGGTTTGCGTGCTTCCTATGTCGAGATGATTTGCACGCGCGGTCAGCCACCCTGGGGCTCGCGCGATCCGCGTCTTGCCATCAATCAGTTCTATGCTTTTGCCGTGCCCTTTGTCTGGATTGCCAATGCGCAGCAGCGCGAGCAGGGTCTGCATGTGCTGATCAGCGATGTGCAGCGCATTCCTGCGGCCTCGGTCGATCCATCGGCCAAGAATTACCACTGGAACGACCTGACCATGGGCTTGCTCGGGGCGCTGGACGCAGGTGCCGACACGGTGCTGCTGGTGGACGGGCAAGGTAACGTGGTGGAGGGGCCGGGCTTTAACGTGTTTTGCATCAGCGGCGGTGCGCTGGTGACACCGGATCAAGGCATGCTTGAAGGCATCTCACGCCGCACTGTCATCGAGATCGCGCGATCGCTGGGCCTGCCGCTGCAACTGCGCGCCTTGCCGGCGGATGAATTGCCCGGCGCGCAGGAAGTGTTGCTGTCAACGTCGGGTGGCGGTGTGTTGCCGGTCACCAGGGTGGACCAGCAAGTCATTGGTGACGGAAAGCCGGGCCCCATCACACGCCAGCTGGTGCAGACCTACTGGGCCTGGCACGCTGAACCGGCCTACAGCCGGCCCATCGACTACACGCTCTGATGCTTCAGGCCAGTGCCTTGTAGAGCATGTAGGCGGCCAGCAAATACAGGATGCTGGCAAAAACCCGCTTGAGTTGCTTGACCGGCAATTTGTGCGCAGCGCGCGCGCCCAGCGGCGCTGTCAGCACGCTGCAACTGGCGATGACGAGCAGCGCGGGCAGCCAGATGTAGCCAAACGAGTAGGGCGGCAGATTCTGCACACTTTGGCCGGCGATGACGTAACCGATGACGTTGGCCAGCGCAATCGGGAAACCCAGCGCCGCCGAGGTGGCGACTGCATTGTGAATGGCGACGTTGCACCAGGTCATGAAGGGCACGCTGACAAAACCGCCACCCGCGCCGACCAGGCCTGACAGGAAACCAATCACGCTGCCAGCGCCTATCAGGCCGCCGGTTCCGGGCACCTGGCGTGTCGGTGCCGGCTTCTTGTCCAGATACATCTGGGTCGCCGAAAAGCTGACAAACAGGGCAAAGAACAGCGCCAGCGATGAGCCCTTGAGCAGCGCGAACACGCCCAGACTCGCCAGCCCGCCACCGAGCACGATGCCGGGGGCCAGGCCCTTGACCAGATCCCAGCGCACGGCGCCGCGCTTGTGGTGTGCACGCACGCTGGAAATCGATGTGAAGATGATGGTCGCCATCGAAGTGGCAATCGCCATCTTGATGGTCAGGTCCGGAGCGACCGAGCGCGCCGACAGGATCAGCGTGATGAAGGGAACCATCAGCATGCCTCCGCCAATGCCCAGCAGGCCTGCCAGAAAGCCGGTAGCCAATCCGAGAGAAGCAAGTTCAATGATCAGCAAAGGTTCCAGATTCATGGGGGAGGGTAGGTGTAGTGCGGGTGAAGTATCGCACTGTTCAAGCGGTATGAGCCCCCATCGTTTGGACTTCGACGGCAGGGTTTGCTGTCAGGCCCCTACTTTTCCTCGGGAACCGTCCTGGGCTGCTGCATGGCGTCCTGTAGCGCCTGCTTGAACTGCTGCTCAATCTGTCTGGGCGACTGCCCAGGCGCACTGGCTGCAGTTTGTGCGCCGTCGGTCGCTGGTGCTTGCAGTGAAGGCACGATTTGCTGCGTTGAGGCGATCTGCTTCTTGATCAGAAAGCCCACGACGGCAAGACTGAGCAGCAGAGCTATCAGGCTAAAGACTCCCTTCATCGCAGAACTCCTTGGACCGTGGGACGAAAAGGCGTGACGCTGGCATCAGCGAGGGGCCGTGCCATGGGTGCTGATCTTCTGCCAGGCTCCGATCGCGCCTTCGGTGCTGTCAAAAACCTTGACGCCTGCCACCGGCGAAGCCTGCAGAAATGCAAAACCCTGGCCACCAGCCCAGATTTTGCAACGCTTGGGTACGGCGTGACGCAGTGCCACCAGGTAGGGGCGTGCAATATCGGGCCGTAACGCCAGACTCGCTGAGATGGCAAGCACCGTGATGTCCCAATCCTTGACCGCTTGCATCACATCGGCGACCGGTGTCTGGGCACCCAGATTGAAACATTCTGCGCCTTGCAGCGTCAGCGCTGCCTGCACCGACAGCAAACCCAAAGCGTGCAATTCGCCAGGCGGCGTGGTCAGCAGGATGCGCTGCTGCAGGTCCTTTGGCTGTCGCCCTAGCAAGTGACTCTGCACGACGGCCTGCACGGCATCGGAGTAATGATGCTCGGCGTGTAGGCCAAGGCGACCGCCAGCCCAGGCATCACCTACCGCCTGATTGAAAGCGGGCAAGCGGTGCAGCGCAAACTCGGCCAGACCGTCCGCCTCGATCAACCCGGCGATGTAGTTGCGCACGGTCCCGGGCCCGCTGCCTGGTGCCAGACAGGCCAGCAATTGCTGCGCCGCTTCGTCGATCGCCGGCGCCTCTGGCTGGGCAACGCTGCTCGTCAGCAAACCCTGCAATTGTTTCAAAGACATGGGCACCAGCTTGCCGGGGCGCAGGCCTTGCGCCATCAGCTGCGTGATCAGTCTCAGCTTGGGCAAGTCTTTGGCTTGATAGAGACGCTGTCCGCGCGCACCGCGCTCGGGCACAGGAAACTGGTAGCGCAGCTCCCATTTGCGCAGCACTTCGCGTGACAGGCCGGTGGCCTGCTCAATCTCGGCTTGGTTCATTGCGGCGAAGTGTACAAGGATTAACCCTTAAGAGATCAAGATATGTGTCCTGGACAACCAGGGTATAGTGGTTCACGCGAAAGGTTGGACCTTTGCGAACCCATCAAGAAATAGATCAGCACAGGAACAGCGATGACGCAACAAACCATCGGGCCAGTGGGTTCCGGGCGAGACACTATTCTGGTCGTCGATGACAGCCCGGATATCCGTCTGCTGATGCGCGTCGCCCTGGGCAAAAGATACCAGCTGCTCGAAGCCGAGAGCGCCACCGCCGCTTTGGAGTTGATCAAGCTTCACCAGCCTCGATTGATGCTGCTCGACATCATGATGCCAGGTGCCATGGATGGCTTGCAACTGCTCGATTTCATCAAGGGTGATGCCAGGCTCAAAAACATCATTGTTGGAATGATCACCGCACGCGGCCAGACGATGGACGACTTGAATGCGCGCAAGCGCGGTGCCGATGCCTATTTCGTCAAACCCTTCAGTCCACGCGAGGTGGTCGCCTGGGTCGACAGCAAGTTGCAATGAGCCATTTCAAGTCATCGACGCGCTTGTTCCTGCTGGTAGGTGTCCTGTCAGCGCTGCTGCTGGCCATTGGCAGCCTGGGCCTGTATGGCATCACACAGTCGAATGCTGCCTTGAAGACCGTGTACCAGGACCGCACGGTCGCCATCGGATTGCTCAGCGAAATTCAGCATCAGTTATTGCGCGGCCGCTTGTTGATCGATGCCAGCGTGCTGGATCCAAGGCCACAGGCAAGTGCTGGCAATCTCGTTGAACTGGGAAGTACCTCGGCCGTGATCAGCAAGACGTGGGCTGCCTACAAGGCCACCTACCTCACCAAGGAAGAAGAAAAGCTTGCAGCGAAATTTGAGCAGGATCACCTCAACTTCGAGCAACAAGGTTTGGCGCCGGCCGTGGCGGCCCTGCATGCCAATGACGTTGCCGGTGTTCAGGGCTTGATCCGCGACAAGATCCTCCCGCTGGACGCGAACTTGCAGTCAGGCCTTGAAGGCCTGATGCAGATTCAGCTCAGCGTGGCCAAGCAGGAATACCAGGTGGCAGTCGATCGCTATGACACGGTGCGCCTGGTATCCGTGGCTGCCATCGCCGGCGGCGTGCTGTTTGCGATACTGACCGGTCTGGCCGTGCTGCGTGCGCGTCGCCAGGAACTGACCGTCGCTCTCGAACGCCAGTCCCACGCCGATATGGCGCGGCAAATGGACGAGAAGAACGATTTGCTGCAAGCACTCACACAGAGCGAATTCCGATGGAAATTTGCCATCGAGGGCGCTGGCGACGGTGTCTGGGACAGAGACCTGCAAACTGGCCAGGAAAGCTATTCCCGGCGCTGGAAAGAGATGCTGGGCTACGCAGAAGATGAAATCCTGCCCGATCACCAGGAGTGGGAAAGCCGGATTCACCCCGATGACCGGCAAGCCGTGCTGACCAGTGACGCCGACTACATCGCCGGCAAGGCATCGCGCTACGAGGTTGAATACCGCCTGCGATGCAAGGATGGGAGTTACAAATGGATTCTGAGCCGCGGCATGATCGTGAGCCGCGACCCAAACGGCAAGCCACTGCGTACCATCGGGACACACACAGACATCAGCGAGCGAAAGAAGGCAGAAGGCACCATCCGTCTGGCTGCCAAAGTCTTCAAGCACGCTCTGGAAGGCATCATGATCACGGCGCTGGACGGCAGCATCATCGAGGTCAATGACGCCTTCACCACGATCACTGGCTACAGCCGCGACGAAGTGATCGGGAAAAACCCGCGACTACTGAAATCCGGACGCCACAGCCAAGAGTATTACCAGCAGTTCTGGAGTCAGCTGACACAGCAAGGTAGCTGGATCGGTGAGAACTGGAACCGGCGCAAGAACGGTGAGATCTATGCGCAGACACAGAAGATCAGCACGGCGAGAGATGCACAAGGCAAACCCTTGCAGTACGTCTGCTTGTTCTCGGATATCACCGCCGCGAAAAATCACGAACAGGAACTCGAACGCATCGCCCGCTACGACAGCCTGACCAAGCTGCCCAACCGCGCCCTGCTGGGTGAACGCCTGGAGCAGGCGCTGAACCAGACACGGCGCCGTGGCCAGCACCTGGCCGTGGTCTTTATTGACCTCGACGGCTTCAAGGCGGTCAATGACACCCATGGCCACGAGGCCGGAGACCATTTGCTGATCACGCTGGCCGAACGGATGAAGGGGGCGCTGCGCGATGGCGACATCCTGGCGCGCCTGGGGGGTGACGAGTTTGTCGCGGTGCTGATCGATCTGGCCGATGTGGACGCCAGCGCACCCATGCTCAACCGCTTGCTGGACGCGGCTGCCAGACCGTTCCAGTTTGATCAGGCACGGCTGCAGGTTTCGGCCAGCCTGGGCGTCACCTTCTACCCACAGACACAAGACCAAGCACAGGAGTTGGAGCCCGATCAACTCCTGCGCCAGGCCGATCAGGCCATGTACCAGGCCAAGCAATCCGGCAAGAACCGCTTTTGCGTTTTCGATGCAGAGCAGGACCGCAGCGTGCGTGCGCGTCATGAAAGCATGCAAAGTATCGAACGTGCCCTGAGTGAAGGCGAGTTCGTGCTGGAGTACCAACCCAAGGTGAATCTGCGCACCGGGGCCGTTATTGGCGCCGAAGCCTTGATCCGGTGGCAGCACCCGCAAAAGGGGATGGTGCCGCCAGGGGACTTTCTGCCGATGATCGAGGACCACCCCCTGGCCGTCAAGTTGGGGCAATGGGTGATCGAAAGCGCCTTGGCGCAGATGGAAGGCTGGCGACAAGTCGGACTGGACCTGGCAGTCAGCGTCAATATCGGCAGGCGCCATCTGATGCAGGCTGACTTTGTGCAGCGCCTGCGCGAAGCACTAGCCGCTCACCCCCGGTTACAGCCGAGCTGCCTGGAGCTTGAATTGCTGGAAGCCAACGCCATCAACGATCTGAACCGCGTAGCCCTGCTCATCCAGGAGTGCCGCAGCATCGGCGTTGAATGCGCACTGGATGACTTTGGCAGCGGCTACTCGTCCCTGACGGGTCTGAAGAAACTGCCGGTCAAGTATCTCAAAATCGACGAGGACTTTATCCGCGACATGCTGGACAGCAGCGACAGCCTCTTGATTCTGATCGGCGTGCTCAAACTGGCCAGCGCCTTTGACTTGAAGGTGATTGCCGAAGGGGTGGAGACCGCGCAGCATGGTTCCATGTTGCTTGAACTCGGCTGCGAGTTGGCGCAGGGCTATGGCATTGCGCACCCGATGCCGCCTGATGAATTACCGGCTTGGGTCAAGAACTGGAAGCCTGATGCATTGTGGAGCGCTGCGGCTTGGGACTTGCGGGGCTAATTGATGGGATGATCGACGGTTGGAAGTTTTAGTCAATCGTCGAAAAGGGTGCAAGTGTTCAAGAACATGATCGTTTATCGGGTCGCTCCAGAGTGGAGCGCCACTGTCGCGCAGATCGAGCAGGGCCTCGATGCCGGCCGCTTTGTCGAGTGTGCTTCGACCCAGGAGAAGTCCATTGGCTGGTGCGAGCCCAGGGGTGAAGCCCATGGTCCGCTGGCGGAGTCGGTGGCTGGGCAGCTCATTTTCAAGCTGATGATCGAGACCCGCGCGCTACCCGGTTCGGTCGTCACTCGCAGGGTCAAAGAACGCGTCGCGCACATCGAGGCCACCACGGGGCGCAAACCTGGCAAAAAGGAGACACGCGAGCTCAAGGACGACATACGGCTGGAGTTGCTACCGATGGCGTTTACCAAGCAGGTGTCTGTCGGGATCTGGATTGATCCGAAAGCCCGGCTGTTGGTAATTGACGCGGCGAGTCAAGCGCGCACCGATGACGTGGTAACGATGCTGGTCAAGTCCGTGCCCGGTCTGGCTGTGACGCTGTTCAATAGCCAGGTGTCGCCCAGCGCGGCCATGTCAGAGTGGCTGATCAGCCAGCAAGCTCCTGCAGGCTTTAGCGTCGATCGGGAGTGCGAGCTCAAAGCGGCCGACGAATCCAAGGCCGTAGTGCGTTACGCGCGGCACGCTCTGGATACCGACGAGGTACGCCAGCACGTTCAATCAGGCAAGCTGCCCACCCGCCTGGCACTCACCTGGGACAGTCGCGTCTCGTTTGTCCTGACCGAGAACCTGCAGATCAAGAAACTGGCGTTTCTGGAGGTCGTCTTTGACAGCAAGGCGACGGGCAAGGATGACGGATTCGACGCCGACACCGCGATTGCGACCGGCGAACTGCGCAAGCTGCTGCCCGATTTGATGAAGGCTTTGGGCGGAGAACTGATGGCGGCTTAGGGTTGCACTAGAGGCCGTGACTTTGCAACTGGATCGGGCCTTTGGGTGTGTGCAAGGTGACAGTGATGTTGGCCGGGCCCGCTTCGATTGCAACGCCCGATAGCCCGATGGCCTCGTAAGCCGCCTGCAGCTTGGCGGCTGTTGGATGCGTGATGGAAATGCCTTGCAGTGTCACACCGGAGCGCGGCAGGCTGTTTCTTGGGTGCAGGCGCAGCGGCTCGGCGGCATCGGGCTTGCCCCATTGAATCAGGGTGGGCAGGGTGCCGTCGAACAAGCGCTGGCCATCTTCTCGCACGGTAATTTGCCATTGCAGCAGGCCACGTCTTGAATGGCGACTGGCTTGCATCGCTGGCCCCCGCTCAATGCCCAGGGCCTTCAACGCATTGCGGGCGGCCTGAATGTCACTGGTATTGGCAACAAAATGCACAAGACGCGGCTCGATGGCGACGGCTGCCTGAAGCGCCGGATCATCCATGTCGAACCAGCGCTTGCGGGGTGAGTTCGCCGGACGCGCCGCTTGCGGATCGATGGCGATGATTTCAAGGTAAGCCAGCGGATTCGACGGCGTGGCAATCTTGAATAGCCTGTTGTGTGTTCCATACAAGGCGTGTTCGCCGCCGGCCGCCGGTGTGATGCCCAGGGTTGCCTCACACCACTGCACCCCATGCTCCAGGGTCCGTGCCACCACAACCAAGTGATCTATCTGTGTTTTCATATTGGGAAAAAAGGTGTCTGCAAGTGCCACCGGACCGGCATCCTGAACCGGGGTTCAGGTGGGCGAGGTCAACTGCTCATTGGGTTCATCTGACGCGAGATGATCACGCTTGAACAGCGATGTTCCAAGCCCGGGCTCTATGAGCATTGGTTCAAGGAAATATACAGCCCGGCGTGCACTGCAGACGACTCCGATTGTAGGCGCTGCGTGGCGTTGTTGCAGCGCAGAAAATTTGTCTCAGAGCAGCCGGCCGTCGTCGGCCAGTGCCACATCGAGCCGTTGCAGCAAAGAGGCTAACGCCGGATCATGCTCCGCCGTGGTCGCGCTGCCTTGGGTTGCAGGAGCCTGCGTGCTCTGGTCTGTCAGGTCAAAGGCCAGATTCAGCGCGGCCAGCACCGCAATGCGATCGCGTGCCTTGATCTTGCCGCCATCGCGAATCTTGCACATCGCGCTGTCCACCCGGTCAACCGCTTGCAGCAATTGCTGATCGCCGCCCTCGGGACAGCCCAGCAGGTAGCTCTGTCCCATGATTTGTACTTCAAGCTGTTTCATGCTGTGCTTTATTGCCTGGTGGTGGAGCTGGCTTCGGGCAGGCGCTCGAGCAGCGCGTCCACGCGGGCCCGCGCTGCGCCGAGCCGTGACTTCAACGAGTCACGTTCCTGCGTCAGCGCATCAACCTGTGCGGCAAGCAGGACGTTGGTGCGTTGCAGTTCCTGGTAGCGCAAAAGCAGGCGCTCCACGCGCTCGGAAATTTGGTCGATTTGGGACGGGTTCGCCATAGGGTGCCATTGTAGGGTTTGTGTAAAGCAATCGGCGGTAGAATCCGGCCGTTGGTGCTCGCGGTGTGGTTCACACGCTGCAGTTCAACGGGAAGCAGGAGGGTTTGTGTTCAACACGGCCTAACCTGCGCTGCCCCCGCAACGGTAAGTGGACGAATCATTTTGATTCCGCTTCCATCACGGCCACTGAGCGTTTTGAACACACGCTTGGGAAGGCGATGGAGGTTGGTCCACCAGCCCGGATACCGGCCAACACGGTGGTTGCACGCCTGGCGTGAAACCGTGATGCCCAAGCACTGTCGGGGACGACGGTGAGGGTTTTTTGTTGGTCCATTCTCTTCATGAAAAATTGTTTTCCGTACAAGCACCTGCTGGTCGTGGCTTTGCTGTTGTCTGCGTCTTTCGAGGTCCTGGCTCAAAGTGCGAGCAAGACGGTTGAACTGCAGCAAACCGTCGTCACAGCGAACCGCTCCGAGCAACTTCTGACAGACGCCTTGCCGCATACCACGGTGCTCGGGCGTGACGTGATCGAGCGCTCGCAGGCGGTCGATTTACCGAGTTTGCTGGCCAGTGAAGCCGGCTTTCAATTTACCCAAAACGGTGGCCGCGGTACTGCGGCCAGCCTGTTTCTGCGTGGCAGTGCGGCGCTGCAGGTGCTGGTGCTGATCGACGGTGTGCCACTGACCAAGCAGGACAGCACTGGCAGCATCAGTCTGGAACACATCATGCTCGATCAGGTCGAGCGCGTCGAGGTGGTGCGTGGCAACGTCTCTGCGATCTACGGCAGTGGTGCGGTGGGCGGCGTGATCCAGATCTTCATGCGCAAGGGGCAGGGCGCCTCGAAGGCCTTTGCCACCGTGGAAGTTGGTTCCTACGGCAGCACGCGCATTTCAGCAGGTGTGAGTGGCCAGAGCGGCGAGACCAGCTACTTTGTCGGCTTTGGGCGGACCGCCACCAACAGCTTTTCGGCCATGAACACCAGCCAGTATCCGAACGAGAACCCGGACGCTGATGGTTACCGCAACAGCAACTTCAATCTGGGTCTGACCCACGCACTCGCACCGGGTCACACGCTGGGTCTGCGCGCGCAAGGCAGCGATGGCCAGTTCGATACCGATGGCGGTGGCTTCGGCAGCGCCACGGATGTCTATAAGGGCGCCAGCAAACTCGCCAGTTGGTCGCTTTACAGCAGCAACCAGTTCACAAGCGACTGGCTCAGTCGTTTGAGTTTCAGCCAGGGCCGTGAGCGCTCCCTTTATGACGCCAGCCTGAGCGCTTTTCCGTATGACAGCGAGGCCCTGACGCGCAGCCGCACGCTCAACTGGAGCAATGCTGTAACGCTGGGTGACTGGCTGCTCACCGCTGGCGTCGAGTCGCAGCGTCAGTCGGTGGATACGAACGACAGCTACGCTACGCAACTCCGTCGCGAGCGTGGACTGACGTCCCTGTTTGCCGGATTGTCAGGGGCACTCGGCGTGCATTCGATGCAATTGAATTTGCGGCGCGACAACGCCGAAGGCCTGCCTGGTGAAACCACCGGCTATGTCGGTTACGGCTACCAGTTGCAGAGCGCCTGGAAGCTGATTGCCAGCGCCTCTTCGGCGTTCAACCTGCCGCCGCTGGGCTATTTGTACGACCCGTTCTCGGGCAATCCGGCGCTCAAGCCCGAGACGGCCCGTTCGACAGAGATCGGCTTGCAGTGGGCGCAGGACAGACAGGTGGCACGTGCCACGCTGTTCAAGACGCGCACTGCAAACCTGATGCTGTACGACTTTGCGACCTGGAGCTTTAACAACGTGACCGATGCCAGCAACCGCGGGCTGGAGCTGAGCTACAGCGGCAGAGTCGCCAGTGCGGATTTGCGTGCCAGCCTGACGCTGCAGGACCCGTTGGACGAGAGCACGGGCTTGCGCCTGATTCGTCGTGCCCGCAGCATGGCTTCGCTGGGGGCCGCGCTGCCGCTGGGAGCCTGGACCGTGGGCGCTGACCTGCGTTATACCGCTGAGCGACCGGACATCGTCACCGTACCCGCGCTACCGGCTTACACCCTGCTCAACATCACGACCCGTTACGCCTTGACGCGGGAGTTGGCATGGACGGCGCGCATCGATAACCTGCTTGATCGCCAGTACCAGACGGCTTACGGCTATAACCAGTCAGGCCGCGCGCTGTACATCGGCCTGGTCTGGGGGCAGAAGTAGCTATTTGCCATGACTAGCAGACGCTTTTTCACCCTGATCCTGAGCTGCTGGCTGCTGGCTGCCGGATCGGCGCAGGCGCTGCAGGTTACCGACGACCGGGGCCTCACCGTGACTTTTGCCAGGGCGCCGCAGCGCATCGTCAGTTTGCTGCCGTCCTTGACGGAGAGCGTTTGTGCGCTTGGTCAGTGTCGGCGTCTGGTCGGCGTTGACCGCTACTCCAACTATCCCGAGAGCGTGCAAGCGCTACCCCAGGTGGGTGGGGGGCTCGACCCCAATCTGGAGGCGGTGGTCGCGTTGAAGCCCGACGTCGTGTTGATGGCCACCTCGGCGCCAGTGGGCGAGCGGCTGCAGTCGCTGGGCATCAAGGTGATCGCACTCGAGCCAAAAACCCATGCCGATGTGCGCCGCGTGCTCGAAACCATTGGCCGCCTGCTTGAGGTGAACGACGCGGCGCAGGTCTGGCGCAACATTGAAGCCGGTATGCTGGCGGCGGTGCGAAGCCTGCCACCGGGTGCGCACAAGACGCGCGTTTATTTTGAAGTCAACAGCGCACCCTATGCCGCCAGTGAATCCTCCTTCATCGGCGAGACACTGAGCCGGCTCGGTGTCAAAAACATTGTTCCGGGCAGTCTCGGTCCGTTTCCGAAGCTGAACCCGGAGTTTGTGGTGCGTGCCAATCCGGATGTCATCATGGTGGGTGATCGCAGCTACACCGGATTGCAGGGACGCCCTGGGTGGTCGGGTATCCGCGCCATTCGCGCGGGACAGGTCTGCGTCTTCACGGCGGCGCAAGCCGATGTGGTAGTGCGGCCCGGTCCGCGCATGGCGGAAAGCGCACAGATCATGGCGCGCTGCCTGCTGGGATCAGGCTCATGACAGCCCTGTATCGCCAACAACGCCTGGCCTATTTGCTGGGCCTGGGTCTGCTGCTGGCCAGTGCATTGCTGGCCTTGCTGGGAGCCAGCGTTGGCAGCACCGGTTTTGAAAGTGTGCTGCGGGTCTGGGACGACCCGCTGGCACTGCAGATTGTTCAGGACATCCGCTTGCCGCGCACGCTGGGTGCCTGGCTGGCCGGTGCGCTGCTGGGCCTTGCGGGTGCCGTAGCGCAAGGCTTGTTTCGCAATCCGCTGGCCGATCCCTACCTGCTTGGCAGTGCATCGGGTGCCTCGTTGGGCGTGGCACTGGCACTGGTCCTGTTTGGCGTCTCGCCATTTGCCGCGCAATGGCTGGTGCGCCTGGGTTTGACCGGTGCGGCCTTTGCTGGCGCCGTCGCTGCCGTGCTGTTGACGCTGTTGCTGGCGCGGGGCGTGCAGCACACGCTGCGTCTGTTGCTTGCCGGCGTGATTGTGGGCGTGGTGCTGGGTGCCATGAGTTCCCTGATCATGATGCTGGCGCCCGAGATCATGCAGGCCATGCAGGCCTTCATGTTGGGCAGTACCGGCTTTGTCGGCTGGAGCGCGTGCATGGTGATGGCGGTGGTCTGGATGCTGTGCCTGCTGCTGACCTGGCTGCTCAGTTCGGCGCTCGACGGCCTCTCGCTCGGTGAGGCGACTGCAGCCAGTCTGGGTTTGCCGCTGCCGCAAGTGCGTGCCATGCTGATCGGCGTCCTGGCGCTGGCCACCGGGACGGCCGTGGCGCAGACGGGAATGATCGCCTTCGTCGGACTGGCAGCGCCGCACTTGGTGCGTTCCGTCGTCCGAACCACGCACCGCAACCTGATTGCGCTTTCGAGCTTGATGGGTGGCGTGCTGCTGCTCGCGGCAGACACTCTGGCGCGTGGCCTGCTGGCGCCGCAGGAACTGCCGGTCGGCGTGTTGACGGCGGTGCTGGGTGGTGGCTATCTCTTGTGGCTGATGAACCGCAGCAGCCGCATTGCTTCGGGCAGCGGATTGTCATGAGCGCACCGCAGACAACGGCGATAGGCGCCGCATCGATTCGTGCCAGCCTGGGGCAGGTCGAGATTCTGCATGACATCAGCATCAATTTTCCGGCGGGCTGCTGGAGCAGCATCGTCGGTCCCAACGGCGCTGGCAAGTCGACCCTGCTCAAGGTGCTGGCCGGCTTGTTGCCGCACAGCGGTGAGGTCCGGCTGCTCGGTCAGTTGCTGCAGCGGGTCGCGGGCCGCTCACGCGCGCAGCAACTGGCCTGGCTCGGCCAGAACGAGGGCACGGGCGACGACCTGACGGTGTGGGATGTTGCCATGCTGGGGCGGCTACCGTACCAGCGCTGGCTCGACAGCCCGAGTGCGGCCGACCACAGCGCGGTGGAGCAGGCCTTGCGTGCGACCCAGGCCTGGGACTGGCGCGCGCGCTCGATCGGACAACTCTCGAG
>Ga0194052_1001410_pt1 | contig 13963 bp, 15 predicted proteins | sample SepL226m_MetaG_FD_160117 | JGI IMG/M metagenome (GOLD analysis project Ga0194052, IMG submission 160117) | Anoxic zone freshwater microbial communities from boreal shield lake in IISD Experimental Lakes Area, Ontario, Canada - Sep2016-L227-6m | ecosystem: Environmental > Aquatic > Freshwater >... | reverse complement strand
ACAGCTTGAAAGTCCTGATTAGCATCCCCGCCATTTTGTTGAATATCATCACCACTAGATTCAAGTGCTGAATTCAAGCCATTAACACCTCTTTGATCTCCAACTTGTTTTCCAATTTGAACTGCAGCATCTGCAAGTTGAGATGCACTCTTAAGTTGTTCTTTATAGTCAATAACATTCAATGTAGATATCTTGTTCTCCATTGCTTTTAACTCAGTAGGATTTGTAGTAATAAGATTATGCTCATTTCTTGAGGCTATAACTTGTATTCCCACATGGTTAGCACCAGCAAAGAACAAACCTTCACCAACACCAGCTGAAAGAAGATAATTTCTTTCTCCATCTGAAAGATAGAAGGCTTTTTGTACTTTATCTATTGCTGATGGTGACTGTTTCAAAAGTATTTGCATAGATGAGTTACTTACAACTGCTCTACCATAGTCATTGTTCAAAAAGTCATCTACATCTTGAGTAATTGTTGTTAAACCTAAGAAATATTTTCTAGCTCTTTTTGCAATTGAATATACGAATTTGGCTGCATCTGGATATTGCATCATCCACCAAGCTTCATCAATGATTAGAAGTCTTTTTCTTCTATCTTTTTTAATCTTAGTCCATACAAAATCCAACATCATATACATAGCAATTGCTCTAAGTTCATCTGGGAGATCACGAATACTGAATACTGTAAATGTATTCTTAAGTTGAACTGTTGATCTTCTATCAAAAATACCTGAAGCACTTCCTTTAATATATCTTTCTAATCTTTCAGCTAGAGATCTTGCCTCTACTTCAGACATAGCAATTAAGATTTTATAAAGATCCTCCATAAGAGGAGCTTCTCTTGTATGTGTTGCAGGATCTGGTGTAATACCTTTTTCTTTGTAAGTTAATATTAAAGCTCTATCCAAAATAGCTGCTTCTTGTGGAGTTAAGTTACCACCTACCATGATCTTAATAAGTCCACTTAAAGACAATATTTTCAATCTCAATTCATCTTCCCCTTCTTGGTAAAGTCCTGAAAGTTCAAAAGGATTTAATTTTTTATCTCCATCTTGTGTAAAGGAAATATATTCTCCTCCAATTGAATCACAAAGTTTTGAATACTCCTTCTCAGGGTCTATGATAATCACATCAACTCCAAACATAAGACTTCTAACTGCTTCTAACTTAACAAGATAAGATTTACCTGCACCAGAAGTTGCAAAGATAACACAATTAGCATTTTCAAGAACAAATCTATCAAAAACAACTAAACTTTTATTATGTTTATTAATTCCATATAAGACACCCTGATCCATTGTTAAGTTTGTACTAACAAATGGGAATGTAGTTGCAAGAGAAGTTGTATCCATATTCCTTGTTAGATAGAGTTTATCTAAACAAAGAGGAAGAGTACTTTGAAATCCAGATTCCTGTTGAAGAGTTGCTGGTTTAATAATAACTCCTATTGTTGCAAGTGAAGATTCAACATTTTTAGATATCTTTTCAAGTTGTTTTAGTGAATCCGCTCTAATAGTTATATACATTGAGAAGTGGAAGAATTTTTCAGTTCCTTTAGCCAATTGTTCTTGAAGTGTTTTTGCATCATCAAGAGCAACTTTAACGTATGGGTCAATAACTTTTCCTGCTTCAAGATCAATGTTAAGAGTAGCTTCCATTTCTCCAATCTTACGTCTAAGTTTTTGAAGAATTAGAGCACTATCTATTGGGTAATAGAACGTACTTATATCCAAAGGATATTCAAAGTTAATAAGTGGAGATAACCAATTTGCTCCAACAAATTTAGGGTAGGAAGTTGTAAATAGAGTTCTAAAGTATTTAGTACCTATTAAAAGATGGTTAAAATCGACCTCAATTGCTGCTGGTGCGATTACGTCCTTAATTTCGACTAACCCTTCGCTAAACTTCTTAATGGCATCTTGTTCTGATTTAATCTCGATATTATCTTCTCTTACACTTTTGGAAATTGTTTTAGATCCGGCAGGTGTATCTAACTGGTTCTTAGTATCCTTAGGTGTACTTGTTTTTGAATCTCCAAAAATGGATAAAGGATTAAACATTATTATCTTCTTTATTTTCAGTATTTAAAATATTCTCAATATCTATATCTAATTGATCTGTTTTAAGACTTGGTTGAATAATTGGAGCTTGAATCTCACTAGCTTTAATCTGTAACTTTTGTAAACCTGGAGTGTCGGGATTATAACTAGAGTAAAACAGTTTAATAAGCTCATCTGTATCTAGTTGCCTTGCAAAAATATTCATTCTTTGAAGCTGTTTTATAAGGTGATCTCTTCTTGGCAATAGTATACCTGTAGCTCTATCCACTATTGGAACTATGTTAACAATCTTTTCTTCTTTACCAAATAACTGTTTGAAAGGATTAGTTTTAATAACACTTGTTGCAAGACTTGAAATGATTATAAAGAATCTTTTATCCAATACCTCATTATTTACTGTTAAGTTCTTAATAAACTCTATGTAAATTTCCATTTGTCTTTTGAGTGCATTGTTTTTCTGTTTTCTCCCTTCTTCTCTTAGAAGCTCTATATATTTTGTTACATCTGTTCTTTCAGTTCTTACAAGGATTTGCATGTAAAAATTAAGAGAATTAATGAGCTGTGCAAATGCTAATATCTTTGCTTCCTGTTCTTTTTCACTGAGTAAATCAAAATTCACAGCAGTAGTTTCAAGGATCAAAGATACTTGACCATTTTTACATACAACCAAATTGTCCCTGATATCTTCAATATCAAGATGTTCTTGTGTAGTAGTTTGTAATGTTCCTAATAAATTCATACCTATTTAATATACTGTTAAATCGCAAATATTTCCATACTTTTAGATTCTTTACTATCCAAAGTGAATTCTACACTCTCAAATTTCATATCTCCCTTAGAGGCTTCTAAAGTATATTCTCCATTTGCTAGAGGTGTTGTAGTGACAAATTTCCCAATGTTTGAACTTCTCATTGCACGAACAGGATGAAGCTTACTATCCTTAATAATTATTGTAGCATTAGCCACAGGTTTTCCTGCGCTATCCTTAATAACTCCCTCAATAATATTAGGAACACTTGTTGCTAATTCATCTGCGTTTACATTTGAACTACCAATAGCGTCATAGTTAGTATTCTCTTTCTTAGTTGCATTTACAACACTCTTATTTGCTTCATCTTTTTTGTTTCCTTGATCTCTTAAATTATTAATCATATTATTTTGTTCAGCTAATTGTTCCCGTAATCTTTTTATATACTCACTATTCATTTCTGGTTTTGAAGAATCTTCAGAAGGATTTAATTCAGATACCTTCTTTGTATTTTCTTGAATTAAATTACTACTAACATTCATATCCACTGGCATAGAGTCTGAGCTTTGTTTATCGTCATAAAACTTCATGACATCCTCTCTAGATTTTGTCTCTGGAATAATGTCATCAAGATCAAGAGTATTAGTTTTTGGAGATTGTTTAACTTGACTTGTTTGATTCATTGACGCATTCGTATCATTTGATAAAGGAACTTCGGAAACTTTTTGAACACTTGTATCAGGTACTGTTACTGGTTTTGAATCTTTAGGTTGAAAGTCCTCCATAAAAGGATTTTCTCCCTTAGGTGCATCATACTTTTGAAAGGCCTCTTTTTTTTGTTCTACTTTCTGATCTAATATTGCTTTGTTTGCAGGAACGTTGGAAGGATAGTTAGCACTATCGAATAATGAATCAAGTGCACGTAAACTATCTTGTTCTTCTACATCCACGTTATTCTTAGATTCCTCTTCAGGACTTGTATACACACTAGATAACGGAGATTTATTAATCGGTGTAGATACACTTGAAGTAGATTTTTTGATATCTACTGAAGAAAGTATGTTGGGTATTTTATTAGATTTCTTCCAAACTTTTCTTTGGGAAGTAAACATTGCATAGAGAAAGTTTGCCAACCATACTTCGAAAGGACGGTCGTTAACTCTAAATAACGCAAGCATTAAGCCTAATATTCCAAAGAAGATTACTAATGGCCACCTTACAATATCTAAACCATCAAATATAACGAAACAAATAAATGAAATAGAAGCACCACCTGCTACATATCCAAATTGTCTTACAGTAAGCTCCCCAAACAACTTAAATTCCACGTCCATAATATTTTGGGGAACTGGATGAGTTTTCATTAACTAAAATTCAAGTCAATATATTAACAAAACAATACTACTAATGTATTAGTTTCTTAGCAAGTCATATATTTGAATTTTAGATTAAACTATTTTCACAATAGTAAAAACCTTTTTTCCTGCAGGCAACTGAACTGTAACACTATCATTTAATTTCTTTTCAAAAACTGCACTACCAAGAGGAGAGCTTAAAGAATATTTCTTTTCTAATGGATCTGCTTCTTGTTCACTTACGATCGTAAATGTTATCTCTTTATCTCCACCTTTCTCTTTAATAGTAACAATTTCACCAAGATCAACTTTAGTGTCTCCACGTGCACCTTTTTTAATCTGTGCTTTTTTAACTAAGTCCTCAAGTTCAAGAATTTTTGTTTCATTCATTTGCTGATCCTCAAGAGCCGCAGTATATGCTGCGTTCTCAGAAAGATCACCTATTGCAGTTGCTTTCTCAATTCTGTCAGCAATTTGCTTTCGAATGTCACCTTTTCTTTCTTCAAGTTCTTGAATAAGTTTATTGAGTCCGGTCTTAGTTGTAATGTACTTGTTTTTTTCCATAGTTGTACACTCAATAAAAAATAAAATAGTTTATGCGTTATACCAAAACAACTAAAGATAATACATTATATACCTTTATTTGTAAACATGGAAATGTCACCTTTTGATATTCCTGTGAGGAAAAGGTTTAGATAATCCGTTAATTTAGAGAAGATAACGGGCCTAGAGAGATAGTTTTGAGTAATCTTACTAGAAATGGCTATTTTATTTGTTAAATCAGTAGTATTGTTAACCTTATCTAAAGCTTTTATGGAATCTAAAGATACGAGGTTATCTTCTACAGTTGAGTCACCTAGTAAGTTAGGATTATACTGGTAATTTACAACAATTATTGTATCAATCTTTGCACTAAGGGCTGTGTTAAAGTACTCCAGCAATTTTTCAGTCTTATCCTTTTTGTCACTAGAGGTTAGATCTGGTTTTACTAAAAGAGTATCTAATGATGCTTTAAGTTCAGGAGTTAGTTTAAATTTATCATCAAACTTTCCCTCTATAATATTTGAAGCATTCAGCTCCTGATTGTTAAAATATGAATACCCACTAATAGTCTTAACCTTATTAGTATCTGTGGAAGAATATAGAAATAGATAGCCAACATTTTCTTCATATGCATTAAACAAAGTTGTATTCTCCTCAAAAGAAATATACTGAATAGATGCTTCAAAGAATCCTTTTTCAATATTTGTCTTTATTAAGCTAACAGGAGTATCTATTTGCTCAATTCTTGTTGGAGAAATTTTCGTAGTATCCTTTATGAGTTTATCGTTGGATATAGCAAGTTTCTTAAGGTCAGAATACTCATTTTGACTAAGTGTTACATCTACCTTCTTGGAATTCAGGTATGTCTCAATATTTTTATACTTCTCAGATACCAACAGTGCATTTGAAGAGTATTCTTTAACAATATTAAAGTTATTTCTTAAGTTATTGTGCAGATCGTTAAGTCTAAAAATATCGAATATAAATTTTGAATTCTCCAAATCAGTTATAAGCGAAGAAGAACTATCTGAAAGTTTTTTCAAATCAGATTCGCTCACAATAGAACCTAGGTTCTTTGCTGTCCTATCTATTTCATATACATTTTTAAGACTTCTTAGTGCTGGCGAAAGAATTAAGAAATATAGAACAAAGCTCAATATAAAGATAAAAATATATGAAAATATCTTGCTTAAAGTAAGAGTTCTAATCCAATAATTAAATTTGTATGAAAATGTAGTACGATCATATTCTTTATGCTCTCTTATTTCTTTTTCCTTAAGCTTGTCTCTTAAAAGTTTATCACTTAATACTATTTTAGAATTTCTACTTTTCGACTTTGTTACCTCAGAAAGTTTTTGAATGAAATTATCTGAATCCCCTTTTGCTACATTTAGTGTTAATTCTTTTTTACTTATAATCTTCTTACTTGGCAAATCATGTACAGCTCTTGGTTTCATTGGTTCCATTTCTACAAGCTCTGATTTTTCTGTAACTTTTCTTTTTCCTCCATAGTATGAATTAATCCATTCGATTTCCTGACTTATTGCTCTTTCTAGATTAATCTTAGGTGACCAACCTATTTCAGATAGATTAATAGAGGATTCAAAATTCAATGGAAGTAGTGGACTTTCATTTGAATCATCAAATACTATCTGACCTGAATTTTTCTCAAGTTCTGTTATTTTGTACGCAAGTGAGAGACTAGTTATTTCTTGTGGATAGCAAATTGAGTAAATATTCCCTTTAGTTTTATCCTCAAAAAGACTTTTAAGAACTCCAAAAGCAGCATCTTTTACACTAATTAAGTAATTACTTTGGAGGCCATCACCTATTAGGTTAAGTTTTTTGCCATTTATAGCGAGTTTACAAAGTCTTACGAGTTCACTTGGAATATTAAGAGGTACTCCCTCTCCAACGAGTTCTGCAACCCTTACAATACGAGCATTGAGGTTAGCTTTATCTATAAATTCTTTAACTAAGCTTTCAGAATATCTTTGAAGTTCCGCCCTATTGTATTCAAGTGAATTTCTAGTAACCTGATACTCAGGATTTTGCATATTTAATAGCACCTGATGAACCTTTAGGGATGACGCAAGAACAAATTTAGATTTAAAGTGTAAAGCAATTTTAAGAACTTTATTCAAATCATTAGAGGATTTGAGGAAGAAATCAGTTCCTATCTTTTCTGAAACATCTTTTTCAATTTCGTCAATAAAGATAATGTAGTCCAATCTTTCCAGCTCATTCTTGAGCTCATCTAGACCAACAAAATCTATGAAGAGAAATAGATTACTATTTACAAATTCTTTGTAATTAACAACGTTACTTTCAGATAATTCGTCAATAATTATTACAAATCCACCCTGATCAATAAGATTCGATGTGATTTCCTTACCTAAACAATTTGCACCTTTATATATTAATGTAGTTGGAACAGTCTTATTTAATTTTATTTTCTCAATACTAGTCATTAGTTTACTTCATTAACTTTAAGAGGTATTTCAGCAAGTTTTGTTTCAATTACGAAATCATAAGACTTCACCTGATTAGCTTTATCTGTATCAAAGCCAAATAATTGAAAAGAAAGAGGCAAATATCCATCTCTTTTTACAGATATTTTGTATGTTTTTGTTGGATCAATTGTAATATTAGATTCCGACGTCTTTACATCATCTATGTATAGTTCATCTCCTTTTGAAGTAACAAAACTGAGAACAACGTCGTTATTCGTAGAAACAACATTTTTCTTAGTAGGAGTTAATATCCATCCACTTGATGAAGAATAATTAGGACCACTTTCCCATGAAATTACACTACTTACACCCTTCTCAAAAGAAATTTGTCTATCCAAAACATAGTACGTCGTATCTGAATCTCGTTTAATAATTACTCTTTTTGTGCCTGCATCAATTGGACTAATCTCTAATTTGGATTCATCAACATTTGTCTTCCCAACTTCAGTTCCATCTATATTGACTACTAATTTTCCACCAAGAGAGCTAACCTCGAGACTCGATGAAGTAACAGGCACTTTATTGCCTAATAGATTCTCTAGCGAGAATTTTATATTTTGCCATGGGGAAACAACAGCAAGTACTAAAAGTATTGCTATTACCAATATTGTAAACACTAATCGCTTCATGATTTACGGCAGTGAAAATAAATCCGATCGAGTATAGTATATGAAAAATAGAACGGGGTTACAACAAATAAATTAACGTTTAGAGAATGATGGACCTTTTCTAGCTTTCTTAAGACCAATTTTCTTTCTTTCTACCATTCTAGAATCTCTAGTTAACATTCCAGCTTGTCTTAATTTCAATTTATATGATTCGTCCATCTTAACTAAGGCTCTTGCTAATCCCTGAACGATAGCTTCCATTTGAGATGTAGAACCACCACCATTAACTTTTGCTGTGAAATATGCTGAATCATTCAATTCTAGAAGTGTAAAAGGGCTTATAACTTCATTTTTAAGTCTTTTAGTAACCATTAGCTTATCTAAAGAGATACCGTTAACAGTAGAAATTCCTTTTTCTGTATAAAGTCTAACTGATGCTACTGAGGTTTTTCTTCTTCCAATTGCAAAATTGTATTTTTGGCTATCCATTTATATTTATTACTTATATATTATCAATAACTTTATAGTCTAATTCAGGTACTCTTTCATCTGGAAAGATTGTAATAGCTTCTAACATTCTTCTTCCAAGTCTATTTTTTGGTAACATTCCTTGTAGAGAAATTCTATATAATTTATCTGGATTTTTCTCTCTTAATAATTCAAAACTTCCTTCTTTAATTCCACCTGGGAACATTGAGTGCCAGTGATATGCTTTTGTAAGTCTTGTAGGAGTTACATCAACTAATTTAGCATTCTTAATTGTTACTTTGTCAATTATTGGAATGTACCTAACAAAATTTACTTTATTCTTTCCAAGTAAAAGTTTAGAAACCATTACAACTAATTTACCATAATTTTTACCTTTTGCATCAATTAGGTAATGTACAGGTATTACTTCTTTTTTCGTTATTGATCTTGTTTTCATTTTTCTTCTTTTTTAGATGATTTAGTAGTCTTCTTTGCTTTTGTTACTTTTTCTTTTTTCTCTTTCTTAGCCTTCTCTTCTAATATTATTTCAACCATAGACATTTCTGCATTATCTCCATATCTGTTATTAAGAAGGTATCTAGTTGTAAAACCAGAAGTCTTACCTTTAAGTCTTTTTAAATAATCCTTCATCACTTTATTTGTTAAGTCCATATCATTAAGAGTTGCAAAAACACTTCTTAATGCTAACTCTGCATTTGGATTTAATGCTTTTGAAAATAATTTGTCAGCTTCAGCTTTTAATACAAAAGCCTTTGGGCTAGTTGTAGTTATTTTGCCGTGCTTAACTAATTCTTTAAGAAGGTTTCTAACCATTAAATCTCTATGGTCATTTGCTCTTCCTAGTTTTTTTACAGAATATTGGTGTCTCATATTTATTCAGCTACTTCAATATTATATTTAGTTAATAATTGCAATAATTCTTTTTTGCTCTTATCTCCAAGACCTCTAAGATTAAAGATTTCTTTTTTAGTCTTTCCTGCTAATTGGTTTAGTGATGTAATATTTGCTTTAACTAGACAATTGTATAGTCTTGTTGAAACATTTAGTTTATCTACGTTTAAATCAATTGCTTTTTTCTTTGTTGAAGCAAGAGATGCTAGTGATGCTGTCTCTTCTACTACTTTACCATTTGCTACTTCATATAAATGAGTTGCAAATCCTTTAATAATATCTGAGGCACTCTTTACTGCTTCCATTGGAGTAATTGCTCCATTAGTCTTCACATCCATAGTTACTTTATCTAGATCAACATTTTGTCCAACACGTGCCTTCTCAACTTTTACATTAACAGAAAGTACAGGTGAGAAGTTTGTATCGAGAGGTATGAGTCCTACTTCTCTTCTTTTATCTTCGTCAGATAATCTATATCCAACATTCTTTTCAACACCCATTTCAATACTCAATTTACTCTTTGCATCAAAAAGTTCAGTAATAACAAAATCCTTATTAACAATTCTTACACTTCCAGTTAATTCAATATCTGAAGCCTTAACTACTTTTGGTCCTTTTACTTCTAACTTTAATACTTCAACCTTATCTGAGTCTGATTCAAAAACAACATTCTTAAGATTCATAATAATCTTTAAAACATCATCACTAACACCTTTTAAGCTTGTGTACTCGTGATATGCACCAGAAACTTTTACCCAAACAACACCAGTTCCTGAAATAGAAGATAAAAGAACTCTTCTCATTATATTTGAAACAGTGTATCCATATCCTTTAGGTAAAGGAGCTAGTTCAAAAGATGCAAAATCTTTCTCGTCATTTATTACTTTGAAATTAAACTTGTTTATATCAAACATGTAATATATCTAATATCTAAAAAGTTACTAACTTAATTTACTATCTTGAGTAGAACTCAATAACTAATTGTTCATTTATTGCTCTATCTATCATGTCTCTAGTTGGCTCTGATTTAACCTTGCCACCGTCTTTTAATTCTTCTACCCACTTTGGTAATGGTGTATTTTTATTAATCTCTCTTAAAGCTTTATACCAATCAGTTGCAGTAATATTTTCTTTAACTTTAACTTCATCACCTGGCTTTAAAACGTAAGATGGAATATCCATTTTCTTACCATTAACCATAACGTTACCATGAGAGACTAATTGTCTTGCTTGTGGTCTTGTCTTAGCTAAACCCATTCTGTAAACAACATTATCCAATCTCATTTCAAGTAATTGAAGAAATCTTAATCCAGTGTTTCCTTCAGTCTTAGAAGCATCATCAAAGAATCTTCTAAATTGTCTTTCGAGTAATCCATATATTCTTTTAATTTTCTGTTTCTCTCTAAATTGAGTTGCATATGCAGTTCTCATATTTCGAGGAGTTTTACCATGTTGCCCAGGAGTAGTAGGTCTTACTTTCCAATCTTCGCTATCATAGATTGAAAAATTTTCTCTTCTACTTAGTTTCCATTTTGGTCCAGTATATCTTGCCATCTATGTTTAATTTAAATTTATTTAAACTTTTCTAGGTTTCTTTGGTTTAACTCCACCATGAGGAACTGGAGTCATATCTGAGAGCATTGTAATTTGTAATCCAGCTGCTTTTAATCCCTTAACTGCTGCTTGTCTTCCTTGTCCAATTCCTTTTACATAAACACTTGCTTCTTTTATTCCATATTTTTGTGCTTTTGCTAAAGCATCTTCTGCTGCTTTTGTTGCAGCGTATGCTGTACTTTTCTTTGTTCCCTTAAATCCAACAGTTCCACAGCTACTCCAACTTAAAACATTACCATCTAAATCAGTAATTGTTATCTTAGAGTTATTAAATGTTGAGATTATATGAACTTTAGCTTTCTCAACTATTCTTTTAGCTTTCTTAACTTTCTTAACAACAACCTTAGTAGATTTCTCTTCTACCTTTTTACCATCAGTTTTTTTATTTTCTGACTTCTTTTCTACTACCTTTTTAGGGTCGACTTTTTTGTTTTCTACTTTATCTGCCATTTATGAAAATAAATAAATATAAACTATGTCTTTTCGAGTATTCTCTTAAGTCCACCAACTGCCATATTATGTCCTTTTCTTGTATGAGCATTTGCTCTTGTCTTTTGTCCTCTTACTGGAAGTCCAAGCTTATGTCTTAAACCTCTGTAACTTCTAATATCCTTAAGTCTTTTAATATTTCTAAATATTTCTTGTTTAAGTTCTCCTTCTACAACATAATTCTTTTCTATTAATTCAATTAACATTTGGATTTCTTTATCTTCAAGTTCAGATGCTCTTTTATTTGGATCCACTTTAACTTGATCGAGGATTTTTAAAGCCTTTGCATAGCCGATACCGTAGATCTTTGCTAAAGCATAAGGTACTTTTAAATTATTTTGAAGTTCAACTCCTGCTATTCTAGCCACTTATTGTATGCTAATAAATAAAAAACTAACCCTGCTTTTGTTTATGCTTAGGGTTCTTTTTACAATACACGTAAAGTTGTTTCTTTCTCTTTACAATGTAACAGTTGACGCAAATTTTTTTTAATGATGATCTTACTTTCATGTTATCTATTAATAGATCTATATATTATTCTACCTTTAGTTAAATCATATAAAGACATCTCAACTTTCACACCATCTCCTGGAACTAACTTTATATAGTTCATTCTCATCTTTCCAGAGATATGAGCAATAATGTTAACCTCTTGGTCTTTCATTACTATTTTGACTCTAAATTTTCCACCTGGTAGACACTCTGTAACAATACCATCTACCTCGAATTTGTCTTGTTTATTTAAACTCATAGCGATACTAAGGTTTTTAAAAACGCATACCAATTATAGCAACTGAAGCTATTACATTACAAGCGAAAATCCCTTAAATTGTGAGGATTTCTACACCTTTTTTCGTAATAACCACGGTATGTTCAAACATAGCTGCATCCCCCCCATCATTTGTTCTAATTGTCCATCCGTCCTTATCTGTCTTACATTTCCAGCCTTTTTCATTAATCATGGTCTCAATTGCAAGAGTCATACCTTCTTTTAGGACAATATCTAGTGCATGCCCTCTGTATCCTGATATATTTGGATCTTCATGCAATTTTACACCTACTCCATGACCTACTAATTCTCTAACTGGAATAAAACCATAAATATCTGCTGTGTCATTTATCTTATTAGAAATAGTTGCCAAATTTTCTCCTGCTTTAATGTCTTTAATTGCATTTTGTAATGCTACTTTAGCACACTCAACTAATTTTCTTCTAGTTTCTGTTGTCTCTCCCCCAACAATTACTGAGATAGTGTGATCAGTAATCATCCCCTGGTAGTATATTCCACTGTCAATCTTTATTATGTCGCCCTTCTTTAAAACAACATTCTCACTTGGAAGCCCATGTTCAACAACATCATTAACGGAATAACATGAAGTGAACTCATATCCTTCGTAACCTAAAAATGCTGATCTTACACCTAAATCTGCCATCAACTTTCTAGCTTCTTTTTCTAGAAAAATAGTACTGACTCCTTCAACACTTAAATCTCCAAGTTTTCTTACAATTGAAGCCAATATCCTTCCACCTTGTCTCATGTATTCAATTTGCTCAGGACTTTTTATTATTATCTTCATATTAAGAAAATTACTTGCTATTAGTAGATGTTTTGTCATTTTCTTCTAACCAAAGACTTACTGTCTTCATTGCCTTCTCTTGTAGCTCCGCAACATGAACTAATTCTATCTTCTCATTAAACTTTCCCATGATATCTGAATTATCAATATTACTTTCATAACATATTTTATATGGAACAGATTCTTTCTTAACAGCAAATACAATTCTTCTAATACCTGCCCAGTATGCTCTAGACAAACACATAAGACATGGTTCCATAGATGCGTAAAGTGTACAGTCTTGTAGCTGTGTATTTAAGCTATTCATAGCAATATCTATTGCTTTTGATTCTGGATGCAAATTAATTTTAGGAAATTTAGTTGAAGTTGTACTAGTAATCATCTTACCGTTACTAACAACAACTGCTCCAGCTGGAAAAGCACCTTCATTATATGACTTTACAGACATATTAATAGCTTGTTCCAAAAACTTAAAATCATCTATTTTTTCAGTTATTTCTTTCATCTATTCTAGATACTAGGTCTTTAAATATATTTTCAATACTAGGCATTCCATCAATCTCATAAAACTTTCCCCTTATTTGATAATACATTTTAATAAGTTGAATGAAGCTTTTAAAATTGTGAACTCTATGTCTTATTACTTTTTCATCAAGGTCATCTCCTCTAGGTTTTTCGCCTTTTGCCAATGCTTCTTTTACTCTTGTTTGAAGTCTATTTACTATTTCATCATCACTTATTTGTAAATAGAATACCTTATTAACTTCTAAATTCTTTCCCCAATACCAGTAGTCTAACATAATTGCCTGGTTTGCAGTTCTAGGAGATCCGTCAATTATTACCCCGTTATCACAATCTGGTTTGGACAATCTTTCTTGAATAAGTGCATTACATATCTCATCTGGAACAAGTTCTCCTGATTCAACATATTCTTTCACCTGATTTCCTAATGTTGAATTAGATTCAATTGCATTTCTAAATTCTTGTCCAACTGATACTAGTGGGATTTTATATTTCTCTGAAAGTAACTTACCTTGTGTATCTTTTCCGCTTCCTTGAGGTCCTAGTAAAAC
>Ga0194052_1001409_pt1 | contig 13964 bp, 8 predicted proteins | sample SepL226m_MetaG_FD_160117 | JGI IMG/M metagenome (GOLD analysis project Ga0194052, IMG submission 160117) | Anoxic zone freshwater microbial communities from boreal shield lake in IISD Experimental Lakes Area, Ontario, Canada - Sep2016-L227-6m | ecosystem: Environmental > Aquatic > Freshwater >... | reverse complement strand
CAGCAACCCCCGAGCAATGTCCGGTAGGAAAGACGTTTTCCAGCGGTTCAGGTCAGCGGATTCGAGAGGTTGTTGCGTTTTCGGATGGTTCCCAGTCTTTGGTGATGGTGCATACGGCGCCGATTCGAAACAGCGACGGAACCCTGGAGCTGGTGCTTGAAATATCAGCGGACATCTCCGAGGTCAAACGGCTTCAGGACGAGCTGGACGCCACCCAGCAGCGTTATCAACTGCTTTTTGACGAGTCTCCGTGTTACATTACGGTTCAGGATCGAAATTTCAAAATACTGGCAACCAACAAGCGGTTTAAGGAAGACTTCGGAGATGAACTGGATTCCAGGTGTTTTCAGGTTTATCAGAACCGGTACGAGCCATGCTGCAATTGTCCGGTTTCCAAAACATTTGAAGATGGTCAGCCCCATCAGGCGGAAATCACCGCCACTTCAAAGTCCGGGGAACAGATTCATCTTCTGGCAGGCACTGCGCCGCTGCGGAATGCTTTCGGGCAGATTGTTCATGTAATGGAACTGGCGACCAACATTACCCAGGTGCGAAAACTTCAGGATCACCTGTCCTCTCTGGGACTTCTGATGAGTTCTATTTCTCATGCGGTAAAGGGAATGCTGACAGCCCTTGACGGCGGCTTGTACTTGATTCAATCCGGCCTGAAGAAAAATGAACCGACCCGAATTCAGGAAGGCATTGATGCGGCAAATCTCACGGCGGAGCGGATTCGAAATGCGGTTCTGGATATTCTCTATTACGCCAAAGAGCGTGAACTGAAACAGGAAGACACCCCTGTTTCAAGTCTGGTGCGTGATGTGTTTCAGATTATTGAACCCAGGATGAAGAATTTGCCCATTGCCTATGCTTGTGACATTGAACCCTCCCTGGGAAGCATTGAAGTTGATCGCACTGCATTACGGACGGCGCTGGTCAATATTCTGGAAAATGCCGTTGAAGCCTGTGTGGAGGATTCTGGTAAACCGTCACACAGAATCGGTTTTAGCGCCAGAGCTAATGGCAGCCATCTGCTGTTTGAAGTCAGTGATGATGGGATAGGGATGGATCAGCAAACTCAGGAAAAGTTATTTTCCATGTTTTTTTCTTCAAAAGGACAAAAAGGAACCGGATTGGGTCTCTTTATTGCGCAAAGAGTGATCCGGCAGCACCAGGGGACTGTTTCCGTGCTTTCCAGTTTAGGTAAGGGAACAACGGTCAGCATTCTCATTCCGGTCAAATCTGACATTGTCAGATGAATTATGAATTAAAAATTATGAATTGGAAATCGAATGTTTTGTTTTTATTGTCAATTCATAATTGCCTTATTGATGTAGTGGTGTTTTTTTCTGTTTTGCCACGGGTATCTTTTATCGGGCAACCTTGGCAGCAGAGGCGAATAATTATTCGCCCCTACTTTGGTGTGTGACCAGGTGGTAACCGCAGGTTATGGGGACAATTGCTATGGGACGTAATGCCATTGATCAAAATTTGTTGGGTGAAATAGAAAAGCTGGGCGCCAAGGATATGGAGCTGTGCATGCAGTGCGGAAATTGTGCTGCTGCCTGCCCCTTGTCGAGTGGCGCCAATACCTTTCCACGAAAGATATACCGTTATCTTCAATTGGGGTTAAAAGATAAATTACTCGAATCTCCCGAACCATGGCTCTGTTATTATTGCGGTGACTGTAACACAGACTGTCCCAGGGGTGCTGAGCCGGCAGAAACCATGATGGCCACCAGACGCTGGCTGACAACACAGTTTGACTGGACCGGCCTTGCCCAATTATTTTATTCATCACCCAAGTGGCAGGTAGCCGCTTTTCTCACCGTTACACTGGGGATTATTCTGCTTTTTCTCTTTGGACACGGGCCGGTTATTACCGATCGGGTCGCCTTGAATTCATTTGCCCCCCCCCACTGGGTGCATATCGGTGACCAGATCATGTTCGCCATACTGGGAGCCCTACTCCTTTCAAATGGATTTCTCATGTACCGGGGTATTATGAAGAACACCCAAATACCCATTGTCACCTACCTGACCCAAGCCCCTGTCTTTTTGCTCCACTATCTGACCCAGAAACGATGGCGCAAATGCGGGACAGGTCCAAGCTCCAGATGGCTGCGACATTTTCTATTGTTTTCCGGTTATGTCGTAATGGAAGTTTTCATCATCGGTTTTCTCGAAAACTTCCAGACGGACATTGTGCATCCTTTCTGGCATCCCACAAGGATTTTCGGATACTACGCAACTGTTGCACTCATGCTGATTTCGGGCAACATGTTATATAGCAGATGGTATGTAAAAGAAGAAAAGCTTCACCGATATTCCGATTTTACTGATGTCTTTTTTCTGATTTTATTATTTGTCAGCGCTTTTACCGGGATTCTCATTCATATCTTCCGTCTTTCAGGGTGGCCAATCGCCACCTACACCATCTATACTATCCATGTCGCCATCGTTGTTGGCATGCTTAGTATCATGCTTCCCTTTGGAAAATTATCCCATCTTTTTTACAGGCCTTTGGCCATCTTTTTGACTACGTTAAAAGAAAAAGCTGTCAAAGAATCCCAGGTTGTTTTTGAAACAGTGACAAAAGATGTGGGTGACAATTTTATGGGTTGTATGCAGTGCGGCACCTGTTCCGGTGTTTGCCCGTGGAGCCGGATTACCTATTACAGTCCTCGCCAGATACTTAGAAACATCAGCCTTGAAACCTGTACCCAGGCAACCGTTGATACGACCGCCTGGGATTGCGCCACTTGCGGCGCCTGCGTGGAGCATTGTCCAAGAGGGATTGAAATCATTGATCTTGTAAAATCCATACGCGGACAGAATGTGGCCGCCAAAAAACTTCCCAAAATTTTTACGGCCCCTGTCAGCAGTCTGAAAAAGAAAGGAAATCCCTGGAATGGTAAGCCGCAGGATCGGCTTGACTGGGCACAGGATGTTGGTATGCCTGTCTTTAGCCGGGAGAATGAGTACTGCCTTTTCACCTGCTGCACGACCGCTTATGATACCAGCCCTTCAAAAGGCTGCGAAAAGGCTGGCAAGTCACTGGTGAAATTACTATCCTTTGCCGATGTCTCCTTTGGCGCGTTGGGGGACAAGGAAAGCTGCTGTGGTGATCAGGCCGCTTCCATAGGCGAAAAAGAAACATTCTCAGGTCTTGAAAAGAAAAATACGGATCTGTTTATTGGTTCAGGGGTTAAAAAGATTTTAACCTTCTCTCCACACTGCATGAATACATTCAAAAATCAGTATGCAGACTTGAAAAATGCTGTTGATACGGAGCATTATATTGAACTTCTCGACAGGCTGATAGCAAAAGGCCGAATCAAACCGGTACATGGGATTGATATGACTGTCACCTATCATGACCCCTGTTATCTGGGACGGCACAATGGCATTTACGATGCGCCCAGAAGAGTGCTGAACAGCATCCCCAAACTCAGACTGGTTGAAATGGAGAATAACAGGGAAAGAAGCCTGTGCTGCGGTGGCGGCGGCGGTGGCCTCTGGAAAGAGTATCCACGGGATCAGCGGTTTGGTGTCGTGCGTGTGCGTCAGGCGATTAAAACCGGCGCTGATGTCATTGCAACGGCTTGCCCCTATTGTATCCGGATGCTGAATGAAGCCATAACCGAACTGAATGTCGCAAATAAAATACAAGTTCAGGATATTTCTGAACTCGTGTTAACATCGGTTGAATTTTCGAATGATACCAAAAAGAGTCATACCCATATTACAAGCCTTGAGCAGGAGGACTGTCATGTCTGAACGAATCGGATTCTATATCTGCCACTGCGGTATTAATATCGCCTACCGGGTTCGGGTGGCGGAAGTCGCCGCATACGCATCAACCTTTCCCGGGGTGGTGGTGGCGCGGGATTATTTATTTATGTGTTCTGATCCTGGCCAGGAACTTATTGAAAGTGACGTAAAAAAATACGACCTGACCCGGGTGGTGGTGGCTTCCTGTTCGCCAAGGATGCATGAAAAAACGTTCAGGTCCGCCTGCCAGCGGGCAGGGCTCAACCCTTACCATGCTTTTCATATGGTATGTGTCAGAGAGCATGGATCATGGGTAACCGAGAATGAAGATGATGCCACGGAAAAAGCAAGAATTATCGTAAGGGCGGGCCTTAAAAGAGTCTCTTTCCAGAATGCACTGATCCCGAGCCAATTCTCCGTCAATTCAAACAGTCTGATAGTGGGTGGCGGCATCGCCGGAATGCAGGCCGCCATTGATATTGCAAGTGCGGGTTTCAAAGCCTACCTGGTTGAAAAAGCGCCAACTGTGGGCGGTCACATGCTTCAATACGACAAAGCATTTCCCACACTCGACTGTACCGCCTGTATCGGCACACCCAAAATGGTGGCGGTCGGCCAGGATAAAAATATTGAATTAAGAAGCTATTGTGAAGTTGAACATGTCAGCGGGTTTGTGGGTAACTTCAAGGTTACGATCAATAATAAGGCAAGATACATCAAAACCAATTGTACAGGGTGTGGTGACTGTGCAAAGGTCTGCCCGGTTGATTTCCCCAATGAATGGGATGTCAATACGAAAATGAGAAAAGCTGTTTACCTGTCTTTCCCCCAGGCCGTGCCGGTCAGATACGTGATTGACAAAAGGACAACGGCCCCGTGCAGAACCTCCTGCCCTGCCGGAACCAATGTACAGGGCTATGTACAGATGGTGAAAATCGGTAATTATCAGCAGGCCCTCAATATCATCATGGAACGTCTGCCTTTGCCCGGAGTCCTGGGGCGGGTATGCCCCCATCCCTGTGAAACCGACTGCAGAAGAGCGTTGGTGGATTCTGCTGTTTCTATCCGGGATTTAAAAAGATTCGCTGCCGATCATGCCAGATTAGAGGATGTCCCCCTTCCTGAAGTTGAAGAAATTGATAAAAAGATCGCTGTCATCGGATCTGGTCCCGTTGGACTTACCGTGGCGTATTATCTAAGGCGCAAGGGATTTAAGGTTTGCATATTTGAGTCCATGGAAAAACCGGGTGGTATGCTGAGAACCGGTATCCCTGATTACAGGCTGCCGCCGGCCATACTGGATCAGGAAATCGGTCATATTCTGTCCACAGGGGTCACACTTAAAACCGGCATGGCTTTGGGCCGTGATTTTACCCTGGCAAGTCTTAAAGACCAGGGCTTTGACGCCATATTCCTTGGAATAGGCGCCCATGTTCCCGTTAAAATGAATATTGAAAATGAAGATGCGGACGGAGTAGTGGATGCAGTGCCGTTCCTTCGCAAGGAAAACCTTGAAAAGGCAGGTTCTGCTAAAAAGAGGGTCGTGATCATTGGCGGTGGAAATGTAGCCATGGATGCGGCCAGAGTCGCCGTAAGATCCGGCGCCCAAAGCGTATCCGTCGTTTACAGAAGAACCGAACAGGAAATGCCTGCCGACCATGAAGAGATTGAAGGCGCCAAGGAAGAAGGTATCAACTTTATCACGCTTGTGGGACCTAAAAAAGTTGTGACGGAAAACGGCAGGGTTGTCGGCATTGAATGTATTAAAAATAAACTTGGCCCCGTCGATGCGGGCGGAAGAAGGCGGCCTGTCCCCATTGATGGCAGTGAATATGTAATTGCCTGCGACATGATCATCCCCGCCATTGGTCAGAGCGTTGAAACTGCGCCCGTTTTGAAGGACACACACTTTGATCTAACCGCACGGGGAACCTTCAAGGTTGACCCTTCCACCATGCAGACATCGGAACCCGGAGTTTTTGCCGCAGGGGATGCCGTCACAGGACCTGCCACAGTGGTTGAGGCCATTGCCGGCGGTCACAGGGTTGTCAAAGCCATTGAACGATATTTAAACCAGGAAATGGACTTATTTGACAAAGAAAGAAAACAGCGGGAAGAGAATACCAAGCCAGATGAAAAGAATTTTGTTCCCATCCCCGAAGATGCAACCCTGGTGGCCAGAGCCAAGTCGGTATTTATAGAACCTGCTACAAGGAAATCCTCTTTTGAAGAAGTGGATATGGGACTTTCAGAAGCTTCCGCCCAAAGCGATGCGGGGAAATGCCTGAACTGTGGCGGTTGCTGCGAGTGCAAACTGTGTGTGGATGCATGTAAAGCCAAAGCCATTGACCACGACATAAAAGATGAACGGGAAATCATTGATGTAGGCTCCATCATCATCGCCACCGGATTTGATCCCCTTGACCCAACCCCCATGACCCAATATGGGTATGGTAAATATGCCAATGTGTTTACCAATCTTGAATTCGAAAGGTTATCCAACGCTACGGGTCCGACCCTGGGAAAGCTTTTGAAACGTGATCTTAAAGATCGCATGAAGTTTACCGAGCCGCCAAAAAGTGTGGCAATTCTTCATTGTATCGGTAGCCGCGACATCAATTATCATGAATACTGTTCCCGAACCTGCTGCATGTATGCGTTAAAATATGCACATCTTCTCAAAGACAAATGTGGTCACAGCACCATGGTTTACAATTTTTATATTGACATGCGCTGCTTTGGGAAAGGGTATGAAGAATTCTATAAAAAAGTCCAGTCTGAAGGTGTTCGCATGATCAGGGGAAAGGTCGGCTCCATCACTGAAGCGCCAAACGGCATGCTGACGGTTGTGGCGGAAGATACGCTTTCCTGCAGAATGCTTGAAATTGAGGTGGATATGGCCATTCTTTGTACGGCCATGGAGCCAAGATCCAATGCTCAGGATGTCATGCGTAAATTTGGTATTGGCATTGGCGCCGATGGATTTTTCCAGGAAGAACATCCCAAGCTCGCTCCGGTATCCACTCCATCCAGTGGAGTTTTCCTTGCAGGCGCATGCCAGGGTCCAAAGGATATTCCCGATACCGTGGCCCAGGCAAAGGGAGCGGCAGCCGAATGTATGGCCCTGAGTGCAAAAGGTATCGTCGAAGTGCCACCCATGATTTCATATATCGATCCTGATGTATGTGTGGGCTGTCAGGTATGTATCGTACTCTGCCCCTATTCCGCCATTGAATTTGATTATTTCAACGCTATTTCAGTCGTCAACAGTGCTGTGTGCAAGGGGTGTGGAAGCTGTGCAGGCCATTGTCCCAGCGGTGCGGCAAAAGTTCGCCACTTTACAGACCAACAGATTTTTGCGGAAATTGACGGATTATTACTTAATTAAACAGGAGTCTTGATATGAGCGAGTTTGAACCAAAAATAGTGGGCTTTTTTTGTAACTGGTGTACGTTTACCGCTGCAGATCTGGCGGGTACGTCTCGGTTGTCGTACCCGCACAATATTAAAATTATCCGGATGATGTGCAGTGGAATGGTGGATCCCAAATATGTCATCAAAGCTTTTCTGAACGGTGCAGACGGTGTGTTGATCGGCGGATGCTGGCCCGGAGACTGCCATTATATCAATGGAAATCTCAAGGCCAGACGACGGGTGGCCATGCTGACTGAAATTTTAAAAGAATACGGGATTGACGAGAAACGGTTCTGGCTGCGCTGGATTGCGGCAAGTGAAGGGACCATGCTTAGGGAAGTCGTCAGTGAAATGACAGCCAAACTTAAGGCGCTAGGCCCAAGTCCTCTTAACAGGGAAGCCCCAGGCAAAGAAAAAAAATAGGTTGAAAAAACGGAGAAGATACAAATGGCGAATTTTATAAAATTGTCCTTTAAAAAAGGCGAACTGAATCAAAAACTGGCCGATATTTTCAAAGGCATGATGGAAAAAGGTGTGGTAAACGCCCTGCTTGCTCCCATGAAGCAACCTAAAAGAGGGGTGATGCTGACGCTTGTTACCGATCCGTTCCATCTGGAAGCCATTGATCCTTTTGCACCGGTGGCGCCTGTGAATGGTGCAAAGGTTGTCTCATCCATCACAGCAAAACCTTCCGGCAGAAAAATGGCGGCGGTTTTAAGATCATGCGAGATCAGGGCGCTGGTTGAGCTTTGCAAACTTAAACAGGCCAATCTTGAGGATGTACTGCTGATCGGCATTGACTGTCTTGGACGATATGAAAACCTTGACTTTGTCAAGCTGCAGGCTGCGGGAGAAACCTCTGAATCTTTTATTGTAAAGGCCCTTGCAGGAAATACGGAGAACAGCGGCTGTGATGTTTCCGGCGCCTGCAAAATATGTGAATTTCCGGTGGCGGATAATGTGGATTTAAGGCTCTGCATCATTGGTACAGGTACTGACGCCCTTTATATCGAAAGCCTTACGCCTAAGGGAGACCAAGCTCTTGAAACAGTGGGGCTCAAAACCGGGGATACTCCGGGCGGGCGGGAAGCAGCGGTTCAACAATTAGTAAAAAAGCGGAAAGAAGCCTGTGATGCGGCATTCGCCCAGTACAGGGCATCCACCCATAGCATTGACGCCCTTGAAGACAAACTTGCCAACTGCATTAACTGCTACAACTGCAGGGTGGCGTGTCCTGTCTGTTATTGCAAGGAATGTGTGTTTGTGACCGATACCTTCCGCCACAACGGAGATCAGTATATGGGATGGGCGGATACGTTCGGAACACTTAAAATGCCGACAGACACAATTTTTTATCACTTGACCCGTATGAGTCATATGAGTCTGTTCTGTGTCGGATGCGGTCAGTGCACCAGCGCCTGTCCTAACAGTATCGATCTGATGCCCATTTTCAGGACGGCGGCCCAGAAGACCCAAGAGAGGTTTAATTACCAGGCAGGTCGATCCCATGACGAAAAACAGCCGTTGACTGTTTTTGAGAATGATGAGTTGGTTGAAGTGACAGGGCAGGTAAAATAGGAGAATATTATGGCAGAAAAAAAGCCCACAGGCACGGTTCTTGTCGCAGGCGCCGGCGTTTCCGGGATAAAAGCCGCCATAGAGCTGGCTGAAATCGGATACAAGGTTTTGCTGACGGATTCGTCACCCCAGATCGGCGGTATTCTGGCCAAGCTGGATAACCAGTTTCCCACGGATCACTGCGGGATGTGCCGGATGTTGCCCATGGTTGGCCGGGAGTATGCTTCCCAATACTGTATGCGCAAAGGCCTGTACCATGAAAATATAGATATCCTGCCGTTTACCGAGCTCAAAAGCGTTGAAGGGGATGCCGGTAATTACACCATCGAATTATTAAAAAAAGCCCGATATATTGACACGGACAAGTGTAACGGACTCGGTGAATGCATAAAGGTCTGTCCGGTTGAAGTTGCTGACGAGTTCAACCACGGCCTGACCAGACGAAAAGCTGTTTACAAACCCGTCCCCCACAGCACGCCCCAGATGCTTTTAATCGACATGGATGCCTGTACCCGATGCAATGCCTGTGTTGATGTATGTCCCACTCATGTAATCAATCTTGAGGCGGAAGACGAACTCCTTACAAGACAGGTTCATGCGATTATTCTTGCATCAGGTGTAAAGCTTTATAATTTGAAAGAATTTGAAGACGCCAAATCATGGGCTGTGTCTCCCGATGTGGTTAGTTCCCTTGCTTTTGAGCGCATTATCAGCGGGTCCGGCACATTTGATGGAGAAATCAAACGGCCATCCGATGGCAAATCTGCTAAAAAGATTGCCTGGGTGCAATGTATGGGGTCCAGGAATAGAAGACAGAAAAGAGACTATTGTTCCTCTATCTGCTGCATGTTTGCACTCAAAGAAGCGGTGCTGGCCAAGGAAAAAGGCGGTGACGATGTTGAAACCACTATTTTCTACATGGATATGCGAACCTTTGGTAAAGATTTTTACCGATACTATGAAAAAGCCGTTGATGAGCATGGAGTAAAACTGATTCGCTGCCGTGTTCAGGGGGTTATGCTTAATCCTGATAAAAGTCTTTCCATGCGATATTATGATTCTGAAACCCAGAAATTTTTTGTGTCTGATTATGACATGGTGGTTCTTTCAACCGGACAGGTTCCCTATGAAACACATAAAAAACTGGCGGATATGCTTCATCTCGAAGTCAATCCCTTAGGTCTTTTGCCCACTGAGACATATGACAAGGTCAAGCTGGTTAAACCGGGTGTTTTTCTATGCGGGTCCCTCATGGGTCTCACCGATTTAAGCGAGGCCATCAGCAGTGGAATCGCTGCTGCCGGACAAGTCAGCAGATATTTATCAAGTATAGATGTGTCCATACTTGAAGAAGAGGCGATTGCCGAACCCACTGCAAAGGACAGAGATGAGCCGCTCATATCGGTTGTTCTTTGTAAATGCAGTGAAAAAGTAAAAGAGAGCAGTGTTGATTTTAGCGCCCTTGGAACAGGACTCAAAAAGCTGAACAGTGTAGGCGAAGTCAATATCATTGATATGGTCTGCAGTGATGAAGGGAAAAAAACTGTTCTTGAACTTCTGAGCAAATCAAAATGTAACCGCCTCCTGATTGGGGCCTGTCATCCTTTCATGTATCGTAAATCCTTAAAAAATCTTGCAAAAAAAGCGGGATTCGCCGCCTCTTTGTTTGAGATTATTGATCTTTCATCCATTGTTCATAAGGGATTTTTTGAATCTGAAAAAAAAGACCACACCCGTGAGGCATATAGTGAAATTAGATCCATCATAGAAAACCTTAAGCTGAAACCTGCCCTCCATGTTGAAATACTTCCCATCAACCCGGTCGCCCTTGTTGTGGGCGGGGGGATCGCAGGCATGCACGCCGCTTTCTGTCTTGCCCAAAGAGGGGTAGAGGTTCATATAGTTGAAAAGACGGACAAACTGGGGGGATATGCCGGAACACGGATCGAACACACAATTGATGGGCTTACGCCTGTATCCATGGCAAAAGACCTGACCATTAAAATCCTTGAACATAAAAACATCACGCTTCATAAAAATTCTGAAGTGGTCGGCTCGCAAGGGTCATTAGGCGCCTTTGAAACAAAGATCAGGGATTTATCCAAAGAAGAAAACTTTTATTTGCGACATGGTGCCGCCATCATTGCAACCGGTGGGCATGAGGGTGAAACAACTGAATATGAATACGGTAATTCAGATCAGATTCTTACCCAGGCTGAACTTAAAGACGGACTTGCTACGGGAGAAATTGATGTCAGTGATGCTGAAACGATTGTCATGATCCAGTGTGTGGGTTCCAGGGAAAAACAGGGAAGGGAATACTGCAGCCGTATCTGTTGTGTCGGCGCCATCGCCAATGCATTGACCATCAAGGAAAAAAATCCGGAAGCCCGGATTTTTATTCTGTACCGGGATGTGATGACATACGGGTTTACCGAGCAATATTATACAAAGGCGCGGTTGGCCGGCATTGTTTTTGTGAGCTACAGCCTTGATAACAAACCCAAGGTTGAACTTGCCGACGGAAACCCAGTAATAACGTTTACAGAACCAGTCCTGAATTCTGAAATTCAACTTTCACCTGATTATCTCATTCTCTCCACCGGCGTTGATCCTGAAGCTTCCAATCGGGATGTCGGCAAGGCTTTTGGCCTCCCTGTAAATGAAGATGGCTTCTTTGTTGAAGCTGACTCAAAATGGCGTCCCGTTGAATTCCTGAAGGTAGGTCTATATGTTGCCGGTGTCGCCCATTCCCCCATGACCCTGAAAGATGCGATCCTTCAGGCTGAAGCCGCAGCGCAGAAAACCTATGCCTATTTGTCTGGGCGAAAAATCCACACGGCCCATACGATTTCAAGGGTGCATGATGCCATTTGTGTGAGGTGTCAACGATGCGTTGATATCTGCCCCTATGGCGCCCGTTCGTATGACGAGGTTCTTGACAGAATCATGGTGGATGGGGCCACTTGTCAGGCATGCGGAATGTGTGGAGTCGCCTGTCAGAATAACGCTGCAGAAATCATGGGTTTCAGTGACAAACAGATCATGGCGGTCATTGATGCCAAATTGTCCAAAGCCCCGATGTTTACAACTGCAGAATAGGAGACATGGATTATGGATTTCAGTACATCGGATAAGGATTTGTGGAAACAGATATACAACACCAAGGATCTGTTACATTGTTTTAACTGCAGTACCTGTCTATCGGGCTGCCCCGCATCCCATGGCGACCCTCCGCTTCTGGTGAGAAATCTTGCCCGTATGGTGGTCCTTGGATTGGAGGAAGAGCTCCTGAACGATGATACCCCTTGGGCCTGTGTATCCTGTTCCAGGTGCGAGGAAATGTGCCCCATGGATGTAAAACCCTTTGAAATGATCCTTGCCATACGAAAGTGGCAAACTTCCAATGACGAGACTCGCGTTCCCACAGCCATTGTCGAGATATACAAAAGAGGATACACCCAATCGGTCGGTACCAACACGGAGTTGAGAACATCCCTGGGCCTGCCCGAGCTTCAAACCATAACAAAGATGCCTGAAATGCTGAAACTTTATCAGGAAATGCTTATGAAAACACCTGTGGTCAGCGAAAACGACTATATGTTTAATGAGGAATAAAAGAAATGGAATTATGTCTTTTCTTAGGTTGTAATACTCCGGCCATAAGACCGGATGTTGAGAGGGCCATCAGGGCGACCATGCCGGAACTTGGTGTGGACATAGCCGATGCGGAGGGATATGTCTGCTGCCCGGCTTTTGGTTCATTTCCTTCCACAGATGATGATTCCTATCTTGCATCTTCAGGGTGGAATCTTTCCATTGCAGAAGCCAAAGGTCTGGATATCATGGTTCAATGCGGCTCATGCTATAGTTCCCTGCGGATGGGACGCGATCACCTTGCCCATGATGAAGTAAAACTTGCAAGGGTGAATGAACTGATAGAGCTGACCGGCCGAAAACTTGAATGCAAGACAAGGGTCCGTCATATATCTGAAATCCTCTATAACGAAGTGGGAGCCGAAAAGATTTCCAAGACTATAAAAAAAAGTCTTAACGGTCTTCATGGCGTGATACAATATCCCTGCCATACCCTTTTCCCCAGTGAAATAGTTGGGTTTGAAGAATCGCCGAGAGAGCCCAAAGCTTTGCGACTGCTGACCGAAGCATTAGGAGCAACGGTTGACCACTACAGTCGAGAACTTCAGTGCTGCGGCGGGGCCGGAGGTTTCTCAAAAAGCTCTCCTGCCGAAGCCACCGAATTCGCAAAATCCAAACTGGATGCCATTATTGAGGAAACAAAAGCCGACTTCATTGTTGTGTCCTGTATCACCTGTCTCATGTATCTGGATAATATTCAGAAAAAGCTCAACGAGGCGGAAGGCGCTGATAAATACAAAATACCGGTTTTTGACTACAATCAGTTGTTGGCTCTTTGCATGGGATTTGATCCGAAACAGGTCGCATCCATTTGTACTGTCCCGCGCACTGCCGTGATAGACAAGATTATAGCAGGGTGATTGACAAGGCCTGCAAGAATGGTGTGGATGATTTAGTAAGGCGACCGGCCGGTCGCCCCTACAAAGAACCATATACAGATGTTTTTACAATCAGATTGCATAGAGGGTAGATATGTTTAAAAAGATACTATTTACAACATCCATAACAAGCGCCTGTGACCCGGCCGCCAGGGTTGCTTTTAATATCAACAACCTCTACAAGGCGCATATAACCATTTTCCATGTCACAGAGGGAAAAGACATGGATGGCTCCGAGGCCAGTGCTTATGAAAAATCTATCCAGGGGGTCAAAGAAAAAATAGAAACCTATTATGCAGATCATCTGTCAAAATCAAAAAACCATGACGTGGTAACAGTCAAAGGTGATCCATGCAAGGAGATTTTGGAGGAAATCCGCAAGAGTAAACCCGACCTTCTGGTGATGGGTGTCAGCACCGGGGGTGAAGCAACTCTTGAAAATGCAATTGAAAATGCCGGATCAACCTTTCAAAAAGTTGTAAAAACATCGGAATGTCCGGTATTGATTGTTAACCGTGCGGCTGCATCTTTCTGGGGCGCAGTTTCAAATGTTATTTTCGCCACTGACTTTTCAAAAACATCTGATAAGGCCTTTGAGTTTGCATGTAACCTCGTAAAGAACACAGGGTGTGAACTCCATATCTTTCACGCTCAGAATACGAG
>Ga0194052_1001408_pt1 | contig 13970 bp, 14 predicted proteins | sample SepL226m_MetaG_FD_160117 | JGI IMG/M metagenome (GOLD analysis project Ga0194052, IMG submission 160117) | Anoxic zone freshwater microbial communities from boreal shield lake in IISD Experimental Lakes Area, Ontario, Canada - Sep2016-L227-6m | ecosystem: Environmental > Aquatic > Freshwater >... | reverse complement strand
CGCGTTCGACAGCGCCGAGGTGACCCGATGCGCGACGGGTGAGTGGAGCACTGATCTGCTCGCGCGGGTCGCACCGACGGCGCGCGACGAGGACACACCCGGGGTCAATCCAGACTTCGACCGCCTCGTCCGAGGCACCGTGCACGATCCGACGGCGCGCCGCATGGGCGGTGTGGCCGGCAGCGCCGGCGTGTTCTCGACGGTGCACGACATCGGCCGGTACGCACAATCTCTCCTCGACCGCCTCGCCGGGCGTCCGAGCACCTTCCCGCTGACCCAGTCCACCGTCGAGCTGATGACCACGCCGCAGCAGCCCGCCGCCGTGAGCTCAGGTGTCCGCGGTCTCGGCTGGGACATCGACACCTACCAGTCGACACCGCGCGGCGTGATCTTCCCCGTCGGCAGCTTCGGCCACACCGGGTTCACCGGTGTGACGCTGTGGATGGACCCCGGCTCGGACACCTACGTGGTCGTCCTCGCCAACGTCATCCATCAGCGCGGCGGCCCGCCCATCGCACCGCTCAGCGGTGAGATCGCCACCGCCGCTGCGCGCGCACTGCACCTCTACGGAAGCTAGGCACCGACGGAATCCAGTATCCGGCGCAATTGGGAAACCTCATCGGCGTCGATCGTGACCGAACTCAGATTCTCGTCCATGGCGGCATTGGTGTACGCCATCGCCGAGGGTGCGGAGGTTCGCGCTGAACTGTGAAAGGCACGGGCGCCGGTGAACGCCGCAAGCGCGGCGACGTTGGCCGACCGCACACCGGAGCCGGCCATGATGGTGATCCGGTCGCCGGCCGCACCGACCAGCGATCGCAGCATGTCGCGGCCGAGGTCGGCGGTCGGCCGCAGGCCGCTGGTCAGGATGCGGGTGCACCCCAGGCCGATGACGTCCTCGAGTGCGGCCATCGGATCGCACACCCGGTCGAACGCGCGGTGAAACGTCACCTGCATGGTCCCCGCCTGCCGGACCAATTCACTGCACCGGTCGACGTCGACGGTGCCGTCGGCGCGCAGCATCCCGATGACGACCCCGTCGCATCCCAGCTGCGCGCACTGCCTGATATCGGCGGCCATGGCGTCGAACTCCGCTTCGGTGTAGCAGAAGTCTCCGCCTCGCGGCCGGATGATCGGGAAGAGCTGTATCGCGGTGCGCTGCCGTGCGACCGCGATGGTCCCGTAGGACGGCGTGGTGCCGCCCTCGCGCGGGTTGGCGCAGAGTTCGATCCGGTCGGCGCCGCGCAATTCCGCCGTCTGACATGAGGCCAGATCGAATCCGATGACTTCCAACTCCACCCCGGCATTATCGCGAAGCTAGGCTGCAGCCATGCCACGTATCACCGTCATCTTCTCGCTGCTCTACATCGCGATCGGCCTGGCCGGCTTCTTCCTCACCGGAGCCGTCCACAAGACCGCCCTGATCCCCGCCGCCATCGGCGTCATCCTCCTGGTTCTCGGACTGCTCGGCGGTAAGGAGAAACTGCGCATGCATGTCATGCACGCCGCCCTGCTTGTCGGCCTACTCGCCCTGCTGGGCACCGTCGGCGGACTGTTCAAGCTGCCGGCCGCGTTCGCCGGCACCGCGGAGCGTCCGGGTGCGGTTTATGCCCAGGCCGCCACAGCACTGCTGTCGGTGGTGTACCTCGCCTTCGGCGTGCGGTCCTTCATCGCCGCTCGGCGCGCCCGGGCGGCCCTGCCCCCGGCATGAGCTTCGGCACCGCGGTCGAATCCGTCCGCCGCGGTGAGCAGAGTCTCGACGATGCCGTCTCAGGTCTGGTCGCACGGCTGACCGACGACGAGCTGCTGTGGCTCCTCGATGGAGACCTCACCGTCCTGCGGGGCTTTCGCGAGATGTCGGAGCGGTACAACAAGGTGCCGTTCGAAGCCGGCCGCATCGACCGGTTGGGAATCCCCGGGATCCGCTTCACCGACGGCCCACGCGGGGTGGCCCTGGGCAATTCGACGGCGTTCCCGGTCGCGATCGCACGCGCCGCGACGTGGGATACCGACCTCGAACGCCGCGTCGCCGAGGTCATCGGCATGGAGGCCGCCGCGCAGGGCGCCAACCTCTGGGCCGGCATCTGCATCAATCTGGCCTACGCCCCCGGCTGGGGACGGTCGCAGGAGTCCTACGGCGAGGATCCCCTACTTCTCGGTGCGATGGGTGCCGCGGCGGTGGCCGGGGCCAACCCGTGGGTGATGTCGTGCGTCAAGCACTTCGCGCTCAACTCGATGGAGGAGGCCCGCTTCCGTGTCGACGTCGGCGTCGACGAGGACGTGCTGCGAGAGGTGTACCTGCCGCACTTCCGCACCGTTGTCGAGGCCGGGGTCGATTGCGTGATGAGTGCCTACAACTCGGTCAACGGAACGTGGGCCGGGCAGAACGCCCATTTGCTCACCGCCATTCTGCGCGACGACTGGGCCTTCAGCGGATTCGTGATGACCGATTTCATCTGGGGGCTGCGCGATCCGGTCGCCTCGGTGGTCGCCGGCCAGGACCTCGAGATGCCCTTCCGCCAGCAGCGTGCACCGGCGCTGCCGGCAGCGTTGGCTGACGGCAGTCTCAAACGCAGCGACATCGAGCGCGCCGCGCATCGGCAACTCGGGGCGCAGATCCGCCTCGCCCTGCGCTCGCGTCCGGCGCCGCCCGCCGACGTGGTCGCCTGTGCCGAACACCGGCGTCTGGCACGCGACGTCGCGGCTCGCGCCGCGGTGCTTCTGCGCAATCAGGTCAGCGCCGGGGTGGCCGCCCTGCCGTTGGACGAGCCCGCCTTGTCGCAGGTGGTGCTGCTCGGCGCGCTCGCCGGTCAGCCCAATCAGGGCGACGTCGGTTCCTCGATGGTGAGCCCGCCCGAGTCGGTCACTGTTCTCGATGGCCTGCGAAAGCGTTTGGGGTCCAGGCTTGTTCACATCACCGGCACCGATCCGACGGCCGCGGCGGCGGCGGCGGGCGATGCCGACGCGGCGATCGTCGTGGTGGGTTTGTCGTCGGTCGATGAGGGCGAGTCGATGATCGGGGTGGACACCGCATCGACACAGCTTCTCGGCGGTGTCGCCCGGTTCCGGCCGGTGGCCGCGATCCTGGTCAAGCTGGCGGCCCGAGTGTCGAGGCTGAAGAAGTTCGGTGGCGACCGCCGTGATCTCGGCCTGCACGCTGATGACGTCGCGCTGATCCGTGCGGTGGCCGGTGCCAACCCCCGCACCGTGGTCGTGGTCATCGGCGGCGGGACGATCGTCCTTGATCCCTGGGACGTCGATGTCGCCGCCGTACTTCTGGCGTGGTATCCGGGGATGGAGGGCGGGCACGCTCTCGCCGACATTCTGCTCGGCGACGCCGAACCCACCGGGCGCTTACCGCTGACAATCCCGCACCGGCAGGCCGACCTGCCGCAGGTCGACTGGGACGCGACCGCGGTCAGCTACGGCCGCTGGTGGGGACAGCGCACACTCGACCGCGACGGCGTCACCGCCGCCTACCCGCTCGGGTTCGGCCTGGGTTATACGACGTTCCGCCTCTCGGACCTGGACGTCGGCCCACTCGACGGCGAGCGGTTCACCGCCTCGGTGCACGTCACCAACACCGGTTCGCGTGCCGGGAGCCACGTCGTCCAGATCTACGCGATGCAGCCCGCCGACAGCGGACGGGTCGTCCACCATCTGGTCGGCTTCCACTCGTTGCACCTGGTGCCGGGAGCCGGTGAGCGCGTGCACGTCGAATGCTCGGTGCGGCCCCTGCAGCGGTGGACCGTCGGCGGGTTCACGCTGGCGCCAGGAGACATCGCGATCCGGGCCGCCTCCTACGCCGGCGATCCGACGGCGATAGGTGCTTGGCTTCATCTCGCCGATTAACCGGCTTCCCGTGCCAGAATCGGCGCGTGCCAGAATCGCGTGTGAGCGGCCTACGCACCGTCGGTTCCGTGGCCTGGCGGCTGCGCTATGACCTGATCGGTGTGCTCGTCGTCGCCGTGGTGATGGCGGCACTCGTCCGGTTTCTGCAGGTCCAGAACGCCCTTCCGGTGGTCTCACTGCTGGGCGTCGTGGTGTCCATCTTCATCGGCTTTCGCAACAGCAACGCCTACGCACGATGGTGGGAGGCCCGCACGCTGTGGGGTGCGGTGATCGGCAACGGCCGCGCTCTGAGCAATGCCCTGATCGCGGTCTGCGATCAGTCGACCGAGGCGGCGGCGATCGCGGATCGGATACGGCGCCGGCAGGTGCGCCAGGCGTGGCAACTGGCGGCCGAACTGCGCGGCTCACCCGCACCGGTCGCGGTCGCGCAGTTGACGCCCGAGGACGCACCCGAGGTGACGAGCGGCGAACTGCTGGCCCGCCAGGGCGCCGACATCGGCTTGCTGACCGCGGAGGGTCTCGTCGACGGTCAGGGCCGGACCGTGTTGGTCAATCTGAACACCGCGCAGACCAACACCTCCGGCGGCCTGGAACGTATCCGCGATCAGCCGATCCCGCGGTACTACGACGTGTTCATCCGCGGCCTGGCGTGGTTCTTCGCGATCATGGTGTGTACCGGTCTCGGCGGCGGTCACACGAGCATCGGCGGCCTGCTGGTGGGAATCATCGTGATGATGCTGTTCGTCGTCGCCGAGCGCCTCGGCCGGTTGCTTGAGGAACCCTTGAGTGGCGGGGTCTTCGGTCTCCCGATGGACCGGTATTGCGCGCGACTTTCGGCGGACATCGGTGACTGACGCAGCGGCCATCGCGGCCCGATTGATCTGGCGACTGCGTTACGACCTGCTTGCCGTGCTCGTCCTGGCCGCGGTGATGGCGGCACTTGCCGATCGGATCCCGATGCAGGCCGCGTCGGGTCTCGTTCCGCTGATGGGAATCGTCGTGTCGATCTTCATCGGCTTCCGAAACCGCAACGCCTACAACCGGTGGTGGGAGGCGCGCACGCTGTGGAGTGCGGTCGTCGCCAACGGCCGTTCGCTGCACTACGCGCTGCTGGCCTACGAGAACGGGACACCGGAGATGGCGGCGATCACCGATCGGATGCGCCGCCGCGAGGTGCGACACGCATGGCAGCTCGCGAACGAACTGCACGACGCTGCCCCATCACCTGACCTCGACGATCTCACGCCCGAAGATCCCGCCGGCGGTACAGCGAAGCAGTTGCTCAGCCGCCAGGCTGCCGACATCGGTGAGATGAGCCGTGCCGGGATGATCGACCGGCAAGCGCGGCGGGTTCTGGTCACCATCAACTCCGCACAGGTCAGCGCGGCCATCGGGCTGGAGCGTGTACGGCGGCAACCGATCCCCCGCTTCTACGAACTGTTCATCCGTGGCCTGGCGTGGCTCTTCGCTGTCATGGTGTGCACCCGGATAGGCGCCGGTGGTCATGATGCAGCGGTTCCGATCGCGCTCGGAGTGGTGATCATGGCCTTGGTCGTCGTCGCCGAGCGGCTCGGGTATCTGCTGGATGCGCCGATGAGCGATGACGCCTTCGGTCTGCCGCTGCGCCGCTTCTGCGCGCAGCTCAGTGCGGATCTGCTGGGCCGGGAGCGTGCGCAACTAGCCCTCGCAAGCCTGCGAATGAGATGACGTCAGCGCGCGTCCTCGCGATCCAGCATTTGCATGAAGACCCGGTACAGCACCAGGGCGAGAAGTGTGATGATCGCCAGGATCAGCAGCACAGACCCGTAGGAAGCCTCCTTGTCGGACTGCCCGACGAACGAGGTCATCGACAGATTGAGACTGAGTAATTTGGCGGCGTACGCAATGCCGATCGGAACCGCCATGTTGATCGTCAGGTTGTAGAAGCCGATCGCTATACCACCCTTGGCCTTCGGAACATCGCGTATGGCAGTCGATAGCAGGGGTGCATACATCAGTGCAAAGCCCGATCCGAACAACACCATCGAGATGGCGAAGTAGCCGACCCATCCGCCGACGAGGAAAGCGGCTAAGGCAAGACCGAGCGCGATCATGATCATCGCGGTGACGATCGCCCGCTCGGAACTCAGCCGCTGCGCGATTTTTCCAGTGAGCACGCCGACGACCACTGCCGCGGTGTAGCCGGGCACCAGCAGCAGCGACACGTCGGACAACTGCCACCCATAGACGCTTTTGATGATGAACGGGAAGACGAATTGGTATCCCAGTTGCACCGAGTAGACCACGAAGACGACCGCGAGCATTGCGGCGTACCGCTTGTTCCTGAAGAAATCTCTGGTGATCAGCGCATCGGGGTTCGATGAGATGTGTCTTCCAAAGACGGCGATGCCTGCAACCGCCGGTAGCAGAAACCACCAGTTGAAATCCTGCATGAACAACACGATTCCGGTGGCGATCACAGCGACCAGGAACAGCCCGAACACATCCAGGTTGCTCTGGCCGGTGTCCTCGGGCGGGACGTTCTTCACAATGAACGGAATGGTGAGCAGGGCGACCAGATTCATCAGGAAAAACGCGGTCCAGCCGATATAGGTAGCGGTGAATCCGCCCCCGACCGCGCCGAGCAATAACGACAACTGGAAGGCGGCCGTGCTGTAACCGAGGTACTTCTTCTGCTCGTCACCCCTGAAATGCTTGGTGACCCAGATGACGTACAGGGTTTCGGCTGCGGCGAGACCGCAGGTCTGGATGATCCGGCCGGTCAGCACTCCGGCGAATGAGTTCTGGAGTGCGAATCCAATCAAGGAGCCGATCGACATGACGATGACGGCGAAGATCATCAGCTTGCGGATGCTGATGGAGTCCGAGAGCGCGGCGTAGACGACCGCGCCGATGCCGATCAGGATGCCAGGGAGGGTGGCCTGCAGGCTGACGGTGTTCTCCGACAGTCCGAGCGACGCCGCAATCGACGGTGAGAGCAGCTTGAAGCCGTTGTCCATGATCAACGAGAACACGAAGAGCGCCAGCAGTACCGGAACGGCCTGCTTGGGATGCAGGGCTCGGCCGGTCCCGGGGTCGAGTTCGGCGTCGCCTGTCACGCGAGCTCCAGGGCGATCTCGATCATGTTGGTGAAAGCCGTCTCCCGTTCCTCCGGCGTGGTGTGTGTGCCGGCGAGGATGTTGTCGCTGACGGTGAAGATTCCGAGTGCGTCAACGCCGGCGGCCGCGGCGTTGGCGAACAATCCGGCGGATTCCATTTCGACGGCCAGGATGCCCATCTTCGCCCATCTGCCCAGGGCGTCGGGGTCGGCGTTGTAGAAGATGTCCGAGGAGAGGATGTTGCCGACGTGATTGCGCTGCCCGTGTTCGTCGGCGAGGCGTTTCGCCTTCTCAAGCAGCCGGTAGGAAGCCAGCGGAGCATAGGTTCCGGGCACGTCGAACTGACTGATGTAGTTGGAGTCCGTCGAGGCGCCCTGGGCGATGACGACGTCGTAGAGATCGACGTCCTCTTGAATCGAGCCACAGCTGCCCACCCGAATCAGATTCTTCACGTCGAAAAAGTGGATCAACTCGTAGCTGTACAACGAAATAGACGGGATACCCATCCCGGTTCCCATCACCGAGACCTTGCGGCCCCGGTGGGTTCCGGTGAAGCCGTACATCCCGCGCACCTCGTTGAAGCAGCGGCGATTCTCCAGATAGGTCTCGGCAATGAACTTAGCCCGCAACGGGTCGCCGGGGAGCAGGATCGTCTCGGCGATCTGTTCACCCTTGGGATCGATGTGCGGCGTGCGCTTGCTGGACATCTGGCCGGGGCTCCTTCATCGTCGGCTCTGCGTGGGCGTCCACGATGAAGCTAATAATGCGCCGGGACCCGGCCGGTTCGTCAGGAAACCGTGACGTGCACGTGGTTGAAGTGGTTTGCCACCCGCCACATCGTGTACGAGACACCGAAGCGCGCCGCCTGGCTCTGCACATCGGCGTTGATCGCATCACCGAGGGCCATATCGGATCCGATCATGATGTCGATGGCGTGGCCGCTGGGATGGTCGGGCAGTGGGTCGGAGCGAACGCCGCCGATGGACTGCACGCCGGGATAGGTCGCCATGATGTACGCCGCGAGGCTGCGCGCGTTGGGGACGAGCCCGCCCATCCCGACGGTGGGAACCGGCGCGGCCAGGCCGGCGGCGGCCATGATCGCCGCCGAGGGCATGGGGCGCCCGGCCGCGGCGGCGTCAGCGATCCGGGATCGCAGGTCGGCCTGCTTCTTCTGCAGATCGGCGCGCAGCGCGACCACAGCGTCGAGTGCGGTCTTGGCGTCGGCTTCGGACTTCGCCGAGGCGGCTTCCACGGCCTGAAGTTCCTCGCTGACCCTGCGGAGGCCCTGGACCTTCCCGGTCATCTCAGTCACCATCGAGCGCTGCACGGCGAGGTTGTCGATCAGACTCGTGGGCGACGCCGCGGTCAGAATCGCGGTGATGTCACCGGTGTAGCCGCCCATGTAGACAGCTGCCGCGACTTTGTCGACGGAACCCTGGTAGCCGGCCAGCTCCGCCTTGGCCGCGTCGAGCGCGACGAGGTCGGCGTCGTGTTTGCGGTCCGCCTCACCGAGCAACTGCAGCCGGCGGTCGTAGTCCTGCTGCGCAGTGCGCATGGAATCGGTGAGCTGCTGCGCCTGCTGGGACAGATCGTTGAGGTCTACCGAACTGCCGTGCGCCGGTTCGGCGTCAGCGCTGCCGGCCCAGGCCGCGCTGAACACCATGAGTCCGGTGAGTGCGACTGTCGTGAGCGGGAGTGTGAACTTCAAGGCCTGCGCATCCTTTGCCTTAGGTCACAGTTAGGTTACGGAAGCACCGCGGCGTTGTCCAACGACGTTCGGGGATGAATTTGCTAGCGAACCACCAGAACTGAGCATTCAGCGTGGTGGATCAGGCTCTGGCTGACCGAACCGAGGACGGCTCCGGCGAGGCGGCCGCGCCCGTGACTACCCACGACTACCAGTTGAGCCTCCCGCGAGAGATCGGTGAGGCCCTTGGCCGGGCTGACGTCCCTAAAAACTTTGCTCACATGCGCGTTCGGATAGGTTCGCGACAGCGGCGCGACGAGTTCCTCGATCCGTGTGCTCTGCCGGGCCTCCAGCACGTCGAGCAATTCCCAGTCCATGTTGCCTGCACCGCCGAGGTCGCCCATGCCGACGGCTGCCGCGATCTCCCACATGTGCACCACCGTCAACGGTGCGTGCGATGCGGCGGCGATATCGAATGCCGCCGTCAACGCTCGCGCCGACTCCTCGGAGTCATCCACCCCGACGACAATCGGCAGTGGCTTACCGGTGCGTGTGGCCACCGGCGCTCGCCAGACGACGACGGGGCACGCTGTGCGATGCACGATCCGCCCGACATGCCCGCCGAGCATCTCGCCCTCACCGGAGCCCACCACGAGAAGCCCGGCCGACTCGGCAGCGTCGGCCAGGACGGTGGCGACCGCACCCTTGACGGCGTCGGTGTGAACGGTCAGGTCCGAGTGCTGCTCACCGACCACCCGTTGCGCCGCGTTGAGCACGCGATCTCCGTGAGCGCTGCCGTCGATCGCACCGGCAGCGTCCTCGCCGACGAAATGCAGGTCCAGTCGCGGAATGACGTGAACGAGGGTGAGCTCAAGCCCGCGCGCAGCCGCATAGCCGGCGGCCCACCGAGCCGCACCGAGAGCGGCGTCTGATCCGTCGACGCCGACAACAACGGCGGGATGTTCGGCTGCAGCAGTCATACCGGGACAGTATTCGATGTCCGCACACCGCTAGCAGCTCCCCCGCGTGGCTCCACCGTTGGCAAAAGCACCGTTGTTAGCATCACGCGATGCAGGACTTGCCGGGCAGCAGCGGGCTCTGGCGAGCGCCGATTTCCCGGCGTGACGCGTTTCGCTACGCGACCGCCGCGTCGGCGCTTGCCGGATTGGGAGCGGCGGCAGTCGCCGGCACGCCCACCGCGGAAGCGGCCGCCCCCCAGCTGATCGACTATGCGATGCGTCAGATACCCGCAGCGGACATCCGCGCGGCCGGCTACGCCGGGGTGATCAACTACGTATCGCTCTCGCGTCCGGGTTCCAACTTCGGGGCCAAGCCGATCACCCGGCCCTACGCCGAGTCGCTGACCGCCGCCGGGCTGGTCATCGTCAGCAACTACCAGTACGGCAAGCCCGGCGGAACGGCACCCTCGGACTACACGCGCGGCTACGAGGGCGGCGTCGCCGACGCGCAGACCGCGTGGCAGTTGCACACCGCGGCCGGCGGCGGGCAAAGCGCACCGATCTTCTTCAGCGTCGACGACGACATCAGCCGGGACACCTGGAACACCGTCGCCCTGCAATGGTTCCGTGGAATCAACTCCATGCTCGGAGTTCAGCGCACCGGCGTCTACGGCGGCATCGACGTGTGCCAGTGGGCTGCCGCCGACGGCGTCATCGGGAATTCGCGCAGCCCCGGCTACCGCTGGGCATGGCAGACCAAGGCGTGGTCGGGCAATCAGATCTACCCCGCCGCGGTTCTCTACCAACGCATCGTGGCCACCGCGTCCAATCCCGGGCCCCTGGTGGGCGGAGTCGAAGTGGACGTGAACGACGTCCTGGCCCAGGACTGCGGTCAGTGGAACCTGCATCCCTGAGGTCGGGTCCGTCGGGTAGCGGGAATCCGGGATGACACCCGCGCCGCCGGACGATCCGGACCGGCTGTCCGCAGACGACGCCCGGATCCTCAATCTCGAGTCGGAAGCCGTCACCGGCCACACCCTGAAACTGGTGATCCTCGAGCCGGGTGCGGGTCCGATTGATCTGGATGCACTGCGGGAGTCGATAGCTCGCCGCCTCCACTCCCAGCCGTTGGCCACCAAGCGGGTCGACACGACCGGAACGGAGCCGCGCTGGGTACCGGCGGAGGATTTCGACATCGCCGATCACGTTCGTGTCGCTGCGCTTCCCGGCGGCGCCGGCGAGAGCACCATGTGGGCCGCCGTCAATGCGTTGATGTCGGAACATCTCGAGCGCACTCGGCCGTTGTGGACCTTCGATGTCATCGGTCCCCTCGCCGACGGCCGAGAGGCGATCGCTGCGCGGATTCACCACGCGATGGCCGACGGTATCGCCGGCGTCCGGTTCCTCGAGTCGGTGCTGTTCGACGAACAGCCCGCCGCCGAGGCGGGGAGGCCGGTTTCGCAAGCCGGTGGCACAGCGCCACGTCGCGACGAAGAGATACGCCGCCTGCCCGGCGTACTGTGGCGCGAACTGGGCCATCCAGGTTCGCACTCGCCATTCGATCGGCCGATCACCGCGGCACGTGAACTCGCCTTCACCGTCGCGTCGTTAGCGGAGATGAAACGGATCGGCGCCTCGCGGCCGACTCGGGCCACCGTCAACGATGTGCTGCTTTCCATCATCGCCGGCGGATTGCGTGAGTGGCTGCGCGCTGACGGCGTGCGCGTCCACCACCTACGTGCCCAAGTTCCGGTCAGCCTTCACCACCGTGACGACGGAGGCACGGGCGGCAACCACGACTCATTCATGAACGTCGATCTGCCGCTGCATGAGCAAGACCCCCTGATGCGGCTGGATCTGATCACCGCCGAGACCACCGCGCGCAAGCGGCTCGACGACGCCGAGGAACTGTACGACCTGTTTCACGCCCTTGGCCGGGTGAAGCGACTCGACCGGGCCGTGGAGCGCCTGGCCGGCAGTGCCCGGGAATTCAGCGTCGCGATCTCCAATGTCCCCGGCCCACCCGCGCCCGTCGGCGTCGGCGGACGTCGCGTGGCGCATCTCTTCAGCTCCTCGGAACCCGGAGCGCACCACGCGCTGCGGATTTCGGCGATCTCGTGCGCCGGGGAGATCGGCATCGGCCTGTGCACCGACCCGTCGGCGCTGCCGGACATCCCGGCACTCGCCGATGCGATCACACGTTCCTATGTCGAGCTGCGCGACGCCGCGGCGAACTGACGGGTTCAGGCCACCAGCGACAGTGCTGGGGCGTTGACCCACATCTCGGCGTCGCCGAGGATACCGATTCCGTAGGCGAAGGAGACGGCGTCGAACACCGACTCCACCGCGTCGTCCTCGACGCGCATCTCGATGCGGTAGTTGGCCCGGAATCGAGCGGCGCTGCGGAAGCTGCGGTACGTAGCCTCGTTGGCGTCCTCACCACCGGTCCGGTTGGCGGTGATGTCGACGGACACGACGCCCTTCGGCGGGACCGTCGCGGTGAGAGTTCGATCGGACACGGACTCGGTGATGATGGTGATGGTCTTCATGATGGTGGCTCCTTCGTGGTGCGGGTCTCGGTGAAGCTGATACCGACCACTCTGCGGGACACCACCGCGTCCCAGCGTCCACCGGCCGGACCGGACAGCGGTCGATACCGCTGTCCCCCGATCGGTGGACACCTCAGAAGCTGGTCACGGGCAGCGCGTCATCGTGGCGGGTTTGTCCTGGTTACCGACCGATTTCATGGTGTTGGGGTCGATGACGGTGACGCTGACCTTGAAATCCGGTTCATCGACGAAGCTGATCACCCCGTCGTCGTATCGCCAGTTCCCGAACGGGCCATCGCTGGTGCCGTCCGCCCGGAGATCGACGGCCAACGCGCAGTCGCCGTTGGTGCCCCACTTGCCGATCACGAATTCCCTACTGGGTTTCTGCCCGGGCACCGGCGCCGCGGGGGACGTCTGCGCGACGGCACTGGAACTGGCCGGCGAGGGTTTCGGTGAGCCTCCGCACGCCGTTAACGCGATGGCAGCGGCGGTTACGGCGACGGCGAATCGAAGAATCAACATGCAGGCCCCATTGATGTCGTCCCCGAACTCCTGACAGTACGCCGCAGCCCTCACACCGGCAGCCCTCACACCGGCAGCCCTCATACCGGCAGCGTGGTACCGGTCTCCTGCTCGGCGAAGGCCCACAGCCGTACCGCGTCGGCGTAGTCACAGGCCACCGCGGCCCGGCCGCTGAGCGTCGGTCCACCCTTGAGCCCGCGCCGGCTGTCGATGCCGACGTAGCTTCCCGGCGGTATCGGCTCGGTGATGCAATACAGCGTGGGGGCGGCGCCGGCGTCGATGTCGTTGGCCAGCACCGTGGCGGCAGTCTGGACGACTTTGTGGAACGCCGCCATCACCCCCTTGTCCGACACATTCGACAGGTTCGACGCCACCCACCCGGGGTGGGTCAGATAGGTGCTCACCGGCGAACGCGCCGCCCGCAACCTCCGGTCAAGTTCCAGGCCCCACAGCATGACGGCCAGCTTGGAGCGCCCGTATGCCGACAGCGCCGACCATTTGCCGGCGCGCAGATGCGGATCGTCGAACGCGAACGTGGCCATCTTGTGGGCGTCGGATCCGACGTTGATGATCTGCGACCGCACCCTGGAGAACAACAGATTGGTCAGTGCGAACGGCCCGAGAAAGTTGGTTCCCAGCGTGGTTTCGAAGCCGTCGACGGTCTCGGTCCGGTGCTGGGTGACCGCACCGGCGTTGTTGATCAGGATGTCGACGTCACCGTCGAACAGTGCCGGGAACACGCGGACCGAGGCTTGGTCGGCGAGATCGAGTGCGATCACCCGGGCATCGCCACCCATCTCAGCGGCACGCTGGGCTCCGAGTTCGGTGTTGCGGACCGCCAGGATGACCTCCGCCCCGGCCCGGGCCAGGGAACTGGCGGTGGCCAACCCGACGCCATTGGTCGCACCCGTCACGATGACGCGGGTGCCTTGCAGGTTGCCGAGTCGGTCCACCGACCACCGTGTCGTCATCCTGGGAGCCTAACGACACCGAGCTGTTGAGACACCGAGGCTGTTTAATGGACCCATGATCCGAGCAGTGTGGAATGGCGCGGTGCTGGCCGAAGCCGCCGAGACTGTCCAACTCGAGGGCAACGACTACTTCGCCATCGACAGCGTTCACCGTGAGTTCCTGAGCGACAGCTCGACCACCACCGTCTGTCCCTGGAAGGGAACTGCGCACTACTACACCGTCACCGTCGACGGTCAGGACAACCCAGACGCGGCGTGGTACTACCCGACCCCGAGCGAGCGAGCGCAACAGATCGGCGACCACGTCGCCTTCTGGAAGGGCGTTCGCATCG
>Ga0194052_1001406_pt1 | contig 13993 bp, 5 predicted proteins | sample SepL226m_MetaG_FD_160117 | JGI IMG/M metagenome (GOLD analysis project Ga0194052, IMG submission 160117) | Anoxic zone freshwater microbial communities from boreal shield lake in IISD Experimental Lakes Area, Ontario, Canada - Sep2016-L227-6m | ecosystem: Environmental > Aquatic > Freshwater >... | reverse complement strand
GTGTCCACGGCCTACGAGATCCTGGAGGCCCGCTTCGACCTGAAGACCCGGCTGCTGGCCGCCTGCCTCTTCCTGATCCAGCGCAGCCTGGCCGTGGGCATCACCATCTTCGCCCCGGCCCTGGTGCTCTCGGTGCTGCTGGGCTGGAGCATCCACGCGAACATCCTCCTCATCGGCGTGCTCGTCATGACCTACACGGTGGTGGGCGGCACCAAGGCCGTGGCCTGGGCCCACAGCTCGCAGATGGTGATCATCGCCTGCGGCATGCTGCTGGCGGGACTCATGACTGTCCACCGCCTGCCCGCCCACGTGAGCCTCGGCGACGCCCTGCACGTGGCCGGCGGCCTGGGGCGGCTGAACGTCATCGACCCGCACTTCGACCTCAACAACCGCTACAACCTGTGGTCCGGGCTCATCGGCGGCTTCTTCCTCATGCTGTCCTACTTCGGCACGGACCAGTCCCAGGTGCAGCGCTACCTGGCGGGCAGCTCCATCACCCAGAGCCGCCTGGGCCTGCTGCTGAACGGCATGGTCAAGGTGCCCCTGCAGTTCCTGATCCTGCTGCTGGGTGCCCTGGTCTTCGTGTTCTACCAGTTCCACACGCCGCCCCTGTTCTTCAACCCGGGCCCCGTGAAGCAGGTCATGGCGGGCCCGGACGCCGTCACCTACCGGACGCTGGAAGCGAAGTTCGCCCAGTCGCGAGAGGCCCAAAGCCAGCGGGCCGAAGCCTTCGTGGCTGCCCGCCACAGCGGTGACGCGGCCCGGACTGAAGTCGCGAAGCGGCAGCTGCAGCAGGCTCACGCCGAGAGCGAAGCGCTCCGGAGGGAGGGCGTGGTCCTCATCCAGAAGGCCAACCCCGGCACCAATCCCAGCGACACGAACTACATCTTCCTCGCCTACGTGCTGAGCAGCCTGCCCGCGGGGCTGGTGGGCCTGGTGCTGGCGGCGGTGTTCTCGGGCTCCATGTCCTCCATGTCCGGGGAGATCAGCGCCCTGGGCGCCACCACGGTGGTGGACCTGTGGCGGCGCCTCGTCGGCGGCAGCAGCACGCGGGAGGTCTGGGTGGGCCGCCTCGCCACCTTCGCCTGGGGCGGCTTCGCCATGGCCTTCGCCGAATACGCCGCCCGCCTGGGCTCGCTCATCGAGGCCGTGAACATCCTGGGCTCGCTGTTCTACGGCACCATCCTCGGCATCTTCATCACGGCCTTCTTCGTCAAGCGCGTCCAGGGCGGCACCGCCTTCTACGCGGCCCTCGTCGCCGAAGCCGGGGTGCTGCTCTGCTTCAAGTTCACCGCCATCTCCTTCCTCTGGTACAACGTCATCGGCTGCCTCGCCGTGGTGGGCCTGGGCTATGTCTTCAGCCTCTTCCAGACCCCCCGGCAGGACGCAACCGAAGCCCTGGGCAGCTGAGGCGCGTCGAAAATGAGGTTCATCCGGGATTGCGGCTGTTGGCAGTTATCCCCGTTCATCCGTTTTTATCCCCGTCCAAATGCACGTGTCTTTGAACCTGCGGCCTGGCATTCCGTCCCGGAAAGCAAAAGCTTGACGGGGATGAACGGGATGGACGGGGATGCAGTTAACCCGGGTTTTTCATCATGCCCTTATCGGCTTTTATCGGTGTTCATCGGTGTGCAAAGCCCTTCTCACCGTGCCCAGGACGGCCTCAGCGCCGCGGCATTGCTGATCCCCATATCGCCATGGATCGCTGTGGTTGTATCTTGTTCCCAAGGCACCCCCCCACAGACGCGCTCACTTGGAGGCACTCGCATGGACGGCTTGATGATGGCGTTCCCGCTCACGCTCCCGCACCTCTTCCAGCGGGCGGTGGACTACTATCCCGAGGTGGAGATCGTCTCGCGCCGGCCAGACAAGAGCCTGCACCGGACCAACTACGGGGAGTTCCACGGCCGCTCGCTGCAGCTGGCCAATGCCCTGAAGCGCCTGGGCCTGAAGCCCGGCGAGCGGGTGGCCACCCTGGCCTGGAACCACTACCGCCACCTGGAGGCCTACTTCGGCATCCCGCTGGCCGAGGGCGTCTTCCACACCCTGAATCCCCGCCTCTCGCCGACAGACCTCGCCTACATCATGAACGACGCCGAGGACGTCATCCTCCTGGTGGACGATGTGCTGCTGCCGGTCTGGGAGAAGCTCAAGGCCGACGTGAAGGTCCGCCAGGTGGTGGTCTGGGCCCATGGCCAGGCCCTGCCCGAAGGCACCCTCGACTACGAGCAGCTCCTCGCCGCCGAGCCCAAGTCCTACGCGATCCCAGCCATCGACGAGAACCAGGCCGCGGGCCTCTGCTACACCTACGGCACCACCGGCCGCCCCAAGGGCGTCCTCTACTCGCACCGGGCCCTGGTGCTCCACTCCATGGTCAGCGCCCTGCCCGATGTGCTCGGCGCATCCTTCACCGACGTGGTGCTGCCCGTGGTGCCCATGTTCCACGTGAACGCCTGGGGCCTGCCCTTCACCTGCACCATGATCGGCGCCAAGCAGGTCTTCCCCGGCCCGCACCTGGATGCCGTGAGCCTGCTGGACCTCATGGCCGGCGAGGGCGTCACCAAGACCGCCGGAGTGCCCACCATCTGGCTGAGCCTGCTGGACGCGCTGGACAAGGCACCCGCCGGCACCTGGGACCTCTCGAAGCTGAACGAGATCATCTCCGGCGGCGCCGCGGCCCCGCCCTCCATGATCGAGCGCTTCGAGCGGGACCACGGCCTCAAGGTGGTCCAGGCCTGGGGCATGACCGAGATGACGCCCCTGGGCACCGTGAGCCGCATCAAGCCCAGCCTCGCGGGCCTGCCCGCGGAGGCGAAGCTGCAGCTGCGCGCCACCCAGGGTCTGCCGGTGCCCCTCGTGGAGGTCCGCGTCGAGTCACTGGAAGGACCCGCGCCCTGGGACGGCAAGGCCATGGGCGAGCTGATGGTGCGCGGCCCCTTCATCGCCAGCAGCTACTTCAAGAACCCTGCCGAAGCGAGCAAGTTCACCGAGGACGGTTGGTTCCGTACCGGGGACATCGTCACCACCAGCCCCGAGGGCTATGTCCGCATCACGGACCGCAGCAAGGACCTGATCAAGTCCGGCGGCGAGTGGATCAGCAGCGTGGATCTGGAGAACGCCCTCATCGGCCACCCCGCTGTGGCCGAGGCCGCCGTCGTGGCCGTGGCGCACCCCAAGTGGGACGAGCGGCCCGTGGCCTGCGTGGTGCTGCGCCCCGGCGCGTCCGCCACGCCGGATGAGCTGCGGGACTTCCTGGCCCCCAAGTTCGCCAAGTTCTGGCTGCCGGACGCCTACCTGTTCATGGAAGCGATCCCCCGCACCGCCACCGGCAAGTTCATGAAGATGGCCCTGCGCAAACAGCTCAAGGACTTCCGCTGGACCAACAGCGAGTGAGGCTCACACCCAGTCCTGGAGGACTCGGCGCAGGTCGGCCATGTCGCAGGGCTTCTTGAGGGTGCGGACGTCCGGGAAACCCTCGATGAGCTCCTGCGCCCGGTCGTCCACGTAGCCGGAGAGCATCAGCACGGGGAGTCCGGGCCAGCGGGACCGCAGGTGACCCAGGGTCTCCAGGCCGTCCATGTCGGGCATGTTGATGTCCATGATCACCAGATCCGGCAGGGGGCCTCGCGCCAGGATGCTCAGCGCCTCCTGCCCGCCGGAGACACCCTGGGGGTGGTGGCCCACCACCTCGAGCATGCTCAGGAAGGTCTCCCGCACCAGGTTGTCGTCATCCACCAGGAGCACCCGCAGGGTCCGCTGGGGCGAGGCCGGCGTGGCCTCCGCATCGGCGCTGGCCGACCCCTGCTCCGAGGCCAGGGGGAAGGTCAGGGTGACTCGGGTGCCCTGGCCCGGCTGGCTCTGGAGGTCCATGGTGCCCCCGTGGGCCCGCATGGTTCCGAAGACCTGGGAGAGCCCCAGGCCCGTACCCTTGCCCGTGGGCTTGGTGGTGAAGAAGGGCTCCATGGCCCGGGCCAGGACGTCCGGCGGCATGCCTTCGCCATCATCCTGGACCGTGAGCACCAGGGCCCCCGGCTTCTGGAAGCGGGTGCCCAGCGTGATCCGGCCGCCGCCCGGCATGGCGTCGTAGGCGTTCATGCAGAGGTTCATGAGGGCGTTGGCCAGGGCACTTGCCTCCCCGAAGAACTCGGGCAGGCCTTCCTCCAGGTCCAGCGCGATGGCCACCTTTTTCAGCGTCGTCCGTTCCAGCAAGTCCGCCTCCTTACGGACCAGCTCGTTGAGGTCGAGCGCCACCGCGGAGTCCAGGTCCTTGCGGCTGAAGTCCCGCAGGCCCTTCACCAGGTCGCGGCCGCGGACGGCAGCCTGCAGCAGTGACTCCGCATCCTTGACGATGGCGGGCTGGTTCGGGTGGCGCGCCTTGAGCAGGCTGGCCACGGCCATGATGGCCCCCAGCACATTGTTCATGTCGTGGGAGACGCCGCTGGCCAGGCGCCCGAGGCTCTCCAGCCGCTGCAGGTGGTTCAGCTCCTTCTCCATGCGGCTGCGCTCCGCTTCGGTCCGGACCTCCTCGGTCCGGTCGACCAGGGACACCAGCACTCGGGAGAGGTCACCTTCATGGCCCGGCACCACGGAGAGGCGCCGCTGCAGTTCGAGGGGGCGCCCCGCGAGGTCGAGGAGCGGCAGTTCGAGCTCCACCTCCGTCCGGCCCTCGAAGAGCTGGGCGAGCTCCTCCCGGATGACCGCCAGCGAAGCCTCGGTGAAGTAGTCGGGACGCTTCAGGGTCAGCTCCCTCTGGCTGGCAACCCCCAGCAGCCGCAGGCCTGCAGCATTGGCTTCGAGCACCCGCACCCGAGAGAAGAGGTCCTGGAGCACCTCGGGATGGGCGTCGAGATGGGCGCGCAGGTCCGTGACGCCCTCCTGCCGCAGCGCCTCCAGGCCTTGGGCCACCCGGGAGAAGTCCTCCTCCAGCACGGCCACCGGGGTGTGGTCGAAGAGGCTGCGGAAGCGCTCCTCGCTCTCCCGGAGGAACTGCTCCGCCTGCCGCCGCTCGGTCACGTCCCGGTCCACCCCCCGGTAGCCCAGGAACTCCCCGGCGGGGCCCAGGATCGGCAGCCCCGTGGTCTCCAGGAGCACCTCCCGACCGTCCTTGTGGAGCACTGTGTTGGGGAAATCCCGGATGGCCTCCCGGCGCGCGAAGGTCTCGAAGACCGCCTGTAACAAGCCCTCCCGTTCGGCCTCGGGGAAGAGGTCGTAGAAGTGAACCTTGCCCGCCAACTCCTCGGCGGTGTAGCCCAGGAGGGCCTCCACCACGGGGCTGACATAGGTGTAGAGACCCTCGGGATCCACCTCCCAGATGCACTCCTCCGCAGCCTCACCGATCTGCCGGAAGCGCTCCATGCTCTTTTCGAGGGCGGCCTCGGACTGCTGACGCGCCATGCGGGTGCGCAGGGCCGCGACCCCGAAGGCCAGGGTGTTGGCCAGCTCCGTCAGGAGGTGGGCCTCCTTGGCGTCGAAGGCGTCCGGCCGGGCCGAGTAGATGTTGAGGGCCCCGAACACCTCGGTGTCCATGAACATCGGCAGCACCAGGGAGGAGGCATAGCCACGCCGGACCGCCTCGGCCCGCCAGGGCGCGAAGTGGGGGTCCGTCAGGATGTTCCGGGCCGAAGAGGCGCACCCGGTGCGGATGGCGGTCCCCGTGGGGCCCCGGCCCCGCTCGGTGTCCGCCCAGGTGAGCCCCAGGGTCTGGAGGTAGCCCACCTCCAGACCCGCCTGGGCGACGGGCCGCACGGTCTTGGCGGCATCCTGCTCCGCGAGGCCGACCCAGGCCAGGCGGTAGCCGCCGACCTCCACGATGATCCGGCAGACTTCGTTCAGCAGCGCGTCCTCGTCGGTCGCGTGGATGATCGCCAGGTTGCAGTCACTGATGGCGCGGAGGTCGCGGTTGACCCTCAGCAGCTCGTCCTTGGTGTTCTCCCATCCGGTCACATCCGTGCCGACGCCCAGCATGGCGAAGGGGCGTCCTTCCGCGTCCCGGACCAGGCTGGTGCGCAGGTCCACGTGGACGAGCGCACCATCCCGACCACCGTTGATCACCTTGCCGTGCCAGTGGCCCTTGGCCAGAGTCTCCTGGATGAGGAAGCGCTGCTGTTCGGCCTGCACGGGGTCGGCCGAATAGAACTCCGTGGTCTGGCCGATGAGCGCTTCCCGAGTCTCGCCGAAGACCCGACACTGGGCCTCGTTCACGTAGGCGATCTGACCGAACAGATCCGTGACCGTCACCATGTCCAGGGCCTGGTCCAAGGCCAGGGCCTGGAGCCGCTGGCTCGCCTCGGTGGTCCTGCGCTCGGTGATGTCCAGGTAGCTCAGGAGCAGGGCTCCCTCGGGCAGGGGGATCGCGGTGACCTCCAGCCAGACGGGAGCCCCGTCCCCCCAGTCGAGGCGGACCCGCACCAGGTCAGCCCCACCCTCGAACCAGGCCCGCTCGTTCAGGGGCAGGGGCGCGCCGCCCTCACCGGACACCTGGCACCCGAAATCAAGCCGGTCCTGAGAACCGGCCACCCGCCGGCCCAACCTCAGCAGGTGGAGCGCCGCCGGGTTGGCCTCGAGCGTCCGTCCCTCCGCATCCAGCAGCACGAGCCCCTGAGGCAGCCCCTCCAGGAGACCGCTCCAGCCCAACCGGGCGGAAGAAGCCTCGCGGTGGGTACTTTCAGGCATGGACCTCTCCCGGATCGATACAGAAGATCCTATCGGCCTACCCGCCGATCTCCTGAATCCGAGCCGTCGGATCGGCCGAGCGCCAGAAGCGGGTAGTTCTTGCCATTGTTGCCAATGCAGACCCGGTTAGCGGCCAGACTCCGCAGAAAAGGCCCTCCACGGAGTTCACGAAGTCGCCCTGCGGGCGCAGGAAGCACACGAATGCGCCATGGCCAGAACGGAACTGATCACCGCCAAGGCGCCAAAAATCTATCCGCCTCGTGTATCGGCGCAGCCGATACGCGAGACGAAAATAGCCTATTGCGTCCCAGCCCCTCAGCGGCGCAGCAGCTCCCGGATGGTCTCGATGGCGTCGGGGTTCTCCAGGGCGCTGAGGTCCCCGTGCACGGTGCCTTCCCGGGCCAGGTCCCGGAGCAGGCGACGCATGATCTTGCCGCTGCGGGTGCGCGGCAGGGTCGGCGTGAAGACCACCCGCGAGGGCTTGGCGAAGGAGCCCAGCTCCGCGGCGATGCGATTGATCAGGCCCTGGGCCAGCTCGGGCGAGGCCCCGGCCCCGGCCCGCAGGATCACGAAGGCCACGGGGACCTCGCCCTTGACGGGATCTGGCACGCCGATGATGGCGGCCTCGCTGACATCGGGGTGGCCGATCATGGTCGCTTCCAGCTCCATGGTGCCGATGCGGTGCGCGGCCACGTTGATGACATCATCCACCCGGCCCGTCACCCACACCTGGCCGTCGGGATCGATGACCGTGGCGTCGTAACTGTTGTAGCGGCCGGGATAGCGGGCGAAGTAGGTGGAGACGTAGCGCTGGGGATCGCCCCAGACGCCCCGCACCAGGCTGGGAAAGGGCGCCGCCAGGGTCAGCACGCCCAGGGTGCCGTCGGGCACGGGAACCCCCTCGAGGTCCACCACCTCGGCCTTGTAGCCGGGCAGCGGGTGGCCGCAGGAGCCGGGCTTGGTGGGGGTCATGCCCACCATGCTGGAGGTCCAGCCGGTGCCGGTCTCGGTCTGCCCGTAGGTGTTGTTGAAGAAGATGCGCCCGCCGCCGAGCACGTCCCGGCTCCAGTACCAGGTGTCCGGGTCCAGGGGCTCGCCCACACAGCTGATCAGCGTGAGGCGGCTCAGGTCCCGCCCGTCCATCCAGGCGTCGCCCGCCCGCCGCAGCATCCGGAGGGCCGTGGGCGCCGTGAACAGCTTGGTGACGCGCAGGCGCTCCATCACCTCGTAGAAGTGGCTGGGCTCCGGCCAGTCCAGGGCGCCTTCGTAGGCCACGAGGGTGGCCCCGTTGGCCAGGCCACCCACCAGGGCCCAGATGGGGAAGGTGAGCCAGCCCACGTCCGCGGTGCACCACAGCACATCGTCGGGCTGGGGCAGCAGGGACCACTTGGTGTTGGCGTAGACGCCCACCAGGAAGCCCAGGCCCGCGTGGATGAGACCCTTGGGTTTGGCGGAGGTGCCCGAGGTGTGGATCAGGAAGCCGGGCTCGTTGGCCTCCATGGGCTCCGGTGGGCAGTCGGCGCTGGCGGTGGCCATGAGGTCCGCGTACCAGAGGTCCCGGCCCGGCACCATGGGGACCTCGCCGCCCATGCGCTGGACGACCACCACGTGCTCGATGGCGGCGATGCCTTCCATGGCCGTGTCGAGGGTCTCCTTCAGGATGACCCGCTTGCCGCGGCGCACGCTGGCATCCGCCGCCACGACCACCTTGGGTTGGGCGTCCTCCAGGCGCTCCCGCACGGCCTGGGCGGAGAACCCCGCGAAGATCACCGCGTAGATGGCCCCGAGGCGGTAGCAGGCGTGGCAGGCCACGAAGGCCTCCGGGATGTTGCTCATGTAGACGGCGACCCGGTCGCCCTTCCGCACGCCCAGGCCCTTCAACACCGACGCGAAGCGGCCCACGGCATCCAGCAGCTGCGCATAGGTCCAGGCCTCGCGGGCCCCGTCCTCACGCTCCCAGTACACGGCCACCTTGTCGGGCTGGGTGCGGGCATGGCGGTCCACGCAGTTGAGCGAGACGTTGCTGCGTCCACCCTTGAACCAGGTGAAGTCGGGAAAGCCGCCCTCCAGCGTCTTCTGCCAGGGCGTGTACCACTCCAGCTCCCCGGCGATCTCGGCCCAGTAGCCCTCGGGATCCTGCCGGGCCCGCTCCAGGTAGGCCAGGGTCTCCTCCGGGCTCATGGGCGCCTGGGCCTTGAGGGCCGCCGTGGGCGGGATCAGGGGCTTCCCGAGGTAGATGGGGGGATCTTGTTCGCTCATGGGGCTCTCGGTCGCGAAAAAAGGAGGGTGGATACCGCAAGGTTAGCGCAAGGAAGGGTGGTGTTAACTCCCCCAAAAGGCAGACGGGGATGACCCAAATCACATGTCCGCACAGGTTAAAAGAGCCATCGGTAAACTGACATCGAGGTCAAGTCTGACCCGCCCGTGCCGATGCGGGGAGCCAAAGGATCAAGGCATGTCGAAGGGCCGTACGGGAGCCATCCTCGCCAGCGCCGGAGCCCTGCTCCTGGCGGGCGCGGTGCCCGCCTTCGGCCAGGTTCGGGGCGCCGTGGCCACGGCCTCGGCCGAGATCTGCCAGCCCGTCTCCATCCAGAAGCCTGCGGACCTGAACTTCGGCGCCATGATCGCCACCCGGAGCGCGGGCCAGGTGGTGCTGGGCCCGAATGGCGGCCGCAGCGCCACCGGCGGCGTGATCCTGGGCAGCGCCGCCGGGGTCTCCTCCGCCAGCTTCCAGGTGGCCGGGGAGCCCCATGCCACCTTCACCGTGACCCTGCCCGCCAGCATCGAGATCACGTCGGGCCCGAGCCGCATGACCGTGGCGGGCTTCAGCACCGGCGGGACCACCCAGGCCCTGGACGCCAGCGGGCGGCTGGCCCTCCAGGTGGGCGCGACCCTCGGGCTCGAGGCCAACCAGGCCCCGGGCGCCTACACGGGCAGCTTCACCGTGACCGTGGCCTACAACTAGGCCGAGACGGCTACGTAATATTACATATCTAGTTGATTGTTTTAGAGTTCAAATATCAGCCCATGATATTTTGAATATAACTCAATGCCCATGGCGCCCCGGCAGGGACTGCGGGGGGTCCGTCCTGCGAGGACAACCCGGACCTGGGGTGAAGCCTCCTGGGTCTCGGTCCTGCTCCTTTGTTGCCTGGAACCCACGGAACCCCTGGCGCCCCAGGCGCCAGCAGCCATCAAGGAAAGCGCGATGCCCAGCACAAGCTTCCAAGCCCTCCGATCCTGGCGGCCCTGGCTGGTGCTGGCGGTGGGCGTGGTCGTCACGCTCCTCGCTTACACCTGGTCGCGCCAGATGGAGAGCGCCCATGCCCAGGAGCGCTTCAGCGCGGATGCCACCCTGTTCCAGGAGCGGACCACCCGGCGCATGGCCTACAACGAGCAGGTCATCCGGGCCAGCGCCGAGTTCGTCTCCCTGCGGAGTGGCCTGCTCGATCAGGCCGCTTGGCATCGCTACGTCACGAACCTGGATTTGACCACCCTCAGCCCAGGCTTCAAAGGCTTCGGCTTCGTGGCCTGGCAGCCCGAGGACACTGCCCGGATACTCGCCGTGGAGCCCCTGGATGATGAAGCCAAGGACATGCTCTCCCGGAACTTCTATGCCGACGCCACCCGCAGGACCGCCATGGCCCAGGCCCGCGACACGGGGCTGGCGACCCTCTCGGCCCCCGTGAGACTCCACCGGGAGGACGCCCTTCACCCAGGGGTGCTGTTCTTCGCGCCGGTCTACCGGCAGGGCGCCCCCCTGGACAGCGTCCTCCAGCGGCGGCAGGCCCTCCTGGGCTGGACCTACCTGGTCTTCCGGGTAGAGACCCTGATGGGGAACATCCTGGCGCGCACTCCCTCCGGGTTTGGCCTCGAGGTGTTCGAGGGCGCCACCCCTCGCGAGGAGGCACGGCTCTGCCACCTGGGACCCGAGGGTCCGTTCCGGACTGCCCCCTACAAGGCGATTGGCACGCTGAAGCTCTATGGCCAGGTCTGGTCCTTGCAGATGTGGGCCGGGAGCAACTACCAGTTCAGGCCCGAACGGGCAGGTCGCTGGCTGCTCCTGTTCTTCGGTGTGGTGGCCAGCGGACTCTCGTTCTTTCTGCTGTTCTCCCTGGAGAAGATGGAGCTCAGGTCCACCACCCTCGCCGAGGACCGGCTCGACAGCATCCAGGTGCTGTCGAACTCCACCGTCGAGGCCATCTTCCTCATGGACCGCCAGGGCCTGTGCACCTTCATCAACCCCGCCTGCGTGCGCATCCTGGGCTACGAGCAGGCCGAGCAGCTGCTGGGCCAGAACATGCAGCAACTCACCGGCATCCGCTTGCGGGGACGCTGCCAGTCCTGCGAGCAGCCCTGCACCGAAGTGCTGGGCCATGCCGGCCGCATCCAGGCCAGGCGGACCCTGGCGGATCCGGAGACAGGCGCCCCGGAGCCCCCCTGCGAGATCTTCCAGTCCCTCGCCCGGGGCACGGGCTTGCACGTGGTGGACGAGAAGCTGAGGCGGGCCGACGGTTCCCTCTTCAACGCGGACTACTGGGCCTACCCCCACCGCAACCGCGGCAAGGTGATGGGCATGGTGGTCAGCTTCGTGGACAGCACGGCGCTGCAGGTGGCGAACGAGGCCCGCAAGAACGTCGAGCAGAGCCTGGCCTACGCCCTGGACGCCACCGGGGAAGGCCTCTGGGACTTGGACATCGAGCACGGCTGGGTCCGGCACAATGCCCGCTGGTGCGAGATCCTGGGCCTGGGAGAGCAGTACATCGAGCACTCGGCCGAGCTCTTCCAGACCCTGGTCCTGGAAGAGGACTGGGCCCGGGTCGCCAGCGACCAAAAGGCCAACCTGGCCAAGGGCGCCCAGGCCGGATCCTTCACGAGCCGCTACCGGATGCTCCACACCAGCGGCAGGATCATCTGGGTGCAGAACCGGGGCAAGGTGGTGGCGCGGGACGCCTCCGGCAGGCCGCTGCGCGCCGTGGGCACCATCACGGACATCACGGACAGCATCCAGGCCGATGATCTCCTCCTGGAAGAGCGGCGCCGGGCCGTGCAGCTGGCCGAAGAGGCCCAGGCCGCCAGCACCGTCAAGTCGGAGTTCCTGGCCAACATGAGCCACGAGATCCGGACCCCCATGAACGGCATGATCGGCATGGTTGGCCTGCTGCTGAAGTCGCCCCTGGAGCCCAAGCAGCGCCGCTACGCCGAGTCCGCGCGCATCTGCGGCGAGTCCCTGCTGGAGCTCGTCAACGACATCCTGGATCTCTCCAAGATCGAGGCCGGCAAGCTGGTCCTCGAGGAGACCGACTTCAGCCTGGAGGTCCTCCTGGAGGAGCTCCGGCTGCTCCTGGCCCCGGTGGCCGACGAAAAGGGACTGAGCTTGGCCTTCAGCCCACTGCCAACCGACGTCCCGGATCGCCTGCGGGGGGACCCGGTCCGCCTGCGGCAGCTGCTGCTGAACCTCGTGGGCAACGCCCTCAAGTTCACCGCCGCCGGGGGTGTGAGCGTCGCCGTCCAGGCCAGCGAGGGCGGGGACCAGGACACCCTCCTGCGCTTCCGGGTGAAGGACACCGGGATCGGCATCCCCGCAGACAAGCTCGAGGAAATCTTCCACAGCTTCACCCAGGTGGACGCCTCCACCACGCGGAAATACGGTGGCACGGGCCTTGGCCTCAGCATCAGCCGCCAGCTCGCCACGCTGCTGGGGGGCGAGGTCGGGGCCACCAGCGAGGAGGGCGTGGGCTCCGAGTTCTGGTTCACGGCCCGGCTGCGCCTGCCGGCCCCGGGCGCCGTTGGCTTCGAGCTGCTGCCCAAGGCTGCCGACTCCGCCCAGACCTTCGACACCGGCCGCATCCTGCTGGCCGAGGACAACGCCGTGAACCAGGAGCTGACCCTGGCCCTGCTGGAAGGCTGGGGGCTCCGGGCCGACCTTGCGAGGGACGGCCTGGAGGCCCTCGATGCCCTGCGCAGGCAGAGGTACGACCTGGTCCTGATGGACATCCAGATGCCCAACCTGGACGGCCTGCAAGCCACGGTGGCCCTGCGGAACCCCGGATCCGGTGTCCTGGACTGCCGGGTGCCGGTGGTGGCCATGACGGCCCACGCCATGCGCGAGGACCGCCAGCGCTGCCTGGACGCAGGCATGGACGGCTACCTGTCCAAGCCCATCGAACCCGCGGCCCTCCTGGAGCTCCTGAACCGTCATCTGCCCAAGGCGGGCGCGGAAGCGGAGCCGCCCGACCTGCCGCCGGTCTTCGACCCAGAGGCCTTCCTCCAGCGGCTCATGGGCAACCGCAAGGCCGCGGTGCGGATCCTGGACCTCTTCCTCACCACGACCCCTCCGGTCCTTGCGTCGGTCCAAGCTGCAGCGGCTGCCGGGGACTGGGAGCAGGCCGGGCGGAAGCTCCACCTGCTGGCGGGCTCCTGCGCCACGGTCAGCGCGACCCGGCTCTACGGCCAGGCCCGGGACCTGGAAGAGCTCCTGAAGCAGGGTGACCTCGCGGCGGTGGCGGCTCGGCTGCCGGGCCTGCAGGACGGCTTCCACCCGTTCCAGGCGGCGGTCGCGGGCTTCAAAACCGAGCCCCAGCCCCCTTCGGCCGTGACGCCGGGCCCGCGTCTGGTGGATGATGAGGGAAGGGAGGCCTGATGGAACGGAGCCGGGTGCTGATCGTCGAGGACGACGCAGTCCAGCGGGAGGTTCTGTCGGCCATCTTCGAAGAGGGCCCCTATCAGGTAGCCTGCGCCAGTTCCCTGGCCGAGGCCCGCCAGTCCATCCTGCGCTCCCATCCCGAGATCATCTTCCTGGACTACCAGCTGCCGGACGGCAACGCCTCAGAGCTCCTGCGCACCCTCTCGGAGGATGAGTCGGCCCCCCCCGTGGTGGTCATCACGGCCCTCTCCTCGGTGGAGCTGGCGGTGGAGCTGATCAAGGAAGGCGCGGCCCAGTTCCTGGTGAAGCCCGTGGAGCCCGGCGCCCTCCTGGCCCTCTGCCTGCGTCTGCTGGAACAGGTGCGCGAGAAGCGGGTCAACCTCGTCCACACCCGCGTCGAGGGCCAGCACACCCTGAATCCTTTCTTCGGCGTGAGCCCGGCCATCAAGGCCCTGGAGACCCGGGTCAAGAAGATGCTCACGGTGGATGTCCCGCTCCTGCTGCACGGCGAGACGGGCACCGGCAAGAGCGCCCTGGCCCGCTGGATCCACAAGCACACCGCCCGGAGCGCCCACCCCTTCGTGGAGCTGAACTGCGCCGGCCTGAGCAAGGAGCTGCTGGAGAGCGAGCTCTTCGGGCACGAGAAGGGCGCCTTCACCGGGGCCGCCACGGCCA
>Ga0194052_1001403_pt1 | contig 14019 bp, 6 predicted proteins | sample SepL226m_MetaG_FD_160117 | JGI IMG/M metagenome (GOLD analysis project Ga0194052, IMG submission 160117) | Anoxic zone freshwater microbial communities from boreal shield lake in IISD Experimental Lakes Area, Ontario, Canada - Sep2016-L227-6m | ecosystem: Environmental > Aquatic > Freshwater >... | reverse complement strand
GTATTTCCGGTCGGCATCGTCCTCGCTCGGGTACAAGTCCGTCCACCGGGCCGCTTCCACCAAAGGCGAATGCGGGGCGGTAAACGGCAGGTAGAGAAAGAAAGGTCGCCCCGGTTCGGCGCCCAGCCACTGAACGGCTTCCTTGGCGAAGAGATCGGTCACGTGACCGGGCTCATCGATTTGCTGCTTGTTCCGGAAGAGGATCGGAGCCCCCACCCCAAGGTAATTGTGTGTCAGCGGATGGATTCCGCCCTTCCGGATACCGTAAAAATAATCGAACCCGAAGGTTTCCGGCCCGAAATCCAAACTGGTACCCACATGCCATTTTCCGATCAAGGCCGTGCGGTAACCGACCGACTTGAGCGCAGTGGCGAGGGTTTCGGTTCCCGCCGGGAGCACCTGGGGTTGGTCGGTGAAGGAGTTGCAGTTAAACCGGCTCCAATAACGGCCGGTGAGGAGCCCGGCACGGGTGGGAGAACAGACCGGCGCCACGTAATGCCGGTCGAGCTTCACGCCCTGCGCGGCCAGCCGGTCGAGGTTGGGGGTTTTAACCCTGGGATTTTGCCAGCCCACAAACCCCCACCCCAAGTCATCCGCAAGAATGACGATGATGTTGGGCTTGCGCGACTCCGCCGCGACCAAGACGTTTCCAGCGCACAACGCGGCGATCACGAGGAAGAGCATTGTTTTCTTCATTGCTCAATTCCTTTCGAGGTTTACTTCCGTTTCCTTACCGGCAGTCAGCGTGTGTTTTTGCGGAGTAATGCCGGGAGCGATGATCGTGACACTCTGATCTTTGTCCGCAACCAGCACCGCCTTGGCGCTTTTCTCGTCCCACGTCAAATCGGCCAGCGTGATCGCCCCGCGCAGGCGCAGACCCTTGATCGAGCCGCTCTTCCATTGGGGCGGCAACGCCGGGAAAAACCGGATCAGGCCCGGATCGGAGTAAACCAGGGTCGAGGCGCAGGCATAGGGGAAACCGCCGCAGATATCGGTGTTGAACATCGGGAGACGCAACAGATGTTTGTTGCCCATCCCGGGCAGCCATCCCTCTTTGGCCATCGCGTTGATCCCGTGCTGGGCCCCTTCGGCATTCCCGGTGCGGGCGGCGGCCAGGGTCACAAAGGCGTAGCCGAAGGAAAGCCCGGCGGTTTTATCCAGGGAAGCAAAGCGTTCCTGGACCGAATGGCCCACGGCCTTCACGAGTTCCGGGTTTTCAATGATTTCCGCGGGCATTTCATCATAGAGCGGATAGAAATGCATCGCGTGGCGGTGGGTATTGCGATCCTTCAGGCCCGGCCAGAGCCATTCCCGGAAGGAACCGTCCTCGCCCACCTGGTAATCGGGCAACTTGCCGAGAATCTTCTCCCACTTCGCTTGCAACTCCGCATCACAGCCCAGTTCCTTGGCCGCCGCGATCGCATGACGAAGGAGCTGTTTTGCGGCAGCTACTTCGGCCGTGGCGTTGACGGTCAACGTGGAGTCACTGTTTTCCGGCTTGTTTTCCGGCGAATAACTCGGAGCAAAAACATACTTCCCATGCTTGTCGGTCTCCGTGAGGAAATCTTCATAAAAAGCCGCTGTCTCTTTCATGAGCGGGTAGGCCCGCTCCGCCAGGAACTTGCGGTCGCCCGTGGTGAGCCAGTAATCGTAGTAGGATTGAAGCGCCCACGGCATCCCGCCGTACCAATAGTAAAACGGATACGCGCTACCCACGCCCACAAAGACCGGGGCCGTGGTCAACTGCACCGGCATCAGCAGGCCGCGGGTGCCGAGGATCTTCTTGGCCAGCTCCCGGTAACCGGGCACGAACCGCTCATGGTAGCGGAAGAACGGATCCAGCAATTCCGGCGTGTTGCCCATTGCCAGGAAGGAGACCGCACAGGGCAGGTTGCCGTCGGTGGTCATCGCAGAACCCCAGGGAGCAAGCCAGCAGCCGTTCCAGAGCCCCTGCAGGTTGGGCGGGTTATAGCCCGTGCTGCTGATAATGTTATAGCGACCGGCGTCAAAAGCCCGCTCGATCTGGGCCAGCGGCGCCTTGGTCTCTTTGGCCGCCTTGGCACCCTTTGTTTCCTTGGATTCGGCAATGAGTTCATCGGAACTCTTGGCCCGTTCCTCGGCCGGGGCATTCAGCGACAAACTCACCCGGCTCATCAAATCCCCGTGGATTTTCTTGTGGGCGGCAAGCAATTGGTCGTAATCGGCGGGAAGCGCAGCCAGTTCCTTCTGGATCGCCTCCAGATTGTCCTGTGCATCCCCACGCATCCGGGGGCGAATCTTAATCAACACCAAAATTTCGTTGGCGCCTTCGATCTTGTAACCCGGTTGCGTTCGCCCGAAGCTGCCCCCTTTTTGCACAATCCGCCCCACGGCCTCGCACCCTAGCAGCGGATTGATCTCGTTGGGAGTGGCATAGGTGGTCTGGAACTTGAGGTATTTGTCCGGCAAAGCTCCCAGATCAACCGATTTGACCCGCTTGGCGATTTCCTTGATTTCCTTGAAGCTTTTGCCGGGGAGTTGGCCAAACGCGATTTCCGCGCTTTGCTTGCCGTTGCCCGTCAACCGAACCACGATCACATTGTCGGCACGGGAAACGAAGGTGCTGCGGCGGAAAATGCCTTCAGGAGTTTGATAAATAACGCTGGCCTCCCCGGTCATGAAATCCACCGAGCGCTGGTAGCGTGTCACATCGGTGTTCTCCTGCTCGATCTCTAGCGTCATCGCCCCGATGTACGTATCTGAGAAGGTCGGCTCGTACGGGAAGCTCCGGATGGTTTTATCCATGAACTGCCCCGCTTCCACATATTTCCCTTCCAGGCACATCTGCCGGATCTGGGGCAGGACTTGGCTCATGACGATCGCTTTTTCTTTCGAACGCTTTTCCCGGGGCAGATACAACGCAGCGTGGCTCAGGTAGAGGGTGTCGTTAATCGGATTGCCCTGCACCATCACCCCCATTATCCCGTTACCGCTGAGAATCGCTCCCCCCCATTCCAATGCGGGACGGCTGCTGACGAAGCCGCGTTCCGGCGCGGCGAACCAGGCTTCGGGATTCTCCTCCGTTTTGCTGGCCGGTTCCTGAGCCAGAAGTTGGCCTGCCAGAGTGACACACATCACCCCTGCGATAACCCACGCAGGCAAATGATTTGCGCATCTATTCATTTCTGTTCTTTGGTTCATTAATATTGCTTTCGATTTTCTGATTTTCATTTCTTACCTTTCTCTGAAACTAAACTTCTCAAAGTCATTCCATATCCGCGTGGCGGGGCCCTTGCCCGCAGGCGGCTCGAATGCCCTATTCCTCAGGAATCTTTTTGTTTATTTACATTTGATGTGTTAAATCTGGGCCACACTATTTACCCGTGATCGTGGTCACCGTTGCCGGAACAAGCCGCACCGGGCCTAGCAGGCCGGAGGGCTGCAGCGGATCGTTCGCCTTCCAGTGACGCCAGGTGGTGAAAGTCCGGCGGCCGCTAGTGCGCGCCTTGTTTTCAACCAACCATTGCGGCCATGCCACGAGGTTGCCTTTTTCGGCATACTGGCAATCCGCCGGCAGATGTTCGTCCCCAATGAGCCGGTTGGGCCACAGGTTCACCACCTTCACCACCAGCTTGTTCTTTTGACCTGGCTTCAACGCTTCGGTCACATCCACCCGGAACGGTGGTTTCCAGAGCACCCCCAGGTTCTTCCCGTTCAGCTCCACCTCGGCGATGACTTCCACCTGGCCCAAGTCCAAATCCATGCGGCCGCTTGCAGGGTTGGCGGGAGCTTCGAATTCCTTTTCATACACCGCCGTGCCGCTGAAAAATTTGACCGCCTCCTCGGGCCGCTTACTCCAGTCTTCCAACTGCTTAAACTCGACCTTCGCTCCCATGCCGTTATCCGGATAGAACCACTTGGAATCAAAGCTGACCTCCCACGGACCGCTCAGCTCCATGAGCGGCTTGGGTTCTGCCAACGGCTTGAGCTCCACCTTGTGCCCTTCATCTTGCGCTTTTTCCCGGAACATGACAAAAACCGAACCGCAGGGATCAAAGGACACCGGCACGTATGTCTGCCCGTTCTCCATCCAGTAGTCCTCAACCTTTTTGATTTTGCCCGTGTCTGGATACCAGAACTCCGGTTGTTTGCCAGTGACCCGGAAAGAGCAGAGCTTTTGGACCGGGGTCTTGTCGGCGCTGGCAAGGAAATACCAATCGGCCTCCTTGGAAGTGCGGTGAATGAAGTTGATCCGGCTCGTTTTCGTGGTGGGCGCAGCGGCGAAATCCGGCGGCAGTTTGGCCGCGGAGAAGATCTCCCCATAAGACTGGCCCCAGATGACCCGCCCCTTTCCGAAGGGGTGCTCCGTCACATTTTTTCCATCACAATCACCCCAAACCTCAGCCGCAATGTTCCGGATTTCCTGTTCACAAGCTGGGTAATCCTGCAATGTGGGAGAATACATCGGCTTGGGACCGATCACCGTCCCGCCTGCGGCAACCAGGTCGCGGATTTTTTTTACCACGGGCAATGTGAGCGCCTTGGAATCGGGCAATACCAGGTAACGGTAGCGCATTCCGGAGGGCAGGGTGAAGAAGCCCTCCTCGAACTTCATCCGTTCCAGCAGAGTTCCCCGGTCGCACAGGTCGTAGTCGTAGCCGGCGGGCAGTGGCGGCTTGGGCGGAACGGATATACCTGTCAGGTAATTTTCATTGGTAAAGATACAGGCATCGGCCACAAATCGCCCTTCCTGCAAGAGGTATTGGCAACGGCTCAGATAATTGATCCATGCCGCCGACTGCTCCCACCTTGTGGAGTTACGGTTAAAATTCATCCCATGGTGGCCCAGGGTCATCCCGGGCGCTTGGTTCAGCCACGGCTGGTGGGCAGGGTTGTAGAAATCAAACCGGGTGATCCCCTTGCAAAACGCCACGTCCCCGATTGGCTTGAGCTGGGCGGGATAATCAGTCCAGTTGCCTCTGCCGGAATAGGCTTCCGCAGCAGCTATCGGCTGGCCATAGATATGGGCTGCCGAGGAAAAGACCTTGTAAGAGGGACAGCCATTGGGGCCGTAATCGAAATTGAAAAAGTGTCCCATGGGGACATCGACTTTCCCGGCCGCCAGCATTTCATCCATGGGGCCGTCCCCATAGGGCTGGCACTGGAATTTCAATCCGCCACGGTGAGCCATGGTGGTGAAATGCCCGTAGTGGTATTCGGCAAAGAGTTCCCCGATGGTCCGGCGCAGGTCCCAAAGGAAACGCTCGGTGATTTCCGGGCTTCCCACCACCCGGTTGCTGAGCACCGGCAGAAACAATCGCAGATCGTATCCGCGTCTTTTGTGGAATTCCTGGGGAAACTCCACCGTCCAGTTCTGGGAACCGTTTTCCCAGCTGTCCATGTAAGCAGTCTTCAAAGATTTGCCAGCCAAGGGCCCCGCCTCCTCCAAAATCGGCTGCATCATGCCAGCCCAGAGCGCCTCCGAGGCTGCTTTGCTCATCTTGTCGGATTGTAACCCGTCGGCTCCGGCAGGCCCAATATGGCTGTGGCTTCCGGTGGACGTGTGGCCGATACGCAGGAGGATCCAATCCCCCGGGGGCGCATCCCACTTCAGACAATCTCCGGTGCCAAGCCGCCCTGTGAGGTCGATGACTTTGTCGCGCGACACAACCTCCCCACAGACAGTCTGCCCCGCGCTGGCAGCCACGCTGTCATGAGGCACGATGAACTCCTGCCCTGCATTGTAACCCAGAGGCCTCAATTGGGCGCTCTTGATGGCGAATTGCTCCACACTCAGCCGCTGCGAGAGGTTGACTTCGGCCAGAAACTGGCCGGGTTTTGCGGGCAACCGCACCCGAAAAAAGCGTGAGCACACCGGCTCCCCCGAAGCGGTTAGGGCCAGGTAGATTCCTTCACGAAAATCCGAGGTGACAACGGTACGGATGGTTTTGAATGTGCGGCCATCTTCGCTGGTCTGCACCTCGCAGAACTGGTGGCCGGGGATATCGCCCGCCAGGTAGAGGCTCCGGGCGGCATACGGTTTTTCAAACTCAATCAGCAGTTCCGATTTCTGTTTTGCACTCTGGGGTGTTGGCAGTTTCACACCGGTTCGCAATTGCCCATCCAGAAGGCAAGCCACATCGAGTTGCTTTCCATTGGCCGAGATCTTCGGCTGGAGGGAATTTTCCTGCCTCCCCTCGCCTTGCGGCTTGGGGAAAGCCAAGAGAGCGATATCGCGGTAATACCCCAAGTTGACCGCGGGCTTGGAGAGGACTCCGGTAAAGTGCGTCGGCCCCCGCACGACTTCCTCGCGGGTGACGACCGTCTGCATGCTCTCCTGCGGTTGGATCCACGCCCCGCCACTGTCGCACCACCCGGGAGATTGGTGGATGCCAATTTCCAAGCCCAGCCGGGCGGCTTCCTCCAAGGCATACCGGATGAGCTTCCGGCATTGCGGACTGCCGAACTTGACTGGTCCTTCAGGTATCAAGTCATCAACTTGCATGATGAACGCCCCGCCCAGTCCGATGCGTTTCATCGCCTCCAAATCGGCAGTAATCCCCTCTTTGGTGATGTTGCCATTGACCCAATGCCAGATCGTCTGGGGCTTGGCTCGATCCGGCGGATTCGAAAACCCGCGTTCCAGCTCATCTCCTGCCCACGCTGCCGAAAACAGCAGACCGTTCGCTAAGAGCACTCCTAAATATTTTAGAATACGCATATTGGTTTATTTCGTTTTCATGGATTCCGCTCCGATGGAGACCGGTTCACAGACCACGACATCAGTCTTGCGGCTGGCCGGGGCAATATCCCACGCCGCAAGTTTGCCATCCTTCACGACACCCGTAAGGACGGCTCCGCCGGAGAGGTGCAGCTTGAAGTCCACGTCCCATTCCGAGGGCCAGGCAGGGAGCAGATAGATCTTGCCGTTGCCCTCCTGGGCCAGCATCCGCTGCAGGGCAATCGCGCCGGAGCCGAAATGATCCCAGTCGGGAATGCCATCGGTGACCTCATTGCCGTAAAGCGGCATGCGCACGGCGTTGGCAGCCCAGCGGAACCGTTGCACCAAGCCTGCGGCCGCCTCGGCGGCGTTGCCGGCCATGGCATGACCGATCTGGTCCTGGGTCCAGCAGCGGTTGCCGAAGGTATCCCGCGCATAGCGGGTCTTCATCGTCCATTGCGCCACATCCTTGCTGCCCAGCGCCAACCCATAGCAACGGAACGGGAACAGCGCGTAAATCTCCGGGCTCTCGCCGACCTGACTGTGCTTGCGATCCATCCTTGACTCGGTGTACTTGCGGAGTTCCTCCGGAGTATATAGCGTGCGGCTGTTGCCGGGGTGAATCCGTCCATGAGCCCATTTGTCAGCCGGCACGACGGCGAGCCGGCCATCAAGCATTTGAGTGGGGACTTCGGGAATCTCCGCCCGGAACCGCTTCCAAGTGGCCTGATCCGCAGCGGAGCCGACCTTCATGGCGAGGAGTTCATCCATGCAGAAGCGCAAGCCGGCAACATCGGTCACAGGATTGATGGTCACCCACCAGCACTCCAGGGCCTGGGAAGGTTCCATGTGCAGCTTGCCGTTGGGGTCGCGCCCGTACTGCTTGTCGAAGAAGAGAAAAATCTCCCGGGCATAGGGAACCAACCGCTCGTCCCGGAATTTCGTGTCTCCGGTGTAGTTCACATAATCGAGCATGATGGCCAGCGATTCCAGCCCGCTCGTGTAATGATACGTGAGATGGCCGCCCTCGTATTTTTCCCCGGGTTTAACCTTCGGCGGCATGCTCCACCCGTCGGCGCCTGTGACCGGATTGGTGTTCTCGCGATAAAAGGCGCCCTCATGCCCGAAATAGGCCTTGGTGATCGCCTTGCGCATCGGCAGCACGTTCCAGTAATGATCGAAGTACGGCTTGAGCAGGTCGAAGTCGCCGCTCATGAGCATCGGCCAGTAGAGCAGCCGCTGGTTCTGGCCTGTGTAATAGGAAGTCCACGGCCGGTAATCCTCGGCTGTCAGCCATGCGCCGCCGGGGGTCTGGGTTGCAAACGGATAGGTCTTCAAAATGGCCTGCGCATCCTTGCCTTTGGTGAACCGCTCGCTGAGCTTGTACTGCTGGGTGAAAAGACCACCGTTGAACTTGGCGGGAAACCGCCCCCTACTCTGCGTCCCCATGGCAAACCGGAAGAAATTATAGCTCTGGGCCACCACCGCGGCTCCGTCCTTTTCCTCCCGCATCCCCTCGGCATTCGCTTCACCATTGAACTTTTCCCGCTGGTTGGCCGGCACTCTGCGATCCGAAGCGATGATCCAACCTCGATCCCAGAAGTTGTTCCACCATTGGCAATGATTTTTCCAGTCCGAGGCTAAATCCACTGGTTTGGCAGCAAGCTTTTCAATCGCGTCCACCCACTCGGTTTCCGGCTTCGGGGTCTGCATCGTCAGGGAATGAATCCGCAGGTCAAAACTCCGACCCTTGCCCGCGAGCACACCTTTGTCCATCGTCAATCCCGGTCCCTCCATCAGACCGCCGAATGTGTTGAATCGGAAGAGATCGGGCAGGATGGACTCGGGATTCTCGATTTTCCAGGTCCCCTTGGAGTTGTTTGCCAACCGGTCCCGAAACCCGCTTTTGTCGCCGACGGAGAAATACCAGAGCGCGTGGTTCCCGCGTTCCAAGTGAACATCCGGTGTGGGATCCAGGCGCTTACCGGCGTCGTACCGTTTCCAGTACTCCGGCTGAGCCGTGATCGCCAGGTCGTGCGGAGAATTGATTTCCATGTGATAAAGCGGACGGTTGGCGTCGGCCCAAATGCGGATCTTGACGCCATCCGCCTCGATCAGGATTGAGGCTGTCGGCAGGTCCAACGTCTGGCGGAACGGCTTTCCGGCAGCAAAGGGATTGGGCGAAAGAGAAACTCGCACCTTGCCGGTCTTATAAAGATCGCCATGGGAATTGAACGCCTCGTTATTGGAGAGCAGCAGGTACAAATCGCCGTTCTCGATGGCATAGACCCCGCCAGCGATGTCTCCGTTGCCTGTGGACATCACTCCCGTGGAATCTTTGGAGGGGGTTGTCCACACCACATTGTAACGACTCATGCGCTCAGCCGCCTGCTCATCCGCCGATGCTCGTGCCGTTGCCTTGGGACCGAATCCCACACAGAGCCCCCCCATCACGATCAGGTTCATTATCTTTTTCATAGGACGATTCTTTCTTCCACGTTGCTTGTTGTTTGGGTTTACTTGTATTGAAGTGCGAGGCACTTGGATCATTTGACCTCCGTGGTCTGAGCGACGGTGAACTGGGCTTTGCAGGAACCGACCATGAGATCGAAGTCGCCCGCCTCGACGACATGCTTGAGGGCCGGGTTCCAGTTGGCCAGCCGGTCAAAGGGAATCTCGACGGTCACCGCCTTGCTTTCGCCGGGCTGCAGGGAAACCCGGGCATAGCCTTTCAACTCCTTGAGCGGCGGGATTGTGCTGCAGACCAACTGGTGGGTATAGACCTGAACCACTTCATCGCCCGCCCGTTTCCCGGTGTTGGTCACCGTGACTTCCACCTTGAGCGGCTGATTCGCCTCCAGCTTGGCCGGAACCCGCAGATTGCCATAACTGAAGGTGGTATAACTGAGGCCGTCTCCAAACCAATAGAGCGGATCGTAGTAGGTGGCCATTTTGCGGTTATAGTAGATCGGGATCTGTCCTTCCGTGCGCGGGATCGTCACCGGCAGACGCCCGCTGGGGTTGACCTTGCCGTAAAGGATCTCGGCAATCGCCTGGCCGCCGGCCTCCCCCGGTTCCCAGGATTCAACCAGCGCCGCCGCTTTGACCGCATGCTCGTTCACGCAGAGGGCGCGGCCATTAACCAGCACGACCACCACCGGTTTTCCGGTGGCGTAGAGGGCCCGCAGCAAATCGTCCTGACGTCCGACCAGGTTGATTTGAAAGCGGTCATGATTTTCGCCGCAAGTCATCCGGTTCAGATCGGAACGCAGCGAGAGCTCACCGACCACGGCCACCACGACATCGCAGTCCCGTGCGGCCTTGACGGCCCCGGCAATGGCATCATCGGTGATTGAATGAATATCGCCTGTTTCAGCATAGGCGATGGTGGTGCCGGCGGGCGCCTGTTCCCGCATGCCCCGCAATACTGAAATGGCGCTCGCTTCGTGCGGTTTCAGCACCCAGTCACCCAGCACGGAGGCATTGGCGGCATTGGGGCCGGTCACCAGAATCCGGCGCGGCTGTTCCAGCGGCAACAGATTGTTCTGGTTCTTGAGCAGGACGATCCCTTTGCGGGCCGCATCAAGCGCCAATTGGCGATGCGCTTCACTGTGAAGGATCTCCTTCATCCTGGCCGGATCGGCAAAGGGCTGCTCGAAGAGGCCCAAAAGGAATTTGACCCGGAGAACACGGCGAACCGCCTGGTCGATCCGCTTGGGATCAATATGCCCGGATTTGATCTCGGCCTGCAGCGGCGCGGCGTAATGCGGGCCAATCATGTAAACATCGATCCCCGCATTCATCGCAGCCGCCACCGCTTCATTTAGGTTGTGCACGGAATGAAATGTCACTCCCAACCCGTCAACAGCGCCCCAGTCACTGGTTACCGCCCCTTCAAACCCCCATTCCTGTCGCAGAACCTGAGTCAGCAGGAAATGGCTGGAATGACAGGGGATTCCCAGTGTCTCGTTGTGGGCCGCCATGATCATGAGCGCACCCGCCTTGACGCATCGTTCGAATGACGGCAGAAAATGGGTTCGCAGTTCCCATTCATTAAGAACAAACGGGCGATTGTTAAAGCCATTGACCGACTGGCCGCCGCCCACCAGATGTTTGGGGCAGGCTGCGGCTGTAAACCAGCCTTCCGGCGTCCGCGTTTGCATGCCGCGAACCGCGGCTTCGCTCATGTCGGAGACCAGTAGAACATCCTCGCCAAAGGTTTCCCCCATTCGGCCCCAGCGCGGATCGCGGGCGACATCGACGGTCGGCGCGTCGATCCAACGGACTCCGATGGCCCGCGTTTCGCTGGCCGTGGCCCGACCGATAGCCTCGGCGAGGGCCGGATCGAACGTGGAGGCCTGCGTCAGCGGAGTTGGAAAGATCGTGGTATCTTCATTGGTCCAGCCGTCGCCATGAATGGCATCATTGGTAATCAGCACCGGAATACTCAGACGGCTTTGCCGGGCGATCCGCTGGATTGCATTGGCCTCCTTCAGAGTCAGCACTTGCAGGGTAGAGCCAACCCGGCCTTGCTGGAACTCCGCGAGAAGACCGCGCGCATCCTTCTGGGCCAAAATCTTGATATCGGTATCATTGGTCAAGTTTTCGGTACGGTCCGCCAAACTGGGACCGCCGCCATCCATCATCAGCTGGCCGAGTTTTTCCTCCAGGGTCATCCGCCCCAGCAAATCCTCAATCCGCTGCTCTATCGGCAGCTTGGCATCCAGGTAAGCCGCAGGCTGGTCCGTACGCTTAGCCGGTTGCTCATCCGCCGATGCCCGGGTCGGCACCTCGACCGCGAATGTCACACATAAAACGCTTATCGTGATCAGATTCAATAGCTGATTCATCATAGGTTTTTTAAAATCTCACTTTGCCTGGGGTGATGCGTCGCCGGGTTCAAGGCCGAGCGCCCACAGAATTCCGCCGAGAATATGCGCCTGGTAGGCTTTGGATATTTCCACAGAGTTGACGCGGCCCTTCAAATTGGGATCGGCGTCGATGATATCTTCGCGGTGTCCCAGCGCGGTGTAAAAAACCCTGCCCTTGCCGTAGGAATGGCACCAGGAAACAGGATAGAAACCGGGCTGCGGATCGGCCGCGACCGGTTTTTTGTCGAGCGCAAGCAGCTCATGCTCCTTCGTCCTGATGTGGTTTTTGATCTGGTAAATTTCCTCCTGAGTTATTTCAAGGGTCTTGCCCAGGGATAGATTGGCCGGGTGCTTCGGATCTTCATTGATGCAGCTTACGGAGAGTTGCGGGCCATGGCCGGCGAATACGCCGCCGATCAATTCCCCGTATTCAGGCCATTTATGGAAGGTATCGGTGGCGGCATGGAGGCCGATGAAACCTTTGCCCGACTTGACCCATGCCAGAAAACCTTCCTTGTCCGGAATTGGAAGATCGCCCGTGGTGCTGGCAAAAATCACGGCATCGTAGTTTTTAAGGGACTCGGGGCTGAGCTTTGTCAGGGCTTCCCTCAGGGTGACTTCCCATTTTGCATTGGCTTCGTTGTAGGCGGGAAGCGCCGCCTCGTATTTCGCCCGGGCTTTCGTGAACTCCGCCTTCTGCGCGTCCGTGGCCTCCGGCTTCAAGGCGCGGGGAGCGCCCGGTTTCACCGGTTGTCCGGGAGGCTGTTCAAGATAATCCACGGTGAAAGCTTTGCTTTGTTCGGCAAGCTGTCCGATGACTTTGTTCATCGTCGGAATCGAGGAATGCCGGTAGCCGGTGGTTACGGTGACGACCAGCACTTGTTTTGGAGTGGCGACCGCGGTGAGCGGTAAAAAGATCGCGGACGCGAGGGCGGCCGCGATGATTGGGAATAAGGATTTAGGTTTCATGGTGGGTTGTTGTTGGAGGTTGAATTTATTGGGGGCGCCTGCTGGCTTTCGATTTTTGGCGGACCAATTATCTGGAACATAAGCGCCAATGATTCATTACGGATCGGGTGACCCGGGTTAGACCCAGTCCTTGCGATATTGGGTGTGGATGTATTGGGCGGCTTCCGGAGCGTTTTTAGCCTCCATGTTGAGCCCATCCCATTCCAGCTTCTTGCTGCCAACGCGAGCGGCAACCACCCCTGCAAGACCGATCTCGGTGAGGGGGCCGCCGAATTGGAAAGGCGAGAAGGTAGGCTTTCCCCCCAGGCAGGCATCCACCCATTCGTGCATGTGTCCAGGGCTGTGCGGCAATGTTTGGGGAACCGACTTGGAGGCGGCGTGATTGCAGATGCCAGAGAGTTTCGCTTCATCATTCAGCTTGATGTAATCGGCCCCTTGCCAGTGGCCGCCAAAAGTGAACCCGTTGTCCCCCAGAATCAGAACGCCTTCGGGGAACTTATCGCCCACGTGATCCCATATGGCTTGAGGCACCTCTTCGTGTTTAGGACTAGTCGCCAGCCCGCCATCGCGCCAGTGAAGCGTCACGGGAGGCAAATCGCCTCGCTGGGGGAACTCAAAGACAATGTGGGCATCCTTGGGATAGGTTGGTAACCCCATGAGTTCCGCCGTCACTTGGATAGAGGTCGGATATCCCAACTTGAGAGCCCGCACCGGCAGGTTCATGTCGTGGCAGCAGAAATCGCCCACCGGCCCGCTGCCGAAGTCTAACCAGCCGCGCCAGTTCCACTTGTGGTAGTAGCCGTTCTTGTAAAGCCGAACTGGGGCTGGTCCAAGCCATTGATCCCAATTGAAACCTTTCGGAATCGGATCGGCTTCAGTCGGCATTGCAAGACCGGGGTGACACCCCGTGCCCCGAGCCCATATCCGGACTTCTCTGACCTTGCCAATCACCCCGGCCTGAATGATTTCAATTGCCCGGCGCAAGCCCCCCCTGGCGCTGCCTTGGTTTCCCATTTGGGTAACCAACTTGGAGGATTCGGCCAGTTGGCTCAGTTCACGCGTCTCCGCGATCGTATGGGCCAACGGTTTCTCACAAAACACGTGTTTGCCTGCTTTCAGGGACGCCTTGGCAATGTGGAAATGCCAGTGGTCGGGGGTGGCTATCACCACGGCATCCACGTTTTTATCCTCCGCAAGCAGTTTGCGGTAATCGCTGTAGGTCTTGATGTCCCCAACGGCAGCGTTGGGATCGATTTTGAGCATATGCTCTTTGGCGGCCGCGATCTGTCTGGCGTCCACATCGCAGATGGCGACGATCTTGACGAGGTTGCCACACCACTTCATCGCCTCCCCGATTCGGTTCTGCGCCATGGCCCCAAGCCCAATGAAAGCCACGTTCAATTGGGTGCCCGCATTCTGGGTTCATCCGCAAAAAGTGTGCTTACAGAGGGAAAGTAGGGTAGATGATGAGGGATGGAA
>Ga0194052_1001402_pt1 | contig 14020 bp, 4 predicted proteins | sample SepL226m_MetaG_FD_160117 | JGI IMG/M metagenome (GOLD analysis project Ga0194052, IMG submission 160117) | Anoxic zone freshwater microbial communities from boreal shield lake in IISD Experimental Lakes Area, Ontario, Canada - Sep2016-L227-6m | ecosystem: Environmental > Aquatic > Freshwater >... | reverse complement strand
GCCTGGGGGAGCGGAGCGGGCAGGGGCAGGGCGAGCCAGTCCGGGCGGCGGACCTCGGCTCCCTCGGCCTTCAGCGCCACGGGGCTGGCCTTGGCGCGGGAGCCGAACTCGAACTTGGGCATCTGGAAGTCCATGGTGTAAGCAAAGGCGGCATCCCGGCGGGCGTCATGGACCAGGAGGTTCAGCCGGCCGCCCACAACGAAGACACGGGCGGTCACGGTCAGGGCATAGGAGGAGATGGCTCCGAGGCGCTTGACGGTGCTGACCAGTTCCAGATCCTCCCCCGGCAGGGTCACGGCAAGGGCTTCCGACATCGACCGGCTCAGGCCTGCAGCCTCGCTCTCGTCGAAGAGGTGCTCTTCACCCTGGGGGCTTGCCACCAGCACCGAGCCCAGCGCCTGCTCCAGGACCTTGGGGGTCACCTGGAAAGGGTGGCTGTTGGCGGGGGCCCCGGGCTCAGCGGGGGCGCGCCGGATCCAGCTGAACACCGAGATATCCCACTGTCGGCGAGTCTTGGGCGGCGCGGCGTGAAGGGGAACCTGGCCAGCCAGCACGGCGAGGACCAGGGCGATGCGAAGGGCAGGCATGGGTGCTCCAGCTTGGGGATGGGACCAACCCGACCATCATCGCCCTTTACCGCGAGGGTCCGCCACCGGTGTTTCTCGGGTCCCGCGCGTTGGTCCGAGTCCAACGGGGCGCTGGTGGGGGCGCCGACCCATGTGACGTTGGCCTCGAACGCATCCGGCTGCGCCGTCTGCCGGCCTTGTTCGGCGCGACATTCAGTCGCGCCTCGGCAAGTCCACTCGTTGGTCCGAGTCCAACGGGGCGCTGGTGCGCCCAGTTGGACTCGAACCAACGACCTGCAGCTTAGAAGGCTGCTGCTCTATCCACCTGAGCTATGGGCACGCAGGGGTTAGTCTAGCGGGTTTTGGGTTCGCGCTTAGTGCGCGCCGCCATCGGTGCTGATACCCAGCTTGTCGAAGGACCAGAAGAGCAGGGCGAGGCAGATGGCGACGACGGTGCCGAGGGCCATGCCGCGCAGCTCGACGGTACCCAGCTTGACGGCGGCGCCGCTGATGCCGCTGATGAGCACGACGGAGGTGAGGATCAGGTTGCGGGACTTGGTGTAGTCCACCTTCTTTTCGATCAGCATGCGGATGCCAGCGGCGGCGATGACGCCGAAGAGCAGCATGCAGACGCCCCCCATGACCGGCACCGGGATGCTGCGGATGATGGCCGCGAGCTTGCCGGAGAAGGACACCACGATGGCGATGATGGCGGTACCTGCGATGACCCACACGCTGTAGACCTTGGTGATGGCCATGACGCCGATGTTCTCGCCGTAGGTGGTGTTGGGGGTGGCGCCCACGAGGCCGGAGAGCACGTTGGAGATGCCGTCACCCAGCAGGGAGCGGTGCAGCCCCGGATCCTTCACGAGGTCCTTGCCGACGATGTTGCCGGTCACCACCAGGTGCCCCACATGCTCGGCCAGGACCACGAGGGTCGCGGGGAGGATGATGAGGATGGCCTGGACGTTGAAGACTGGCGCGTAGAGCGTGGGCACCTGGAACCAGGGCGCCAGGCGGACCGCCTCGAAGTCCACGACGCCCAGGCCCAGGGAGAGCACGTAGCCGGCGATGACGCCCAGCAGGACGGGGATGACAGCCATGAACCCGCGGAGCAGCACGGAGGCCAGGATGGTCACGGCGAGGGTGGAGAGGGACACGATGAGCGCCAGCTTCACCGACATGCCCAGGGGCGTGCTGCTGGCGGTCAGGCCTGCCATGTTGGTCGCGACGGGGGCCAGCTCCAGGCCGATGATGGCCACGATGGCACCCATGGCCGCGGGCGGGAAGATGACCTCGATCCAGCGGGTGCCCGCAACCCTGACCACCTGGGAGAGCAGGATGAAGATGAGGCCAAAGACGATGAAGCCGCCCTGGGCCGCGGAGTAGCTGAGACCCGAGGCCAGCACGGCAAAGACGGGGGAGAGGAAGGCAAAGCTCGAGCCGAGATAGGCGGGGATGCGGCCCTTGGCCACGGCCAGGTAGATGAGGGTGCCGACGCCGTTCATCAGCAGACAGGTAGCCGGGTTCACCTTGAACAGGAAGGGCACCAGCACGGTGGCCCCGAACATCGCGAAGAGATGCTGGAGGCTCAGGGGCAGGGTCTGCAGGATGGGCAGGCGTTCGTCGACATCGATGGTTCGGCGCAGCATGGGTCCTCAGGAAAAAGAGTCCTGGGGTGAAGCCCAGGCAGCGTGGCGGAGGGGGGCCATGAAAGGACGACCCGAAGCGAAAGATCTCTGGGCGCCTTCAAGTCCCCGGGGCGGGGGTCACACACCGTGAGGCCCCATGAATGACTGCGCTCAAGGGTGCCAGCGTGCTCCCTTAGACTGCCCATGCTGGGACCCGCTGTGTGGATAAATTTGTGCTCGTTATTTTCATAACACTAGGTACTTCTATGTAGCGACATTGAGAATGATGATCAATTTAAAATCAGCAATTATTAATCTTGCGCTTGCCAAACCAAAAGACTCAATTATGCTTTGATAATTCAAGCCCTTCCCAATATCGAGGTCCTCAGCATGCCCCCAACACAGGTTTGCCGAAAATTGACCATTGACCTCCTTGCCTGGAAAAGCTTTTCAGGGGTTGTTGGCCTACTTGGTCTCGCCTTCACGCTTTCGCTGGCCCTCCTCGGTTGTGGCGGTGGCGGGGGCAGTGCGAGCACCCCGACGGCGAACCTTACCCAGAACTACCACCCCGCCGGTTGGATCGGCAGCCATCCCGGCAGCGCCATCGCCGGGCTGGATGCCTGCACCAAGTGCCATCAGCTTTCCGTCGCCACCGCGGGCAGCAATGTTCCGACCTGCACGTCCACCCTCTGCCATCACAGGACCATTCCTACGTGGGGCACGGTGGCCATTCACGGCTCGCGGGCCAAGCTGGCCTCGGGGACGGACGGCGGGAGCCTGGTCTCCTGCCAGCTCTGCCATGGGAAGGATTTTTCCGGAGGGGGGGGTGCCAAAGCCTGTGCCAGCTGCCACGGCGTGGCCGCGCCGCATCCGGCCAAGCCCTGGCATGACCTCGCCGGATCGAACCACGCCACCACCAATCCGGTGAACGCCGCCATCTGTGCGCAGTGCCACTTCCCCGGAGCGGCCGCGAACCCCGCGGGGCACCCCGCGACACCCGCCCCGGCGGGCACGGCCCCCGGATGCACCAACAACACCCTCTGCCACGGGGCCACCCTGGCCTCCCACCTGGTTCCGTTCGTTGGCAGTGGGCATACCGGCATCACCCAGACGGGTTTCAACGGCTCCTGCGCGAGCTGCCACGCCGTGTCCGGGGCCTCGCCGGTGACCTCGGCGCCACTCTGCAGTGCCTGTCATCAGGCAGGCTCGCCGCTGGTCATGGCGAACTGCGCCTCCTGTCACGGGAAGCCGCCCACGGGCGCCAGCTTCCCGAACGTGGCCGGAGCCCACGGGAAGCACAACGCCCTGACAGGCGGGGCGGGAGCCTGCTCGACCTGCCACCAGAATGCAGACACCGGTACCCAGACCCACTACGACCACGCCAACGGCCGGGCGGGCAAGGACAGCCTGCGAGTGGGTCCGGGCCTCGTGGCCGTCCTGAACTCCTACAACGGGAATGCGGGCCCGGCGACCTTCAACCCGGCGACCCTGACCTGCAGCAACGTGAGCTGCCACGGCGGCCAGACCACCCCAGCCTGGACTGCGACCGGCAGCCTCAGCTCGGCCACCGACTGCGCCAAGTGCCATGCGCTGGGGACGGCCCCCGGAGTGCCCGAGAACAACAGCGCCTATTCCGGGTTCCACGCGCTGCACATGAACTCACCGGCGAAGCTGCTCTGCACCGAGTGCCACAGCATGGCGAACGGAAGCAGCGGCGCACTGGGCCACCTGACGAGCCTGGGAACCGCCGCCATGGAAGGCGCAGCGGGGGAGACCATCGCGCTGAGCGGTGGCACCTACAGTGCTGCGGCCAAGACCTGCACCGTCACCTGCCACGGCAAGACCCACGCGGCGTTTACTTGGACCGGGAACGGCGGGGTCCATCCCACGGGCTGGATCGCGAGCCATCCCGGCAGCGCTCTGGCGGGACTCAACGGCTGCAAGGCCTGTCACGGCGCCACGCTGGCGGGTGGACCCTTCAGCGAGCCCTCCTGCTTCACGGCCGCCTGTCACCACAACACCCAGCCGGGCTATGCCCTGGCGGGTAGCCACGGCCTCCGGGCGAAGCTGGCCCAGGGTTCCTCGGGCGGCGGGCTGGCCTCCTGCCAGGCCTGCCATGGGACGGCCTTCGCCTCGGGCCTCACCGCCTCCGATGGCACCACCAAGGCCTGCACGACCTGTCATGGGGTGGCGGCGCCGCACCCGGCGAAGCCCTGGCACAACGCCACGGGCTCCAACCATGCCACGACGGATGCCACGAACGCGCCCGTCTGCGCCCAGTGCCACTACCCGGGCGCGGTGGCCAACCCGGCGGGGCATCCCGCCACGCCCGCCCCGGCGGGCACGGCGCCAGGCTGCTTCAACAACACCCTGTGCCATGGGACCGAAGCGACGCCGCATGCCCTGGGCGCGGTCTGGACCATGGCGACCAGCGCGGCCTTCCACGGCATCGCCGCCAAGCGGGACCTGGCCTACTGCCAGTCCTGCCATGGCAACGCTGGCTCCACGGGCTTTGAAGGTGGGGCGGCAGCCACGACCAAGTGCAGCAGCTGCCACAGCCAGGCCAGGGCCCACTCCGATCGCTGGTATCAGGCTCCCGGGGCGTTCCCGAGCTACGTGGCGTCCCACCGGGATGCCGGAAACCGCAGCGTGGCCTGCGCGCTGTGCCATGACAACACCAAGGGCCGCACCGCCCCGGACGTCACCGCCCCGAGCTGCTTCTCGGCCTCGGCGAATGCCGTGGCCTGCCATGTGAACGGTCCGAGCCAGCCGAACCATACGGTCCCCTTCCTGGGGGGGGCGCACACCTCCGCCAGCGCCAGCACCTTCACGAGCGACTGTTCCAGCTGCCATGGCGTTTCGGGAACGAGCCCGATGGCAACGGCGCCGCTGTGCAGCGTCTGCCACAAGGCGGCGGATCCGACGCTGACGGCCAGTGGGGCGGGGACCTGCCTGTCCTGCCACACGGGCACGGCAGGCCTGCCGACGGGACCCGGGGGAGCCTCCTTCCCGAGCATCGCCGGGGCGCACGCCAGGCACCTGGGCCTGCCCACGACCCTGACCTGCGACAGCTGCCATGCCGGTAGCGGAGCAGGTACCGCCAACCACTACACCAACGCCAATGCCCGGACAGGAATCCCCGCCGGACCGGCGCCGGTGAGCATCCAGGCCACCTTCAACGCCAAATCGGGCACCGCGGCGTTCACGCCAAGCGCCTTGACCTGCAGCAATGTGAGCTGCCACGGCGGCCAGACCACCCCGGCCTGGACCGCGTCCGGCAGCATCAACAGCGCTGCGGACTGCACCAAGTGCCATGCCGTGAGCCTCACCGCCGGGGACCCCCAGTACAACAACGCCTTCGGCCGCCACAGCATCGGCACCCACGCCGCCCACACCTGCATCACCTGCCATAACATGGCGAACGGATCGCCTGGGGCGCTGGCCCACTTCAAGTATCTGAACACTCCCGAGGTGGACGGAGTGGCCACGGGCTCGCCGTCAGACCAGCGGCCCAGCGGTACGATTGAATTTGATGCAACCGTGACGGGCCTCAAGACCTATACCGTGACCACCAACACCCAGGGCAACGGCGGCTGCACCCTGACCTGCCACACCCACCTCCACACCCCCACCTACGAGACCTGGAATGCCAGTGGGTCGCCCCACCCCATCCCCTTCGGGGCGGGGCAGATCGACAGCCAGCTCAATGAGCACTTCCAGGTCACGGCCACCACCTTCAGCTCAGACTGCAGCATCTGCCACACCTATTCGGGGACCTCTCCCAACCCCTCCGCGCCCCTCTGCAGCGTCTGCCACAGCCGCGGGAACCCTGTGTCTGATGGGTATGGCACCGGCACCTGCCAGTCCTGCCATGAAGGCGCCAGCGGGCTGGTGGGCGGGCCGGGCGGCACCAGCTTCCCCAGCAAGGCCGGCGCCCACGCCAAGCACCTGGGCCTGGCGACCCAGCTGACCTGCGACTCCTGCCACACCAACGCAGGAACCGGTAGCGCCACCCACTACCTCAACGCTGATGCCCGGATCGCGGTCCCCACAGGGCCGGCGACCGTGTCCATCGATCCCGCGTTCGTCGCCAAGACCGGTGGCAGCATCGCCTTCAACCCCTCCCTCCTCACCTGCAGCAACGTGAGCTGCCACGGGGGCCAGTCGACCCCCAACTGGCAGTCGGGCAGCCTCAACGCCAGCACCCAGTGCACCTCCTGCCATGCCACGACGGTCCAGGCCGGCACCGCCACCCAGTACAACGACGCCTATGGCCGCCACAGCATGGGTACCCACAATGTCACGGCCGCGGGCAGCACCATCGCCTGCACCACCTGCCACAACATGAACAACGGCACCCTGGGGGCCCTGGCCCACTTCAAGTACCTCAACACCCCGGCCGTGGACGGTCTCAACCCCAGCGCAACTCCCGCGGATCAGCTGCCCAGCCACACCATTGTCTTCGACCCCGCGGCCCTTACCAGTCCTGGCACTTACTCAGTCAATGCTGGCACCCAGGGCAATGGCGGCTGCGCGCTGACCTGCCATTCCCACATCCACGTGGCCACGGTGGAGACCTGGACCTATAACGGCCCCCCGCACCCGGTCTCGTTCCTCGGGGGCAATACGGACACCCAGGGCAACGGTCATTTCACGGCCACTCAGGACACCTTCACCAAGGACTGCAGCCTCTGCCACGCGTATTCGGGCACCTCGCCCAACGCGCTGGCGCCCTCCTGCAACGTCTGCCACACCCTGGCGAATCCCACGGCGGTAGCCACGGGGACGGGCACCTGCCTCTCCTGCCATGTGGGCGCTTCGGGGCTGCCCGCCGGTCCCACCGGTGCAGCGTTCCCCAGCCTCAGTGGCAAGCACGCCAAGCACATGGCCCTGCCGACCGTGCTGACCTGCGATACCTGCCACACCAACGCCAGCACCGGCAGCTCGATCCACTACCGGAACGCCAATGCCCGGCTTGCGGCTCCCACGGGTCCGGGTACCGTCCAGATTTCTGCCACCTACAACGCCCAGAGCGGCGGCACGGCTTCCTTTAATCCCACGGCGCTCACCTGCTCAACAGTGAGCTGTCACGGGGGCCTGACCACCCCCAGCTGGCAGTCCGGCACCCTCAACAGTGCGACCCAATGCGGGGCCTGCCACGCCATCAACGGGGGCAGCCTCGCCGCCCAGTTCAACGACGCCACCGGGCGCCACGCCTGGGGCACCCACGCCCTGGCTGCTGGGGCTGTCGCCCCGGGCGCGGGCTGCACGCTCTGCCACGACATGAGCACGGCCCGCCACTTCGCCTACCTGGAAACCACCGCGGTCAGTGGGGTGGCCACGGGCTCCCCGGCTGACCAGCTCCCCAGTACCACGATCAAGTTCAAGACCAACGATGCCACCTACCCCATTACGGGAGCGGGAACCTACGCCATCACGACAGGAACCCCGGAAGGTGATGGCGGCTGCGCACTGACCTGCCACAGCCTCAGCCATGTGCCTGCCACCAACCACTGGGATGCCCCCAAGGGCGCGGCGGCTCACCCCGTGCCCTTCTACAGCGCAGGGCTGAGCAGTGCGGGCAACCACCACCAGACCACCACCCTGACCCAGTTCAATACCGAGTGCCTGGGCTGCCATGACGAGAGCGGAACCAGCTTCAAGTCTGGTCCCGTGTGCACGATCTGCCACACCCTGGGCTCTCCCCTGGCGGCGGGCAAGACCGCTGGAACCTGCCTGTCCTGTCATGTGGGCACGGCCTTTACCACCCAGGGGCCCTCGGGGGCGGCCTGGCCGAGCCTCAAGGGGGCTCACCTCAAGCACCTCTCCCTGCTGACCTTCACCCGCGGGACCCCGATCACAGGGCCCGCGGCCACGCCCTACCCGACCTCGCCTTATCCTGCCTGTGTCGCCTGCCACTTAGATTCCCTGCCAGGCGACTCGACCAACACCCACTATTCCAACGCCAGCAAGCGGGTGGGCGCTCCCATCATTTCGGGACCCGCCTCTGTGAGTATCCACCCCACTTTCAACGCACAGCCTGGGCTGGGCGCGGCTTTTAACGGCCCCTCCCCCTTGCCACCCCTCACCTGCTCCAACGTCAGCTGCCACGGCGGGCAGGTAACTCCTGCCTGGCCGACTGGCACCCTCACGGTGAATGCAGATACCTACTGCATCGCCTGCCACAAGGCCATATCTACAGCCAATTCCACCCAATACAACGATGCCACCGGCCGGCATGTCAGTCCGGGCAATCACACCCAGACCTGCGACCACTGCCACGACATGTCCACCAGCACCAACAACCGCACCGGGGTGGTCAACCACTTCAAGTATCTGGACACCACGGCCGTCCGCACGGTCACAGACCAGCTCTCCAGCGACACCATCAAGTTTGGGGGCGGCGCCACGCCGGCCTCCGGAGCCATGATCTACACGGTGAGGGCCACTCAGGGACAAGGCGGCTGCGCCCTCTCCTGCCACAGCCAGACGCACGACTACCCCACCAATACGAAATACACCTGGAACTAGCGCTCGGACTCATCCCCCTGCTCAGCCCGCAGGCTCCGCAGCCTCGATCCGCAAGCCCGCCAGCCGATCCGAGAGCTCCTGGATGCTGAAGGGCTTCCGGAGGCTTTGGACGCTGGGCCGGCCCACAAGCAGCGGGATGATGTCTTCGTCGCTGTAGCCCGTGGCCATCAGAACCGGCAGACCCGGGCGCAGGGCCAGAAGCCTCGGCAGGGTCTCGGCGCCATTCATGATCGGCATGTTCATGTCGAGGATCACCAGGTCCACCGAGAGGCCATCCTCCAGCAAGTGGAGGGCCTCCAGCCCGCCGGGGGCGCTGAAGGGTTGGTGGCCCAGGAACTGCAGGACCTCGGTGACCGACTCGCGGATCAGGTCGTCGTCATCCACCAGGAGGATGCTCAGGGAGGGGACTCCGGCGGGCACAACGCCGGCAGCGATGCCCGGGGCGGGCCTGACGCAGGCCACGCGGGTGGCGGGGAAGGTGAGGATGGCCTCGGTCCCGAGGCCCAACTGGCTCTTCAGCTCGAACCTGCCGTCATGGGCCTTCATGGTGCCGTAGATCATGGACAGGCCAAGCCCGGTGCCCTTGCCGTGGGGCTTGGTGGTGAAGAAGGGTTCCATGGCCTTGGCCAGCACCTCTGGGGGCATCCCCTCGCCGGAGTCGCGCACGGCCAGCACCGCGCCACCATCCGGGCTGCAGCGTGTCTGGATCCAGATGGTCCCGCCCGCAGGCATGGCGTCCATGGCGTTGACGCAGAGGTTCATGAGGGCATGGCTCACCGCGCCGGCATCGCCGCGGAGCTCGCCGAGGCTCTCGTCCAGCTCCAGCTGCAGCTGGACCCGGTTGAGCGTGGTCTGCCCCAGCAAGAGGGCCATCTCGCGGACCAGGTCGTTGAGCTGGATGCCCCGCTCCTCCTGGAGGTCCTTGTGGGCGAAGTAGAGCAGGCCCTTCACCACGCCGCGGCCCCGAAGGCAGGCGTTGACGATGGTGTCGAGGCTCTTGGCGGTGGCCGAGAGGGGCTCGGTCTGGGCTCGCAGGCTCGAGGCCAGGCCCAGGATTGCGCCCAGCACGTTGTTCATGTTGTGGGCGACGCCGCCGGCCAGGCTGCCCAGGCTCTCCAGCTTCATGGCTTGCTGGAACTGGGCTTCGAGCACCCGCCGATCCTCCTCGGCCCGCTTGAGTCCCGAGATGTCATGGCCCACGGCCAGACCGACCGGACGCCCCTCGAGGGTGGTCGACATGAGGCTGAGGAGGGCGCTGAACGGGCTGCCGTCAGCGCGGAGGTAGACCCACTCGAAGCGCTGGGGCTCCCCCTCTGCCACGGCGCCCAGCATGCGCCGGGCCTTGCTCCGGGAGGCCTCCCCGTCGGGCTGGTGCGGGGGCGACAGATCGTTTGGATGGCGGGCCAGCAGGGAGGCCTTGTCGGTATGGCCGAAGATGCGGACACCCGCGGGGTTGCAGTCGATGAAGCGGCCGTCGGCGATGATCCACATGGGTTCCGGCGAGTGCTCGAAAAGGGTGGCGAAGTGCTGCCGGGCCTGGCGGACCCGGCGGTTCTGGAGGGCGAATCCAGCGCTTGTCGCCGCCAGGAGCAGCAGCAGCACCGCAAAGGCCGCGGTTTCCGGGAGATGCCTCTGCCACAGGTCGGCGAGGGTAAAGTCGGGGGCCGCATCGAAGGGTGGGAGGCGGAGGCGCCGCAGGACGGTCTCCACGCCACCGTAGTTGGCCGGGACCGTGAAGCCATGGATGCCCGCACTGCGGGCTGCGGGGCTCTCGGCTGGCAGGGACAGCAGCGCGATGGCCAGCCTCCGGGCGAGCCGATCTTCTACCTGGGGAGTCACCGCCACGGGCCACTCAGGGTAGAGGGGCGTGGAGCTGATATAAGGGAAGTCGAGGAGGTCCTGGCGGTGGAGGACCTTCACAAGGGCCGGATCCAGGCGGCCCTCCCGGGTCATGGCCTCCAGCACCCCGCTGCGGACGAAGCCCACCTCGGCCTGGCCCGCGAGGACCGCCTCGAAAGCCTTGTCGTGGGGCATGCCGGTGAGGAGGAGCCGGTCCCGGGGGGGGAGTGGCACCCCCCCCTCCAGCAGCTCGAAGGCCTGCATCTGATAGCCGCCGAGGGACTGGGTATCCGCGGTGGCGATGCGCTTTCCCGCCAGGTCGGTGAGGGTGTCGATGCCCGCGGCATCGGCCCGGGTGAAGATCAGGCCGCCGAAGGAGGCCGGGGCGTACGGTCCTTCTTGGCCAACCAGGGTGACGAGGGGGGCCGACAGGTGATACCGGCGGCTGAGGACGACGAAGTGCCCCGGGTTGGTGAGGACCACGTCCACGGCCTTGGCGGCCATGGCGCTGTCCAGCTCGGGGTAGCTGTAGGCGCGCAGCTCGACCTTCTGGCCTAGGGCCCGTTCAAGGCTATCGGCCAGGGGTTGCCACTGCGCCAGGGCCTGCGCCTTGGGGCGGAAGGCCAGCACGCCAAAACGGAGCGGCGCTTCGGCCGCGAGGGGTAGGGCCAGGAGTGCTGCAAGCAGGAGCATTCCACGAAGCAGCAATCTTCCCCCCGGGAGGGTGGTCCCCACCGTGAGGCGGCGGCCGGTGGGCCAGGAAGGATGAAGGAACGGTTTCATCAAGGGAATTCCTAGGGATGGCGGCTGGCGATCCCAGGCGTGTTGTTGTGTGCCTCAATCGTGTCGACTGGATGGTGGCAGAAGGCTCTGTGGTTTTGATGACAAAAAGATGACAAAGGGGTGGGTTGTGACGGTTTTTGGCGACCAGATGCTTGTGTGACAAGGAGAAAGGGCAAGCCTTGCCCGCCATCCTGGCCAGAATAGGAAAAGCCCCCGTTTGGGGGCCTTTTCGATCTGGGGCGGCTGACCGGGCTCGAACCGGCGACATCTGGAATCACAATCCAGTACTCTAACCAACTGAGCTACAGCCGCCGTTGGACCATCCAGATTAACCTGGGCGATTCGGGAAGGCCAGCGGGAACCTTCGGGGGACTGCTGTCATCGAATGGCTTGCCGGGGGTCCGGCCAGTGAGGAGTTCCATGAATCGTCAGTTGAAGCAGGTTCTGGGGTTGTCGGCCTTCGCGGCCGGGTGCATGGCCCTTGGGATGGGGTTGAGCCATGGCTGGGTCGCCACGGCCCAGGAAGAGAAACCCGTGGTGGTGGACGCCAAGGGGTTGGACCGGCTGCCGCCCATTGCGGATGTGGCCGAAAAACTGAACCCCACGGTGGTGGCCATCACCAACACAAGTTTTGTGAAGGGCCGCTCCTTCGACCACCCCCAGGTGGGCGGGCAGGATTTCTTCGACTTCTTCTTCGGCCCCGGTGGGCCCCAGCAGCGGCGCGCCCCCCGGGGGGGCGAGGATGAGCAGCGCTCCGTGTCCGGTGGCTCCGGCGTGATCATCAGCCCCCAGGGCGAGATCCTCACGAACTACCACGTCATCGCCAGCATGGGCGGAGGCTCGGACAATTCCCTTGAAGTGAAGACCAACGATGGAAAGGCCTACAAGGCCACGGTGTTGGGCAAGGACAAGGAGCTGGACATCGCCCTCATCAAGATCGACGGGGCGCACCTGCCCTTCGCCAAGCTCGGCGACTCGGACTCGCTGCGCATCGGCGAGTGGGTGGTGGCCATCGGCAACCCCTTCGGTCTGGAGCACACCGTCACCCAGGGCATCATCAGCGCCAAGGGCCGCAAGCTCGACACGGGCGTGAGCTCTTTCCTGCAGACGGACGCCGCCATCAACCGCGGCAACTCCGGCGGCCCGCTGCTCAACCTGCGCGGCGAGGTGATCGGCATCAACACGGCCATCAATCCCGCTGGCCAGAACATCGGCTTCGCGGTGCCCATCAGCCAGGTCAACCGCATCCTGAAGGATCTGCGCAGCGGCAAGCCCGTGAGCCGGGGCTACCTGGGCATCGGTCCCATGGAGCTGGATCAGGCCTACCAGGACGCCCTGGGGGCCAAGGAAGGCGTGGTGGTCAGCACGGTCGAGAAGGGCCAGGCGGCGGACAAGGCCGGCGTACAGCGCCTGGATGTGCTCACGGCGGTGGACGGCCAGCCCGTGCACAACCCGGACGAGCTGGTGGCCATGGTCTCCAGCCGCCGGGCGGGAGAAACCCTCAAGCTTGCCCTCTGGCGGGACGGGAAGTCCCTCACCCTGACGGTCACCCTGGGCGACCGGAAGGCCCTGGAGGACCAGCGCCGCCGCGAGGCTGGTGAAGAGCCCGAGGACGAGCAGGGCCAGAAGCCCCAGGGCGATCCGAAGAGCCTGAACCTGGAGAAGAGCTACGGCTTCAACGTCGAATCTCTGGACGTGAAGAATCGCCTGAAGGGAGTGGTGGTCACCACGGTGGATCCTCGCTCGCCCGCGGCCAACCGGGGTCTGGCGCAGGGCATGGTCATCACCGAAGTGGGCCGCCAGCCCGTGAACAACCTGGCGGAGTTCAACGCCCAGGTGAAAAAGGCCGGAGGCCGCACCCTGTTGCTCTTCATCCAGTCCCCGAATGGGAGCCAGAAGATCACCTTGGCCATCCCCCCGCGCTGATGGTGGGAAAATCCAGAGTGTGAACATGAAGGGGCCCTGTCCTGACGGGGCCCCTTCAGTTCAGGGTAGACTTCAGGGTTCAACCAGGGCTAAGGATCAAGCATGGGCCAGCGCCTTCTCCTCGTGGACACCGACCGGGGCTTCCTCAAGGACCATCAGGTCAGCCTGGAAGCAGCCTTTGACGCAGAGGTGGCGGCCACCCCGGAGGCGGCCCTCGCGCGCCTGCTGACCGGTGATATTGCCGCGGTGCTTGTCTGCGCGGAGGTGGCGGACAACAAGGGCTATTCCCTCTGCACCGCCATCCGCAAGACCCCGGCGCTGGACGGCGTGAAGCTCGCCCTGATCAGCGCCAAGGCCACGGAAGAGGAATACCGGCGGCACCAGGGCCTGAAGGGCCGCGCGGATCTCTACCTGCACAAGCCCATCTCCCCCAGCGCCCTGGTGGGCGAGCTCTCGGCCCTGGTGCCCAGCCGAAGACTGGACCCCGACAAGCCTCTGGGCGAGCTCTCGGACATGGACCTGGGCGAAGACTGGCTGGAGGGCATCAAGCAGGCGCTGGATGGCCCCGAGGTGAGTTCCTCCGCGCCTGTCTTCGGCGTGCGCCCTTCCTCGCCCGCCTCGGCGGCGTCTCCCACCGAGTTCATAGACACCCTGAAGGTGCAGCTCCTTGAGGCTCAGATCGCGACCCTCCAGGAGGAGCTGAGCACCAGGGACCAGCGGCTGCTGATGGCCGAGGCCGAGGCG
>Ga0194052_1001401_pt1 | contig 14024 bp, 10 predicted proteins | sample SepL226m_MetaG_FD_160117 | JGI IMG/M metagenome (GOLD analysis project Ga0194052, IMG submission 160117) | Anoxic zone freshwater microbial communities from boreal shield lake in IISD Experimental Lakes Area, Ontario, Canada - Sep2016-L227-6m | ecosystem: Environmental > Aquatic > Freshwater >... | reverse complement strand
GGTTTGGCCTTTGGTCACGCTGTCGAAATAGCCGTGCAGCTCGGGGCGGAAATCGGGATGGGCACACTTGCTCACGATCAGGCGCGCGCGCTCGTGCGGGGTTTTGCAGCGGAGGTCAGCGACTCCGTTTTCCGTGACGATGACCTGCACGGAATGCTCGCTGTGGTCCATGTGGCTGACAAGCGGAACGATCGGGCTGATCTTGCCGCCCTTCGCGAGCGAGGGGCAGGTAAAGATCGAGATGTAGCCGTTGCGTGTAAAATCTCCCGAGCCTCCAATGCCGTTCATCATGCTCGATCCCATGACATGGGTGGAGTTGACATTGCCGAAGAGATCGACCTCGATCGCGGTGTTGATCGTGATGATGCCGAGGCGCCGGACCAGCTCCGGATTGTTCGTGATCTCCTGCGGGCGCAGGCAGATGTGCTTTTTATAAAACTCCAGATCCGCATAGAGCTCCTGCAGCAGGCCGGGACTGACGGTGAGCGAGGTTCCGGTAACGAATTTGCATTTTCCTTTTTTAATAAGAGCGATGACCGAGTCCTGGATCACCTCTGAAAACATCTCGAACGGCGGAATGTCGGAATTTTCCCCGAGCGCGGCCAGCACGGCATTCGCGATATTGCCGACGCCGGACTGCAGCGGGAGGAATTCCTTCGGAATCCGGCCCGCACGAATCTCGCCCGCAAGAAACTCGGCGACGTTCTGGCCGATTTTTTGGGTGGTCTCATCCGAGGGATCAAATGGTGCCACCTCATCGGGAAGGTTGGTCTCCACAATTCCGGCGATCTTGGCCGGATCAACCTTGATGAATGGGGTTCCGATCCGCGAAGAGCAGTCCGAGAGGGGAATGGGTTTCCGGTGCGGAGGGTCCAGCGGTTGGTAGATGTCGTGAAGCCCCCGCAGGGCCGGAGGATGGCTGTGGTTGAGCTCGATCAGGATCTTGTCGGCGACACTGCAGAAGGTCGGAGCGGCACCGACCGATGTGGTCGGAACAATCTCGCCGTCATCGGTCACGTCGCAGGCCTCGACCACAGCCCAGTTGAATTTGCCCAGAAACCCGTAGCGGATCTGCTGCGGGAGCGTGGAGAGGTGCATGTCGAAGAAACGCGTCCGCCCGGCATTGATGGCTGCGCGGAGGTGTTTGTTCGACTGGTAGGGCGTGCGCCAGGAGATGGCCTCGGCAAGCGCGAGTTCGCCATCAAGGGATTGGCCAGTTGAGGCTCCGGTGACAACTCCGATCTGGAGCGGACGACCGGCTGCGTGCTCGGCTTTGGCACGTTTGGCGAGAGCCGTCGGAATCGCCTTCGCGGCGCCAGCGGGCGTGAACCCGCTGAAGCCGATCGTGTCGTTGTCGTTGATGAGTGCCGCCGCTTCCTCTGCGGTCATGAATTTGTCCCTGAGTGCCATGGATGCTTTGTTGTTTGGTTTTTTGTTGTAGTAAAAGCCGGTTAGTCTAGCTCGGACAGTTTCTCAATACTTTGATGTCCGACAAGAATTTCAAAGTCCGTTTCATCGAGAAGCCGGAGATTTCCCTGTTGGTCAAGGCCGGCAAACCGGCCGAAAACCTTCTTTCCGTCTGCAAGCAAAACCTCCACGGGAACGGGACGGCTCCACCGGGCGTTGAGCTCATCAATCGCGGCCGTCATCCCGCCCTCCTCCATCGCCTGATGCGCATCGGCAAGTGCGTCCAATGTGCGGACAGCCATCTCTTGGACAGAAGGCACAGGCTCAGAGATGCGGGCGATGCTCGTCGAGATGGCCTCCAGCGCGGGATCGGATGCCCAAGGCGTGTTGGAGATGTTCAGGCCGAACCCGACGATGAGCACGTCCCTTGCCGATTGCTCGATCAGCAAGCCGCCGAGCTTTTTGCGGCTGGACATGAGGTCGTTCGGCCAGCGAAGTCGCGCCGACGAGACGCGGAGGACTTCGAGCATCCGCACCAGATGAACTCCGACCATGAGAGAAAATCCGGCCCACTTTGCCACGCCGCCGTCGGCTGGAAGGACAGCAGAGATCCAGAGGCCGCCACGGTCGGAAACAAAAACCCTTCCGAACCTCCCGCGGCCGCCGGTCTGAACGTCTGCGCGCACGGCGCTCCAGGCGGAAAGGTCACGCGCGAGGTCATTGGTCGAGGCGGCTGACCCGCACTCGAAGAGCCTCCAGCCCGCTTTTCCGACTGTGCCGGCCACCGTCATGTTCGCTGCTTCTTCGTTCATCCGGGAGGAATGCAGCGCAGCAGATCAAACAGGACAAGGAGAAAAGCGGTCCGGCAGAAAATGGGGCCAATTCAATCCCGGTCTTGTCGGCGTGAACCACGACACAGCCGAACCACTCGTTAGCACCCTGCCCGCCTAAATGCCTCCCTCAGCAATGCCATCGTGCGTTATACGGTTCCCGAGCCAGGCACGGTGAGCCTTGGCGCTTGCACCGGCCTTCTGGGCCTGGTTGCCCTGCGTCGCCGCTTGTCGCGCCGGTGAGGCAGCAGCCCCGCCTTCAAATCACCCCGAGGCCTTTGAGCAGCGAGAGCATGATAGCGGCGGCCATCACGGAGCCGATCTGGCCGCCGGTGTTCGCGGCCATGGCGTGCATGAGGAGGTAGTTGCGCTTGTTCCAGCGCTGGCCCTCGTTTTGGACGAGGCGGGCGGCCATTGGGTAGGCGGAGATTCCCGCTGCGCCGATGAGCGGATTCACTTTGCCGCCGGAGAGGAGATACCAAAGTTTTCCGAGAAGGATGCCGCCGACGGTATCAATAGTGATCGCCACCAGCCCCAGGCCGAAAACCATAAGGGTCTCGCGCGTGAGGAACTGGCTGCCGGCCATTGTCCCGCCAATTGCCAGCCCGAGAAAAAGTGTGGCAATGTTGGCGATCTCGTTTTCCGCGGCATCCGCCAGGCGCGGCACCACGCCGCTGACCTTGATGAAATTCCCCAGCATGATCATCCCCATCAAGGGGAGCCCCTGCGGCGCGATGATTCCGGTGATCGCCGTGACGACGATGGGAAATACGATCAGCGCGGCCTTCGAGACCTTGCCTTTCGGGCTTGGCATCTGCACCTCGCGCTCCTTGCGTGTCGTGAGCAGGCGCATGATCGGGGGCTGGATGACGGGAACAAGAGCCATGTAGGAATACGCCGCGACGGCGAGCGCCCCGACCATCGCTGTCGGAATCTTGTTCATCCCGGCAAACATGTTGGAGACGAAAATCACAGTGGGTCCGTCGCAGGCCCCGATGGCAGCGACCGAGACCGCCTCCTCCTTGGAAAACCCAAGCCAGAGCGCGAGCAGGAGGGTGATAAAGATCCCGAGTTGGCCTGCTGCACCGAATAGCAGCAGCTTCGGATTGGCGAGCAGCGGGGTGAAATCCGTCATCGAGCCGATGCCGACAAAGATCAGGAGCGGGAAGAGCTCGTTGCCGATGCCGAAGTCATAGAGAGTCTTGAGAACCCCGCCCGCCGCCATCACCTCACTCAGCGGCAGGTTGACCAGCAGGCATCCGAAGGCGATGGGGAGGAGCAGCAGGGGCTCAACCCCCTTCGTGATCGCGAGCCAGAACATCACGCAAGCGACCGCTATCATGATCACGTTCGGACCGCCGTGCGCAAAAAGAAACCGCACGCCCTCGAACAGCGCCCCGAGTGCGCTCAGGATTGCCCCGCTCATCCCTTGTCCTCTTTCTCATGGGAACGGACGGGAAACAAAGCGACAAGAACCCGGATGACCAGCGTGAGAAGAAACAACGTTGCCAGCGTGCCACCCATGCCGACAATCAGCATGGTCAATCCAAATGTGAGGTTGTTCATGGGTTCGGGGTGGTGGCTTCCTTATCGGGAAATGTGCGCTCGTGCCAGACCGAAAGAACGATTGAAACGATCAGGACAGCGGCGATCACAAGCAGGGGGACAAAAAGATGCTCGTCGAACCAGTCGCCGACCGGGTCGTAAAGCTCTGTGATCATTTTTGCCCCGATAAAAAACAGGATCACGCTCACGCCGTGCTGCAGGAACTTGAACATGCCCATCACACCCCGGATCGCAAAGAAGAGCGAGCCCAGGCCCAGAACCGCAAAGACGCTCGATGTGATCACGACAAACGGATCCGTGCTGATCCCGATGATCGCGGGAATCGAATCGAGCGCGAAGACCACATTCGTGCTGCCGATGACCAGGAACACCAGGAAGAGCGGGGTGATGCAGAGCCGTCGATCATGCCGGACGACGAGCCGGGTCGTTGAAGGATCGCCGCTGTAAAGCGGAAAAAGCCGGGCCGCGATGCGCGAGAAAAGATTGTTTTTCGGGTCAATGTGTTCGTTCTCACCGGACGTGAGCATCTTCCAAGCGGTCCAGATGAGGAGCACGCCGAATAGCGAAATCAGCCAGTGAAAGCGCTCCACCAGGGCGACCCCGAACAGGATGAACGCGACCCTCAGCACAATCGAAAGAAGAATCCCCAGCTTGATCAGCTTGGGCTGGGCGAATTCCCGCACGTTCATCAGGGAAAAAATCAGGATGAACACGAACAGGTTGTCCACCGAAAGCGACAACTCCATGAGATAACCGGTGACAAATAGCATCGCAATCTCCGGGCCCTTCGGATGCAAAACGTAAACCAGCGCCCCGAAGCCCAGCGCCACAGCGATCCAGACCCCCGTCCAGCGCAGCGCGGATGCCACCCCGACTGCAGAATGCCGGCGCGTGATGACAAGCAAATCCAGCGAGCACACCAGAACGACCGTCACCCCGAAAATCACCCACAGCAGCGTCAGCGGAGCCATCGGCCCGATTCTCTCAGCTGCCGCACACCACGGTCAACAGCCTTCTGGACTCCCGAATCCGTGCGTCAGTTCGACGCTGGAGCAACACCCCTCCCGCAAGGCAGCCAATGTGACGGAATTGATGGCGCTCACTCCCCGGAGCCGCCTCTGCGGGCTGCTTCCGACGGTCTGTCTCGAGCGTTCCCACGATCTCGGCTGTCCCAATTTCGTTTGTGACGAAATTGTCACAATACTCCCCTAGCCATCGCTCCGGGATTCGAGGATTTCTTGGCGCGTCAGAAGGCGAAAAGCCACGCTTGTTCGGGTGGGTCGAGCCGCTGCCACAACCAAAAAAACTAAAACCATAAAAATGATAAAATCAAAAACATCACTGTTTGCGATTGCACTGCTGGCCGCAGTGGCGATTTCCGCCTCTCAAGCCCGCGCTGCAACCTACAATGCCGGTGATCTGATCATGGGATTCCGTGCCACTGGAGGGATCGGCTCGTCGTCAAACGTGCTTGTCGATCTCGGTAGTGCCATTAACTTCCGCGATCTGGGCGCCGCAAACTTAATCAACATCACCAGCGTTGGCACCGACCTTGACGCTACGTTTGGAATCACCGCTGGAAATAGCGTTGCATGGTATGACCGCACCGATCTCTCGTTCGGCGTGGTCGGCGTGTATAGCTCGGCTTCCAGCGGCGCGGTCACCAGCGGCGATCCTGTCCGCACGCTGTACGCGTCCCAGACGCGCACAGCCGTCGGAACTGTGGGCAGCGCCAACAGCGCCACTCCCGGCTCGCCAACAGCAATCAGCTCGACGAACCAGGGAACCTCCGCAGGGAACATGATCTCGCTCGCGAGCACGTTCACGAACCAGGCAGCTTCCGGGAACAACACCGCAGTGGCGATCACCGGCGCAGGCACCAACACTTGGACAAGCTTCACAAGTGGAACCACGGACTTCGCTGCTTTCAACCCGGGTGTTGAACAGACGTTCGGTAATGGAACATGGTCCGGAGGAACATACGGCTCAGTCACCAACGTCGAAGGGGCGGTGGATCTCTACCGCATCCTCAACACGACTTCGGGAGCCAGCCCGAGCGGAACCGCCCATGTCGGCACCTACGATGCAACCATCGTTATCAACCAGTCCGGTCAGATCAGTGCCGTGAATGCCGTGCCAGAACCTTCAACCTACGCGCTGTTCGGTCTCGGCGCAGCGGCGATCGTCTTCGCAGCCCGTCGCCGTCAACTCAAAGCCTAAAAAACAAACTTAGAAACTTAAAATTACAAAAATGAAAATCAAAAACATCCTCGCAATCGCAGTGGTTGCCGCCCTTGCCCCCATGGCGATGGCCGACACCACGATCAACATCACCGGGGCCACGGCCTTCCGGGCAGCGGCGCTGACAGCACTTAAAAACACGTTCAGCGGAAACCTGACCTACGCCTATGACGGCGGGACATACACGAGTTCAACCTATGCCATCTTAAAGGGCACATACCCGGGCATCTCGGGAGTGACGACCATCCGGACGTCCTTCTCGGGTTCCGTGGAAGGTATCCGCGACGTGTCACTGCAGAACAACGTCAACTTCCTTCCGACCAGCACCGCCACGACTTCAGGCGGCAATGGCAGTCAGGATGTCGGAACCGTGGTTGGTGCGAAACCGCAACTCGCGTTTTCGGACGTGTTCGCAGACTCGACTCCGTATAACGCCTCGCTCACTGAGGGAGCAAATGCCGGTATCATTGCATTCCGGTTTGTGGCAAGCAAGGGATCGTCCCTGACAAACATCACTGCGCAGCAGTTCCGCGCGTTGGCGGGTAACGGTGTTCAGCCGCTGGGCCTCTGGACCGGGAATCCGGCAGATAACTCGACGACTGTTTACCTGAGCGGTCGTAACGACGGTTCTGGAACCCGCGTCACCACGCTGGCGGAAACCGGCTTCGGTTATGCAAACGTTGTGAACCAATGGAAGGGCGTTGTCAGCGGCTCGGGAAACTCGACCGTGGTGACCTCGCTTCAGATCTGGCCGACAAACGATGGTGCAAACAAGTCGTTCATCTTCAACAATGACACGGCAGCAAACGGCGGGTATAGCAGCGGCGGCAGCTTGGGGGGCCTCCTCCAGGGATCCACTGGAAACGTCACAACAAAGGACGCGACGGGGACAACCATTGCGACCGGCCAAAATCTTGTGATTATCGGCTACCTGGGTACGAACGACAGCTACAATGCCGTGACCAACGGCGCTGTCGCGCTGAACTACAACGGCAGCCAGCTGAATGTGAACTCGAGCGGTATCACGAATCCCGACGTCATCCGGAATGGCAACTACACATTCTGGGCTTACGAGCACCTTTTCTGGGTCGCTGGATCCAGAACTGGAGATCTCGACACGCTGGTGACCAAACTGCTGGGCACTGATGGTCTGGACAACGCGACCAACCTCGGCAATGCGGGTATCCAGATATCGACCATGAACGTCAGCCGTGGTGATGACGGCGGTCTTGTCGGACCCTAGTCCCATCGAACGAAACCTGATGATCGGCTTGTCCGGTTGTTAACAAAAATCACTGGCGCTGGACGGGAGTCCAGCGCCAGTCTTTTTTTACAAACCATGAAACACGTCCTCCCTGTCGGAATTTTCTTCGCGCTTCTTGCCGGCGCCACAGCGACCTTTCTTCTACTGAAAGGAAATCGGGCTAACACAAATTTTCGCGCTGTGCCAACAACGATGGCATCTTCCCTGGCCGTTCCCGAGCCGGGCCGGAGCACAATAGGTGCAAAACTCATTCCGGATTCGGATGGCGAGAAATCTATCGGTGCGGCAAGTTCTCCCGGAACATCCGTGGCTCAATCTTATCCGGCGAGTTCGCCTGTGTCCGTCGCGGCAACCAGCGTGCGGTCTGCGCCGCCGAAGTCTCAGCCTGCAAACTTGAAGACCACCGTGCATACAGCGACAACTTCAACTGTTGTCGGCGCACCCGCAGGATCCCCAAGCTTTCCTCATCAAACGACCGCTGTCACAGTCCCCGTATCTCCAGCCTCGCACGCGGCACAACCGGTGACCCAACCTGTGCCCGCCGCGTCTTCTGGAGTCCCCTCGCCAGCTCAGGCTTCGCAACAAGTCGTAGATGTTCCTCCCGGCGCTAACGTGCCGGCAGTGCTGGCCCAGCCCGGCAGTTCATCGGTCCTTGACCCTGTCTCCCAGCAGGAGGTTTCGGCTCTTGCCGACCATTTTCTCAATGCGGTTGATCAGCAGACGGCCACCGGGACGCCCCGCAGCCAAGCGTGGCAGAAGCAGACCGCTGCTTCCGATGATGCCTTCCGCGCACGCTACGGGTGGGACGCTTATGTTGCGGAAAATGCGCGGGTAAACGCGCAGACCCGGACAAACCCAGCACCCTGAACAGAAGCATCCGCTTTATTTTTTGGGATTCGGTGCGGGGGGGTCTTCCAGGTTCAGGGCGGATGAGCGGAGAATTCCGCTGGTTTTGACCGCCTCTTCGATCTCGACTTCGTTTACGCCTCGCAGAAAGTCCTTGAGGGCGTTTCTCGCCGTGACTTCTCCTTGGGCATTGGCACGGAAGAGCCACTTCAACCCCTCCACCTTGTTGCGACCGAACACGTCGCCCATGATGTATAGCAACCCGAGATTGGCTTGAGCTTTTGCCAACCCCTGTTCGGCTGCCTTCCGGTAGTATTCTGCGCCAAGCTTTCGGTCGGCCGACACCCCCTCGCCGTGATAGAGCATTGCTCCCACCGCATTCTGCGCGGCCGGACTTCCTTTTTCTGCGGCGCGAAGATAAAGAGGGTAGGCCTTGCCGTAATCCGTGGGGATGCCGTCTTTCCCAAAATAGTTCCAATCCGCGAGAGCCAACTCCGCTTCTGGCATACCCGAATCTACGGCCTTCGTCATGAGATCCAAAGCCTCCTTCGAATACTCCGGGCCCTTTTTGATCTGGTGTTGCGCCAGATTGTAAGCGGCCTTGGGGGAACCGGCACTCGCGGCTTCGCGGAGCAGCCCGATTCCTTTTGCCTCATCCGTTTTCGTGCCTTTGCCGGAGAGGTATAGGAAGCCCAGCGCCGCTTTGGCATCGACGTTTCCCGTCGCTGCGGCCTGCTCAAAAAGCGCGAACGCTTTTTCGGGGTTTTCCGGAACCCCCTGCCCATACAGACAGTCCCGGGCCAATTCCACCTGAGCCTCTGCATCTCCCTTGCCGGCCCTTTCCTCCAAGGCAGGGATGCCGGCGGAAAATGCCGTGGAAGCCGACAGGGCACCAAAAGTCAGAAAAATAAATGCAATTTTCACGGTAACGATTTTACAAAACGCATGCCGATTTTGCATGTGACAATTTTGTCACATTCCTCCCGCGTCGGGGGAATGCAAGGAGGCCGGGACGACCGAACCCTCCGGGAACCGGTGACGCCATCAAATTTATCATGCAAGGGTGTCCTGGTCATGTAACCGGAAGCCACCCTTCAGCGCGCTGCGATGAGCAGCGAATTCCCAGCAGGTCAGTAGAATCCCCTGAGTTCCGGACGGGAGGCAAATTTTCTCAGGGCCGGATCATTGACAAGGTAGCTGAAAATATCCGGGGGCGTCTGGTCGCGGCAGACACGCAGGATGGCGGCTGCGTTTTCAAAATTTCCGCGCTTCATTTCCGAGTAGGCATTCGGGAGGTCTTTTGCGGGAATCCCCAGCGGTTGGGAAGGCGGGACAAGCTTCCCGGCGGCTTCCACCGCCAGGATGGCTTTTGTTGTTTCGACGACGGTTTGAGCATCCGCGGGGTTCATGCGAGACGCGGCGGATTCCAGCAGACCGACAGCCGGACCACTCTGACCCTGAGAGCGCAGCAGGGAAGCCATTTCGATGAAGGGCGCGGGGTTCATCGGGTCGGATGCGATGGCTTTTTTCAACAGGGCTTCCTGTTTGGAACTGACACCCTTGGTTTGGAGGGCGGCAATGGCGGCCTTCAGTGCCCAGGAGTCGGATACACGGAATCCACCCTTGATCGAGGCGTCGGCCAACCGGTCCGCCTGTATGGGATAGCCGGCTTGGAGCGCGGCAATAGCCGTGGCATAATGAAGCGAGGGAACCCCAGGGTGCGAAGCCAGTAGCTTGTTCAAGGAATCGAGAGCATCGAGATTACGTCCCTCGCGCAGAAGTCGAAGGGCGGTGTCCAGCGCGGGGAGCAGCTCCTCGGGAAACTCTGCGGGGGGCAGTGCCGCAGTCGGAGCGGACTGCACCTCCCGCAGCGCCACTTTCCGCCCGCGGTATTCTCCAAATTTGAAAGCGACGAGCGCGCCGAGCAGGAAGAGCGCGATCAATCCGACTTTGAATGCCATGTCCGCCTCTTTCAACAACCATTCCGGAATGTGTGGTGCGGCGGGGGAACCCGACAGGGGGACTTCGGTGGTCGGCACGGCGTTTTGCGAGGCGGATGTTGACTTCGTGACAACGACTTTCGGAATGGCCGCCGGGGAAAATTCGGCGGATCGGGACGGGTTGCGAGCCCGCCTGCGTCCAGTCGGCGTATGGACCCAGATTTCTTCGTTTTTCAAATCTGCGACGCCCGACGATTCCTGCTCCTGGTCCGGATGATCCGATGAGCGCGGATGAAAGCGGGAGAGGTTTTGCGTTTTCCCGCACGAGCGGCTTTCAACATCTGTGGTTTTGGAGTTCATGCTGCGCGAAGTTTGTTGAACAACCAAGGCAACTCCGCCACCGGCATACGGTCCAGATTAGAAATGTAACGATCTCGTCACACAGGACGTTTTGAAGCTGTTGGAACAACCGCCTCTAAAAAACAACGCACGGCCTGTTAGGCAGACGACACCAAGCGAGGGATTCGCGGATGATCCCGAAAACGGACTTGACCGGCGCTCGATGGCCGATCTTTGCCTCGGAAATTACTTTTCTGGCTGTGCCGCTTGCACAGGCTCTGCCGCAGGCTTGAGGGCTGGCTTCTTCCGAGGCTTCTTGGAAGATTTCTTTGCGGACTTGGATGCTTTGCCTGCGGGCTTTTTCGCGAGTTCCCTGGCGACTTCTTTCGCGATTTCCTTGGCAAACTTCTTCACGAACTTTTTATTGGCTGCCATAGAAGCAACACCTCTGGCAGATTTATTAGCTCATGGCAATACGAAGTTCACACTCGGTCTAAGTTTGCTCCCTATCTCTGCGGCTCCTTCCACATTCCCCAACCGCGCCAACGGCGCGCAATCTATCCCCCGTCGTCCTCTCCGCCGCCATAGCCCAGGACTTCGACGGTGATAACCGAAGGCGCTTCGATGACCTCCTGTTTTTGCGTTGCCTGGTTGGCGACCGAAGAAGCGGCGCTCGTTGCTGCACCGGAACTGCTCGAAGCGGAGGTCAAACCACCGATATTTGGAGCAGCGACACTCGGCGCGCTCGGCACGCCCGAGGTGGTTCCCCCGGAGGATATATTATCGGCGTTGAGCACGGCTGCCGCCGAAATATTTATGTTTCCGGTCGCTTGGATTCCGGCATCCCCGGCATCCACGGTGCCCACCGGAGCGATGAGGTAGACATTGGCTTTGGGGACACCCTTCACAGACGCCAGCACGCCGATGCCGCCCCCCGTGGCCAGCCCGCCCAGATCGGTCTGGATATCCGCGCTCCCGGTATCAACAACGATCCGCGTGGGCGGCGCTGTGACAACAGTTTTCGGCGAAGTTCCGGCGGCGATGTCACCAGCCGAGGACCAGATCGTAATGTCGCCGCCGCGAAGCGTGAAGATCCGGCACGCGCCAATCGTGACGCTATCCTGCGTGACGATCGAAACCGCCCCGCCGTATTCGGTCACGATGCCCGGCGGCGTAAGCGGGTTTCCAAAAATCGAGGGAGACATGGTGACGCCGCCCCCGGGAGCTGCCAGCGTGATTTGGCCGCCGCTCGTTGTCCGGATATCCCGGGTGCGGGTAAAAATTTCTCCAGTAGAGAGAGTGGTTCCAAAGAGCGCGTCGATCGCTTCAAATCCGGTCGCATAGCTTCCTGTGGTGGCATGCTCCGTGCCTGCGGTCTGCAGGTCACCGAAGAATGTAACCAACCCCTTCAGGGCGGCACCTTCCGTGAGAGCCGCCGCCTTTGCGTTGCCTGACAGCACTGACGAGAAATCCAAAGAACTGGCTGCAAGCCCCAAGGCCGGTCCGGAGGACTTGCCGCCGACACCTGCCATGGCCACAATGTCAGCACCCTGGAATGGCAGGTAGGGGTTTCTGGAATTTCCGATGCTCGTAATGCCATTGCCGCGCCCATCGCTCAGGTTTGCGCCGGTTCCCAGGTCAAGCGTGCGTGCGGCCAGCACTTCCAGGGTTCCCTGCCCACCAATCTGGATGTCCCCGGCCAGCGCCTTTGTGTTCTTGCCGTCGACCGTCGATGGGTTGGCATCCATAATGATGGCGGTCACCGGCTGCAAACTTGCGGCCGACCGGATTTTCGAATTGTCGTAGAACGGGATGATGTCGCGGCCGGCGGAAACAATCGACACGTCGCCCGGCCTGCTGTTCTGGAGATAGAATGCCACGTCGGTAATGTCCCGATATGCGAAAACCTGGGTCAGTTTGGGAGAAAACAAGGTCAGGCCGGATATATCACCCGACGACGCATAAAGACGGATAGGCTTGGAATCGTTGAGGTGCAGGACACTCTGCGCATGGCGGGTACGTTTTGTTTGAACGTCCGATTCGATTCCCGAATAGGAACCGGATTCATTGAAATACGCATCGACAACCGATTTCAGAAGGGAATCCTTCGTCTGTCGTGCGTTAATCAGATTCCTGCCCACATCTGTTTGCAAAGCATACGGTTTCAGCTTGGTGGGCAGCAGGGAAGGGTCGGCATCCGAAACATTGATGGATCCCGAAGTGTAGGCGGTAATCGTTTTGTCCGAATTTCTGCCGACGGCATTCAAGCCCGAGATCGAACCGCCGGCAGCCAGTTCCAGTCCGCCGACAGATGATGGATAGAGGTTGATCTTGCCGACGATGTTGATATCGCCGGAAAATGACGTGCCGCGGAACGTGGGCGGCATGATGGAGGCGACTTTAGAAAAGACATCAACGGAAGTCTCATCCAGCCGGACCCATGGCTGGGCCGCGCCCGTGATCGAGCCGAAGAGATTCTGGTTTTGCAACCAGAAAGCCAGAATGGAACTTGTGGATTCCGCCGTGCTACCCGCGACGACGCGACCATTCGCGACCGCATTCTCACGGAGAGTGATGCTCCCGCCAAAGGACGTCACATTCACGAACGAATCCGCTGAGTAGGTCGAAAAATACGTCTTATACCAGAATTTGTTCTGGACACCTTGAGGGAGCCAGAACGTGTTGACAACCGGGCCGAGCAGGATGTCCTTCTGTGCGGAGACATTGAAGGAGCTCTTGCCGACGAAGAGGGTGGTCGGAAGACTTGTGAGAGCGTCTCCTCCAGAGACCGGCAGGCGGGCATCATTCGTCGTAATGGAGCCGCCTGCGGAGATTTGTGCGGTCCCGCGCTCCACATAATAAACTCCTCCGCTGAGGTCGCCGCCGGAGCGGACGGTCAGATCCCCGCCGCCGAGCTCCAGAAATTTACTTTCATCGGGGGCAAGCCGGGTTGTGCCCGACAGCCCGGCAGTTCGCGCATTGGTGGGGATAAGGGCGTCCACATTGACGATATAGTTGCCTGCAACCAGCTTGATATTGCCGCCTCCAAGAGCTCCTACACCTTCAAAAAAGTTGCTGAAATCGATCCACCAAGTTGTCGATGCGGAGGAGTCGATGACATTGCTGATAGCGGTGCCTCCGTCTACGCCGGCCACTCCGAATAGCCCGCTACCGTCGACATAACTGCGCCGGTAGAGCCAGTTGTCCGGCAACTCCTTCGAAGAGTCTTCGACATCCACCGAGTTTTTCACGGTATAGCGGCCGATCGTTCCTCCCGCGAGGAGCGAGATGCTCCCGCCGGCCATCGACCATTGCGGGGCGTAAATCTGCTGGAGGGCACCCAATTGGGAAGTCTGACTCGGATGCTGGGCTCCGGTCTGCATGACGAGTGGCGTCACGAAGTCGTTGGATGAGGTCGAGAAGATCTGGTTCGGGTTGCTGATCCTGGCTCCCGCCGTGTAGATTGAGGCGAAAGCGTTGAGCAACTTGATATCTCGCGCGGCGGCTATCCGGATATCGCCGGTTCCGGTGCGGATGACTTGGAAGTTGCTCAGGGCCGGTGACGGCCCGATCAGCGACGCTGTCAAACTG
>Ga0194052_1001400_pt1 | contig 14025 bp, 17 predicted proteins | sample SepL226m_MetaG_FD_160117 | JGI IMG/M metagenome (GOLD analysis project Ga0194052, IMG submission 160117) | Anoxic zone freshwater microbial communities from boreal shield lake in IISD Experimental Lakes Area, Ontario, Canada - Sep2016-L227-6m | ecosystem: Environmental > Aquatic > Freshwater >... | reverse complement strand
ATTCGGTATTTTATATCCTAGCTTCGACACATATACAAAAAAGGTTACAAAACTTGCAAATAAAGGTGACGTTTTAATGAGCGTGAGAGCACCGGTAGGCGATCTCAATTTTGCTCCTTGTGATTTATGTATAGGTCGCGGCTTGGCAGGTCTTAAGGCAAAAACCGGAAATAATAAGTTTTTATACTATGCTCTAAAATATAATGTTGGGAATTTACTAAAACAGGGTGCTGCGACAACATTCGACTCTGTCAACAAGGATACTATAAATGATTTTGAGCTGATTATTCCTGAAGATGAGACACATAGAAATGCAGTTGGGTCTGTTCTTTCTGCTATCGACTTAAAAATCGAAATCAACAATCGTATAAATATCGAGTTAGAGCAAATGGCAAAAACTCTGTATGACTATTGGTTTGTTCAATTTGATTTTCCTGACGAAAATGGCAAGCATTATAAAACAAGTGGCGGGAAAATGGTTTGGAACGAGGAGCTGAAAAGAGAAATTCCAGATGGATGGGAAGTTGATATATTGAAAAATCATATAAGCATCGAAAGAGGAATCTCATACTCTGGAGCTGATCTGCGAGATGTTGGGGTGCCGATGGTAAACCTGAACTCATTTTACTTAGATGGTCGCTACAAAGCCGATGGTATCAAATATTATGTAGGGTCAGTAAATCCTAATAAAGTAATTAGACCTGGTGAACTAATAATTGCTACAACTGATGTTACAAGGAATGCTTATGTTATTGGTAAATCGTTCATATTACCCGATTTATATAATAGTCATGTAATTGCTTCTTGTGATATTGCCAAAGTGAATATTGGCAATAAGCTGGATAAATATTTTCTCAATATGTTATTTAACTCTGATGATTATCACCGATATATTAAAGGTTTTGCGAGCGGCACGCTGGTTTTGCATTTAGATACCAAAGGGATTGATTGGTATAAATGTTTAATACCTCCTAAATATTTATTAAATAAATATGCAGAGCTTAAGGCAAATATTGATGGAAAAAAGACTTTAACACTAAAAGAAAATAAAAAACTTTCTGAGCTCCGTGATTGGCTTTTGCCTATGTTAATGAATGGACAAGTAAAGGTAATGGAACTAGTACGCTAAATGAAAAAAATGTATGACACAGCAAACAGATAATAGCGAAAAATTTATCGAAATTTTAACTTCCGCTGCTTCAAGAGTTTGTGTCTTGGCTGGGCCAGGAAGTGGCAAGACTAAAGGTATATTAATCCCAAAAGCGAAAGATATTGTTGCCGACCTTTCAGTTGACCCACGTGAAGTACTAATTTTGTCATTCTCCCGTTTGTCGGCGCTTGATTTAAAGAAAAAGATTATAGAAATGGAAAGAGCCCCGAAAGCACTAACGCTTCACGCTCTATGTTTATCATTTCTATTATCCGAAGATAACCACGATATAAGAGATCGAATTAATTCTGTAATACTCGATTTTGAAAAAGATGCGTTGATTTCAGATTTAAAAGTAAAACTCACTCGTATAGATAAACGTCAGATCAGAAAGATGCTAAATGAATTCAGCGCAGGTTGGGCAATAAATCCACACGATCAGGTGTTTACTGAATCAGAAGAAAAGCAAGAATTTAAGCGTACTTTATTAAGATGGCTTGAGGAACATAAGGCCTCGATGATGGAAGAAATTGTTTATTATGCTGTCGACTTAGCAAAAAAAATCGATTCTGATTTTATAAATGGCTATAAATACATTTTTATAGACGAGTATCAAGACTTGAATAAACTTGAACAAGAGTTTGTCGAAATATTAGCTAAAGACTCAGAATTATTACTGGTAGTCGGTGACCCAGATCAGTCAATCTATAGTTTTAAATATGCACACCCCGAAGGAATCGGCCAATTCGCTTCCGATCCTAGCACAGAAGATCACTCACTGCCGTTTACTGGACGTTGTGCAAAGAATATTCTCAAAATTGCAAACCAGGTATTATTGCAATCAGATCCACAGAGAAAAGATTTACTCAAACCAATTTCTTCCCAAATCGATGGCATAGCGCAGTTGAAACGCTTTAATACACAAGAAGAAGAGTATGATTTTGTTGTTGATTCAATTTCACAGAAGGTTGAGTCAGGAATAAAACCCGAAGAAATAATTGTTCTGGTTCCAAGAAAAAAACTAGGATCTGACTTTGTAAAATATGCAACCGAGAAAAGCCAATCCACTGACTATGTTTTCGCTTCAAAAAATGAGTTTTCACCAATAGAACAGGAAAAAATTCTTTTGTTTTCGATTTTAGTAAATCCACAGTCGGCTCTTCATATACGTTCGTATCTCGGATTGGGAGACGAAAATAATTATGCCCAAGAAATCGAAGAGGTTAAAAATAAATATGGTTGTGATACGCTTGGTCTACTGTCAGCCGTAAATTCTACTGATTTTTCAGCCAGAAGAACCAGAATGCATTTGCTTTGCGCAAAGATAGAACAACTTAATAGTTTTATTTCAGAACATCAGAATTACGATAACACAAGTGAGTTAATCGATGATCTCTTCCCTGAAAATTCCGGGGAATTATCATCTCTCCGCAATATTATTTTGTCACTAGCCGAAAACGGAGATTCAATTAATGATATTTATTTCAAACTTATTGATTATGCAAGGAATGCTAATATTCCAGACGACAAAATAAGAGTAATGACGTTGATAGCATCTAAGGGATTGGAAGCTGAATATGTTTATATAATTGGATGTAATGACGGCAATATCCCAGGTGCTAACAGGTCTGATTATCTGAATGATAGCAAGTATAAAGAGGAACAGAGAAGATTATTATATGTTGGGATAACAAGAGCCAAAAAGGAATTGCTGATTTCTTGGAGTCGAAATATCCCATTTGGTCAGGCAATGAATCAGGCAACATCAATTATAAGAACTGTGACTATTAACGGCAAATGTTATAGCCAGGTGGGAATATCTGAATTTATTCAAGATCTTGATTTTAGTTAGAAAGATTAAAATTATGCAATTATCAAAATCAGATTATATGTTATTTCTTCGGCATCCGGCGTGGATGTGGCTTAAGAAACACGATAAAAATAAGCTACCACCGATAAGCGAAGAAACGCAAGCCATTTTTGATACCGGCTATCTCTTTGAGTCGTATGCTGAACAGATTTTTCCTGACGCGGTAAGGTTGGGATTTGATAATTTTAACGAATATAGAACACTGACACCTAGAACTCAGGAAGCTTTGGCCTCTGGCGCCAAAACCATTTTTCAGGCTAAATTTGAAACTGAAGATTTAGTTTGTGTTTGTGATTGTCTGCAAGTGGTGGGTGAGAAAACTTTTGATTTGTTTGAAATAAAATCCACCACTCATGCTAAAGTCGATCACGAATACGATTTAGCTTTTCAGCGGGCAGTACTTGAGCGCGCCGGTTATAAAATCAGGAATGTATCCGTGGTTCATGCTAATAATGAATATGTGCGGGATGGTGCTGTAGACGCTAAAAAATTAGTCGCGATTACCGATATTACAGCCGAGGTATTTGCTAAACAAGTAGATACTGAAGCAAATATTAATAATGCACTATCTATCATGAACTCTAAAATGTGCCCGAATATTTCGCCATCACTAGTCGGCCTTAGCGCACTGGCTGATTGGCTGGAGGTTTATAAAACTTTAGTTAAGATTGAGGACTATTCAATTTACAGTCTTTGTACATTAAACGCGAAAAAAATTACTGAATTTGAGAAACTTGAAATTAAAAAGCTGGTTGATGTTCCCTATGACTTTCCCCTGACTGACAAACAACGCTTACAAGTTTTGGTGACGAAACAAAATGAGATTTCTATTGATAAAAACCAGATCAAAACTTTTCTAGACCAGATTAAATTCCCTTTGTACTTTTTAGACTACGAAACATTTACCGGTATTGTGCCACTGTTTGATGGCCTTAAGCCATACGAGCAAGTACCATTTCAGTATTCTCTGCATAAATTATCGGCTAATGGCAAGCTCGAACATTTTGAATATTTGCATCGGACAAATTCCAATCCGGCTATAGAAATAAGCAAATCATTAAAAGAAAATATCGGCGCCGAAGGAACGGTTCTGGCTTGGAACGATAGTTTTGAAAAGGGCTGTAATACTCGGCTCGGGCGATTAGTGATGGAATATGCGGACTTCTACGATGATTTAAATTCACGTATTTTAGATTTAATGACACCTTTTGCTCATGGTCACTACGCTCACAAGGATTTTGTCGGTAGTGCTTCAATCAAAAAGGTTTTGCCGGTGCTGATTCCGAAATTATCGTATAGTGAGCTGGACATCCATGATGGTGGCACAGCTCAAAGAATTTGGATGGAAGCAATCTTGGACGGTAAGCGCGACAATGAAAAAGAAAAAATCTTGGATAATCTTTTGGAGTATTGTAAGCTGGACACGTTAGCGATGGTTGAGATATATAAACATTTGGTGAAGACTATAAAAAGTTAGAGGGAAAAATGAAAAAAGATGATCGTTTAGATAAACTTGAAAAACAACTTAATCTACTTAATCTTAAACTGGATATTGTATATAGCAAAATCACTGATGACGATAGGTTTAATTCTTCAAATGTGGGAGTGGAAGACGAGCTATACGGAGAGGCAAAAGAAATCGTTGTCTTAGCGGGCAAAGCGTCTGCGTCATTAATACAGAGACGATTAAGGGTGGGTTATGCTCGTGCGGCAAGATTGCTTGATATGTTGGAAGAAGAAGGCATAATCGGACCGTCCGAAGGGGTAATGCCTAGAAATGTTTTAGTCGAAGAGAAATTTATATCAGGAATTTCTCCTGAGAATAAGATTGATATCGATCCGAATATGCAAGATGAATTCTATAGTGACGCTAAAAAGGTTGTTATTAAAGAAGGCAAAGCATCTTCGGCGATACTACAAAGGTATTTGCAGATTGGCTATGCTAGAGCTGCACGACTTTTAGATATTTTAGAATCAGAGGGTGTTATCGGCCCAGCCGATGGGGCGAAGCCAAGAGATATTTTGGTGGATAAGTAATAATATGAAAGCATATTTAGATATTGACGGTGTAATTTTAGCCAATGATAAACAAGTCGCAAACCATGCCGTAGAGTTTATAAAATATCTGGTCGGCAATCACGATGTCTATTGGCTGACAACTCATTGTAGTAGAGATGATAACTATACTATTGAACTACTTTCAAGATTCTTTGATTCCGAAATGATTGAAATTATAAAAAAGATAAAACCCCTGAATTGGGATACTTGGAAAACCGAAGCGATTGATTTTGATAGTGATTTCTTGTGGTTTGACGATGAAGTATTTGAAGAAGAAAAAAGAATATTAAGATTAAATGATAAATATGATTCTTGGGTTGAAATTGACCTATCAAAGAATCCGGATCAATTAAAAGATTTAATAAAATAATGGAAAAAATTTACCAAACAATTGATTTCACTAATTCTCTTTCCGCTAAACACGCGGGTAAGATTTTTCAATTTAGTTTTACAAAAAAACAGTATTATCGATACTTATTGAGCAGGATTTCGTGGGTTCGAGTTATTAAAACTATTCTGATTGTTACTGGTATTATCGGGCTATTTTTTTCAAAGCCACTATTTATCGCGTGCGGTTTTGCCTGTATAGCGATTGATTTATATTCGTTAATTATAAAGAAAATGAATCGGTATTTTATTTTTGCTTATCCATTGGGTTATTTTGTTGTTAATTCATGGATCGGGATTATTTACGCTTCATTCGTGTTGGGGATTCTTAATCTATTGTCAAGAGGATCTTTTTATAAAATGCCTTCCGAGATAGATATTGATAAAATTGTTTCCCAAAACCTAATTGTTAAATCAATTCCAGGAGCAAACTTAAATGAATAACATTGAGAAGTTTAATGAATTCTGTAAAGAAAATAACCTTAATGATCGTTTCGCAAAAAATTTGCATGATCTGGTAGATTTAAATAGCGGCGAAATCACTAGCGCTATTCTTAGAATACATCTTCCGGTTAGTTGGGCAAGATGTGTAAAAATAGCCGAAGACATAGATAAAGCTAACTTGGCTAAATTCGTAGACAAAATAGAAGGCGGAGCCAAATTATTGCCAGAGGAAGAACGATTCGGCTGGATGGCAGGCGAAGATAACGATCACGACCTTCGGAAATCTATTGAAGCCAAAACTGGCATAGAATGTGATTGGAATTTGGCTCATCAGGATGAACCTTATGAAACGGAAAAATATTCCCTTAAAGCTACCAGTTATGATAGTCCTATTACACATAATCTTTATTTATCAGCGATAAAATTGTCTTTAGATATTGATAAAGGTTCATGGCAATTGTATGAAAGAAATTTTGCCATTGGTTATACTTTGGCTTTAAGATTAGAAAAAAAGTTAGTTGATGATGGCTTTTTGACGCCAATCCTGGAGTATAAAGCAACAAATCAGCATAAAGTAAACCGTGAATTAGGAGAAAAATTATGCCTCAAATAAGTAATTATAAGTGTGATAAATGCGACTTTTGCATCAGCACAGGTTGGGGGTGTTATATGTTTGCAGAAGATGATAATGGTAAAAAGATTAATTGTCCCCACCCTGGTGAAGAGTCGAGGGCTAAAATGGTTTTAGGTATAGACGGCACATCTCAAGAGTTGAATAAGAAAACTGCAAAAAATAGAGTTGGTTTAATGGCCAACTGTGTTTGTATGGACTGTGCCAACCGTTTAGATTTGGAAATAGATGATGGAGAATCAATTTTTCATGACGATGATTCTCACTATATCAGAAGAGGTAGAGACGAGCGGAAGTGCAATAAGTGTAGTTCAAAAAATGTTGTTACCATGTTAGAAGTCATCGGTCTAGTTTGTCCAAAATGTAAAAAAGGACATATTATCGAAGAAGATACAGGTACTATATCGTAAAATAACGAGCTAAAAGGTTTAATTGTGCACGAAGTAATAAAACACCCAATATTTACTCAAGGTTTAAAATTACCGCTTGACTCAATTCATGGTCTCGATCATTGGGATAGAGTCGAACGATTTGGTCATATCATCGCTAACCAGAATAGCGCCGATAAAGATGTAGTTTCATTGTTCGCATATTTACATGATGCGAGAAGGGAAAATGAAGATATAGATCAGGATCATGGCAGGCGCGCGGTGGATTTATTGGAAAAGTTGATAGAGGAAAACATAATAGTTGTAAGTAGTGTACAGCGTAATCAACTATCAGTAGCATTACTTTGGCATAATCTAGATGGCGCCCAAAGCGAGGATGTAACTATTCTGACTTGTTGGGATGCGGACAGACTTGATTTGTGGCGGGTTGGTATTAGGCCAGATCCCAAACGAATGTTTACAGATTATGGTAAAAGTGAAAATATGAGAAATTATTCTAAACAATTGTATCAAGGAGAATTAAATGGCTAATGATAATCAAGAAACAGTTTATCACACCGTTTTTGAGGGCCCGGGTGGCGCGTTGATGGTAGAAAAATACCTCAATGACGAAGAAGCCGAAGTTTGGCTTAAGGGTTTAGAAGAAAACGGCACTATCGGTTCACGAAAAGATTACAAGCGATGGCAGGGCGGAGAATTTTCGAAATAAAGAAGAAATAAGAATCATTGAAGAAAAGGCGAAATGAAAAAAAGTAATATTTATACTAATGATGAATGCTTTAGTATTCCTTTTGTTTTAAAATGGACTAAAGAAATTCTAAAGCAACATGGGTTGAAGAGTATACTTGCCGATAATAAATTTAAATTGGACAAAGAAGCTTGGATTACCGCAGTATTTTTACTTGGATTGTCGAAAACTACAAATAAAGAATATTGGATAGCGGGTAATTTAGAAGACTCTACTCCAGATACTTATGGCATTTCATTTACTGAGTTAGAAAAAGGATTAGGACGGGAAGTAATAAATTTTGAAGTTTTTGAATGGGAGAATCATTCTCAATCATCCCTAATAGAGCATATCAATGCGAAAATTAAGAATAAATTATACCCTGATTATTATTGTATTTTATGCTATGCGCATAGCAGAGAGAAAGAAAATATCGATACAGAAGCACTTTATAAATATTTTCATAAAAATAAATATAGTTTTAGTGAATTATGGCTTTTGTGCGGAATCGGTACTGATCAGAACGAATATGTAATTACAAGATTATACCCAATCCGTTTGCAAAATAAATTTTTCTTGAGTCAAGAAATCGGAAAACACAATACAGAATATGATGTTATTAAAGTAACAGGGCGTGGAATAGATAAAAAATTTAAACCTCTTGGTGAAAAGTTTTATCCATTTCCAGATTAATAACCTAAATTCGGTATGTAAATATGCCCTTTGTGAATCACAATCGTAGTTCAAATATCCGCGATAACCGATCGCTAATCAAAAAATCCAGCTTTCAAGCTGGACTTTTTTATTTAACTCTTGTTTAGTGAAGTGTAAGATTGTTACAGTTTTTTCAAATTATCAATTAATGTTTTGTTTTTATCTTCAACTTCTTTTTTATGAGAAGTGGCTGCCATTACTGTTGAATATTTTGCAAATTTTTCTGCAGTAATATTCTCGACTTCATCTTCAGTGAGTATTTCTAGTTCGCCTGATAATGCGCTCATTGCCACAAATGCAGACCCTTCAAGGTTGATTCTTATCAATTTTCCTTCTTTATCTTTTGGATCCATAAGAATAAAAATACAATTAACATTATTGCGCGATATAATAAATGTTCTATTAATCTCCGCAATTTCGGCGTCTGTAAGTTCGTATTCAAAATACTTTGCCTTACAGTTTACATCGGTAAAACGTTTAACCATTTCAGATTCATAAAATACGGATGTATATTTTTGATCTTTTGTTTTTAAGTGAAATATGGCATACTTCGCTATATCTGAATTTGACAACATGATATCAAACATTCTGTCTCGATCTTCATTATCACCATAAATAGGAGCGTATTCTCCCCAAAACATTACAGTTCCTTCCGGCCCCATTGAAAAAAGCATTCGTAACTTCAAAAAAAGGTATTTTTTTAGCGCAAATAAAATAAACTCATCGTCTTTCTTCCCTGTATATTTTTCTATTTCTTTTACTAATGGCTGTCCGAGCGCTAAAGAGTCCCATTTTTCAATATGGAAATTTTTGATAATATTATTACTGTCGATAGTGAAATGCATAGTTTGATACTCGATTCTAGTTAAGTGGGTGAATCTTCTCGTGTTATAGTCATATTTTATAACGGTTTAGATTTATTAGCTAATGCATCGCTGACAGCGTCCTTAATGGGATCTTTAAGTTCTAGAATACCTCTTTTGACCTTTATTTTTAGATCAATAAGTATGATAAGGTATATAACAACTTTATAGAAAACCATGATAAGTAAAAATATAAAACTGACTTTAAATAATAACCAACCATAATAGCTCTGGTTATCTTTAAATAATAAATAAAATCCACCAAACAAGCAGAAGACGAGAAGCCAGCACGATAATGTTTCGATCCAGCAGTATTTTTCGACGATTTCGTTATCCAATTTGTTATTTTGTTTATACATAATTTTGATTAAAAATCTTGCTTTATCTTCGCCATCCTCCATAATTATTTAAATTAGGTGAGGATTTCCAGCTGTTTTGTTCCTGATTTAACTTGGCTATCCAAATAAATAGTAAAAGAATGATTGTGGCGGCGATAATACTAAGAACTATTCTTTTGCTCTCTAATCGCGATTCAAGATGGATATTTAGAGAAATATAAGATAAAAACTTTTTGACCAAAGTTGGACCAATCCAATAGAGAACCAAGATTATTAATCCTATTATGAAGGCACCGTAGGCATATATATCATCTCCATAATTTATAGCGTTAATTATCCCTACAAGCGAGATTATTAACACGCTACTATATATAAGCCATGCAATTATGTTGCTTAGTCGTGTTCTGTCAATTTTTATTAGTGTATGGTGCTGATCCAATAAACTACCACAATATCTACACTTAATCGCTTCGTCTTGGATTTGTTCAACGCAGAATGGACATTTTTTCATTATTGCCTTTAGTTATTTAAAAATCACTATAATTTTACAATTATTCTTATTTATTAAGTCAAAAGGTTCCCAATTAAGGAAGTTTATCTAAATCAATCGTATCACCTATAGAGTAGTTCGTAAACAAGCATATGCTTTAGTAAATTATTACCAATAATATCATAGGATCCTTGTATACAATATAGAATTGATTATAAATCAATTACAGATCGTTCACTCCAGTCATTCGCTCTCATTCATTTCGAGACGCCTTCAGGGGCGACAGAAGGCCACTCTCATTCATTCGGCTCATTCCTTGCGTTCTCTCTTCGAACAGACCATATAAGTAGCTCAATCGACTCAAATTCGCAGACTCTTAAAAATCCAAGAGACTGCTTTTTGCGTCTCATTTCGCATTATTGCTCACTCAGCCACTTATTCGATTAAAAGCCAAATCTCATAAGTCGCTGGCTCGCTAATTAAGACCCCGTAAAAATGGTTGTTTCCTCCCGCCCAGTCTTCTCATTGTAAGGACAGGTCTAAAATCGTCAAGGTCGGTTCTTTTGACTATTAAATATTTTCATTAAGGTAGGACTCCACCTTGACTATTTTAGCGTGCTGTCCTTGCCTTTTCATCGATGGGCGGGAAGGTCGATCCGCTTGTTACTTAATTTAATTTTAAGAGGAGGTTAACATGGTGGAATGTACTAAGGTTTTGGATGTAGCTTATGCAAACGACAGGTTTCGAAAGTCCGGTTTCGGAGTGACAATCACTTCGGGAATTCAGGATTTGCCGGATGTCGAAGGATTGATGGCGGCGATCAGGGATTTCGACACTTTTACCGAGGATAACGATCCGTATGGCGAACGAGACTTCGGTAGCTTGAGTTGGCACGGTTCGAAGGTCTTCTGGAAGATTGATTACTACAATCAGACTTTGAGTGCCTGGGAAGATCCGGTATCTGAGAAGTGCCAGAGAGTGATGACAGCGATGCTGGCTGAGGAGTATTGAGTGAATAGGGCCTGGGAGTTGATGAGATTCTCAGGCCTTTTTCGAAATGTTAGAATAAAATTATTAGGAGGTTCAAATGAATCAGGAAGAAAAGTTTAAAGAGATAGCGAGACGGAACGATGTTGCCCGCCAGTTAGGCTTAAATGTCGTGTTGACTAACAAGGCAGCTGAACTACCGGACAAGGACGAATTGCTTTACACTGTTCGATCGTTTAACAAGTTTACCAAGCATGACGATTTCTATGGTTGGCACGATTTAGGATATTTTGATTGGAAAGGTCAGCGAGTGCTTTGGAAGATCGATTACTTCGATGATCAGCTAAAGAATTTCGAAGATCCGCTTTCGGATGCTTGTAAACGGGTTGTGACAATAATGCTTGCCAGCGAATATTAAATTAAAAGGCTCGGGAGTTTTTAGCTCTCGGGCCTTTTTTGTGGCTATCATTCTGCCGTACTTTTAGGCAATACGTCGGTCTTGATCTATTCGCTTAATTACTAAATTTTAGAATGGGCCCCTTTTCTTCAGTTTCTTCTTTGAACTTGCCGTTGGAATAATCGCTTATTATTTTTTGCCAAAATAATTGGCCAATTTTATTTTCAGCCAACTGTCTGACAACCCATTTCCCTGGAAACATTTCGAATATCATTCTAGCCGACTCTTTGCCAACACCCTTATTTCTGAATTTCTTTATAATGAAAAATTCAGCAATTGTATGAATATTTTTTTCATTAGATTCAGGATCGTCTAAATTAATCAGGATAAATCCTGCTAATTCATCACCAACTTTAATCAAGAACGGGTGTCTATTAGTCTCTTCCCAATACAAATCTAAATATTTATAGCCAAATTTACCATTTTTATCTTTTACCTTATTCTCAAATTCGTTTAACTCGCCTAGATATATTTCAACGAGATTTGAAAGTAATTCTTTATCTTCAATCTTAGCTTTTATAAGTTTCGTCATTCTTTAACTCCCAGATATCCTTAATTAAGTTTTCTTTTTACTCTTCTTTTTAATAGCAATGGCATCAATTTCGACGTCACATCCAGCGGTGATTGTTCTGACATATTTAGTTCTTTTGCTCTAGTTTACTTGTTTATATTTTACTTTTATTCCAGCTTAATTTCAAATTTCCTTCGGTTTTACTTTTTCTAGCGATTTTTGGCACATACCTTTATCTTTTAATATATCCCAAGTCGTAAGATAAAAGTTAATCTCGAAATCGTCGCTGATTTTGTTTTGGATATAGTAAAAAAGATGGCTTTTAATTCGACGATTCGGGCAAACAAGGATTATGTCAGGGAAAGGTTTGTCGGTGTTATCTTGCCACTGGTCGGAATCAAAATATTCGAAGTATTGTTTGACTCTTCGGCGCAAGACCATGGGCGGCAGATCGTCCAAAATATCGAGAAAATAGCGTTTAATGGTTTCTTTGTTTTCGATGGCAAAATAGGCGTCCGGTTTCGGATCAATCAAATTAGCCATACCGTATAAGTCGGTTTTGGCGTGAAAATGCAATTCGGATTTTAGTTTGACGGTAAATTCAATGAGTGAAAAATAAATATCAACCAAAAACAAACAGTGTTTTTCTAGTTGTGGTGAATACTTTGTTTCTCTCCAGAGTCTATTGAGCGGTTTGATATTCAGTTTCGAATTATCTTTTAAATACTTCCTGGCTGATTTATCTAGCTGGTAAACTGCCGGATCTGTAGTGAATGATTTATCGTATGACTTGATAATTAGTTTTAGATCTGTGAGTTCGTTTAGCCAGTTTAATATTCGGCTGTGGTATTTGTGTGTCAGTAGTATTTGAATTTGATTTCTATTTAAGAATCGGAAGCGGTAAAGGAGGGTGAGAATTTCTGTTTGTTTTGTTTTAAGTTGTAGTGTTGGTGTTGTTTGTTTCATTGTTGTTTGTTGATTGATAGATTGTATGACAGATTCATATTATATATTAAAGATAGCGTAGTTAATTTTACCGGTTTTAAGGCTAGAAAACGGTCAAATTAGTGTCATTCGTCTGACACTTTTTTAGGTCAAAGAATTAACGTTAGGAGCATCTGTTTTCTTTGATTTTTCTTGTTTTTCTATAGTTGCAGTCGGTTGCGGCTTGGCTATTTTTTGATAAGCCGTGGCGTAGTTTTTGCGTGACTGGTCAACGAGCAGTTTTATCTTTCCTATATCTTTTTTAGCCAACATTGGTATTGTCTGGCCGGAAAACGGATCTTGTGGAATATTGGCGGAAACTTTCATATAGAAATTGTAGCGTGGCAAATTGGCAATATCGCCCGTAGATACTTGTGGTGCAAGTTGCGCTAACATTAAATCTTCATCAACCGGACTGGCCGTTCTAAAACAAATGACCGTGCCAGTATTAGCCAAAATCACATTTACAATATTGCGGTCGCTTTGCTGGGCGGTTGATTGCTCGGCAATGGTAATTCTAAGGCCAAATTTACGGCCACCCGATAAGAGTTTGGTAAAAGAACTGGTGGCAAAATTTTGAAACTCATCGACGAATAAATAAAACGGTTGGCGTGTACTATATTCTTGTCTGGCTCGTCTGACCGTCGCTTGTTGGATTTTGGCAATAATGGTGGCGCCCAACAGCTGGGAAGTATCTTCGCCGAGTTTTCCTTCAGCTAAATTACAAATCAGGATTTTTTGGTTATCCATAATGTCATCGAAATTGATGGTTGATTGAGGTTGCTCTAAAATCCGTTTGGCAATCGGCGAAAAGAGAAATCGACCAATTTTGGAAGTGACACCGCCGACCATTTTAACATGCTGAAAGTCGCCGGCTTTACCGAATTCATTTTTCCAAAAGTTGATTAGGTTTTCATCTCTCAAACCCTTGATAGCGCTTTTGCGAAAATTGGCATCATTTAATAAGTCGTAGACGGTAAAGATAGTACAATCTTTAACGACAAAGGCAGTATAAATAGTGTTT
>Ga0194052_1001398_pt1 | contig 14040 bp, 9 predicted proteins | sample SepL226m_MetaG_FD_160117 | JGI IMG/M metagenome (GOLD analysis project Ga0194052, IMG submission 160117) | Anoxic zone freshwater microbial communities from boreal shield lake in IISD Experimental Lakes Area, Ontario, Canada - Sep2016-L227-6m | ecosystem: Environmental > Aquatic > Freshwater >... | reverse complement strand
CCAACCCTACGAATGGGAAGTGCGTTCAACCGATGTCGTTTGGATCTGCGAGATGGGGAGCGAATCGACGCATGGGGAATTTTCTGCATTTGTGGATCGCATCGTCTCAGCCCGCGTGGATGGCGACATTGACCATGTCACCTTTGAATCCCCTTCGCTGGGGGGCGTTTCTACCGGATGGAATCGCGGGCTTTTCGTTGCCGGGAAGGATATTCCCGTCAAGGATTATCCGCGATTCGCCAATCCCTACTGCCAGGCTGTTTTCGGGGCAGAGGCCTTTCACATCTGTGCAGGAAACGAAATGCTCCGTTTGAAAATAAATCCCGATGATCCATGAGCGAAACAAAGAACAGCAATTCTGATAAACTCACGCGCCGCGCGATGTGCGCGTATGGGACAGGGTTGGTATCACATCAGTTTGGCCATGTCGGACTGGGGATGCTGGCTATGCCGATTTTCAATGTGGAGATGGGGCTCAGCCCTGCACTTGTCGGCGGGCTCCTGATGGTCGCCCGATTTATCGATGCCTTTACAGATCCCGTCATGGGAGCCATTTCGGACAACACGCGCACCCGCTGGGGGAGGCGGCGCCCCTACCTTGCGCTTGGGGCTGTTCTCAGTGCGACTTTGTATCCCCTCATCTGGCTCGCAGGCTCGCAATGGTCGCCGACGGTGCTTTCCATCTACTTTTGCACGACATCGATCATGTTTTACCTGGCTCACACCATTTATTCCGTGCCCTATCTCTCGCTGGGCTTCGAGTTGACGAATAACTACGACGAGCGCACGCGGCTCCAGGCGTGGCGCTCCTATTTCAACACGGCGGTGATGCTGCTCATCGGATGGTTCTATTTCTTTTGTCAGATGCCGGTCTGGGGGGGGCCTGTGCAGGGGGCCAGGGTGCTCGGATTTCTTGTGGGAGTCGGAATTCTAGTATTCGGGATGGTGCCCGCACTTTTTCTCCGCGAGGTCAATTATTCCTTCGTCCAGCACCAAGAGCGGGAGCCTTTCCTACCCGCTGCAAAACAGGCATTTTCCAACAAGCCGTTTCTCGTGGTGATGGGGATTATCGTCACTCTGATCATCGGGAGCCAAACCGCCGGAGCGCTCGGCTTCTACCTGAACGTCTATTATCTTTATGGCGGCAACAAGCTGGCCGCTGGCGCCCTGCTTGGCGTCGGTCAGTTGGTGGGAGCCGGGGTCGGGTTTGCATCCGCTCCGATGATTGCCGCCTACGCGAAACGCACTGACAAAATCACCGCACTCCAGGCTTGTCTCGTGATCGGTTTGATCGGAGCTGTGGGCTCCTGGTTTCTCTTTACTCCCTCGATGCCTTACCTCTCGCTTGTCGCCATGATGCTTTTGTCTCTTGGAGGCAATGCGTTTTGGATTTTGGTGAACTCGATGAAGGCCGATGTCTGCGACTGGGACGAGATGACTTCCGGCCGACGCCGCGAGGGCCTTTACGGCGCTTTGGGAAACTGGATGCAAAAGGGGGCGACGTCAGTCACCTACCTTGCCGCTGGTCTGGTGCTTCAGTGGACAGGATTCAATGCGGCTGCCGAGGGGGCGCAGACGTCCGGGGCGATCAATGGCATGCGGCTTGGCTTCGCCTTGATTCCCGTCGTATTCCTGGTGCCCTGCCTGATCCTTCTGAGGTTCTATCCTATCACCAAGAGCAAGGCGAAGGAGATGCAGGAGCACCTGAAGAACTGTCGCCAACGCAACAGCAAAGGAAATGATGCCACAGAAACGGATGGGGTTTAAGCCAGCAACACCGGGAGGATCAACTTCGCCAACTGCTCATTTCCCGCAGCATCGGGATGGACGCCATCCTTAGCCAGACTTTCGGGCGGCAGTGCGCCATAGAAACTTAAAAAGCCGCTGTCTGTCTCATGTGCGAGGACCTGGTAAGCAGTTCCGAGTTCGCGCAATTTGGCGTTGCGCATGTCGGCGATATTGCGCGTCGGACCCAGGGTGTCCTTTCGAAGATTTGGCGGACCGATCAGAAGGATGGCCAAATTTGGGCCATAGGTCATTCGGGCCAGTCGGATCATGGATCGAAGGTTGGCGACAGCGTTGGGAACGCATTCCTCTTTGATAGTGCGCGAATCGTTGGTTCCCAGGGCAAGCACCAGCAAATCCGCGCGCGGATGTCGCAGCAACATCTCCCCAAACTCCTGAATGGAATCGGTGAGACGGCCCCCTTTCCCCTCATTGATCACTTCGAGATGCCCCATTGTCTGCCTCTGAACGAGGCTGACCCAGCAAGCAGCGGGGTCGGGAAGTTCGTTTCCAGCTGTAATGGAATCGCCGAAAACGACGACGATGCGCAGGGAGGGAGTTCCTGGAAGTGACGCGTTTTTCACATCCGGGCCTCCACGTTCCTGATCTGGCCGTTGCCATCGTATGCGATCTTGTCCACACACATTTGCCGCAGCACCTCTTTTAAGTGGGGGATCCGGCGATGGTAGAGGATGTAATCCTCCCCGTCCTTGCGGAAGATGGCGTGGTGACCGGGACTGACCAGGCCTTTTGAGACATCGGTAGCGAGGATCGGACTGTTTGCCTGCTCGGCGAAGGGACCGAGCGGGTGGGTTCCGGTAGCATAATGGATCTGGTAAGTGTCTTGGTCGGTTCGACCGCTGGAGTATCCCAGATAATAGATGTCGCCCCTGCGGTGCATGAAGGGGGCCTCGAAGTAATGGGCGGGACTCACATCCACGACGTCCCCCTTGAATGTGACCATGTCCGCTTCCAACTCCACCGCGAAACAGCGGCCGTTGACCCAGTTCAGGCCAGATCCCCAATACAGATAAGCGCGGCCATCCTCATCAATGAAACATTCCGCATCGATCATGTGATAGCGCTCATCCCATGTGGAAGAGATGAGTGGGCTACCGCCAAGACAATCGGTCCATGGTCCCAAAGGGTGTGTGGATGAGGCGACCCAGATTTCGCTACCCACGCTGACATACATGTAGAAGTTTCCGTCAGGCATCCGGACGACCGAGGGTGCCCAAACCTTGTTCTCGTTGCTGCTCGGGCTGGTGCATGCTGCCTTGGTCGGCCAGTTCAAGCGGCGGTAGATCCAGGATTGGAAGTCACTCGACTCCCAGCAAGCCAGAGTGTTGCCACCCCACGGATCGATTGTGGCATACAGGAAATACCGACCCTCGAACTGCACCAGCGAGGGGTCGGCATAGTAGCCTGGAAGCAATGGATTAGGTGGGAGTACGAACATGCAAGTCTCAGGTGGCGGGCGAACCGAAATCCGGGATCGGGAGTGACTCCCCTTCGCGCAGGCTGGACTCATGTGCGACGATACCAGGCGCATTGTAGCGGGCGGCATCCCAGACGCTCACCGGTGGAAGGGATCCATTTACGACGGCCGTGACGAAATCATCTGTCAGGAATTGGTGGCTGCCCTCATGGCCGTTGGGACGATCCCTGTAGGATTCGGGCAGACGGCACCGGTATTTTTCATGGATCGCGGCGAAGCTTGCGCTGAACTCGGAAAGCAGTGCGGGATCGACTTTGATTTTTTCCATCTCGGCGAGTCCGACATCGCGGCATCGGAGTTGATCCTCCACACTCTCGATCTCCTTGTTCCGGGTTGTCCAGACAGCCCCGTTGCTCTGCTCCTCGAAAGCGCCCTCGGTCCCGTAGATGCTGCCCCGAACGCTTCGCCCTACGCCCACGCCGACGCGGCGGAATTCGTTGATGCGAAGCACGCCCCCGTCACTCGTGCGCATGAGTGCGCTCTGGTTTGAGAAGGTGTTTTTCCAAAGGCTGACATCCTCGCGAAAAACCCCATCGGGATGGGTGTCCTGCACACCGAGGCAGGAAACATGGGTGGCGCGGGCACCCGTGACCGCCAGCACCATCGCGACAGAATGTGTCGGGTAAAGCATTGGCGGATAACTGGCGGTCGGTTTCCACTGCATACCGCTGCTGAATTGAAAGGCCTCGTAGAAGCCGTGGCTCATGTCGTGGTAGTATTCGCCTTCGCCATAAACGAAGGAACCAAAGGCTCCGGCGTTCCATTTTTCGCGGCAATACACGGTTGCACCGTAATACATGCTGGTTTCTCCCATCATGTAAGTCAGGCCGGTGCGTCGGACGGTTTCGACGAGCAGCGAGAGTTCCTCCAAAGTGGTGGCGGCGGGAACGGCGCAGTAAACGTGCTTTCCGGCGTTGAGAGCTGCCAGAGCCATGGGGGCGTGCATCCAGCGCTGGGTGAAGATCGCCACGGCATCGATATCGGGAGTGCGAAGTGCCTCTTCGAATGTGGAGAATGTGCGGGTCACTCCCAGCCGGGCGGCTTCGGAACGAAGGCGTCCGGGCTCGATGTCACAAAGCGAGACTTCGGAAACGAGCGGGTGAGCCTGGTAGAGTGGGACGAAACATTGCGAGAACTGTCCCGCTCCGATGATGGCGACTTTGATGGGTCTCATGAAAGGTAGGGGTGGGTTCCTGACGCAGGGTCGATTTCGATCCGGAGGGCCTGCTCTCTGTAGAACCGGTTGACAGTGATTTTGCCGAAGGTCTTCGGCAGGCAGGGTTTTACAATGAGTCCATGCACGGTGGGCCGAATACCGAGAAGGTATTGCGTGACGGCGATATACATCCAACTTGCTGTGCCGGTGAGCCAACTGATTCCGGCGCGCCCGTGAAATGGGCTATCCACTCCCGCGATTGATGAAACGTAAACATAGGGTTCCCGCTGATAGAGTTCCTCCCCGAAGTGCGCGATGAGGTTTGGCGGCAGGAGCTGCGAGTAGTATTTCCAGGCGCGGTCGGCGCGTCCCAGCATGGCCTCAGCGATGATCGCCCAAGTGTTGGCGTGACAAAATACGGCACCGTTTTCGTTGCTGCCGGCAGAAGATCCTTTTGGCGGATCTTCGGGCTCGGGAAAACCTCGAAAGGCAGGAGACAGAATCATGAGTCCCGCCTCGGTTGAGAGGTGCTCCGCCACGCTGTCCATCGCGAGGCGTCCGCGATTCTTGAAATCGCCAACCCCGGAGAGAACCGACCAGACCTGGGGTTCGAGGAAAATCCGGCCTTGGCTGTTCTTTGCAGACCCCACGGGTTTTCCGTTCGATAGCAATAGCCGCCGATACCATTCACCGTCCCAGACAGCATCACTGTTGAGTGTCGTCGCGAGTTCGCTCCGCAACGCTTCACCCCATTCTGTCATTTCCCGATCTCCCCGCAATGCGGCCACCTCGGCCATGTCCCTGCATGCGGCGGCGAGTTGTAGCCCAAGCATGACGCTCTCGGCCTTCTCGTCGCCGAAGAGGGCAAGGCCGTCGTTCCAATCAGCATGTTGAAGATATGGCAGGCCATGAGGCCCCCGCCGCGCCGCGATCCATTCGAGCCCGCGCCGGAGGTGATCCCAAACCGGAGCTTTTGGGCCGTCCCGGAAAGGGACTTCGATATCGAGAAGCGAGAGATCTCCGGTCTCCGCAATCAACGCCTGCGCGGTCCAGACCGGCCAAACTCCGTTGTCAGAGCGCAGCGGACTAAGCCCAGGCGGGCGGTTTGTTCCGGGGAAGAAATTGAACACGCCAGACCCGTCAGGCCCCTGAGTTTCCAGCACGGAGAGCAACAAACGCTTCGAATAGTCCGGATCGAGGCTGGCGATCGAGAGGGCATCCTGTGACGTATCGCGGTATCGGTAGCCATCGGTCCCCATGTGATCTGTCGAAATGATGCGGCATTGTTCCGCGGCAACCAGCGCGTTGTAGGGGTTCCAGGTATTGACGAACGCGGTGGGGATTTCCTCGAGTCCGCTGACGGAAAACCGTCCCAGCCGGTCTTTCCAGAATACATCGATCGCCGCGAATTCTTTATCCACGGACCCGGTCTTCCGGAAATAGTCCGCCATGCTTGCAACGGCTTCCCATGTCTCTCCGAGCGCAAAGAAAAAAGTCCGTTCGATCGTTTCGCCGGGAGCGAGTTCGAGGTCGTAGGCGATCACTCCCGCGCCGTGGCCACCGGTCGGCAGCTCGCTGTTGGAAAGTTCGCGGCCGCCGCTCAAAGCTTCAGGGGCGGCCAAGGTTCCCGTCCGCCCGATAAAGGCATCCCGCGAGGTTTCATAGCGGTCCGCCGGATGTGAACCTGCGAAGAGCATGCGTGGTGTGAACGGTGCCTCGAAGACATGGTAGTCGTAGCGAATCGCATCGATCGCCTTGTCGTATCCCAGCGAGAAGTGGGATTGCAAATAGCACCATCCGAGCGCCTCGCGGAGAAACTCGAGCAGGCCGAACTCCAGGTAGCTCACCACCTGAATCCGGCGGACGCGCTTAGAGAGGTTAGTTAGCCGTGCCCGCCAGAGCATCGCATCATGATCCGGAGGAATGCCGTAGTCCACGGTGGCCGCGATGCCGTTCCGTTCAGCCGCAAACCCTGTGCGGCCGGGACGATGTTCGCAGAGGAAGCTGTCGAGTGGTGTGCAGGAAGGCGCGAAATGGGGATTCCAGACGCTGCCATCCTCCCGATCCCTGATGTAGATGTAAAACCCGGGCCGATCCCCCGGGGGGGCCGTGTAATGGTAGCGGCTGATGCGGCGAGAGTGCGGCTCATGATGCCACAGCAACCCACCCGCGTTCTGGCTGATAAATGCCTTGAGCCTCCGATTTCCGAGATAGTTGATCCAGGGTTTCGGCGGGAGTGGGTTCGTAGTGCGGAAGGTGTCGTTATGGAAACCGAACGATGCGGACACGGAACTCTGCTTCATGAACTCGCACGAATTGTTTCCGCCGACGTTTGTCATCTCCGGTAAAACCTCACATTGCCATTGAGCGGGTCGATTTGAATGGTGATGTAGTTTGGCGGAAGCGTGGAGTTCGTGGCCTCGCGATCCCGGACGAGCGTGGCATACCAGCGCGACGAAGGCGCCAGGTCCGTCGATCCATCCGGGCGGAATTTGAAGCTGTTGTAGGCGCGGGACGAGGCATCTATGCCCGGACCATTGGTGAGCAGCGTTGAGTAGTTGCCTGCAGTGGACAGGCTGGTGCCCTTGGAAAAATAGGTCAGTTTGGCGAGTTGATTGGTGATGCCGGAATCCGTGATCTGGGAGAAGGCATAGGCGCAGTAACTCGGTGAGACGCCATCGCTGGGGAGGACCTTGTATAAACGGAATTCCACGGGGGTGGATTTCGCGAGGGCGAGCTGGCGCGCAAGCCGCAGGCCATCGGAGAGCGACTGAGAAGCCGATGTGAGCCGCTGTCCATCCGCGATCCCGTTCCAGGCGGGCACGGTGAGCACGGCCAAAAGGCCGATGATCGCAATCACAACCAGAAGCTCGACGAGGCTGAAGGCGTTTGTTTTCACACGTTCTTAATCGTTGCTCCACTTGGCCCCGCGAATGCCGACCACGGTCCGGTAAATGCGGTAGTTTACTCTTTGAGCTGTGAGATTTTTTCCCAGGGTTGCGAGGTCGGCATCCACGTCCGACGATGAGGAAATGTTTTGGAAGAGACCGCTCTGACCGAAATCCGGCGGGTTTGTGCCATTGATAGTCGCCAGTCTTTGGGCGGAGCTTTCATCGATAACCACCATGATCGCTTCGACGAGCGGTGGCAGTTGGTGAAGTGTCGTGCCGCTGAGCGTTGCCCCGGAGGCTTCGGTTGCAGAGAAGGGTTTGGAGGAACGGGAATCGTAATTGTAGTCGGTCTTTATCAGTGCCGCGCCGCTGGGATCCTCCGTAGAGGAGAGTTTGGGGATGAGCACCAGGGCGATCACATTTTCAGCCAGCACGCTCACGGGCCTGTCCTTTTCGGCCACGGCAGCGGTAAATCCAAGCGGGTCGGTGAACCACTTCGTGCGCGAGGTTGTCGTGTCCAAGCTGTAGATCTGCAGATTTTCGGAAGGCTGCTGCATCTGCATCAGGCGGTAGCGGTAGCGGACCGGGATATCCGTCAGACCAGCCATAAAATCCGGCCGCAGGCTCTCATCGCTTCCAAATTCCAGGAAGAATCCCACCGCGTTGAGGATGTTGCTAAGAGGCCCGAGCGTGGCGTTCGAAGAAAACCCGGCAGGGATTTGAAAAAAGGCGGCGTGCGTCGGGCGCTTCAGGGCATCGCTTCCGGATCCGAATAAATCCTTTGCCGGGCCGGAGCGGAAGTGTAGTTCCGACTGCCGCCCATACTTCGCCGGAGTGCCGCTATAGGCGGTGTCGTTGGCGGGCTTTCCGGAGCTGTCGTAGTAGTCCCAGTATGTGTTCAGAGTCGCCTGGGAAATCGTCCGCGTGAGCGCGTCGAATCCCGCTCGTGCGCCCTGATAGCTTTCCACCTGGTCGCGCGCTCTCTTAGTAACTGAGGACACTGATTGCACCATGGCCAATATCAAAACGCCCAGAAGACTCAACACCGCCATCGAGACCATTAATTCGATGAGAGTGAAGCCTGTGCGGTCCTGCGCGGTCAGGCTGTGGCCACCTCGATTACCGCCCGTTGTCAGGAATGAACACGACATGGGTGGAGGCCTCGCTGTTCGTATTGGCAAGGCGATGGATGGCAATTGTCACCGACGTCAATCCCGGAAGCGTGACCGGCGACGATGAGGAGGGAACGCTGACGGAACCGGTGCTTAACACGGCCTCGTAGATGGCGTTCGTTGAATTCAAGAGCCCGTTGGCATCGAACTGGTATTTCGCACCGTTGAGGGTGCCCAACAAAGAGAAATCCGTCTGCTGCGCGGTGTTGGCGACCGATTTGATAATCTCAGCCCGAAGGGAATCGCCCCTCGCATCCCGCATGGTATTGAGCCCGATCGGCATCAGGCCCAGCAACCCTACCAGCACGAAACTCACAAGGCCCAAAGCCATGACGAGTTCGACGAGGCTGAAGCCCCTGCGCGTGGTGGAAGGATGCGTTTTCAAGGATTAAACTGCTTCGTGTTGATCACCCGGAATTTGTAGGGCCCGAGCGTCGAGGTCGAGTCCGTGATATCAAAGGTCGAGGCATTTGGATCGAGAAACCGTTCGATCATGAATGACCCGCGATACTCGGAGGTCACAATGTCCTTCGTCTGGTCAAATGTCTGAGGGTCCGATCCCGGACGCTTCTTGAGCGATTGGGCCCGCAGGTGGACCGTGTAGGTGTTCGACTTGGTTGTGAGGCGCGGATAGAGCGCGGCATAAGGCCTCTCCCGGAGGTTGTCCGCCGTTCCCGCCCCGCCGCTGGCGGATTGCCAGAACGTCTGCACGTAATCGAGAACCTGCGCAGCCGTTCCATTGGTCGGCGGCTGCGTCTGGTAGGGGTTGATAGAAGGAGCATCGGGAGCCGTCGGGCTCGGCTTGTTCTCGGGCTTTGGCACGAGAAACATGTCGCAGATCTCGGAGGAGGATTTGAAAGGGTTGTTGTTTGCAAACCGGTCGGCAAAAAGCATCAGGGTTGCATCCGCATCGACGGGGTAACGGTAGTTGGTTTTTTTGTCGGTCGCAGTGTTTCCACCGGTGGGCCCGTAATTCCGCAGGGACGCATTCGCGGAAGGAATCGCAGTGATCCGGATGGCATCAAGAGCGGCGCGCATTCCGGTATCGCGCGTTATGTAAGTGAACGGCGCGATTTGGTAATTCATATTGACCTTGCCCGATGAGGAGAAGGGTTCGCTGATGGCGTAGGGTTCCACGACGGGCATGTTGAACAAATCGAGAAGGAGATGGTCAGGAGGAGATGCCGAGCCGGGGTGGGTTCCTGTTGTCTGGCCATTGGGACGGAAAAGAAGCGTTTGCCAAGACAGGTCGTTCGTCAGGGGATCATGACGTGCGACACCCGTGGGCAGGGAGCCAAACATGACGGCAGAGGGAATCATGCGATTCGGAGAAAAACTCCTGTCGCTGCTGACGATCGAAGAGTTTACCGAGAAGTAGGGTTCTGCCGGATTGCCGTTCTGGTCATAGTAGCCCGCACTGGCGTCATCGGCTTTATTAATAAAACCTCCACAGTTATCGCCGAAGGTCGTGTAAACACTGGCAACAGGAGGGCCCATATCCCAATCACCGGGACTGCTATCGGCCCGCAACGCCGCATTAACGCCGCTCGATATGGCGTTAAACGAATCATTCGGTGAGGCGGAAACCAGCGCACCATACAAGCCGTCGGTGTGATAACGCAAGGAATGCGCTTGAAGCACGTTCGGGTCAGTATATTTCGCGTGCGCGACGAAAAAATCCTTCGTGACGCTCTGTCGTGCCGCAAGCATTCGCGGGTCGCCGGATTTCAGTTCCATCATGCGGACAACATCAGAGAACAGCGTTCCCGATTTGTTGACTGGCGCATTTGTCAGGGTTTGTGCGGTGACGATGGTGGGCCAAGGAGGATTGCCGCCGTAACTTGACCTCATTTTCCACCAGCTCCGATCACAAAACCTATTGATGGTTGAATTCCCCGAAGTAAAAGCGCTTCCCAGGTTGGACCACTGCGGAGTCGGAGCGGTGAAGGGTTGAAACTCAATTTCGGTGGATTGCACGACCTGACCCGCTACGAGAGTATCGACGTTGATTCTACCTCCACTACAGGAAAATGTGTTCCCGGCGATCGGGATGACGGCGCTGACGAAAGGGTAATTGGCAATGCCTCCATCCGGTCCGGTGCCTTGTTTTGTCAGGCTGCTAAAAGTGTTTCCCGTTGTCTTGAGATAGCTGTTGAACTCCCATTCCGGGGCGCCTCCCTGGAGAGTGGTCGCGGGGTTGGGCGCGAGGAAAACCTGGTTAGTAGCCGATGCCGGGAAGCCCAGATTGGTGGTTGTCGAGTTATTGGTCACCGTGAAGGCGTTCAATACCGTGACGCGCTGATCGTAGCGGTGATGGTAGTCAATCGGACCGGCGCTCGGAACAGACATGGTCAGGATGAGCATAGCCTGCATCGATTGTGCCGGGCTTGATGTTGCATTCCCATAGCCCTGAGGGCTGACCGTGTTATTTCCCGAATTCCCTAGGTCGTAGTTCGTCCGGTCCGTAGCGGTCGGGGCACCATTTATCCATTTCTTGCTGAGATCGGCTGGTTCATATCCATAGAAGACCAGCGCGGCTCCCGTCACCACGGCCATGCGCCCGAACCCCTGTGTGGAGTTAATGCGCAGCGGCACGACTTGTCCGAAAAAGGGTGAGGGGAGGTAATAGGTTTGTTGAGTTCCCCCGATCGCCTGCGTTGGGTAATTCTGGTAGGCCGTAAGATCCCATGAAGCCGGGGTGCCGATAAGCCATGGTCTGGCCGTGAAGGGGTTGGAGGTGGATGTTGTTTTGTCGAACAGGTTAATGCAGCGGATATAGTCAAAAATCTCGGTGAGGATCTGATCCCGGTCTGCACCATATTTGCTTGAAAATGTTGTGCTGCCGAAACCGGGCACAGACCTGGCAGTGCTCCTCTGGAGGAAGGAATACAGCGCGGCATTATGCGCGTCGAAATCGATGGTTGGACTCAATGAACCGCTCTTCGTCGGGGCGACGCCCAAATGGGCGGGTTTGTATTCTGTCGGGTCAAATCCATGACGCGTCAGGATCAGCTCGGTGGCCGTTGAAGTGAGTGGGTTCTTCAGGGTCGAGCAGGCGGCAATTGTTTTTTCAAAGATCGAGCGCTTTGCAGGATCCGCATCCACGGGCCAAATTGTCATGCGGGGGGTGTTGAACAGCGTCACCTCGGGAGTGCGGCTGTTTGCCGTCAGGAAAAAATTCAATTTCTGGATCGTGTCGGTCGAAAGCCCGCTACGTGCGCTGGTGGTGCTGATATTTGAAATTCGGTTGGTTCCTGTGAAAGCGCCTGAGAAGGCGAGTTCATCCACTGAAGCGTAGAGGCGGTCGGTGTCGGCTGACACTGGCGCAGTGGCTGTGTTTGGGTCGGAACTCACCGTGCCCCCTTTGGACCCTCCCGCGTTGATTCGCGGAATCAGGCCGAAAATATTCTCACGCCGCTGGATGGGGTCGGTGATGGCAGGAAAGAAAAGTGGTTTACCGGTTGCGGGATCGAGCGAATCGAGAACCACTCCGAGCGATGTTGTTGCAGGGTGGCCCGGATATCGCTGATACTCGCCCCGATAAGGCTGCGACACGGCAAGTCCTCTGGCAGTCATATTAAATGAGCCGGTCGAATAGCTGCCCATTTCAAATGTGTTCCCCTTTCCCCTCGGCACATCCCAGAACGTCCCTTGCGAGGCGGTGTTGATGTTGATTTTGCAGGACTCGTCGTCGGCCCAGAAGGCGATGCGGCCGATGATAGGGTTGGCGGCGCTCGCCGAGGTCACCTTGCCCGAGCTGTTCATGGCCTGGAGCGTGCCATCCTGGAGAACGTAGAGCCAGCGGACCGGCATAGGGAGGGGGTTGGCGTTGCTGCCGGAAGCGACCATGTTCGAGGAGGTGCTGTTGTTAAGGAACCCTTTGATGCCTGTGCCGCCCGTCGCGTTCCACGCAAGAGCGGGGTCCAGGATGGGGTAGCTCTTCACTGACGTTCCGTTGGAGCTGACGGTCGCCGGGCTGTTGAGATCCACAAATTGATCAAGTCGCGTTGACCAGTCGGTGGGCACATCGGTGCCGGCGGCGGGATCAAAGTTTGCGGCGATCATGTCGTCCGACGAGTAAAGTTTGTAGGTTTTGTTGCCACCGGACGAATACGTGCGGATCAATCCCGGTTGCGAAGCCCAGGCGGTATTCGTCTGCGTCGTGGCCTCGCGGATCTGGGCGGTGACCAGCCCCAGAACATTTTCGCTCAGAAGGCGCGCCTCGGTCTGGTTGAGTTGGGACCCCGCTGCGGTGCGTTCGATTTTCACGCTTGCGAGGAAGGCGACCAAAAGCACGCTCAAGAGCACGATGGCCGCAAGCACTAGCACAAGAGCCATGCCTGAGAACCCGACAGCCGTCCGGCAGAACCTTTTCCCGAAGACAGAGCTATGTGCACGGTCAGACATTGTAAGAAGGAAACCAGAGTCCTGTTGACAATATCACGATTGAATTGTCTCGCACCACTTAATTATTGTTATTTTTGAGTTTCGTTTTGGCCCCGTTTCCAGATCCGTCAATTGCGCGCGCAATACAGGGTTGAATAAAGTCTCGAAACAAACAAAAAGCTCGGAAGTTTGTTTTCCCTGCCCGTTTAACTTACGCCGTGGCCGCAGGTCCATAGCAGCGAACCGCAAAGAGCGAGGAGGGAAGATCGCCCCAGGTCGAGGCGGGTTCGATCACGATACGGTCGGTGACCACGGCGGTCTCCAGAACGATGCGATTCGGGCCCGCATAGTTTCCGGTGCGCCCGGCGATGAGTTGGCCAGTGCCGTCAAAGACGCGGTAATCTTTCACGCAAAACGGCATTGTGCGTTCGGGGTGTCCCATGAGAACGCTTTCCATCGGATGATCGTAGTCACAATCGAAATCCAGATCAATGCGAGCGATTTTCTGCGGGGATGTCCAGGAGAGGATGATGCGCGGATTTTTGTCCGAGGGATCGGCAACCCAGGCGTTGGGCTGGGAGACGGGGCGGGCGGTTCCGTTGAGCAGGTTTTCGGCACGGAACACATCGAGCGGGGGATCAACTGTCAGCGCAAAGTTGCGGCCCTCCGGGCGACGCTCGGGTGTCCAGAATTCGAATGCATCCACTCCGATGTCCCGCGTGGGCGCCTGCGTGGTCCATTTTTCAACACGGGCACTGTGTTTTACAGAAAGAATGCCTGTGACGCGCTGCTCGCTGGTCCGGATGGACACGGCAGGATTTGCCAGGAGGCAGTAGAATGCGTAGCGAGGCCGATCGATAGAAATGTCGAAAGCCAGTTCGACTGACTGCCCCGCTCCGGCCTTCAGCGGGATTGCGAAGGCTGCGACAATTTCATCGGGCGTCTGGTTTTCCACCTTGCTGCTGAAACGAAGCTGCACGGTTAATGATGTCGGAGCCGTCACATCCAAGAGCAGCGTCAATTTTGGGGCGGGCCCTTGAACAACCGGCAGCAGCATGGCCCGGTCATCCTCCAGTTTCAATAGGGGGCCATCAGGCGGGAACGCTGCCAGTTTGAATGTGCTGGATGCGGTGATCCGGGCATTCTGTGCGA
>Ga0194052_1001396_pt1 | contig 14044 bp, 12 predicted proteins | sample SepL226m_MetaG_FD_160117 | JGI IMG/M metagenome (GOLD analysis project Ga0194052, IMG submission 160117) | Anoxic zone freshwater microbial communities from boreal shield lake in IISD Experimental Lakes Area, Ontario, Canada - Sep2016-L227-6m | ecosystem: Environmental > Aquatic > Freshwater >... | reverse complement strand
CCGCAACACGACGCCCCAACCGGCTGTCGACGGCTTCCCACACCTGGCCCATACCGCCGGTCGCGATCAGTCGTTGCAGCCGGTAGCGCCCCGACAGCGTCACGCCGACGCGGGGACTCATTGCTTGCCTCGCTTCGCTCGGCTGCGGGGGCTCATTGCTTGCCTCGCTTCGCTCGGCTGCGGGGGCTCACGACGCCTCCTGCAACGCCGCCGCGATAGCCGCCCGCCCGATCGGCGCCGCCAATTCGCCGCCGGTGGCCGAAAGCCGATCCCCGCCGTTCTCGACGAGCACCGCCACCGCGACCTTCGGGTTCTGTGCGGGCGCGAAGGCGATGTACCAGGCGTGCGGCGGGGTCGCCCGCGGATCGGTGCCGTGTTCGGCGGTTCCGGTCTTGGATGCGATCTGCACGCCGGGAATCGCCCCCTTCTGTTGGGTGAACTTCTCGGCGCCGATCATCAAATTCGTTAGCTTAGCCGCGACCTGCGCCGAAACCGCCCGCCGCTGCTGCTGTGGCGCGGTCGTGCTGATGCTGGAAAGGTCGGGCCCCTCGAGGCTGTCCACCAGGTACGGCTGCATCACCACACCGGCGTTGGCTATCGCCGCGGCCACCATTGCGTTTTGCAGCGGAGTCACCGCCACGTCCTTCTGTCCCATGCTCGACATCCCCACCGCGGCAGCATCAGCCATTGGTCCCATGATCGACTCGGTGACCTGCAGTGGAATGGCTGCCGGCGGGCTGTCGAACCCGAAGGCCTCGGCAGTGCTGCGCAGGGCGTCGGCGCCGATCCGCATCCCCAGTTCCACAAACGCGGTGTTGCAGGATCGCTCGAAGGCCTCCCGCAGGGGCGCAGTCGGCGCGGTTCCGCACGGCGTACCGCCGTAGTTCTCGAGCGTTGCGGTGCTATTGGGCAACGGGATCGAGCCGGCCGCGGTCAACGGCTCGTCCTCGGTGATTCCGGCCTGCAGGGCAGCCGCGGTCGTGATCACCTTGAACGTCGATCCCGGCGGGTACCGCTCGGCGATGGCGCGGTTAGTCAGCGGTGCGGCCGCGTCGTCGCCCAATTGCTGCCAGGCCTTGCCCTGTGCCTCGGTGTCATGCGTGGCGAGCATGTTGGGGTCGTATGAGGGAGAGGAGACCATCGCCAAGATCTTCCCGGTGGAGGGCTCCAGGGCCACCACTGAGCCCTTGCACGGTCCGTTGCAGCCCTGCTGCAGGGCCGTCCATGCGGCCTGCTGTATCCGCGGGACGAGGGTGGTGTCCACATTGCCGCCGCGCGGGTCTCGGCCGGTGAAGAAATCCGCGAGCCTCCTGCCGAACAGCCGCTCATCGGAGCCGTTGAGGATCAGGTCCTCAGCCCGCTCGAGGCCGTTGCTCGAGAACCGCAGCGAGTAGAACCCGGTCACCGGTGCGTACACATAGGGATCCGGGTAAACCCGAAGGAACCGGTAGCGGCCGGTTGTCGACAGCGAATAGGCCAGCAATTGGCCACCGGCGGTGATCTGACCCCGCTGACGCGAGTACTCGTCGAGCAGCACCCGCTGGTTTCGTGGGTCCGACCGCAACGCATCAGCACGGAAGACCTGCGTGACGGTGGCATTGATCAACAGCAGCACGGTCAACGCCATGACCATCAACGAGATTCGACGCAGCGATGTGTTCATGATCGGGCGATCACCTCGGTGCGCGCTGCCGCAAGGGGTGTGTGTTGGCTGGTCTGGATCGGCCGACGGGCCGCGTGCGAGATCCGTACCAGGATGGCCAGCAGAAGATAATTGGCCACCAGCGAGGACCCGCCGTAGGACATCCACGGTGTGGTCAGACCGGTGAGCGGGATCAGGGCGGTGACGCCACCGACCACGATGAACAGCTGGATCGCCAGCGTCGATGACAGGCCGGCTGCAAGCAGCTTGCCGAAGCTATCGCGCACCGCCACTGCGGTGCGCAGGCCTCGCACGATCACGATGGTGTAGAGCATCAGCACGCCAGCCAACCCGACAAGCCCTAACTCCTCCCCCACGACGGAGATGATGAAATCCGTGGAGGCGGCCGGGACGGTGCCGGGCTGGCCATTGCCCAGACCGGTGCCGAATACACCGCCGGTCGCGAAGCTGAATTGCGACTGCACTATTTGGTAACCCCAACCCTCAGGGTCGGCGAAGGGGTCTATCCAGGTCTCGATACGTCCCCGGACATGGCCGAAAAGATGATATGCCGCAACACTTCCCGCGGCGAACAGGCTCAGGCCGATCACGACCCAACTGAATCGCTCGGTGGCGATATAAACCATCACCAGGAATGAGGCGTAGAGCAGCAGCGAGGTGCCCAGGTCCTTCTCGAAGACCATTACTCCAACGGAGATGATCCACGCCGCCAGCAGCGGGGCCAGATCGCGCGGCCGCGGCAGGTCCAGGCCGAGGAAATGCTGTCCGGCGCTGGTGAAGAGATTGCGCTTGGTGACCAGGACTGCTGCGAAGAAGATCAACAGCAGGATCTTGGAGAACTCTGCGGGCTGAATACTGAAGCCCGGCAGGCGAATCCAGATCTTCGCACCATTGGTCTCCGACAGACTGGTCGGCAGCAGTGCGGGTATAGCGAGTAGTACCAGCCCGGCCACGCCGCAGGTGTAGTCGTAGCGTGCCAACAACCGGTGGTCGGTGAGAAAGACGACGACCAGTGAGAAGCCGATGACACCGAGTAGGGTCCACAGCATCTGCCGACCGGCTGCGTGGCTGTCAGATTGCATTCCCTCGACGAGATCGAGACGGTGAATGAGCACCAGGCCCAGACCGTTCAGCAACGCGACGACGGGAAGCAGTAACGGGTCGGCGTAGGGCGCAAAACGCCGGATCGTCAGATGCGCACCGACGAACAGGGTCAGGAACGCCAGGGTGTAACTCACAAGGTCCCAGCTGATGCCCTGCTCCTGGTTGGCCTCAACGATCGTCAGGGCGACACCGGTGATCGCGGTGGCGAAGCACACCAGTGCCAGTTCGGCATTGCGGCGGGTCGGTAGCGGCGGGATGATCGCGACCGGCGGCTGCGGTGCGGTCGTCATAGGCGGGCCGGTTTTTTGCCGCCGTCGCATGCCTGCGGGCCGGTCATGCCGCCGCCCGGCAGTCAGTGCCCGGCGTCTGCTGCGGTGCAGGCAACGGAGTAGCAGAAGCCTGCGGTGTCTTCGCCGATGAACTCGGAGACTTCGTCGGCGTTGGGGCGGCCGGTGTCGCGGTTCCGCTTCGCGGGGCCGCCGGGGGCACGGTGCTGTTCGGCGCGGGGTTAGTCGACGCGGGGTTAGTCGACGCGGGGTTGGTCGACGCGGGCGGCGCGCACGGCGGAAGCAGCGAGTTGCGGGCTAGCTCCCGCAGCTGGCCGATTGCATCATCGAGGCTCCCGGCTGGAAGCCCGGCCATCACCTGGGTCCGCCCGGCGGGCCGCAGATCACCGAGCCGCATCAGGTGGCAGCCCAGATTTCCAGTCTCCTGGCCGTAGCTGATCTGCGAGAGTTCGCCGCGGTCATTGACACAGCCGAGCAGATACGGCTGCTGCAAGCTGACGCCGAGTATCGAGCCCTGGATGCCGCGCATGATGGCGACGGTGTCCCCGTAGGCGCTGACGTAGTAGTAGTTGCGGACTATTTTGTAGCCGATGCCGATACCGGCCAACGCCAGCAGTGTCACCAGAGCGGCGGCGATAAAGGCCCGCCGCCGGGGCTGTGATGTGGGCAGCGGATCCGGTTCGGGGACAACGGCTTTGGCGACCGGAGGACGAGGTGCCATCGCCGAGGCGCGGCCGGCCGCGGTATTGGGCGGTGCGAGGCTGTCGTCGTTGCCGGATACCGCGCCGGCGAGGATCGGCTGGGTTTGATCGGCGTAGTCGTGGTCGACGACATCGGCGACGACGACGGTGACGTTATCCGGGCCGCCGCCGCGTAGGGCGAGTTCAATCAACCGGTCTGCACTCTCGGTGACACCCGGGAGCTTGAGCGCCTCGAGGATGGTTTCCTGGCTGACCGGGTCCGACAGACCGTCTGAGCACAACAGGTAGCGGTCGCCTTCGCGGGCCTCGCGCATGATCAGCGTCGGTTCCACCTCGTGCCCGGTGAGCGCCCGCATGATGAGTGATCGCTGGGGATGGCTGTGTGCCTCGTCAGCGGTGATCCGACCCTCATCGACGAGGGTCTGCACGAACGTGTCGTCCTTGGTGATCTGTGTCAGCTCGCCATCGCGCAATAAGTAGCCGCGGGAGTCGCCGATGTGAACCAGGCCGAGCCTATCGCCCGCGAACAGGATCGCGGTGAGGGTAGTTCCCATGCCGTCGAGATCCGGGTCTAGGTCGACGTGCTCGGCGATCGCCGAGTTACCCTCGTGTACAGCGGTTTCCAGCTTGTTGAGCAGATCGCCGCCGGGCTCGTCGTAATCGAGATGTGCCAGTGCGGCGATCACCAACTGGGAGGCTACTTCGCCAGCGGCGTGGCCGCCCATACCGTCGGCAAGGGCCAGCAGCCGCGCGCCGGCGTACACCGAGTCCTCATTGTTGGCGCGTACGAGTCCCCGGTCGCTCCGGGCGGCGTAGCGAAGGGCCAGGGTCATGGGCGCAACTCAATCACTGTTTTACCGACATGCACCGGCGTGCCGATGGGAACCCGTACCGCGGTCGTGACCTTCGACCGGTCGAGGTAGGTCCCATTGGTCGAGCCGAGGTCCTCGACGTACCAGTCGGGACCACGCTGCGAGAGTCGAGCATGGCGGGTCGAGGCGTAATCATCGGTGAGCACCAGGGTGGAGTCGTCGGCGCGTCCGATGAGCACCGGCTGGGTGCCGAGAGTGATCCGGGTTCCGGCCAACGCGCCATCGGTGACCACCAGGTAGCGGGCTGCGGTCCGATTCTGACGGGCCGGCGAGCGCGGGCTCCGCAGTGCCAGCCCGCGTCGAACCATGACCGCGCCGGTGGGTGCGTAAATATCGTTGCGCAGGATGCGCAGCACCGACCAGATGAAAAGCCAGAGCAGAAGCAGGAAACCGGCGCGGGTCAGTTGCAGAACTAATCCCTGCATCGGTCGGCCCTCCGTTCTCCTGCCGTGGTCGCAGCCTCAGTGACACCGGGCCACCCGGGCCGACTTCGGCAACGACACAGGATACTTGGGTGCCGGAGTGCGCGAGGGCGAAGCCGCCCAGCACCGCCCGAGCCCAAGGCCCCGGCGACCTCAGTGAACGCGAACGATGATCTCGGAGTGGCCGACCCGGATAACGTCGCCGTCGGCGAGTTGCCACTCCTGAACCGGGGCGTTGTTGACGGTGGTCCCGTTGGTCGAGTTCAGGTCGGAAAGCAGCGCTACCTGGCCGTCCCAGCGGACCTCCACATGGCGTCGTGACACGCCAGTGTCGGGCAGCCGGAATTGCGCGTCCTGGCCGCGGCCGATCACGTTCGCGCCGTCACGCAGTTGGTAGGTGCGTCCGCTGCCGTCATCGAGCTGAAGTGTGACGGCGGGTCCTGGAGCGGGGTATTCCGGCTGGGCCGGCGGAGCGTAGGCGCCATAGCCGCCCTGCGGCTCCGGGTTGTAGCCATAGTCAGGTGCCGGCGGCGGTGGCGGGTAGCCGCCCTGCGGCGGTTGGCCGTAACCGGCCGGCTCATAGCGGCCGTAGTCGGGTTGGCCGTACTCCGGCCGACCGTAGGGCGCTCCGTAGCCGGGCTGCTGGTAGCCGGGCTGCTCGGGGTACGGGGGGCGTGGCTGCTCGTAGCGGCCGTAGCCGGGATCCTCCTGGCGACCCGCGGGCGGCCGACCATAGTCGTAATCGGTTGGCGGGGGCGGGTAACCGCCTCCGGGCGGGGGCCCGTACTGCGGCGGCCCGGCGTATCCGGGCGGCGGCTGGCGGTAGCCCTGGTCATACCCCGGGGCGCCGTAGCCGGCCGGGGGCCGCTGCTCGTAACCCTGGCCGTAACCCTGGTCGGGGTAGCCCTGTCTGGGTGGGTAGCCCTGGTCGTAAGACGGTGCATAGCCCTGCTCCGGGGGTGCGTAGCCCTGCTCGGGCGGGTAGGGCGGCCGCTGCGGTTCCGGTGCTGCGGCGCGCGGATCCTCCTCGGGCCGCCCGTACTGATCGTCGTAGTGCTCGTCGCCGGGACGTCCCTGGCTTTGGCCGCCGCGGTACTGGTTGTCGGTCATCGCTGGCACTCCTGGTTCTGCGGTGTTCGCATGGTTCGATGCTGCTGTGGCGGGTGCGGCGGCGTCGGGGTTGACGACGGCTCGGGCGCGGTACTGGCCGGTGCGCAGGCCCCCGGACTCCTCGAAGCGGAGGACCACGTCACCATAGGTTTGCCACTCCTGCTCCTGAATATATCCCGCCAGGTGCTTGGCGAACGCTTCCGCGGTCAGTTCGCGGTCATCGCTTATCTTCTGGAAATCGGACACACTGAGGGTAATGACATAGTCGTTGGGAGCCAAGAACACCTCGCCGGGCAGGGTCTGCAGCCCGTCGAAAGCCTCTCGACGCAGCAGGGCCTCGACCTCCTCCGGAACGACTGACCCCCCGAAGACCCGGGCGAACGCGTCGCCCACGCTGTCCTCTAACTTGCGCTCGATGCGTTGAACCAGACCTCTCTGGTTAGCCATCGGACCGCCCTACGTCGAGTCCGCCGCCCTGTTGCGACGGTGCACCGCATCGGTCATGGTATCGGCCGAGGTCGGCGTACGGTCACAAGCAAAACGCGAAGTGCGGCATTTTCGCAGTTCAAAGCGGGCTCACGCAGTCAATTCCGCCAGCCTCAGGGCCTGATTTCGGGTTGGGGATCCACACTCGCACCGTGATACGCTCCCCCGGTTGTTTTGGGCGAGTGGCGGAATGGCAGACGCGCTGGCTTCAGGTGCCAGTGTCCTTCGGGACGTGGGGGTTCAAGTCCCCCTTCGCCCACCAGAGTTATTGAAGAGGGCAAGCCGGCCCGCCGGTGACGGATTCCCGGGCCAGCGGCCGGGTCTGTGCGGCCCGAGAGTTCGCCCGGTGTTCAACCAAGCGCACAGCGGGTATCGAACATGCCAACTAGTGTCACCTCACCATCGTCGTTCAGGAGCCACCATGCAGAAAATGTCCGCAGCACAGCTCTCGGTGCTGGCACTCGTTGGGATGACGGCACTGTCGGCCGTCGCGTGCGCGTCGTCCACGAAGAGTTCGTCGAGTGAATCCGCGTCCCCCGCGACCTCGACGTCCGTCGCCGCACCGGCGTCCGAGACCCCGGTCAAAGCCGACGGCGAACTAGAAGTGGGCGGCTCGATCGCATCGGTGTCGGGCACGAGGATCGAGGTGAGTTCGCCGCAGGGATCGGCGTCGGTGGCGTTCACGGACTCGACCAAGGTCATGGAGTTGACCCCCGCCACACTCGCCGGAATTACCCCCGGCCTCTGTGTCACCATCCGCCACGCGAGCGGGGCCGAAGGCGGAACCGTTGTCGCCAATGCGGTCGTCGTCGGCGCCTCCAGTGGCGGTGAGTGCAAGAAGACCAATGGTCAGGACAACGCCGGGCTTCCGCGCAGTCCGCAGGGCGGCTTCCGGGGCACCGTCGATTCCGTCACCGGGACCACGATTGCCCTCACGACATACGGGCCCGACGGAAGCAAAATCAACACCACCGTCGAGACCAACGACCTGACCTTGTTCGCCGATCGACACCGGGTGAAGGCCGACGCCATTGTCGAGGGCAAGTGCATCATTGCCCGCGGAAACAATGACGCCGGCGGTGTGCTGCAGACGGATACGATCAACCTGCCGCTGGTCGTCAACGGCGCGTGCCCGCTGCCCAAGGCGAGCTGACGCGCGGGCCGCACCGGCCCAATTTGCTACATTCATTCTGGCTGGTTAGCTGAATCAGCCCGGATGGATTGGAATGGCACCATGTGCCGAGTAGTCCGATTGACTCGATGACCGCGCGCTGTCCGGCATCGGCGTATCCATCACCAGGGGTACCGGTGTATGTGGATGCCGGCCACTCGGAGGGTTTCGTGGTTCGCTTCGGGCAGCGCGTCTGCTTCGCCGTGATGGTGTGGATTGCCGCCATCGTGGTGGTCGTTGCGCAGCTGAGTTCGACAGCTACGGATGCCCGGTCAACGTTGCGGATCGGATACCCGGACGGCGTCAGCCTCCTTGCGTCTCAGACTGCCCTGATCATGAACGGAACCTTTGAACCGGTGATCACCCCGGAATGGATCAGCCAGGTGATGCAGGAACTGGTGACACCAACACGGGGTGGGGGTTACCTCGGTACGGCGATGACCACCCCCGAGGAGTTCTGGCCGGTGTCCGGATTGTTCAGCCTGAGTTTCAACGACTCCGTCAAAACCGGCTATGAGCTCCTCGATGCGCAGGTGCGCCGGAACCTTCAGGCGGATCCCGGCACACCGCTGGCCGTGTTCGGTTACTCGCAGAGCGCGATGATCGCCACCGTGCAAAAGCGTTCGCTGGCAGCCCAATACGCAGACGGCCAGGATGTGCCGCCGGTGTCGTTCGTCGTCGCGGGTAACCCGTTTCGCCCCAATGGCGGGTTCCTGGCCCGGTTCCCGATGCTGGCCCAACTTCTGGCGCCGTCGACCCAGGCGAACGCCACGCCGACGGACACCGGGTTGGCGACCTACGACATCGCGCGGCAGTACGAGATGTGGGCGGACTTTCCCACCTATCCGCTCAACCTGCTCGCCGACATAAACGCGCTGTTCGGGTTGATGGACCACTGGTATCTGCCGGAGTCGATCACACCGCTGCTCAGCAACGTGCTCTCGACCGTATCTCTGGATCCGGCCAGCCCGAACTACAACCCCGACACGGTGGTGCAGCACTACGGGGACACCACCTATTACACGATTCCGGCACAGCACCTGCCGATGCTGTATCCGTTGCGATGGATTGGATTGGGGCCGCTGACCGACATTGTGGAGCCGACATTGCGGGTGCTTATCGAACTCGGATACGACCGGACCGCCTCGCCAGGCCAGGTTGTCCGCGCCGGGCTGATCCCGAATATCGATCCCGCACAACTGGCGGCCGATCTCGGTGCGGCCTTCGCCGAGGGCGCCGCGGCGTTCCAGGACCTCTTCACGCCACGTGCCGCGCAACCCGCAGGCGCGATTTCGGACGTGCTGCCCTCCCCCGCGACCGAACCGAACCCAATAGCGAGCCCGCGGGTGAATGGACATCGCGGGCGCACCGGCCTGGCCGCGGCTGCAGTGCCGTTCGATGGGTCACCGCAGCCGGACTTTGCGCCCAACGCGTCGCGCGAACCGAATCGGGTTGCCGTGCGTCACCCGTCGTCGAAGATCGCCACCGCACGGGTTCACCCCGCTGACGCGGCGTGAATCTTTACCGGAAAGCAGGAGACCTCGAAGAGCCCTCGGCGGGCAGTGATTCGAGATTGTGCAGGTTCTCGATACGGCAGTAGCCGATGGCCCGTCCGGCGCAGAGTTAAACGTGCTGTAATCGCCGCCATGGGCTCAGGCGAACAGACAGCGATTCCCGGCGGCCCGGACCAGGTGACGGCGCACTGGCTGTCCGCCATCTTGAGCGCGGGCGGCCACCGGGTCGACGTCGACAGCGTCGAGGTCAGCGCGATCGGAACCGGTCAGACGGGCGCGACCTATCGGATCGCGGTCCGCTACGCCGGCGGTGGACAAGACCTGCCGGAGTCCTTCGTCGTCAAGCTTCCCGCGCAGGACGACGCGGTCCGGGATCGGGTGGCCCTGAGCTACCGCTCGGAACACGCCTTTTACACCGAGGTCGCCGACACGGTCGCGGTTCCTCTCCCCCGCTGCTATCACTGTGCGATCGCCGACGACGGTGCACAGTTCGTTCTGCTGCTGGCCGATATGGCGCCTGCGGTTCAGGGCGATCAGATCCGCGGCTGCAGCGTGACCGAGGCCCGGCTGGCGGCCACCGCATTGGCGGGACTGCACGGACCCCGCTGGTGCGACCCGGCCTGGCTGGACTTCACCGGCACGGTGATGCCCCGCCCGGACGACGCCGGCGCCCGTGGTCTGGGAGATATCACCAAGCTGGCGACGCAGATCACCATCGATAAACTCGGCCCGCGAATGAGCCCGGCCGATCAGCAGACGGTGCTGGAGTCGGCGGAGTTGATGGCCGATTGGTTGCTGCACTCCCCCGACCGGTTCAGCCTGCTGCACGGTGACTACCGGATCGACAACCTGCTCTTCGATCCCGACCGAACCCGCGTGACGGCGGTGGACTGGCAGACGTTGGCTGTTGGTCTGCCGGCGCGGGACCTGTCCTATTTCATCGCGACGAGCCTGCAGCCTACCGAACGCGCCGCCCATGAGCGCGAGCTTGTCGACGCCTATCACGGTGCACTGGCTGCACATGGCGTTACCGGGTATGACGCCGAAACCTGTTGGGCGGATTACCGTTTAGGCATGCTGCAGATACCTCTGATCTGCACACTGGGGTTCGCATTCTCGGCGGAAACCGAACGTGGCGGTGACATGATGCTGGCAATGCTGCACCGCGGCAGCCAGGCAATCCGGGATCTCGGGACCCTTGGCCTGATCACTACCTAGTTCATTACCTAGTCAGCACGCGCATCCGATGAGGGTCCCTGGGGATCGGTGGACAGGTCGGGGGAGAAGTCGTCGGGTATGAGTGACGCATCGGGCTCCCCGATTGGCGGTGTGCCGATTGAGGCCGAACCGGAGTGGATCCCGCCGCCTGTGCGCTCACCGCGCCAGTCGCGCAACAGCAGGACGATGCCCGCGCTGGCGAGTGCGATCACCACGCCGGCGGCCCATGCGCTACCGGTGCTCACCGCGACAATCAGCGCGACCAATCCCGCGACTGCCAGCAGTACGACGACCCGCATCGTTACAGTCTGCTACCGGCCGCCCCCATTCCGCGGCTACCCTCGCGCGGCGCGTCTGAACGGATGTCCGAACGCGGGGGAGTGGCGAGTCGTCAGGCTGCGGTCTGGGGCTGCCTGCCGACGTGCACGTGGACGACCCTCGCAGCGATGACGGGCGGCGCCTCGCTGCGGGAGAGCAACTCCACGCTCTCCGGAAGTTCCCGAGGGTTGATCACCCCGGCGGCGATATCTCGCAGCACCTGGTGGGCGCGTGCCAGTTGATGGCGCTTGCGGTACTGGCCGCCCGGCAGTTTTACCCCGGCCCATACCCCGTATTCCTCGCCGACTTCGATGGCCTGGTGCGCGCAGGCCCGCTGCTGAGCAAGTGGGCACTGGCGCAAACAGATGGTCCGAGCTTTGGTGGCGGATTGTTCGTAGACGCGAGCCTTGGCGGCGCCGTCACTGGTGTCATCGTCGGCGTAGCCGAACCACAGTTCTGGCTCTGTCGAACACGGTCGGTAGTTCATCGCAGCCTCCTGGTCGAGTTTCGGAGACAGAAGCGTATACGCTAGGCTCCGGTCGTGCAATCAAAACATACACAGAAACGTATACGTTCACTCCGCTGTGTACGATTCACCCATGGCGGGGTCCGGACGGTGAGCCGGGAGACGGCGGGTGCGGCAATTCGGGCACTCCGGGAGTCGCGGGACTGGTCGCTGGCGGACTTGGCAGCTGCCACCGGAGTGAGCACCATGGGCCTCAGCTACCTCGAGCGAGGAACCCGAAAACCGCAGAAAGCCACAGTCCAGAAGGTTGAAAACGGTCTAGGACTGCCGCCGGGCACGTACTCGCGCCTGGTGGTCGCCGACGATGCAGATGCCGAACTCGCCCAGCTGCTGGCCAGCCCGTCAACCGGGCCGGCGCCCGGCACAGTCGGTGCCGGCGGTGTCGTACTCAGCAGGCACAACGTCGCCGAAGTGCTCGAAGCGAGCGCCGAGGCTCAGCTCGAAACCCTCACTTCGTTGATGGAGCGCCTGCCGCGGGAGGCATCGAACGAATACGACATCACTATTCGATCTGCGATCTCGCAGTGTGTGAAAGCCGAGCAGCTTGCCGCCAACTCGTGGCGGGTCGCGGTCGCCACCGATCCGGGACCATCCACCGCCCGGCTGATGGCCCACCTCAAAGCCATGGAAGCAATTCGCCGCGATCTGCTCGAACGGTTGCCGGGCAGTATCAGTACCCGGTTCGACCGTGCCTGCGCTCGCTCCGGGTTGCCCGACCCGGTGATCGCGACACTTCTCGGGATCACCGGTGAGGAGATGTGGGATATCCGCACCTGCGGCGTGATTCCGCCAGCCGCACTGCCCAGGGTGAATGCGTTCGCCGCGGGGGAGTCGTGACGGTTTGCGAGGTGGACATTCTGCGCCGCGCGCACGCACTGTTCGCGGTCGTCGGCGACCACCGGCCGGCTGAGGTTGTCACGGCGGGATCGCCACCGCTACCCGGCGGAACTGGCATGACCGCCGCCGCCTATCGGGATTCACGCGCGGTCCGGCTGATCGAACTGATGGCGTCACGCGGGACCGATGCCGAACTGGCTCAGATCATCGCCGAGGCCGACCGTGACCATCGCGATGCACATCACAACACAGCGGCCGTGCTGGCCGCTGCCCGGGCCGATGTGGCACCAGCACCAACCAACCCGATTGCCGCACGAGAACTGTTGCGCCGCAGGGTGATTCGCCTGAGAACCCAGCGGCGCTATGTCCTTGCCGCCCGCAGGCAGGCTCGTCGTCATCGGGCCGCACTGCGGAACCTGCGGTACCGGCGCGGCGCCGGCCGCGCATCGAGCAATGATCGTCGTGCCGAAACCGTGGTGCGCGCCGCGCTGAGCAGACTGGGTTGTCCCTATGTGTGGGGAGCCGAAGGCCCGGACCGCTTCGACTGCTCCGGCCTGGTCCAGTGGGCCTATGAGCGGGCAGGAATTCGGTTGCACCGCACCACCTATGACCAGATCAACGATGGCATGCCCATTTCACCCGCACAGGTACGTCCCGGCGATCTGGTCTTCCCGCACGCCGGCCACGTCCAACTGGCCATTGGTGACAACCTCGTCGTTGAGGCCCCGTACCCGGGCGCGACGGTGCAGATCAGCCGAATGGGACCCAGCGTGGCGATCCGTCGCCCGGTCTAGTTCCACCGGCCAACAGGGTGAATTGTCCACTACCGCCGGCCTCCCTAAAGTCACCGCCATGAGAGGCTCGCGGTGGCGGATTACCAAGACCTGCTCGACGCGATAACCCGCATCCGGCAAGCGACCGGTGACGACGGCGCCTGGATGGCGGGGTTGTCCGCCGGTGACATCGCGGCCGCGGCTAACCCGGTGAGCGCGCCGGCCGTCATCTCGGCGCTATTGGCCAAGTTCAGGGCAGCCCATACCGGTGTGTTCCCTCCCGGTTCGGTGTCGGGACTGTGGCCACAGGCACCTGGCCAATCCGAAGGTGCCGCTGCGGAAGCCATCCGTACTGCCGAAACCGCACTGGCTCTACAGAATTCACAGACAGCGCAGCTGGACCTGCAGGTGGTGACCGCGGTACTCAACGCCCATACCAATCACGCCGAGGGTGTGGCGGCCCTGGATCGACTACAGAGTGAGATCGAGGCGGCCGTCGTCACCCGTACCGATCTGGATACCCCGGCCGGCGCCCGCTCCTTCCAGCGATATCTGATCGACAAACTGCGCGATATTCGGTCGGTCGTAGAGACCGCCGATATGGATTCGACGTCCAAGGCGTCATTGGCCGCGGCGTTGGCCTCGTTGTACGCGTCCTCGGCATCCGGCGACGTCGCACAGCCGACCGATCGCGGGCGCCAGCCCAGCGAACTGCCACCCGCCGCGCCAGCACCAACGCCGGCCGTCTCCGGCCGAACCGAGCCGCGCATTCCCGCTCCCCTCGATCCCGCAACGCCGGTGGATCTCGGGCTCGACCCGGTATCACCGCTGGGCGACGCGGTCGGTTATCCACCAGCGGATTACCCTCCTCCACCCACCGCAATGCCGGCACCCGCCGTATCGCCGATCGGGTGGGGCGGCGGCGCTCCGGGGGCGGGCATGCCATTCAGCGGGGGACTGCCGACGCTGTCGGCGTCGTCGCTGCCGGGCTTCTCGACCGACCCCGTCGTCGACCCGCCGCGGCGCGATGCCAAGGACACGC
>Ga0194052_1001394_pt1 | contig 14059 bp, 14 predicted proteins | sample SepL226m_MetaG_FD_160117 | JGI IMG/M metagenome (GOLD analysis project Ga0194052, IMG submission 160117) | Anoxic zone freshwater microbial communities from boreal shield lake in IISD Experimental Lakes Area, Ontario, Canada - Sep2016-L227-6m | ecosystem: Environmental > Aquatic > Freshwater >... | reverse complement strand
AGGGAAGCGGCCGACTGCGCTCCGGGCTGGGCATCACCGGGTCGTCGAGTAGTGCACGAACACGTCGGTGCAACGCGGCCAACTCCGCTGCGGTGATGTGCTCGCGCAACTCCGAGCCCAGTGAGCCGCCCAGGGTCATTTCCAATTCGGCGAGGTCGTCCAGGCTCTGATCGTCAATCATCTTGCCGGCCCAACCCCACAGCACGGTGCGCAGCTTGTCCTGAACGTGCAGCGCCAGCCCGTGATCGACCCCGTACACCTGGCCATCCAGGCCGTTCAGGATGTGGCCGCCCTTACGATCTGCATTGTTCACAATCACGTCGAAGACAGCCATCTGCCGAAGCTGTGGGTTGTCGGCGTGCACCAGTCGCACTTCCTCGCCGGTGTAGTCGTAGGCGCGCACCGCCGACAGGTAGCCCACCGGAATCGCATCAACCGGGCACAGGTCCACCAGGTCAGGAACGCTTGGCTGGTCCTCCTTGTCATCATCGGGTTGCTCAATCCAGAGCTGGAGCATGCCGGTGCCGGCCGGGCCATCCCGAATAATGGTGTGCGGCACAATGTCCCAGCCCAATGCTGCCGAGATCACGAAGGCTCCATACTCGCGTCCGGCCAGGGTGCCGTCCGGAAAATCCCACAGCGGCTGCTCACCGGCAACTGGCTTGTAGACGCAGTGCACCGTATCGCCGCCGTGCTGTGCTTCGCAGAGAAACGTGGCATTGCTGGCGGATCGGATGCGGCCCAGGATCTTCAGTTCGCCGCTGCGCAACGTTTCGTGGCGCTCGTCGGTACCCGTCACGAGTCGGGATCATCCTCGACATCGGAGAGTCCGAGACGCTGGTAGCCGTTGTTGCGGATGCAGAAATGCCCCTCGGGATCCAGTGGTTCGTCGCACAGTGGGCAGGGCGGGCGCCCGGCGGAGATCACCCGATCCGATCGGGTGGCGAACTGACGTGCCGAATCCGGCGACAGGAACACCCGGACCGCGTCGGGTCCGTCTTCGGAATCGTCGAGGATGACCGAGGCGTCGTACTCGGTGTCGGACACGGCGAGCAGTTCCACGACCACGCTCTGCGCCTCGGCATCCCAGCCCAGTCCCATGGTGCCCACCCGGAATTCCGCGTCGACCGGCATGATCAGCGGATCCAGATCGTCGACGTCAGTCTCCGGGGGCAGTGGTGTCCCGAACCGGCGGTTGATCTCGACCAGCAGTGCGCTGATCCGCTCGGCCAACATCGCCACCTGCTGCTTCTCCAGGCTCACCGAAATCACCCGGGCTTCGTGAACCGCCTGGATATAGAACGTCCGACTTCCGGGTTCGCCGACGGTCCCGGCGACAAATCGGTCGGGCGTGCGGAAGACGTGAATTGCGCGGGCCATGGTCAGTCCCAAAATACCGGTCGGGTCATGCCGGTCAATCGGTCGATCCGCCGACCACGGCGTCATCGCCGCCGTCGGTCGTTTTCTCCGACGCCTTGAGCGCAGAGGCGAGTTGGGCGCCAGTGTGGTTGACGTGCACAACGAACGGGCGGGCGGGCGTGTAGCGGATCACACTCATCGATGCCGGGTCGGCGGTGATCCGCTGGAAGCTGTCCAGGTGGGTGCCCAGCGCATCGGCGACCACAGACTTGATCACGTCGCCGTGGGTGCAGGCCACCCAGAGCACGTCGGCACCGTGCTCCTCGGACAGTCGGCGGTCGTGGTCGCGCACTGCGTTCACCGCGCGCGCCTGCACCTGAGCCAGCCCCTCACCGTCAGGGAAGATCGCGGCACTCGGCTGCTGCTGGACAACCGACCAAAGCGGTTCTTTGACGAGTTCGCCGAGTTGCCGACCGGTCCATTGGCCGTAATCCACTTCCGAAAGCCGCTCATCGACCAAAGGCTCAAGTCCCAGTGCGGCCGCCAGCGGCTCGAGGGTGAGCCGGCAGCGCAGCAGCGGGGATCGCACCAGTGCCTTGATCGGCAGTCCGTCGAGCCGGTCCACCAACTCAGTTGCCTGCGCCAGGCCTTTCTCGTCGAGCTCGACACCTTCGGACCGACCGGCGAGCGTGTGCGCGGTATTGGACACCGATCGTCCGTGGCGCAGCAGGATGACGGTCACTGGATGGTCCTCACGATGCGAGCACCTTCCCGGTGACCAGCAGCGCCATCACGGTCAGCGCCAGCGCTACCCGATAGCCCACGAACCAGTACATGGCGTGGTGGGTCAGGAACCGCAGCAGCCAGGTCACCGCCGCCAGACCGACGACGAAGGTGATCACCACCGAGACGGCCAACTGCGCACCCGTGGCACTCATCCCCTCACTCACGGGGTGGAACGCGTCGGGAAGCGAGAACAACCCCGACGCCAATACCGCCGGAATGGCAAGCAGGAAGCCGAATCTCGCCGCCAGCGCACGATCCAGGCCGAGGAAGAGCCCGGCGCTGATGGTGGCACCCGAACGCGACACCCCCGGTACCAGCGCGAGGCACTGTGTAATGCCGACGGTCAAGCTGTCGCGCCAGGTGAGTTGCTCGACGTGACGGGTCTGCCGGCCGAAGTACTCGGCAGCGGCGATCACGGCCGAGAACACCAGCATCGCGGTGGCGATCACCCACAGGTTGCGTGCACCCGAGCGAATAGCGTCTTTGAACAGAAACCCCAGCACCCCGATCGGGATGGTGCCGATGATGACGTACCAGCCCATCCGGTAGTCGACATTGTCACGGTGCGCAGCATTGAACAGCCCGGCGAACCAGGCCTTCAGGATCCGGGCGATATCACGGGCGAAGTAGACCAGCACCGCGGCTTCGGTGCCGAGTTGGGAAACCGCGGTGAACGAGGCACCGGCATCCCCGGCGAAGAAGACCCGGGACACGATCGCCAGGTGAGCGGACGACGAGATGGGCAGGAACTCGGTCAGCCCCTGGACGATAGACAGCACCACCACCTGCAGCCACGACATTGCCGTCACATCCACGCCGAGAACCGTACCCGGCTGGGAATCAGCGTGGCGGCCTCGGCACCGGTGCGGCCTCGCCGATGGCATCACGCACCGCCGCCGACAGGCTGCGCGCATCATCGACATCGAGATCGGTGAGGCTTCGGCTTGCCCCGGCCACCACGTCCTCGGGCGCCGGCACCGGCCCGGCCAGTCGCGGACGATAGATCTCGACGAGCAACTGGCCGCGATGAACACGGAAGGAAAAGTTACGGCCGTCACCGAGATGGCCGAACCCGCTGGCGAACACACCGGTGGTGATGTCCTCAATGACGAACTCGGCGACGAACTCGGCGCCCTCGGAATGCGGGGCGGCGTCCAGCGTCATGGCGACACCATAACGCCGGTTACGCCCGCTGGGGCGGCAATCCCGGCGCGGGTTCGCGCGGTGTCGGGCGCTCCGCTGCCGGGGACCTAGACTCGAGCGATGCGCAGCACCGTGTGCGGGATGCTGGCGGTGATGCTGGTGGTCAGCGGATGCTCGTCGAAGTTGGCGGACACCACACCGGCCACCATCGAGTCGGCCCGAGCCGCGGTGTCACCGCCTCCGGTGACCGCGCCGGCCGGCCAGGTGCTGGCGTTCGGTGCGCCTGCGCAGTCCGCGATCTTCGATGCCACTCTGGCCTCGCTGGTGGTCTTCACGCCGGGGCCGGACCCGCGGGCAGCAGCGACGCTGACGATCTTCGGACCCGAGGATGCCCCGCGCCCGGTGGGGCTTCCGGGCGGGGCCACCGCGATCGCCGGTGACGGACACGGTGTGGCGTACGCATCCACCCGCGGCGGATTCATCACCGTCGACCTCGCCGCCGGCACGGCGAAGCCGACGCTGATCGACGGCCAGACCGCCACCGACTTCACCGCCATTGCCCGACGCGCCGACGGCCGCCTGGTGCTCGGCAGCGCCGATGGCGTCGTCTACACGCTGGCAGCCGACTTCACCGTCAGCGCCAAGTCCGACATCTTCGCCCGGGTCGATGGCATCGTCACCCAGGGTGACACCGCCGTGGTCCTGGACCGCGGTCAGACCTCGGTGACCGCACTGAACGCACAGGGTTCGCCCCAGCAGGCGCTACGGGCCGGCCTTGGCGCGACCACGATCACCGCCGACCCGGCGGGCCGGGTACTGGTGGCCGATACCCGCGGTGGGCAACTGCTGGTGTTCGGGGCTGACCCGCTGATCGAACGGCAGGGGTATCCGGTGCCGGATTCTCCCTACGGGCTGGCCGGTTCGACGACACTGGTGTGGGTTTCCCAAACCGCCACCAACACGGTGATTGGCTACGATCTGGCCACTGGCATACCTGTGGAGAAGGTGCGTTATCCGACCGTGCGGCAACCGAACTCGCTGGCTCTCGACCAAGACTCCGGCACCCTGTATGTGGTGTCGGGTTCAGGCGATGGTGTGCAGATAATCCGCAACGCGGCCGGTGCGAGGTGAGCGCGCCACAGCGGGGGCGGATGCCCGCGGCCTGGGAGGTCGAACTCTCCGATGACTATGAGTGGATTCCGCTCCGGTTGCCGCCCGAGGTGACTCGTATCAGCGCGTCAACGCGGTTGTCGATTGAGGCCGAGTACCGCGGCTGGGAGCTGTCCCGGGTTCGGCTGTACACCGATGGCAGCAGACGTGTTCTATTGCGGCGTAAGAAGTCTCGGATTGCCAATCCGCAGCCGACCGATCAGCCGGGCCCGTGATCTACGAGGCGGTCCGTCGGGCGCTGTTTTTGGCACCGCCGGAGCGTATCCACCACCTGGTGTTCGGTGCGCTGCGCGGAGCTACCGCCACCGAGGCCACCCGCGGTCAGTTGCGACGGGCACTTGCACCGCGCGATCCGATACTGGCAAGCACAGTTTTCGGGGTGCGCTTCCCGGGTCCGCTCGGCCTGGCCGCCGGTTTTGACAAGGACGGCATGGGCCTGAACACCTGGGGCGCACTGGGATTCGGCTATGCCGAAGTCGGCACGGTGACCGCCAGCGCCCAGCCGGGCAACCCAGCGCCACGACTATTCCGGTTGTCGGCCGACCGCGCTCTGCTCAACCGGATGGGCTTCAACAACCACGGCGCCGGCCAGTTGGCGCTGCGACTTGCCCGCCACCGCGCTGACGTTCCGATCGGAGTCAACATCGGTAAGTCCAAGGTGACGCCACCGGAACAGGCCGCGCAGGACTACGCCGCCAGTGCCAGACTGCTCGGACCCCTGGCGGCCTATCTGGTGGTCAACGTCAGCTCCCCCAACACCCCCGGTCTGCGCGATCTTCAGGCTGTCGAGTCGCTGCGGCCAATCCTGGCCGCAGTCATGGCCGAAACGCGCGCACCGGTGCTGGTGAAAATCGCCCCCGACCTCTCCGATGCCGATGTCGACGCGGTGGCTGATCTGGCGGTCGAGATGGGTCTGGCCGGAATCGTCGCCACCAACACCACGGTGTCGCGGTCCGGTCTGCGCACCCCGGGCGTCGACGAACTCGGCCCGGGCGGTATCTCCGGCCCACCGGTGGCGCACCGCGCGCTGGAGATACTGCGCCGGTTGTACGCCCGCGTCGGAGACACCCAGGTGCTGATCAGTGTCGGCGGGATCGAAACCGCCACCGACGCCTGGGGTCGAATCACGGCGGGGGCATCACTGCTTCAGGGCTACACCGGATTCGTCTACGGCGGAGGCCTCTGGGCCAAGCAGATTCACGATGGCATCGCAGCCCGTCTGCACACCGGCGGGTTCACCGCCCTGAGTGACGCCGTGGGTTCCGCGACTCACTAGCGCCCGCGGCCACGCAGTCCCCCGCCATTCCCCGCCCCATCCCCCGCGAGCAGACACAAAGTCGCATTTTGCTTCGGCGTGTCATGCGACTTTATGTCTGCTCGCGCCGAAGGGGTGCGCTACTTCTGCTCGTAGGTGCCGTGGATGACCGCGCGCGCGATCGAGTGCATGAACAGGTTGAAGCCCAGATATGCGGGGCTGGCGTCCTCGCCGATCTCCAGCTTCTCCTGGTTCACCGCATGAACCACCACGAAATACCGGTGCGGGCCGTGTCCGGGCGGCGGGGCGGCGCCCACATAGCGTCGGATGCCGGCGTCATTGCGCAGAGTCAGCGCATCACCGGGCAGGATCGAACCGTCGCCGACACCGGTGGGCAGATCGGTGACCGTAGCCGGCAGGTTCGCCACCGCCCAGTGCCAGAAGCCCGATGCCGTCGGCGCGTCCGGGTCGAACACCGTGACGGCGAAACTACGGGTCTGCTCCGGAAAACCCGACCAGCTCAGTTGCGGGGAAAGATCCTCACCGCCGGCACCCATGATGCCGCTGACCTGAGCCATCTTCAGCGGCTTGCCGTCGGCGAGATCGGAACTGGTCAGCGCAAACCCGGGCAACTTCGGTAGGAAGTCGTAGGGGTTATAGGGAAATGCCATGGCAGATCGTCCTTGTCTCGTCCGGTCAGCAGTTTCGCAGGAAGTTCTCAAGTACCCGGGCACCGAATTGCAGCGCATCCACCGGAACCCGTTCATCGACACCGTGGAATAGCGCCGCGAAGTCCAGCTCCGGCGGCAGCCGCAGCGGAGCGAAGCCGAAGCATCGAATCCCAAGCTCGGCAAAGGCTTTCGCGTCCGTGCCGCCGGAGAGCATGTAGGGCACGATACGTGCCTCCGGGTCAGCCGCCAGCAGCGCGGCGTTCATCGAGTCGACGAGATCACCGTCGAAGCTGGTTTCATAGGAACCGTATTCAGAGATCCATTCCCGGGTGATACCCGGACCGATCAGTTCGTCGATCTCGCGCTCGAAGGCCCCCTGGCGGCCAGGCAGCACCCGGCAGTCGATCACGGCCTCTGCTGTCGCTGGGATCACGTTGGCCTTATAACCGGCCTTCAGCATGCTCGGGTTGGCGGTGTCGCGCAGGGTGGCACCCACAATCCGGGCGATCGGTCCGAGTTTGGCGATCGCACCCTCAAGATCGGGTGAATCGATATCGAAGGTATAGCCGGTCTCGTCGCTGACTGCGGTGAGGAACGCTGCGACGGATTCGGTCAGAATCAGAGGGAATTGGTGACTTCCGATCCGGGCGACCGCCGACGCGATCGCGGTGACCGCGTTGTCGTCGTGAATCATCGAGCCGTGCCCAGCCCGGCCGCGCGCCGTCAGCCGCATCCACAGCAGACCTTTCTCGGCGGTCTCGATCAGGTACAGCCGGCGCTCACCGCCGTCGCGACGGGGCACGGTGATCGAGAAGCCACCAACCTCGCCGATGGCCTCGGTAACGCGCGCGAACAAATCGGGCCGATTCTTCACCAACCACTGGGCGCCGTATTTCCCGCCACTTTCCTCGTCGGCGACGAACGCGAACACCAGATCCCGCGGCGGGACGATGCCGGCCCGCTTGAAGTGACGGGCGACGGCCAGCATCATCCCGCACATGTCCTTCATGTCGACCGCGCCGCGGCCCCACACGTAGCCGTCGGATACCGCGCCGGAGAACGGGTGAACACTCCAATCCGCGGCCTCAGCCGGAACGACGTCAAGGTGGCCGTGGATCAGCAGCGCACCGCGGGTGGCGTCGGCACCGGGTAGCCGGACGAACACATTGCCGCGGCCCGGGGCACCGGATTCCAGATACTCCGGCTCAAAGCCCACCTCGCGGAGTTGCTCGGCCACCCAGTGGGCGCACTCCGCCTCCCCCCTCGTGGTCTCCAGCTCGCCGGTATTGGAGGTGTCGAACCGGATCAGGGCGCTGACGAGTCCAACTACCTCGTCTGCCGGATCAGTCACGGCTCCTTTCCTACCATTGCGCCGGGCGAAAGGCAGACCAGGAGACCGCTACCACATCTTTATCTCAAACCACATTTACAACACGCGTCTCATGGGGTTCTATTTACCGATGAGCAATCGGCTGCCCACTGTCGCGGCCCTGATCTGCCTGTCGGCACTGTGCCTGCCCGCCGCGGGATGTGCCACCACCACCGCAGGCTCCGCCATGCCGGCCGCGCAGGTGCCACCCACCACGGCAGAGACGCTGCCCACGCTACTGCTGTCGGCCTCCGACGTCGGCTCGGCGCTGTCGGGCGGCGATATGGTCGTCACCCGCGACGTCACCACGCCCTGGAACGACAGCGCACATTTCGCCGCGGACTCCGGCGGGCCCGGCTGCCTGGCCGTGGCCGGAGCGGCCCAGCAGGGCGCCTACTCCGACAGTGGCTGGACCGCACTGCACGGTCAGGTACTCCGTGAACCACCGACGGCGCCGGCCTGGTCGCACTATGCCGTCCAAGCGGTGGTGCTGTTCCCCACCGCGCAGTCCGCCGCGGACTTCTACGCCAAATCTCGTGACAATTGGGCCGGGTGCTCCAATCGCGAATTGGCCTATGCCCAGCAACTTGCCCCCGACCAACTCTGGTCCGTCGGCCCGACAACCACCGACGACGGCGTGTTGGCGGTCTCGCGAGAACAACGCGGCCCGCAGCAGTGGTTCTGCCAACGCGCGCTGACCGTGCACGGCAACGTCGGAGTGGACGTGGAGGCGTGCAGCCTCAACGGGGCGACCTCGGCCGCAGCGACAATCGCCCACCGGATCGCCGACCGGCTGCCGAATGCTTAGGCCTGCTGGGTTTGGGTCGGTGCACGCCGATCCGTTAGCCTAAGCTGCCCTGGCTTCCAGGGCATCCTGGTCCGAGTGGCGGAATGGCAGACGCGCTAGCTTGAGGTGCTAGTGCCCTATTAACGGGCGTGGGGGTTCAAGTCCCCCCTCGGACACCGCAGTCGTACATGTAACGCCGCGGCTAAATAGCAGTTTGCCGACGTCTTCGCCGACGGTCGGCGGTGCGCTCAGGGCGCCAAAGCCAGTGTCCGGCGTCTCGCGTGCCAGGCGTCGTGGGAACCGGTGAAGCTTGAGTTTCCGGCGCGACCGCTCGGCCTGCCCGCGCTACCGGGAGTGACCTGACAACCGGTTCGGGAGTGCGGCCAGTTATGCCGTGCAGCTGCCCGTGTCCGCCGTCTCGCTGCCATCCGGGCAGGTGGTGTAAGACCACGTGACCCCGGTCAGGTTCGCCCCGGTCAGGTTCGCCCCGGTCAGGTCCGCACGGGCTATTACCGCGTCGGTCAGGTTCGAGTCGGACAGGTCCGCGTCGTTCAGGTTCGTCTGGCTCAGGTTCGCGTTGGTCAGGTCCGCGCGGGTCAGGACCGCGCCGCGCATCCGCGCGATGGTTATAAGCGTGTTGGTGAGGTCCGCGCCGGTGAGGTCCGCACCGATGAGCTCCGCACCGACGAGGTCCGCGTCGACCAGGGTCGCCTGGTTCAGCACAGCCAGGGACAGGTACGCGTAGTTCAGCTCCGCGCCGGGCAGGGTCGCGCCGGACAGATTCGTGCCGTTCAGGTCCGCGTAGTTCAGGATCGTTTTCTCGAATTTTGCGCCGGTAAAGTTCACTGTTGGTGCGTAGAGTCCGGTCAGGTCTTGATTCGAGAAGTCCTGACCCGAGCAGTCGCCGGTGGACACGCACGACGGTGTTGCGCCCACCCGGACGCCAACCACCGACAGCGCGATAGCCCGTACCGACACCACTCCCTGGTGGAGGAAGTCTCTGACGGGGCTGGCGGGCAGATCCGCGATCCAGGCCTGGACCACACCATAGACATCGTTAATCACCGCGACGCTTCCCGCGCGCCAGGCCTGAACCACCGGGAGCAGCGGCACCGGCACATTGGCTGCACGCACTGCTTGGCCTCGCACCCTGGAACCCGCAGTGCCGACCAAGCTTTGAGCTGCCGATCGCGAGGAACTCGGCGACGCCCCAGATGCCGCAGACTTCGCGGACACCGCCGCCGCAGCGGCCACCGGGCCGGACTGCACCCGGGTGACCTCGCGGTGCGCTGCGACTCGTGCGGGTCTGTGCGAGGACACCGACGACGCCGATGTGCCCGAGGCGGTGGTGGTGTCGGCGGAGGCGGCGCCCGCACCGGCGAGTGCGGCACCGACCCCGAGGGTCACAGCGCCGACACCGAGCCAGGCATACGGAATACGGGGACGGCGTGAGCCTGGACCCCGAAGGGTGTTGACGGGTGTGACAGCCGAACCGCTGCCCTGCTCATTCAGTAACTGAATGGAATTAATCGAAGCCATAGCGTGCCCCCCAGGTTGCGCCGTGCGCGCAGGGGATGCGCCCACTGGACGGGGCAGACTCAGCTACGTATCACTGACGCTAACACCAATTAGGGCTTTACAGCTGTCGCTTTCCCATTCAACCTCGCAGCACTCCACCGGCAGGCCCGTGGATAACTTAAAATCGCCCGTTGGGTGTCGTCGCGCCGTCTACCGCGCCCGCTGATCCGTAGCGCGACCATGTAGCGCAACTGGTCGCCAATCGTGGACGCGGTCTGGACACAAGCGACTCGCACTAACGGTTATCTACGCGATGTCACGTCACGTGTAATTGGCTGTTCAGAGCAGCTTTGGCGTCCTGACCAGCGGCCCGATCTGGGGGTTCAAGTCCCGCTAGGACACCAGCGCGATGAGTCGGGTATCCCCGGAACACTTCTGCTGACGTACCGTGAACGGGTGCCACGTCAGGTGCTGTTCCTCCACAACGACCCCACGGCGCCTGAGGCGCTATTGGGTGAGGCGTTCGCCGACTCAGGTTTTGACTGCAGCACCTTTGCGGTGGTGGGGCGCGAGCGTCCCGATGATCCGGTCGTCGATGTCACCTTTCCGGACCCGACCCGCTACGACGTGATCGTGCCACTGGGCGCCAGATGGTCGGTCTACGACGAGCGGCTCAACTGGATTGCCGAAGAGATGCGGATGGTGCGTACCGCTGCGGCCGCCGGCGTCGGCGTACTCGGGGTCTGCTTCGGCGGACAACTGGTGGCCGGCGCACTCGGCGGTACCGTGGCCCGCTCACCGGAGCCGGAGATCGGCTGGCGCGAGGTGCAGAGCAGCGACCCGTCGCTGGTGCCGGACGGTCCGTGGTTCCAATGGCATTTCGATCGATTCACTCTCCCGCCGAATGCCGTCGAGGTGGCCCGAAATGGCTGCGCCACACAGGCTTTCGTCCAGGGAACGGCGATGGGCCTACAGTTTCACCCGGAGGTCGACCGTGGCCTGCAGGAACGCTGGATCAGCGAGGACCACGGTGGCGATATCGCCCGGCTGGGATTGCGCGCAGAGGATGTTCGGGCCCGCAGCGCCGTCGAACTCAACGACGCGGCACGGCGGCTACGGCTGCTGGTGGGCGGCTTCCTGGGCATGCTCGAGAAGAGTCAGCGCCGCGGCAACGGCGTGCGGTAGCGCTGCTACCGACACCGGGCTCAGAGCACCCCGGGTGCGGGATCGTGGCCGAGTTGGTGTGCCAGCGCATCAGAGACTGTCGAGGACCGGAACCGGTGGCCCAGCGCGTTCAGTGTTCCCGGCTGGACTCGTTGGCTGGCTTCAGCCAACTCGGTTGCACCCTGCTTTCCCAGCAGCAGTCGCGGACCGATCGAGGGCACCGGTAGCAGGGCAGGTCGACGCATCGTCGCCGCCAACGCTGCGGTGTATTCGGAGTTGCGCACGGGTTCTGGCCCGACGGCGTTGACCGGGCCACTGAGTCGGTTGTCGTAGAGGGCGCGGTAGTAGATGTCGAGCAGGTCGTCGATGCCGATCCAGGAAAGCCATTGCTTACCACTGCCGAGCCGACCACCGAGGCCCGCCGCGAACAGCGGCCGCAAGAGCTTGAGCGTTCCGCCGGCGGCGGCCTGCACGATCCCGGTACGCACCTGAACTACCCGTAGACCGGCATCGGCGGCCGGTGCGGTGGCAGCTTCCCACCCGGCTACGACATCGGCGAGGAACCCATCGCCGCGGGGGCTGTTCTCATCGAGCAGGGTGTCTCCGCAGTCGTATCCGTAGAAGCCGACGGCCGAGGCGCTGACAAAAGCCCGTAGCCCACCGCCGGAGGCCGCAGCGACTTCGGCCAGACGCCGCGTTGGTTCGATACGGGAGTCCACGATCGCCCGCCGGTGCGCCTCGGTGAACCGGCCTGCGATGGACTCACCGGCCAGATGGATGACCGCGTCCACCCCGTCGAGCAGATCAGCGGCGGGTTGGTTTGGGTCCCAGCGTCTTTCGTCAGCATTGAGCGGATCGCGGCGAACCAGCCTGATCACCCGGTGGCCACCGGTGCTCAGCATTGCCGCCAGTGCGGTTCCCACCAGACCAGATGAACCGGTCATCGCGATCACAAGCAAACCGGCACCGGCAGCATCCCGGTGTGCGGCGAGGTCCTCGGCGAGTTGACGATGCCGGTAGGCGAACGTCGAGCGCAGCATCGCGCCCGGAACGGTGGTGTCGACCTCATCGTGGACGCGGGTGGTCCCGCCGCCGGCGTCACTGTAACTATGGGTGTGCCGCCACCAGCCGATGACCCTGGGCGGCAGCGTCATCAGACCGTCGGAGGACAGCACATCACGGAACTGGTAGGGCGGGTCATAGCCCGCGGGGTCGTGCTGGGCTATCCATCGCAGACCGCCGGGGAGCCCGAGGATCGCTCGCCCATCGGCCAGTGATTCAGTTTCCTTGACCACCCGCATCGGCTGCCAGGGCGGCACCAAGCGGCGCATTGCTCCCGGCCTGGTGTGCCAGGCGAACACCTCGTCGAGCGGGTGATCAACGGTGCTGGCGTACTTGATACTCACGTCGTGGTGGGCGCGCCGGTGGGGGTCACTGGTCGTCGCGCTTATCGGCGATATCGCCGGACTCTGCCGCCACTGACTGTTCATCGACGATGTGGATCGCCGCGTCTTCGGCAGATTCGGAGTACTCCGGTTCGTCATCGCTGGGCATGTCGTACTCCGGTTCGTCGTGAACCAGTTCCTCGGGATGGTCTTCTGCGATGACGAACGGATCGTCGTCGTCGGTCAGAACCTGGGTTGAATCAGAAATTTCGGTGTTCTCGATGATCTCGGTGTTCTCGATGACTTCGGTGTTCTCAGCGTCCGCGATGAAGGGCGGATCGGATTCCTCAGTGTCATCGGCCTGGGCGGCAAGACCCTCAAGTCTGCGGTCTTTTCGCTCGCGAACGGCGTCGACGACCAGTAGAGCCACACCCAGTGCGCTGGCCCCGATACACACCCAGGCGACCAGCTCATTGCTGGTGACGACCGCTGTCACCAAAGCGGCCAGGCCGATCACCGCCATGACCAACGCAACGATCAGCATCGAGCAGCCTCCCGCGGCATGACGTGGTGTCCTGTGGATCGCATCAGCGCCGATCCCCCATCAGGGGAATCCTCCATCAGCGAAATACTAGTGCCACCCCTACTGATACTGCCCGTACCCGCCGTCACCGGCGTCGGCCGGCGCTGCCGAACTACGCTGACCCAGCTCTTCGAGCTGAGATTCCAGGTAGGTCTTCAAGCGGGTGCGGTACTCGCGCTCAAAGGTGCGCAGCTGCTCGAGGCGCCCCTCCAGTACGGTGCGCTGCTGGTTGATGGTGTTCATGAACTCGGTGTGCTTACGCTCGGCGTCGGCCTGCAGGAAGTCAGCCTTCTCATAGGCCTGCCGCAGCTGAGACTCGGAACGGGTCTGGGCATCGGTGAGGGTGGCATCAGCGCTCTGCTGGGCCTCGGTGACCGTGGTCTCGGCGATCTGGCGAGCCTCGGACACGATCTGCTCCGCGTCGGCCCGGGCATCGGCCACCATCTTGTCCGCCTCGGCGATGGCCGTGGAGGTGAGTCGGTCGGCGGTGTCCTGCGCGAGGCTCAGCACCCGGGTGGCCTTGAGGGCCTGCTCCTCGCTGAGTTGCATGCTGCGCTCTTCGACGACGGCGACCTCCGCCCCCGCCTCGGGCTGGTACAGCGGGATGGCCTGGGTGGACTGCACGCCGCCGGCGCGACCCGAGCCCAGCTCCGAGTCGAGTTCGCTGACCCGCTGACGCAGGTCGGCATTCTCCTCGACGAGCCGGGAGAGTTCGCCCTCGACGAGGTCGAGGAACGCGTCGACCTCATCCTCGTTGTACCCGCGCTTCCCAATGGGAGGCTTGCTGAAGGCCACATTGTGCACGTCGGCCGGTGTAAGTGGCATTCTCTGCCCCTTCCGATCTTGGAGGGCGGGATCAACCGCCTGAC
>Ga0194052_1001393_pt1 | contig 14066 bp, 11 predicted proteins | sample SepL226m_MetaG_FD_160117 | JGI IMG/M metagenome (GOLD analysis project Ga0194052, IMG submission 160117) | Anoxic zone freshwater microbial communities from boreal shield lake in IISD Experimental Lakes Area, Ontario, Canada - Sep2016-L227-6m | ecosystem: Environmental > Aquatic > Freshwater >... | reverse complement strand
TTCCACCTTCGGCATCGGCAAGGAACATACCCGGCCCGAGTGGGGGGCGGTTGGGCGCGAGTTGATTCGCCTGGGTTACCTGCGCCAGGCCTTGGAAAAGTTTAGCGTGCTGGAATTGACCCCGGAGGGTCTGGCCGTGCTCAAACAGCGCCAGCGCGTGACGCTCACAAAACCGGTCGCGGCGCCCGAACCGAAGGCGCATCGCGTGGGTGAGATTGCCTGTGACGAAGTGCTGTTCGACCGGCTGCGTCAGCTTCGCAAACAGTTGGCCGACGAACGCAACGTGCCGGCTTATATCGTTTTCTCCGATGTCGCGCTCCGCCAAATGGCGCGCGATTATCCCGTCAACGAGCCTGAGTTCGCCCGCATTAGCGGTGTGGGGGAAAAGAAATTGCGGGAGTTTGGGGCGGTGTTTCTATCGGAAATTGCCGCGCACTTGCAAACCAGCCCGCGCCAGATATTCGCCGACGATTCGTTCGTCGTGCCAACGCCGATTCCAAGCCGGGCGAGGCTGGGTGTGACCGCCCGGGAAACGCTGCGCCGATTTCACGCCGGTGAAACCGTCGAGCAGATTGCCGCGCAACGAATGCTGACGACCAGCACCATTTACGGCCACCTGGCGGATGCGATTACCGTGGGTGAACCAATCGACTTAAGCCAGTTCTTCATGCCAGAACAGCAACAGGAAGTCGCTGCGGCATTCGAAAAGATGGGGCCGGGCAGTCTGACGGGTGTGTTCGAGTCGCTGGGCGGACGTTATGAATATGGCCGACTCCGGCTGTTCCGCGCCGGAATGACGTCCCGAGGCGCAGCTTCGTAGCGCGGTGAAATCAGACGCCCGCTTGGCTGAACGGCCAAGCGGGCGTGTTTGTCTCAAATGGCGAGGCAGCGGTTACTTCTTGCCCGCGGCCAGGTCTTCGCGATGTTTTTTGTAAGGCAGAACGAGATTACCGTTTGTCCCCGGCGGTGTCTTCGGCGGGGATGCGCATGCCGTAGAAGGAGCGATAGACGAAGCACAGTGCGATAATAAAGAAGAAGGCGCCGATGCCAGTCTTCACGCTCTGGTTCTTCATGGTCACAGCGATTTCCACCGCGAGCAGTCCGAACAGGGTGGTGAACTTGATTACCGGGTTCATCGCCACTGAAGAGGTGTCCTTGAACGGATCGCCCACGGTGTCGCCCACGACGGTGGCCGCATGCAGCTCCGTGCCCTTCTGGCGGAGATCGACCTCGACGATCTTCTTGGCGTTGTCCCAGGCGCCGCCGGCGTTGGCCATGAAAATGGCTTGAAACAGCCCGAAGAAGGCGATGCCAATCAGGTAGCCGATGAAGAAGTAGGGATTGAAGAAGGGTAGGGCCAGTGCAAAACAGAAAATCACGATAAAGATGTTCCACATGCCTTTCTGGGCATAGACGGTGCAAATGCGGACCACTTCCTTGCTGTCCTTCTCCGAGGCGGTAGTGGCGTCGAGCTTCATGTGTTCCTTGATATAGACCACCGCGCGATAGGCGCCGGTGACGACGGCCTGGCAGGAAGCGCCCGTGAACCAATAAATCACAGCGCCGCCCATGATAAGGCCGAGGATGATTTCGGGTTGCACGATGCTGAGCTTGGTCACCACGTCGCCGAAGAGATTTTCGAGGAGCATGATGATGCCGAACACCATGGTGGTGGCGCCAACAACGGCGGTGCCAATAAGCACCGGCTTGGCCGTCGCTTTGAAGGTGTTGCCCGCGCCGTCGCCTTTCTCGAGTTGGTACTTGGCATTCTCAAAGTCCGCTTCGAAGCCAAAGTCAGTCTTGATCTGCTGCTTCACGTTCTTGATGCCCTCGATCTGGCTGAGTTCATAGACCGATTGGGCGTTGTCGGTGACCGGCCCGTAGCTGTCCACAGCAATGGTGACGGGCCCCATACCGAGGAAGCCGAAGGCCACCAGGCCGAAAGCGAAGATGGGCGCAGCGAAGGCAAACTTCGCCGGCATCAGTGCCATCACCGCCGGGTTCTGCGAGAAATAATAGGAAACGAACATCAACAGCATGATCACCAGCCCCATCCAAAAGGCCGACATATTGCCCGCCACGAACCCGGACAGGATGTTGAGCGAAGCGCCGCCGTGCTTCGAACAGTTCGTCACTTCTTTGACGTGCCGCGAATTGGTGCTGACGAAGATCTTCGTGAACTCGGGAATCAACGCCCCGGCCACGGTGCCACAACTGATGATGGCCGAGAGCACCCACCACAGGGCAGGTTGCGGACCGGCAGCGGTCTGGAAATCGCCCAACAGAATCTTGCTGGCCACGAACGTCAGCAGGATGGACACCGCCGAAGTCAGCCACACCAGGTGGGTCAGCGGGGCCTCGAAGTCGAAGTCTTTCTTGCCGCTGAACATCGCCTTGCTGATAGATTCGTTAATGAAGTAGGACACCAGCGAGGTCACGATCATGAGGGAACGCATGACAAACAGCCAAATGATGAGGGTCGCGCCGACGGTCGGGCTGGCGGCCAGGGCCAGAGCGAGGAAGGCGATCAGCGCCACGCCGGTTACACCGTAGGTCTCGAAGCCGTCGGCTGTCGGGCCAACCGAGTCGCCCGCGTTGTCACCGGTGCAGTCGGCGATCACACCCGGGTTCTTGGGGTCGTCTTCGGGCAGCTTGAACACGATCTTCATCAGGTCCGAGCCGATGTCCGCAATTTTGGTAAAGATGCCGCCGCAGATACGGAGCACGCTGGCACCGAGGGATTCCCCGATGGCGAACCCGATGAAGCATGGGCCGGCCAGGTCCTTCAGGAAAACCAGGATGCAGATCATGAAAAACAGTTCCACCGCCACGAGCAGCAAACCGACGCTCATGCCGGAACGGAGCGGGATGCCGAGGGTGGCGAGCGGGTTGCCTTTGAGCGCAGAAAAAGCGGTGCGGGAGTTCGATACCGTGTTAATGCGAATACCGAACCAGGCGACACCGTAGGAACCCAGGATGCCCAGGATCGAGGCGAGGAGCACGATAACGACGTCCATTATCGGTTTTTTTTGCAGCCCCATGAAATAATACACCATGCACGCCGCGATCAGCAGCCAGAGGATGGCGAGGAATTTGCCCTGGGTAAACAGGTAGGTCTTGCAGGTTTCCCAAATGGTGTTGGAGACCTTGGCCATGCTCTCATGCACCGGCAGGGCCTTGGTCTGCTTGTATTGCACCAGACCGAAAACCGCCCCGATGAGGCAGATCACAAGCCCCAGATACATCAGCGTGACGCCGCTGACCCCGCCCAAGCCGTTAAAATGGACCGTCGTCAAATCAGGGATGACGATGTCCGATTCGCTGGCGTAAACGCCGGTTGACGCCAGAAGCGTGATGAACAGAACAACGATCCAGAACCAGTATTTGTTATTTCTCATAAAATTAGGCGGCAGACTATCGCAGGGAAGGGCCAGTGAACGCCAATACTTTTTTGTGGCAAACGCCCCATATTTTGCTTCGCAAATGTTGCCCACCCTGAGCCAAAATGGAACTATTTCGGAAATCTGATTCACTTGCGCACCGTTTTTTCCGCTTCGGTATTGCCCCCCCCCCCTCCTGCGTTGCGGACAAGAATGTCCAATGCCACTAGGATTCCCTCCTCATCCCGGAGGGATGGCCGACAATAGCCCAACGTTTGAACGTTGGGTGCGCGAGTTTAGAGGCGCACAAGTCCCATAGGGACGGCTGAAACCCTGCGTGATCTTATCTTGAGCAGATGACCCTGGAATGGCCCGCGGACATCGTCATCCACTCTACTGGTCGAAGACCTGGCCTTGCGAACCGGTCACAACTCGGCTAGATTTCCTCTCCTATGTTAGCTGTTGCAAGCAAACCCAGCGTGGCCGGGAGTTGCCCCAGCCGACCGCTGCCGTTGGAAAGCGGGGAGTTCATGCACTCGCGCGAATTCCTGCGCCGCTACGAGCGCCTGCCGCAGGTGAAGAAGGCCGAGTTGATCGAAGGAGTCGTCTATATGGGTTCACCCGTCAGTGTTCATCACGGCAAGCCCGACGCGCTCATTCAAGCCTGGCTGGTCACCTACGCCAGTCGCCATCCGGAAACCGAGGTTTGCGCCAACACCACTGTCATCCTTGACGCCGAGAACACCGTGCAGCCCGATGCCCTCCTGCGCCGCCTGCCCGAACACGGCGGACTCACCCGCGTGAACGAAGACGGCTACCTTGCCGGCCCGCCGGAATTGATTGTCGAAGTGGCGGCCAGTTCCGCCTCGATTGACCTGCGGGACAAACGGCGGGCCTACTGCCGCAACGGCGTGCGGGAATACCTGGTCTGGCTGGTGACCGAAGCGCGCATGGAATGGTTCTGCCTGGAAGACGACGACTACCGTCCGCAATTGCCGGACGCGCAAGGCGTGCTGCACAGCCGCGTCTTCCCCGGCCTCCGCCTGCCCGTCGCCCCGCTCTTGACCGGCGACACCGCCAAAGTCCTGGCGGCATTGACGGACACCGATTTGGAAGCGGCAAAGGGTGGATAGGCTATGGAAAGATCGAAAAGAAGCCTATGAGCGGTAGCGCTAAGGTAAATGTAGCCACCGCTACTAAGCTAAATTAAGCCACCTTCCGCGCGAGAAGCGGGTCGCCAACGTCAAGGGCACATTGTGGTGTTCATGGATGGCCCAGGAACTCATCGCCCTGGCCTGTGCCTTGGAAACCGAGCTGGATGGCTGAGCCCGGCTTCAAACGCACGGGCCCCAGGGTAATGAAGGAAGGGGTTCTCGGGAGGGTTAGCGGCGCACACCCACCAACCCAGCTTCATGGATTGCCTCGGCTAAGATTACACCAGCCACGCCTTTCGGAAAGCCGCCCCCGAATTGGGCCAGCAATTGTCATTTTGGATTCTTCCCAGATGAAACCTGGATTGGAGCGCGGATATTCTTGTTCTTGTCCAATGCCGAAAAGATGCGCACCCGCGCGATGCGTTTTCGATTTCACTCTTGCGCCAGTCTGCTCTTGGCCCATTCTTAGCGCAATGGTTGAACAGAAGATTTCAGAGGTGCTGGCCAAGCCGGATGTGGCGTTGGAGATGACGCTGCGCCCCTCGCTATTTTCTGAGTTCACCGGCCAGGCCAAGGTCAAAGAGCGCCTGGAAATCACCGTGGCCGCCGCCAAACAGCGTAAGGAAGCCATCGACCACGTTTTGCTCAACGGACCGCCCAGCCTCGGCAAAACCACTTTGGCGCACATTCTTGCCAAGGCCATGGGCGCCAACCTCAAGAGCACCAGCGGCCCGACCATCGAGAAGGCCGGTGACCTCGCCGGGCTGCTAACCAACCTCGAAGAAGGCGATGTTCTGTTCATTGATGAAATTCATCGCCTCCAGAAAACCATCGAGGAATACCTCTACCCGGCGATGGAGGACTTCAAACTGGACATCATCATCGACCAGGGCCCGAACGCCCGCAGCGTCCGGCTTAATCTGCCTCGTTTTACCCTCATCGGCGCCACCACCCGCAGCGGCCTGCTCACCGCGCCGTTGCTGACGCGTTTTCCAATTCGCGAGCGGCTGGACTACTACCAGGCCGACCAACTCCAGACGATCGTGATCCGCTCGGCCCGTTTGTTGAACGTCGAGATTGAGGACCAAGGCGCGCGGGAGGTCGCCCGCCGCAGCCGCGGCACGCCGCGCATCGCCAATAACCTTCTTCGCCGCGTGCGCGATTACGCACAGGTGAGGCACGAAGGCCGCATTACGGCTGAGGTGGCCGATAAAGCGCTGGTGATGCTCGAAATTGACGAAAATGGCCTTGATGAAATGGACAAGCGCATCCTCGAGACGGTGATTGTGAAATTTGGTGGTGGTCCGGTTGGCATCAGCTCGATAGCGGTAGCCGTGGGCGAGGAACCTGACACGCTGGAAGAGGTTTATGAGCCTTACCTCATCATGGAGGGCTACCTCAAGCGCACGCCCCAGGGGCGCGTCGCTACGGAATTGAGCTACAAAAAACTCGGCATGAAGGCCAGCCTGCAGAGACAACCCGGCTTGTTCTGAACGCCGCTGGTCAGAAACCCTCGGCAATGGCTTTCCGCAGGTAGGCCGCGTAAAAGCGGGATATGGGGCGGAGCGCCCACTTCCGGGTCGAGTGCTCCAAGGCGGTGAAAACGCCCACGAACTCCGCTTCGCTCAGCACGTAACAGCCCAGAAGCAGGGCGGCTGCCTGCCAGATGAAATCGTGGACATCACCGAGACTTCTGCCGTCAGGCCGCCGGCGGAACATCGAGTATATCTCTTCCATCTCCTGGTCGCTCCGGTCGCCTTTAACGTCGCAGAGAGTCAGGAAATGCTTTTCGATAAAGAAAAAGTGCGGAGTGTATTCCGGTGGGTAGTGGTCCATATCGGGCGGTGACGGTTGACTGCCGCGGAACAGTTCGCGAAGGGACGGCACCGGCCACTCGATAGCTTTGTTCCCGTCGGTCACATAGACTAAGTGCCTGTCCTTAATACGGATATGGCCCTGCGCGTCGGCTGACAGCGCCACGGTGAGCTTTTCGGGATCCAAGCCTGCGCTTTGGACGAGTTGCTGGAGCGAAGGCAGGAGGTGAAGATGGGGCGGCATCGAATCGTCGGCTGCGGACGCCTCGTTGTCGGTCGGGGAAGGAGGGGCTTGTCCGGTCAGGAGCCAATTGGCAGCACCAGCCACGATTTCTTCCTCATTCCCAACTTGCTCCAGCAGGGTTCGGATGAAAACATCTTCTTTGCGGTTGGACGTCCTGCGGACAGGATTCAGGGCCAGCTCCCGAAACGGCTCGGGTGAAGCTCGCAGTGTCTGGGCCACTAAACACGCGAGATCTTCGGTGAGATCCGGTCTGTTTGTTGTTCGTCCCTCCAGCAGATGCTGGACCAGCAAAGACGCATGAATCAAAGCGACTGGGAAATCGTCTGCGCCCACAGCGAAGCTAAACAGGTGATGCCGCGCCTCGACGTCTCCGGGGTCCAGACCCAAGGCCCTGTTGTACCACTCGATGGCTTTGGATTGTTGACCGCAGCGCCGGAGCAGGTTGCCGAGTCGCGTGCAAAGAAAAGCGTTGCCCGGTTCCTTTTCAATGAGCTGCAGCAGATGTTCCTCGCCCATCGCCGGCGTTTGAACATAGGTGCCGTCGAACAAAACGGGCTTCCCAAAAACAACGCGCTGAAACGTCTTATCTGCGTTGGCGCGCAGCAGCAGTTTCGTCATCTTTATGTAATCGGCAACCTTCCACGGCCCGGCGCTGCTGCAGTTCGAACACCGAAAATAGTTAGTGAAAGCATGCCTCCGTTTCGTGGTTTTCTCTTCGCCCACCTCGTGGTAAAAGATCGTGCCCACGTCGTAAACGGCCTCCTGGTCGCACTGGCGGCAGCGCAGTGCAAGCTTCTGCGAAATGCGAGGCAGTTCATCAGCCGTACCGTAAGTCATCGGGCTCTCGGGCATACGTAAAGTAAAATGTTCGTCAACGGATAATGGCGCACAACCCAGTTTCCGACAAGAGATGCGACCCGGCAAGAGCATAGTTTCAGACGCAAGGTTTTTCTTTACCCAGGCCGCGATCTTGCTACGTTATGCCCCGGTTGCCGTCGGAATTGATGGCCATAGTTAAGAACTAGAAGTTGTAAATGTATGAATTCGTCGCGTAAAATCGCTTCTCCTGGAAGCGCCCCCAGATTCCAGTCCGGTCGCTCCAATTGCTCGGGGTTTACCCTTATTGAACTGCTGGTCGTTATCGCCATTATTGCAGTTCTCGCAGCCATGCTTTTGCCCGCGCTGGCCAAGGCCAAGACGAAGAGCCAGGGCATCTCGTGCATGAACAACACCAAACAACTCACACTGGCGTGGCGAATGTACGCTGACGATTTCAATGACGTAGTGCTCGGCTGCCAGGATGGCCTGCCGCATAAGCGGATGAACTGGATCACCGGCGCGCTGAGCTTCAGTGCTGATGCGGTCAATTGGGACATTAACCACGACATTACGACCAGCCCGATGTGGACCTATGGCGGTAAGAGCGCAGCCATTTACAAGTGCCCAGCCGATCGGGCAACTGTGACCGTCGGGACAGTGCGGAAGCCTCGGGTTCGCAGCAATTCGATGAGCCAGGTCTTTGCTTTTGGCGAATGGCTCAATGCGGATCGGAATAGGGGTCAAACGGCTTGGCGCGTCTATGAGAAAATAGGAACCATCGCCAACCCAGTCAAAACGTTCGTCTTCGTGGACGAACATCCGGACAGCATTAATGACGCCGCCTTTGCAACCCAGTGCTTGAACAACCAAATGTCCGACAGGGGCCCCGGGCGGATCATCGACTTTCCGGCCAACTACCATAATCGAGCTTGCGGGTTCTCCTTTGCCGACGGCCATTCGGAAATCCACAAATGGAGAGGTGATCAAATTGGAACCGCGCCGATCACTTTCACGGCAACCCTGCCATTGAACGTTGCCACTGCATCCGCCCGGGATTTTCAGGATGCGCAGTGGCTGGCCGAGAACTCGACGATTCGTCGCTGATGCCTGCCTGCTGTTTTTAGAGGCCTTGCGAACAACCGGTCCACGGCGCACAGACGATCCAAATCAGCAAGCCGATCGCGGCATAAACCAAGGCCTTGCTGGTTGCATCGCGCAGAATCCACCACGTCCGTGCGCCGTCCGAGACGCATGAAAACGGCGTGAGCGGGATGAAATGGAGCCAACGGTCAGAATTGGACAAGAATCACCAATTCAGGGTGGAGAGGCCTGCCGAAACCGCATTGACAAGCCGGTGACAAAGTGGCACCATCTAGGCATGGAACATGTATTGGAAGAGCCGCGCAAGCGGATTACGGCCCGCGTTTCGGATACCGTGCGCGTGACGCTGGAACAGGCGGCGGAGCTCTTGGGCGCGACCGTCAATCAATTCGTGGTACAAACGGCGTATCAGGAAGCGCAACGGGTGATCGAGCGGGAATCGGTCATTCGGCTGTCTCAGAGAGACGCCCGGAAGGTGCTTTCCCTGCTGGACAATCCACCCAAACCCAACAAGCGCCTCAAGGACGCGCTAAAATTGTTCAAAGGCACGGTACGTGCGTGAAATCGAACTGCTGGCGAAGTCGCACGACCGGGACGGATTCGACTGCGGGAGTGAACCGCTCAATCTGTTTCTCAAGCAGACCGCGCGTCAACACGCGGCGCGGGGAATTTCACGGACATTCGTTTTGGTCGAGGAAGGGGCTTCCGAACCCAAGCCTATCCTGGGATTCTTCTCTCTCAATCTTTGTCATATAAAGTCGGAGTCCCTCTTCGCGGAAGAAGCGAAGAAACTGCCGCAAGATGTGTCCGCTATCAGACTTGGCCGGTTGGCCGTCGCCAGGACATATCAGCGGCAAGGCATTGGGAAAGTCCTGCTGGCTGCGGCAATGGGGAAGTTCATTGAGATTTTCAACACGGCTGGCAGGATTGGCGTTTTCGTGGATGCGAAAGACCAAGAAGCCAAACACTATTACGAGCAATTTGGTTTTGTTGCCCTGCCGTCAAACGAACTGGAACTGTTCCTGCCGGTAAGGACGATTCAAGACGCAGCAACATCACGGTGATGGCGGGGGCCGGGTCGTTAATGGTTTCACTGACAGTGGCCATTCCGACCGGCGCAACTTCCTGATCTTCAACGAGATGAAAATGGAGCCAACGGTCAGAATTGAACTGACGACCCGCGCTTTACGAAAGCGCTGCTCTACCAACTGAGCTACGTTGGCTAACGCCTTTATTTACAGGCATATCCAGCCATATTAACACTCTGCTAAATTGACTGCGTGACGTTTACGTGACACTGGCGACATCTTTATGACTCGCAAGAAAGTCGCCAAAGCCAAGCGCAAACGCTCATGACCCAATGTTTATACGCGCATTCACCGCAGCGGTCAAGCTAGCTATGTCGTTGATATTGGTCTTATCAACGGAATGCGCGAGCGCCCTTCGTTTAAGACCAAAGCTGAGGCCGACACATTCGCTGAACTCAAACGAACCGAGCGCCAGAACCAAGGCACTTCAGCTCTCGCTCTGCCACAGGCCATTAAGGTCGATGCCGCCAAAGCCAGCACCTTGTTGATGCCACACAATATCAGCCTGGAGGAAGCTGCCAAGTATTATCTCAAACACGTCATTGCCTACCGAAATGCACCCACCGAAATGCGCCCACCGTCAACCAAATCGTTGAGCGCATGATTGCGGATGCCGAGAAGAATGATCGCCGTGACCGAACGGTTAAAGACCTCAAGAGCCGCCTCGGTGCTTTTGCTGAGGTTTTTCCTGACCGGCGGATGAGCGAGTTGGCTGTGGAGTAGATCAGGGCGTGGATTGACGAAAATGAGGATTGGTCAGCCCGGGCGGATTCAAGAACCTGCAAAATCGTAGCCGCCGACGGCAGTCGGCGCACTTTTCCTCGATTATCGGAGTGTTAGCGCCAACTGCCGTCGGCGGCTACGATTTCTTGAAACCACCCTGAGTTCTCGCCGGCCAGAACAGAATCTCTTTCCCTCCGCCGGCTTTTTCCGCTATATGCAGCCCCTACATGCTTAAAGCAATTATTGCGTCGCTCAAGACTTGGTATGTTGGAGCGCTTAAAACCGGCGGCTATTGGGTGGTTGGCCTAATGATGGCGGTTGAAAGCTCGGTGTTCCCGCTGCCGAGCGAAGTCGTTATTCCACCAGCCGCCTACTGGGCGCACACGCACCAGATTCCCCTCAGCATGACCGGGATTATCATTGCCGGGACGATCGGCTCCTGGCTCGGGGCGACGGCGATGTACTGGGCCGCGCGGCTGGCCGGACGTCCGTTGGTGATGCGCTATGGCCGTTATGTCATGATTTCGCAGGCGAAAGTGGAAGGGGCCGAGCGCTGGGCCGCACATTACGGTTCGATGGGAATTTTCATCTCGCGGCTGCTGCCTGTGGTGCGCCATTTGATTGGCATCCCCGCCGGCATCGTGAAAATGAATTACAAAGCGTTTTCCCTCTACACCGTGCTCGGTTCGGCCATCTGGTGTGCTGTCCTTTGCTGGGTGGGGATCAAAGCGGGCGATGATGAAAAGCTGATGAACGGCGAGATGCGCAGGGTCACGCTCTGGCTCGGCGGCGTCATGGTCGTGCTCGGATCAATGTATTATGTCTTTGTCCATCGGCAGATGAAGGCAGAGAGGAAATGACGAGTGGCCAAGGACGAAGGAATAACGAAGCTCGATTCGGAGAAGGGTGATCGTGCGGCCGAGATGACTCCCCGCTAAGACCCGCTTAAATCCATCACGACGGGCGGGGTGCGGAAGCCGCGGGTCTTGATCGCGTCGGGCGTTAAGCAGCGGCGCGGCCGGGGCGGCGGCGGATCAGGGGCTTGCTTTGGCCGGCGACGACAGGTTGGGTGATGTGGATGTGGAGGATGTCGTCGCTGCCGGGCACATCGTACATGACGTCGAGCATGAGCCGTTCAAGCAGGCTGCGCAGGGCCCGCGCCCCGGTGCCTTTTCTGATGGCTTGGACGGCCAATTCGTGGAGCGCGTCGGTTGAGAATTCAAGTTCAACGCCCTCCATCGCCATCAGTTTGGCGTATTGCTTGATGAGCGCGTTCTTAGTGTCAGACAAAATTGAAACCAATTGGTCTTCCGTCAATTCGGACAGGACGGTGAGCATGGGGAGGCGGCCGATGAACTCGGGGATGAAGCCGAAGCCGAGCAGATCTTCTGGTTCAACGTGCTCCAGGAGTTGCGCACGGTCGATAGCGGCCGCCTTGAGGCTCTCCTCCGCGCCGCGAAAGCCCATAACCTGTTTGCCGAGGCGTCGCTGAATGATGCGCTCCAAACCGACGAACGCGCCGCCGCAGATGAAGAGGATGTCAGAGGTATCGACGCGGATGTATTCCTGCTGCGGATGTTTGCGGCCGCCCTGCGGCGGAACACTGCAGACGGTCCCTTCGAGAATTTTCAGCAGAGCCTGCTGGACGCCTTCCCCGGAAACGTCGCGCGTGATGGAGACGTTCTCTGTCTTGCGGGCAATCTTGTCGATCTCGTCAATATACACAATGCCGCGCTGGGCTCGCTTGACGTCGTAATCGGAGTTTTGGAGCAGTCGCAAAATGATATTCTCGACGTCTTCTCCGACGTAGCCTGCCTCGGTGAGGGTGGTGGCGTCAGCAATAGCAAACGGGACATCCAGGATTTTGGCGAGAGTGCGGGCGAGCAGGGTCTTGCCCGAACCGGTCGGCCCGACCATGAGGATGTTGCTTTTTTCGATCTCGACCTCGGCATGTGGATCGGACGGCGGAACGGCTTCGCCCTCGGCCGGTGGCGGAGGCGGCTCCTGCAAAATGCGCTTGTAATGATTGTGGACTGCGACGGCAAGGGTCTTCTTGGCGTGCTCCTGGCCGATGCAGGCCATGTCGAGCTGGCGCTTGAGCTCGGCGGGCTTGGCAATGCCGCCGCACGGTTTGTGCTTTTTAACCTGAACGGCGAATTCCTTGTCGAGAACCTGTTTACAGAGCGTGACGCAGTTGTCGCAGATGAAAACACCCGGGCCTTGGATGAGCTTTTTGACTTCGGCGTGGGACTTGCCGCAGAAACTGCACAGGGTGATGTTGGTCGGCCGCGCCATCGGAATTATGCCTTCTTGTCGGCCAGGCTGGTGGAGGTTTCGGCCAGGGCCGGAATCTCTTTGCGGGACTGAACAACTTCGTCCACCAGCCCGTAGGCTTTGGCTTCCTCGGACGTCATGAAATTATCGCGGTCGGTGTCTTTCTCAACCTGTTCAATAGAGCGGTTGCAATGCTTGGCGATGATACTGTTGAGGCGGTGCTTGAGCTTGATCATGTACCGCACACGGATTTCCACATCGCTCGCCGGGCCTTCCGCTCCGCCCAGCAACTGGTGGATCATAATGTTCGAGTTTGGCAAGGAGTAACGTTTGCCCTTGGTGCCGCCGCACAAGAGCACGGCACCCATGCTGGCGGCCTGGCCGATGCAGTAGGTGTTCACGTCGCAAGTGAGGAATTGCATGGTATCATAGATCGCCAGGCCGGAGGTGACGCTGCCGCCGGGCGAGTTGATGTAGAGGTGGATGTCCTTCTTGGGATCGGTCATTTGCAGGAAAAGCAATTGTGCGATGATGAGGTTTGCCACCATATCATCCACGGGCGTCCCCAAAAACACGATGCGATCCACCAGCAGACGGGAATAGATGTCGTACCCGCGCTCACCCCGGCCGGTCTGCTCCACCACCATTGGCACTAAAAAATTATCCATAAAAACACGTATGCTTCGATGCGGCAACGTACCGGACCAAAGCTCGCCGGTCAAGCGTCGCGCACAGTCCCAAATCCTCACCTTATTACCGCGCCAGCACGCGCAGGCGCTGGGGCGGGAGGAGCGACCTAAAGAAAAAGCTCATGCGGCCGAGAGAATCATTGTCCAATGCTGGATCAGATATGGATTGGCTTGACGCGCTGGCCGGCGTGGATGCGGCTGCCGGGATAGAGGATGACTTCCTCGCCTTCCTTAAGTCCGTCGAGAACCTGGGTTTCGGTGCCGCTGGAACGGCCGACCTTCACGGGGCGCAGTTGGGCGCAGCCACCGGTCAGGACGAAGGCGGCCCATTGGTCGCCACGCCGGAACAGAGCGCCGGCCGGCACTTTCAGGGCCTGGTCGGCTTCCCAGACGATGATGCGCGCTTCGACGCGGAAGTTGTCGCCGACGTTGCGGCGCTGGTCGGGCGGGGTGAGGAGGTCGGCGACGACGTTGACGCGCTGTTCTTCGACGCCCAGGGCGGAGACTTTGGTAAAGGCGGCAGGCTCGACCAGCCGGACGCGGGCCAGGAGGTCGGACGCGCCGGGAGCGCCCCATTGCTCGAGCTCGACCTTGGTGCCGGGCGGAATGGCGGCGCCGTCGCGCGACAGAACTTCGATCACGACTTCGAGGTCGGCCGGGTCGCCAATCTCCAGCAACCGCGTGCCGGCGGTGACAACGCGGGCGTTCTCCTCGAAGACGCGCAGGATGCGGCCGCTGACCGGCGCTTTGATTTCTTTGGGGACGCACACGGCGTTGGTG
>Ga0194052_1001392_pt1 | contig 14066 bp, 15 predicted proteins | sample SepL226m_MetaG_FD_160117 | JGI IMG/M metagenome (GOLD analysis project Ga0194052, IMG submission 160117) | Anoxic zone freshwater microbial communities from boreal shield lake in IISD Experimental Lakes Area, Ontario, Canada - Sep2016-L227-6m | ecosystem: Environmental > Aquatic > Freshwater >... | reverse complement strand
AACCTGGTGCAGGACTTCTGCCTGTTGAATCGGGATCGGGCGCTGCACGTGTTGAATGCGCCCAGCCCGGCGGCGACCGCTGCGCTGGCTATCGGCGAGGAAATCTCGAATCTGGTTGCCAGGGAAATCTGACTTCCGTTACTTATAGACACTTTTACGATGAAAATTCTAATTACAGGCGGCGGCGGCTATATAGGTTCGGTGCTGACACCAACCCTACTGGCGCTGGGACATGAAGTAACGGTGGTGGACAGTTTCCTGTTCCGCCAGAACAGCCTGGCCGATTGCTGCCACCACCAGGGCTTTCAGGTGGTGCGGGGCGATTGCCGGGACGAGCCTTTGATGAAAAAACTGGTTGCCGGGGCCGATGTTATCATTCCGCTGGCCGCACTGGTAGGCGCGCCGCTGTGCGACCGCGACCCGGTGGCCGCTCGGACGACCAACTTCGAGGCGGTGGCCATGCTATGCCGGATCGCCTCCGATTCGCAGCGCATCATCATGCCAGTGACCAACAGTGGCTATGGTGTCGGCGAGAAGGGCATCCATTGCACGGAGGAAACACCGCTCCGGCCCCTCTCGCTGTATGGGGTGACGAAAGTGCAGGCGGAAGAAGAAATCCTGCAACGCGAAAATAGCATCAGTTTCCGCCTGGCAACGGTCTTCGGCGTCTCGCCGCGGATGCGGATCGACCTGTTGGTCAACGATTTTGTCCATCGCGCTTTGAACGATCGGGCGGTCGTTATTTTCGAGGGGCATTTCAAGCGCAACTTCATCCACATCCGCGACGTTGTTCGCGTTTTTATCCACGGTCTGGATCATTTTACGGCGATGAAGGGGCGGCCTTACAACGTGGGCCTGGATGACGCGAACCTGTCGAAGCTGGAACTTTGTGCCGTGATCCAGAAGCATCTGCCGAAATTCGTGTTCCTGGAAGCCCCCATCGGCGAAGACCCGGACAAACGAGATTATATCGTCTCCAACGCGAGGATAGCCGCGGCGGGGTTCAAGCCAGAATGGAATTTGGACCGCGGGATTCAAGAGTTGATCAAAGGGTTTACCATTTTGCGGAATACCCTTTATTCCAATGTTTGAGCAATGGGCAGGCGGGACGCCTGCCCTGCTTTGGGCATGAGCTTGAACTTGAGCCAGGTGGAGGCGGTGGTGCTGGCGGGTGGCTTTGGCACCCGGGTCGCCCATCTGCTAACCGGCGTTCCCAAGCCGATGGTCCCAGTCGCGGGCCGTCCGTTTCTCGAATGGGTGGTACGTTACCTGGCCCGGCAGGGCATTCCGAAAGCCATCCTCTCCACCGGCCACCTGGCAGAGGTGGTGGAGGCCCATTTCCAAAACCAGCCCGTCGCGGGAGTTCTCACGCGCTGCATCGCCGAAATTCAGCCCTTGGGCACGGGAGGAGGCTTCCTCAATGCCGCTCGAGTTTCCGGCGATGCCCCTGATGCCTGGCTGGTTCTGAACGGCGATTCTCTGGTTTTTGCCGATCTCGCGGCGGTTGCCACTGAGTTGAGCAATCCCACAGTCGCCGGGGTGGTTGTCGGTTGTGTGGTGGAGGACGCGTCGCGCTATGGCACGCTGGCCATTGGCCTCGACGGCGAGTTGTTAGGCTTCGCGGAGAAACGGCGAGGCAGTGGAGTGATTAACGCGGGCATTTACTTGTTGCGGAACTCCCTGGTCCGTGAACTCCGCGGCACGCCGCCGCTGAGTTTTGAACGGGATTTCTTCCCGCAATGGATTAGTCATGGCGTCCTGCTCAAGGTGGTGGCAGTCGAGGCGCCGTTCCTGGACATTGGCACGCCTGAATCGCTGCGGCAGGCCCAGTCGTTTGTCGAACACAACCGCGCGCAATTCCGGGATTGATCGCGACATTGTGAATCACTCGCAAACCTCTCGCCGTCTGTCGCTCGTTTTTCCAACCGTATGTGGTGCTTTTTCGCTGCTGATGCTCGACCCGTGATCGACGGGGAAGCTCAGCGTGAAGCGGACGTCAGCCTGGTCCTTTATGACCGAGGCGTGCGTGCGCTGATCGACGACAAGGAGTTCGACAGCGCGCCGAATTGCGCGGCGTTGTATCTCGCGGCACTGCGCGGACACTTGCCGATGTGATTCAGAGGCTCGCTAAATCTCCAATATTTGCTGGTATTCGGGCACCAACACTTCCGCCTTCGGTTTCATTTCCCGCAATACTTCGCCAAACGCCAGGGCCTGCTCTTCTTCTCCGTGAACGACGGCAATTTTCTTGATGTCGCCTTGGATGGCTTCGACGTAGCGCCGCAGCTCGTTCTTGTCTGCATGTCCCGAAAAGGAATCGATTGAGGCGACCCGGGCACGGACTTGGTGCGGCTCGCCGAAAATGTTCACCGGGTTCCGGCCGGACATGATCTGGGCGCCCAGGGTGTGTTCAGCGCAATAGCCGATAAAGAGGATCAGGTTGAGGGGATCGCTGATGTTGTTGGCCAGGTGATGGCGGATGCGTCCAGCCTCGGCCATGCCCGAGGCACTGATGATGACGGCGGAGTCTTTCAAGTCGTTGAGCTTTATCGAGTGCGCGACTTCCCGAATATAGGTCAGGTTCTCCATCCCGAACGGGTTTTCCTTCTCGTGCAGGAATTTGTAGATGGACTCGTTAAAGCATTCGGGATGCAGGCGATAAACTTCCGTCGCGTTTACACTGAGCGGACTGTCCACGAAGATGGGAATCTTGGGCAACTGCCCGGCCAACGTCAATTGATGCAGCGTATAGACAATTTGCTGCGTCCGGCCGACGGAGAACGAAGGTATAATGACCTTGCCTCTACGCTCGATGGTTTCGCGCACGAGCTGGCCGACCTCGGCGTTGGCATTGGCTTTGGGAGAATGTTCGCGCGCCCCATAGGTGCTCTCGACCTGGAGGTAATCCACCCCATCCACCGGCTGTGGATCGCGCAAGATGTCGTCGTTGCCGCGTCCGATGTCGCCGCTGAACAGATAACGGAACCGACGCTCTTTCTCCCGAATGTCCAACACCACCTGTGATGCCCCGAGAATGTGGCCTGCATCGCGAAACGTGACGGTGACGCCGTCGGCTGCGAGAACCGGCCGATCGTAATTGATGCTGATAAACTGCCGAACCGCTTTGTCCGCATCCGCCGCAGTATAAAGCGGCTCGACTGGCGGGAGGCCCTGCTTAGCGCGCTTCTTGGAGACGAATGCGGCGTCGTCACGCTGGATTTGGGCTGAATCCTCGAGCATGATGCTCGCCAGATCGCGAGTGGCGAAGGTGCAATAGATATTGCCTTCAAAGCCTTGACGGCAAAGGTTGGGCAAGTTGCCGCAGTGATCGATATGCGCGTGACTCAGGATGACCGCGTCGATTTGCTTGGGGTCGAATGGAAAGTTGCGGTTGCGCTCCGTGGATTCTCCGCGCCGACCCTGAAACAGGCCGCAGTCCAGCAGGAGCCGTTGGCCATTCACCTCCAACAGATACAGGGAGCCCGTTGTCGTGCGAGTAGCGCCGAGGAAATGAATTCGCATTGCGTTTAAGCTGAAAACAATTGTTATACGCCGATTCGTCCCAACTGTGCTCTGAGCACCCGCACATTGGGCTAGTTGGCATCCAATATCAAGAATGTTCGGAGCTAAAGAGCTAAATAATCACTCAAAAACACTGTGGACAAATAAAGCGAAAACGGTAAAGTCACCGCTAATCGATATGAAAAATGATCCTTTGACCACGGTTTTGCTTGGTCTGCTGACCGTTCTTGCGCTGGCGTCCGCAATATTCTGTTGGCTTTATATCTCCAACACGCGCGAATGGCGAACCCTTCAATCTCAGGTCGCCATGGTCCAAAACAACCGTAATCTGGTCAACTCACTGGTCACCGACGCGGTCGAATACAGCAAGAAGGATCCGACCATCAACCCGATTCTCGAATCGGTTGGCGTGAAATCCGGCAAGTCTGCCCCAACCAACGCTCCCAAAACCCCAACCAAGTAGTCTCTTATGGACAACTTCAATGATAAAGTCTCCGCCAGTACTGGTTCCAGTAGGTCGCAAGAGCAGTCCGGGTTGAAGCGAGAAACGTCGGCGGACGGGTTTGAAGGCAAAACGGCTGCTGAACCGAGTCTGGCCGAGTTGCAGAATCAGATGTCTGCCTTGCGCCATCTCGTGATCTCGGTCTTGATTCTGCTCGTCGTGATTAGTGGCACATTCAGCATCTATTTGCTGCGGCAGTGGCGGACGATGCACAAAGACCTCGCAGCGTTCCGCCCGCAAGCCACACAGATCATTAGCGAATACCAGAGGGTAAGCGCGCCGGCGATGGGCGACTTTGTCAAGAAGGTCACCGAATACGGGCGGACTCATCCAGACTTCGCGCCTGTTTTGGTCAAGTATGGCCTTAAACCCGGCGGCGCGCCTGGGGCAGCTCCGGCAAACGCCATCGCCCCGCCCCCGGCCGCGCCAAGGAAATAGCCTCCTCAGGGCACCTTTGGCCAAAGGGAATCAGCATGCAAGATCGGGAATCGCCCCCGCGCGCGCTGGTTGTTGCGATTTGCATCATGCTCGTCTTCCAGGTCGTTAGCGCACTGACTTCGGTCGGGCTGTGCTGGATCTGCATCGCCAATGCCCGTGAACTGCGCGCACTTCAAACCCAGACGGCGTTCATTAACAGAAACCACACCTTCATAAACTCCCTGGCTAACGACGCCTTCGAGTACAGCAAGCAGCACCCGGCCATCGACCCGATTCTCGAGTCCGTTGGCTTGAAACCATCCATATCTGCTGCAACCACCGGCCCCACATCCGGAGTCAAATAGTCACCGATGAATTCTCCCGAAAGCGAGACAAGCGGGGCAGCGGATTTGAGCCGGTTGGAGTATCAATGCCGGTCCTTGCGCCATTGGCTTGTCTCGGTGCTGGCGCTCGTGATGCTGGGTCAGATGCTCATGATCATCGTCAGCGGAACCTTCACAGTTTACCTGCTGCTGCTATCGAGGAGTACGAGCAAGGACCTTGTCGAATACCGTCCCCAAGCCACAAAAATCATCAACGACTACCAGCAGGTAAGCGCGCCGAGAATGAACGATTTTCTCAAGAAGATTACCGAATACGCGCGTGCCCACCCGGACTTCGCGCCGATTTTAGCCAAGTATGGCATCAAGCCTGGCAGGCTCCGACAGCCGCCACCAGCCTGCCCGTCGTGCCGCCAAAGCCATAGGCGTCAGGGCGGAGCCGCACTTGGGAAACGCTTGAACCAATCCTGCCTGGCCGCTGTCCATTGAATGGTTAGAGTGAAAAACGTTCTGATAGTCTTAGTAACTCTGGCATGGCTGTCCGCTATCTCTTTGCGCGCGGCCAATCCCGGCGACGAAGTCGTCATCGTCTATAATACCCTCGTGCCGGAATCCAAAGAGGTGGCCGACTACTACGCGGAGCGTCGCCAAGTGCCTGTGAAACAGATATTTGGCTTCGCGCTTTCGACCAATGAAGACATGTCGCGAAAGGAGTTTCGTGATTCGCTGCAAAGACCATTGGCAAAAGCGCTCGAGACCAGGAAACTCTGGCGCTTTGGTTCCCACACCGTGCCCGCCACGAACTCGCATCCCGCCCGCGTGGAGCAGAAAGTCGTCCAATCAAAGATTCGTTACGCCGTGCTCTGTTACGGCGTGCCCTCGCGGATTCTGCCGGACATCGAGATTAAAGAGGAAGGCGTCCAGGACATAAGGGAGGAGTTGCGCCGCAACGAAGCCGCCGTGGACAGCGAATTGGCCTTATTGCCGCTCATCGAGCAAAAGCTGCTGCTGGCTGGTCCGTTGCGAAACCCGATCTATACGACAACGAACCGCCCGATGCTACATCCGACCAACGGCGTGCTGCTGGTGACACGACTTGACGGACCCACAGCGGCGATTGCCCGCGGTTTGGTGGACAAGGCGCTCGAAGCCGAGACCAACGGATTATGGGGCCGCGCTTATTTCGACCTTCGGAACACCAAGGAGCCGGGTCTCAAACCGGGCGACGACTGGATCCGTGGGGCCGCAGAAATCTGCCGGCACCTGGGGTTCGAGACAGTCGTGGATGAGAACCCCGGCACCTTCCCGGCGGGCTTCCCGATGAGCAGCATCGCCATCTACATAGGCTGGTATGACGGAGACGTTTCGGGGCCTTTTGCCCAGCCTGCAGTCGAGTTTGTGCCCGGCGCGTTTGCCTATCATCTGCATTCCTACAGCGCCGGAACCCTCCGCAGCGCAACACAGCATTGGGTCGGCCCGCTACTGGCCAAGGGCGCGACCATCACGATGGGATGCGTGTACGAGCCCTACCTTGGTGGCACACCAGATGTGGCGACCTTTGCGGCCCGGCTGATTTTCCAGAGCTTCACCTTTGGCGAAGCCGCGTATGCAGCCCAGCCGGTTTTATCCTGGCAGACGACGGTGGTTGGGGATCCCCTTTATCGGCCATTCGGGAAGAATGCTGACTTGCTTCACCGAGAGCTGGCGGCACGACACAGCAAGTTGATTGAATGGTCTTACTTGCGTCTGATAAACCTCAACCTCGCAATCGGGAAGCCCATGGCCAGCTTTGTCCCTCTCCTGGAAGAGATCGACGTTACCAAAGAAAGCGCCGTGCTGACAGAGAAGCTCGGTGATATGTACTCCGCCCAGGGCAAACCCTCTTCGGCCGTCTATGCCTATATCCAGGCGCTCAAGCTCGACCCCTCACCGCAACAACGATTGCGGCTCCGTCTCAATCTCGGCGAGAAACTGCCCCCATTGAATCGCGTACCGGAAGCCTGCGACAATTACCGGCAATTGCTCCAGGAGTTTCCACTCTATCCGGACAAGCTTGCCATTTACAAAAAGCTCCTGCCCCTGGCCCAAAAACTGGACCTGAAGGCGGATGTCGAGGCATACGAGGCTGAAATAAACCGCCTTTCTCCTCCTCCCCCAAAATCGTAAAACCCCGAACTGGCCCCGCTCCATCAATCACAAGTTGAGATTTCACCATGTCGGCGATGCGGTTTCCTTCAGCCAAACTTTGCAGCAGGTTGGTAACCACACTGCCCCACTACGCCGCCCAGCAAGTGATGCGTGATTAGTGGGCGGCGGCTGGTCTGGTTGGTTTGCGTGCGGTCGGGCGGCGGCTCTGTGCCGATGACATCGGACCAGCCAGATGCTGGCAATACCAATCGAGGGCTTCGACGAGTCCTTGGGCAACGGGGTGAGACGGTTTGTATCCTAGCAGGCGCGTGGCTTTGGAGATGTCTGCTTCCGAATGCTGGACATCGCCTGGACGGAAATCGCGATACACCGGACGGCAGGTTTTCAAATGGGGGTACGACGGCAGGAGTTGGTCGCGCAATAGATCGAAGAGCTGGTTGAGGGTGAGCCGGGCCGAGAGGGCGACATTATAGACCTGGTTGATGGCCTGGGGCTTCAGGACGGTAGCCGCGAGGAGGTTGGCCTGGACGACGTTGGCCACGTAGCAGAAATCGCGGCTGGTCTCCCCGTCGCCGTTGATTTCGATAGGTTGGTTGAGAATCATGGCCGCAATCCATTTCGGTATCACGGCGGCATAAGGCCCGTTGGGATCCTGCCGCGGGCCAAATACATTAAAATACCGCAGGCCAATGGCGGTGAGGCCGTAACACCGGGCAAAAACATCCGCATACAGTTCGTTGGCGAGTTTAGTGGCCGCATAAGGAGAAAGACATCGGCCAATGGCGTCCTCCATTTTCGGCAAGCCCGGATGATCGCCGTAAACCGAGCTGCTCGAGGCATAAACAAATCGCTTCACTCCACTGTCGCGGGCGGCGATCAGCATGTTCAAGAATCCGGTGACATTGGTGGCGTGCGAGTCGCCGGGGTTTGCCAGAGACCGCGGCACGGAACCCAAAGCTGCCTGGTGGAGCACGTAATCCACCCCATGCGTTGCACGCTTACAGGTCTCCAGGTCGCGGACATCACCCTCAATCTTCAGGAAATGTTTCCAGCGCACAGGCCCAACCAGGTCGCGCACTTGATCGAGATTGTCGGATGAGCCGGTGGCATAGTTATCGAGTCCAACGACCCTCTGGTCCAAGCGAAGCAGCGTCTCCAGAAGGCTGGAGCCAATAAACCCGGCACTGCCGGTGACCAGCCAGAGCTTTGGTTGGCTCGCCAGCCGTTCGGTCAATTGTTTGAAAGCATTCATAATGCATGTTCCCGCTTCATAATTTTAGGCCCGTTTCCTGCGCCATAGCCGCCAACGGCTCGTCCAACTGATCGCGCCGTCGCACCACTAAATCCAGTTGCTGCCAGCCGATCCGCTCCAGAATGCCAGTTCGCAACCGCAACACCTCCCGGAAGCTCAACGTGTCCGACACCACCAGCAGGTCAACATCGCCGACGGCAAGTCTATGTTGGTCGTCCCGGGCGTCCATGCTGTTGGTCGAGACGGGCTGGGCGACATTGGTTGCCACATGTGAAACAGAGCCCGGAACGTTGCTCTGCGGGGCGAGCACTGACGGGGTTGCGGGAAAGGCATTCGTTACGATATCCGATGGCCACCTGACTGGTTCGGCTTCCTTGCCCCCGGCCCCAAACAAACAGAAGGTGCCCTGGAGGGTGAGCAAAACCGCCAAGAGGGAAAGGTTAGGATAACTCATGTCCAGCCCCAAGGTCGGCAACAGTATAAAATCCTGGAGCGGGTCGGCCTTCGAGAGGTTGATATTATCATCCCAACTACCAGCGCGAGGTGTGCCTGGCCTGTGGGATTTCGAGATGGGGTTGACTTGGTGCATTCAGCAGTCTGCACAGCGGGTCCGGCGGCTGGTGCCCTTTGTGAGGCTCTGCTCGGGTTGGCCCGTCCACGGACACAAGCCGTTGGCTCGCATAGCACAACCCGGAGAGCCGGCACCCAATCCAGCCGGCCGTGCCTTGTTCGGGTTAGCCTTTTTCCGGTATTGACCCGGGCTGACGCCAAATCGGCGCTTGAAGCAGGTGTTGAAGAGGCCCAAGTGGTTGAACCCGCATTCATCGGCCACACTGATGACTTTGGCATCAGGGTTGCGCAGCAGGGCCACGGCCTTTAACAAGCGCATTTCCATCTTGAGGGTGGCAACCGAGAGGCCGAAGTGCTGGTGAAACAGACGGTTAAGGTGGCGTCGGCCGCAGCTAAATTTGGCCGCCAACTCGTCAACCGATAAACTCAATAATTCGGCAGCCGACAACTTCTCGAACACCTGCGCCAGATGATCCTCAGCCCGGACAAAGCCGACCCGCTCGCTGCGCGCGTTCCTGAATTCAGTGGTCAATATTGCCGCGGCGACCCGCAGCAACTGGCCTCGGTGATCGAGGTTGAACTGGGGCGGCAACTCCCCGAGTAGCCGCTGGCATTCCAGGGCCACCGGGCTGGATGCCGGATACAGCTTGGTCCGCTTGAAATCATCGGTAATGCCCTCTAGCAGGCATATTTCATTGTTGGCAAAGAGGGGATACAAGTGTTCCAAGCATACGGAAAAGATGGCAAAAACCATCTCGCCATGATCCGCGGCACAGAGCTTGCCCTCGACGGCACCGTTCAGCACGAGAACATCTCCCGGCGCAAGCCCTTGGTTAAGCGCTCCGCAGAGGTATTTCCCCGCGCCGCCCTTCGGGAACACGAAAGAAAGTGCGCCCTGTTTATTGACCCATTCTTCAGGCGCTTTGAGGCAAACCAATTGCAGAGTCAGATAATCTTGAGCAAACATTCAGCACCTCCATTGCAGCTTCACCACAAATTCTCATGATGGCCGCTTGTGGGGCTGGTCTCCGACCTGCCGGTTTGCGGAGTCTCCGACTCCGTGCGGGGCCAGAGCCCCCCGTAGCCGGCAGACCAGGAGGTCTCCCCACCTTGCTTCAAATAATTAGAATTGCTGCTTTCCATATTCTACCTTATAATACTCACATCACATGTTCACACCATCATATCTGCCAGCCTCAAGGTTTCCCGCCCGCCGCCCCATGCTCACCGATCGAACTCACACAATCCTAGCAGCGAGCAAGTCAACAGAACACTAAGCCGGAAGTTTGCACCTGTTTGGGGCAACTGCCAATACATTTAGGACACAAATAAATGCGGACAAACGTGTAAGGCACAGTTTTGCAACCTGCTGCGGGGTTTGCTGTAAAGACAAGCAGACAAGCTCTGGTTCATGCCGCAGTCCAGGAGGACAATCCTGGCCTGTTTTCAATGTCCTTCCGCTGCCCATAGATGTCCTAAAACTGAATGGACAGCGCAGCACCAAATAATTATAGTATAAAATAGGAGTGAATTAACGCGAAGCGCGCACGCGATCTGTCGGCAAGCAGGCATTGCATGAGGGCCATTTGGTTTTGCTGGCACGCCGCTGGCGCCATCACGCTAGCTCACTAACGCCCCTGGCGGGCCAGGCCGTGCGGGTAGAAGCGGATATTACATTATGAAAGACAGCAGCACTGATTCAGCCTCGGTAAAGATGATCCTCCTGGTGGACGATGATGACTATGTTCGCATTACGACCAAGTGGTTTCTGAGCAACTTCGGATATGCCGTGGATGCTGCGCGGACGGCGCAAGAAGCGCTCGCCCTGTTCGATCCGACAATCCACGACATGGTCATAACGGATAACTTCATGCCGGGCATGACCGGCGCAGAGATGGCCCAGGTCATCAAAATGCGATCTCCATCCACTCCGGTGCTGATGTACTCCGGCAATCCCCCCGATGACCGCTCCTGCCTGGACCACGTGATCCAAAGACCGTCCCACGTCCTCACCCTCAGGGATGCAGTGCATACGCTCCTCGCGGATAAATGACATCGCCTCCGCGATTCGAATCGCCACCCGCACAACGGCAACCCTCAGGCGCCGTCCGGAAATAATTTTGTATAATCAGCATGAATGCGGAAGCATCGAGTCAGGCTCATCACCGTTGTTGCGCGCCCGAGGCTCGCTGAATCTGGCCCCCATCAATTTCCTGGCCAAACCATTCCAGCTCGATGAGCTGCTCCGCAAAGTCATATCAACTCCAGTTCATCGGCTTGCATCTTCACGGCAGCGGCCTGGGAAATAAAATCAAGCCGAAGCAACACCGTTGTCATCCCGTAGCGCTTTTCCACATACCCCTCGATGCCACGCAGAGGACCGGATTTCACCTTAACCTTGCATCCAGGGCCGATGCTAGGCGCCAGAAATACCTCCAACTTCGTCTCCAAAGCCCTCAAAATCTCCATCAACTGTTGAACGAACAATGCCTGGTCATGAACAACCAACAAATTGGCCAAATTATCATTTTGAAAAACCCATTGCCTCTGCTCAGGCTTAAGCTGGAGAAACACGTACCCAGGAAACAAGAGTTTCTCGAAGGACACGGTTTTCCCTCGGTATCGGTGTGCCGTTCGATAGAACGGCAGGGTCACCGGAATTCCCTCCCTTTCGCAGTTCTGTTTCATCTTCTTCTCTCGCCGAGGACGCGTGTGCGCCACGAACCATTCCAAATCAGTCATTGCAACCACTATGATGCTGGCGCCCGCGCCCGCGTCAAGCCGCCAGAAAGCGCAATGGACCCTTATTCAGCAGCATGCCCCTGGCGGCCTGCGGGCATGATTATGCGGACGGTCATCCCTTCTGAGTCTTCTCCGCCGGCAAAATCTGCACCCGCAACGGATGTGAGCTATCCATGTGAATGTCGCGCTGAGGGAAGGCCATGACGATGCCGCTCTCCTCAAACGTTCGCGCGATCATGTGGCGCAGATCGCTGCCAATCTGCGCGGCATTGTGATTGAGCACGTCCACCCAGTAGCGCAGTTCAAAGCTGAGCGCGCTCTCACCAAATTCTTGGAAGATAATCTGCGGCACCGGCTCCTTTTGCACCAGTCCGTGGCGTCCTGCCGCCTCTGCAAGCAATTGCGCCACGCGACGCGTGTCGGAGCCGTAGGCCACCCCGACGGTTACAGAAAACCGCACGTTGCGATCCGAATAGGTACAGTTGCTGACGTTGTTCTCCAGCAATGCGCTATTGGGGATCAGTGTTTCGGTGCCGTCGAACAACTTGAGCACGCTCGAACGGATGCCTACGCTTATCACTGTTCCACGATGCCCATCGATATCAAGCACGTCACCGACCCGAAACGGGCGTTCAAAGAGGATGATGATGCCGCTGATGAAATTCTTGAGGAGATTCTGCGTGCCGAATCCAACGCCGATCGCTAACGCGCCGCCGAGAAACGCGAAGACCGTCAGCGGAATCTTCACGGACACCAGACTGAACACCACGAGCGTGAAGACCAGAGCTACCCGGATCCACCGGCGAATGAGGTTCGCCTGGTTGATCTCGACCTTGAGTCGCTTCACCGCTATACGTTCCAGCATACCTGAGAGAATGATTGAAAGCCGGTAGCCGACCCCGAGGATCAGAAAGGCCATTGCCACCTTGCCCACTGTGACGCTGCGCCGACCCGTGATCTTCTGGCCGTCCACCGTGATGGTGTCTTCGGCGGCGAAAAGCTCGAAGTGCCAGAGTTTCGACGCGAACGAGGAGACTCCTCCAAACAAGTCCCTCACTCGAGCGGTCGCCGGAAGATGTTGGCGCCCCTCATCGAGAGATTCCTTCCAGCGCAACGCGAGCCTTTCCATTTTCTCCACGCTGCGCAGCGCACGGTGAGCTAGTTCCTCCCGCAACCGGTAGAGGTTGAGCAGTTCCTGGGCGTCCGCACCTTCGGTCTGCGCGCCCGATCGGTTCTGCACACGATTGCGTTGCTCAGCGATGAGGCTGGCCGCCAGTTCGACCTGCTGCACAAAATGTGGCTTCACGCTGCGAAGCAGCCGCCACAACCGCTCCAGTCGCTGATAGCCTTCCCGAAGCCTGGCCAAGTCCTGTTCTTGGAACGCGGCGAAACGCATTTGCCATAGGCTGTGCTCGGTAAGAGTCTTCTCTGCAAGCAGGCGCAGCACGACCAAGCGCTGGGCGCTGGTTTCAACCCGCGCGGCCCGCAGTTCAACCAACGCCTGTAGTTGCCGAACGTGGGGGTCCTGTCCGTTTTGAATAGCCTCAGTCCCGGCAGAAGTCTGCAGCGCGTTGCGAAGCTCTTCGCGGGCGGCAGTCAGGTCTCGCTGTTGGCTTTCAAATTCGCGCTCTGCCTCTGGCATCTCTCTCTCCACTTCGCGCTGCTCTGCGTCCGAACTTGCGAGAACCTGATCGAGATCTGCCTGCGAAAACCGTGGGTTCTGAGCCGTAAACACCAATTGCCGCCGCACCAAGGCGAGTCGCTGGCGATGCTCTGCCAGTTCGATCTCCACTCTGCGCCGTCGCGTCTCATTCAACGCCACGCTCGCCGCCGCCTGGCGGTTGCGGAGATCTTCGAGCGTCCGATGCCACGTCAGTTCGGTGTTGCGCGAAACATCCGTGCTCGTCTCCAGTTGCTCCGCCAAAAGCCGCAAATGTTCGTCAGACTTCTTTAGCTCGAACTCGGCGTCCTCGGTCAAAGCCGCCAGCACCTTCAGTGAGGTCTCGGACGCTGCAATTTTCGCCGTAAGCGATTGCACCGAATCCCGCAACTCGTCGATCAAAAGTATCGAATACGGCCCGGGCTCGTCAAAGCCGGCCCAAACTTTCGTCCTTTGTTCGATGGCCCTTAGTTGCAGGCGAGCTTCTTCCAGTCGCCCCGCTTGCTCGATATGGTTCTGGTAAGTGAGGACCAGCGACTCGGCAATGAGATGATATGCGTGCGCCTCGGTCGTGCTTGCGCCGGGCGGCAGATTGGTGGGTCCGGCTGACGCCGCCGACACCGCGCCCAGTTCAGCGCGCGCCTGGGCCAGGCGCGCCTGAAGTTGCGCTACAAGTTCCGCTGCGCTGCCGGCGCTATTGGTTGCGGATGGCTGACCAGCCGCCCCCAACGTAACGATGAACAATACCCCGGCCGTGGCGCAAACCTTGCGCCATCCGGGAAAGGCAGGCCCGGAAGCTCGCCTGATTCCGATGAGCGGGTTGCATTTCATCAAATGCTGCGAGCGACTCTAACAGATCGACAGCGAGCTCGGAAAGCCTAATGATTCTTGATTCTCGCCTCTCAGCAAACC
>Ga0194052_1001391_pt1 | contig 14067 bp, 15 predicted proteins | sample SepL226m_MetaG_FD_160117 | JGI IMG/M metagenome (GOLD analysis project Ga0194052, IMG submission 160117) | Anoxic zone freshwater microbial communities from boreal shield lake in IISD Experimental Lakes Area, Ontario, Canada - Sep2016-L227-6m | ecosystem: Environmental > Aquatic > Freshwater >... | reverse complement strand
GGGCAGTACTGTTGCATCACAAAATTTTAATTTAGTAGTAAGAAAAGAAAACAGAAGCGTAATGCAAACTTTAAACACGAGGGTTTACTACAACTTGAAAAAACCAATTAATTTTTCTTCTGAAATTATTATGACAGCTGATCAAAAAAGAAATGCCATTTCTTTAAGCCAAGATTGTGGAAATATAGCAATGCAAAACAACCAACAGGAAATTATCACAGCAAGCATTAACGGTTTTAATGCATTTACTTTTAATTCAAATTTAAGTTAATAACAAGAACAGACAAAAACTTAAAGGCATGTACAATTGTACGTGCCTAATTTTTTTTCAAAAATATTTATTTTTTAAATACTGGTTGATCAGGATTTGCAATCGAACGTCTGATTATTCTCAATAATCCTATCAACATAACTGCACCAATAAGAGCTACGATGAAACTATAGAAATTCACACCAGTGATAGCCTCTTGCCCTAACATATTCATAATCCATCCACCTATAAAAGCTCCTGCAATACCAACAACGATATTTAGTAATACATCATGTTGTAAATCAGACTTCATAATACGAGAAGCCATCCAACCGATGAATCCTCCAAAAACTATCCATATAATAATTCCCATATAATTTAATTCATCCAATATTAAGAATTTAATAAAATTGTGCGCTGTACTCGAGAATGTTAGAACGGAACTAATGAAAGCTCCATTATCTCCGTATATACCTAATCTATCAATATGGGCTGATAAAGTAAAGTGATTTTACCCCACACTCCTAAACACTATATCAAAAAGTGGCTAATGGGTATATGGACTCCGGAAAATGACCCCGGTGCCTTATGTAAAATATCTATGTATGATAATGTCTTTATGTGTTAAAATACGAAAATGTTATCTGACGGTCCAATCAAAAATAAATTAGACGACAAACTTCAACGGTCTGAACTTGCTAGCAAATTAGCAAAGGCAATTTGTGGTAGATCCGATGATGAGAGTTTTGTAATAGGAATAGATGGTAAATGGGGCTCAGGTAAAACATCATTTATAAATTTAATCTTACAAAATTTTTGTTGTTGCCAATTTGTTATATATAAATTTAATCCTTGGATTTTAGGTTCTCATGAAAATTTAGTGAAAGCTTTTATGAAAGGTTTGTTTGATGCAATTTCGGCGGATTTACCAGTAAGTATTCAAATTTATAGAAAATTTCAAAAATATACAGAAGATATAACTAGTGCCAGTTTTTCGGTACCACTTTGGTCACAACTTTCTATTTCTTTGGGAATTTCAAAAAATGAAACCTCGTTAGAAAAACGTAAGGAAGCTATCAATCGACATCTATGCTGTTTAGGAAAAAAAGTTATTATAGTTATAGATGATCTTGACCGCCTAACACCAGAAGAAGTTAAAACAGTTGTAAAGACAATAAAATCAATTGCGGATTTTAAGAATACCACTTTTTTGATAGCATACGACAGAGGGATAATTGCAAAATATTTAAATGAGGAAGATAAAAATTTTACAGGCAAAGAATATCTAAAAAAGATTGTAAATGTTAATTATTATATTCCTGTTCCCGATAGGAATGATGTTTTAAATTTCCTTTTTTCCAGACTAGATGAGCTTAATCTTAAATATTTTGGTACAACTGATATTGATGATGAAAGATGGTCAAAAATTTTAAATGGAGGTGTTGATAAATTAATTGAAAATATGCGTGATGCCAAGTTATTACTAAATTCATTAGAGATTACGTTGCTAAATTTGAATATTCCGGATGTTAATCCTGTTGATGTCATAGCGATAGAAACGATAAGAGTGTTTGCCCCAGAAACTTACGCAGAAATATCTGGTCATGGTGAAGTTTTTTCTGGGGGATTATTTAGTCTCCGCGATGATTACGCAGAAAGAAAAAAGATTGCTGATGCAATTATTGATTTATCGTTTGATGAAGAAAACAAACGCGATGGATTAAAAACTATTATTCACGAACTCTTTCCAAGAATTTCCTCTAGTGGTTATGATGGAGGAGACTGGCAGACTGTTTGGACAGAAGAAAGACGGGTGTGTTCATACGAAAAATTTCCATTCTATTTCCGCCTTGGTATTCCAACTGGTTTAATATCGGATAGTGAACTGAAATTGTTTTCACAAAAAGTCGAACAAAGTAATTCCAGTCTAGAGATTGAGAATATATTGAAAGAATATGATAAAAATAAAAAGCTTACAAAATTTATTAATAGAATTTTTGGTCATCTAAAAAATCTTGCCCCAGATAAAGTAAAAAATATTCTACTTGCTTTGTGGGAGATTGACAATAAAGTCATGTACCAAGACCCAGACGAAGGAGGACCCTTCTTTGATTTATCCGGAAGTATTATGAGACTTACCTTTCATGTTGTAAAGGAAAATATAGACCAAAAAGACCGCCTTAATTTCATTAAAAATATTTTAGAAACAAATAATTTTTACGGACCATTAAGACTGTTAAGCTTGGCCAACAGCCAAATTGAAGAGAAAAAAAGTCCCGAAGAACTACTTATACCAGAAACTAACCAAGAGGAAATTAAAAAAATATTCCTAGATATTTTGGTAAAAAATAAAAATAAACTATTAGGACATCCATACATGCTTTCTTTACTGTATTCTTGGGAAAAATTTGAAGGCAATGATATTAATGTTAAAACTTGGTTTGATGAAAATTTATCCTCTGAGACTATTGCTATGTTTTTGAGCGGGGCAACAGGTAGATCTTATAGTTCTAGGAAAGGACCTAAAATAATAATACACAGAGAATCGTTAACTCACTTTGGGATACTTGATAAAGTTGATTTATTAGTTTCTTCCCTTCCACAAGGGAAAGACGAAATTCCAATGACAGAAAAAGAAAAGATTGCTGTAAAAGCATTTATAGAATCTAAAAATTGTTTTTAGTTTAAAAATTTATTCTTTTATTGTTTATGGATAAAAAATTATTAAAAAAATATCAGGGATCTTTGCTGGGTTTAGCCATTGGTGATGCTCTTGGTGTTCCAATAGAATTTAAAAAAGTTGGAGAATTTGAACCAATAAATGATTATATTGATTTACCAGGTTGGTTTAATCTACCAGCAGGCCACTGGTCAGATGATACCGCAATGGCCTTGTGTTTAGCTAACAGTTTAATTGAGAAAAAAGATTTTGATCCCATTGATCAGATCAATAGATATAAAAAGTGGCTTGAAGAAGGATATTGTTCAAGTACGGGGAAAGCAGTTGGAGTTGGTCAAACAATTCTTAGAAGACTTTTAACTTACCGAAATGAAGATAATCCATATGTAGAAATTTCTCCTCGTCATTCCGAAGGTAATGGAAGTCTGATGCGACTTGCTCCCATACCTTTGTATTTTAGAGACAATCCAAAAGAAGCAATAAAAAATGCAGAATTAAGTTCAAAAATTACTCATGGCTCTCAATTATGTAGTGATGCTTGTAAATATTACGCAGGACTTATTATAGGAGCTTTAGATGGGGTTCCTAAAGAGGAATTGCTGTCTTCCTTGTATTGTCCTATTCCTGATTTTTGGAAAGAAAATAAACTTTCAGAAGAAATAGAAAATGTTGCTCTTGGTTCTTTTAAACATAACCATCCACCTTTTATTCAAGGAAGTGGTTATGTTGTTAAATCAATGGAAGCATCTTTGTGGGCATTTTATAATTCAGATTCATTCGAGGAGGGAGTACTTAAAGCAATCAACCTAGGAGATGATGCTGATACTACTGGGGCAATTTATGGACAACTTGCTGGAGCCTATTATGGAATAGACGGAATACCTAAAAAATGGATTGATGATTTAGCTAGAAACAATGAAATATTAAACATTGCAAGTAAATTGTGTAAATGTGGATAACTATTTTAATTATTGTTGTATAATTTATATATGACTACTGCATCTAAAATAGCTGATTATCTCTTAATTAAGAGTAAAAAAGAAGGTGTACCTATAACAAATAAACGCCTTCAGAAATTACTTTATTATATTCAGGCTTGGCATTTAGCTATAAATAAAAAACCAATTTTTGAGGATAGAATTGAAGCATGGATACATGGTCCTGCTATTCGAAGTATTTACGAAGAGTACAAAAGTTTTGTTGCTAGCCCTATAGTTAAAGAAGTGGATCCTAAAATTTCAGACGATTTAGGGGTAACAAACATTAATTTTATTGATAGAATTGTAAAAGCATATTCAATCTATGATACAGCAACTTTAGAATACATGACTCATGCTGAAGAACCATGGAAAATAGCCAGACAAGGCATTGAAGCAAATGAAAGTTCCAGTAATGAAATTACTCAGGACAGTATGAAAATTTACTATTCAAATAGATTAGCTAATATATAAAATTCAAATGCCTGATTCTTTGCCAACAGGGTTGGGTGAAGGTGTTTCACTTACTGAAGATAAAATAACAAAAGTTGCTGAAGAGACTCTAGGGCAATTTACACCCCCCGAAGTAGAGCCTTATAGTATCTCTTTTGTTAACTATAAAGAGGATAAATGTAAGATAGATGGAATGAATGGAAATGATGCAAAGATGGTTGTTAAAATCATTAAAGATATCGGAATACATTTTAAAAGCAAAGAAAACTTTTTATCTAAACAGTCTTGCAGTTCGGAAATTAAACCAGTCATGAATTCTAGTCCTTATGATGATTATTACAAAAAATTACCAGATGAAATTGTGGATGCACAAGAAGTAAGAGAGATAAAATACAAAGACACAAGGCAAGACAAAGAGGTTGATTTACGAATTTTTTACTACACTCTTTCAAGTGTATTTTACATGCTAGCAATTACAGCAGGTGTTCATGAGAATCTAGATCATAAGCCTCATTTTTTTAAAAACAACAAAAAAAGACGTTGGTAGTTTTTTTGTTGTTTACCCATAGACAGCTTCTACCCATGCCTCTAATTGTTTTAAGGTTTCGCCATCTTTAGTCATAAATTCTTGTTCCTCATCTTTTATTATTTGATATATATTATCTGAAAATTTAACTAAATAATTAAATGCTTCAGGATTGTTAATCCTATCAATTTTTTCCATCTCTAATCTCAAAAATTCTATAGATTCAATTCTGAATTTTAAAGATTCTCTGTACATCTTGAATCTTCCCGAGAATCCATCTTCATTGGCTATTTTTTCTGCTTCTTGATTGGTCATGCATTTCCATTATCTATTAATAAGCCCAATACAAGATCTGGCACGCATATCACTGCCAAGTTTAAGACAGCTCATATATTTTTCTCTATAAGTTTGAGGTCCAATTTGTTTATAAATTAATATACAAAAATAAAGAATTATGATAATTCCTATAACTTTTAAAATTGTTAAGGATTTAATAAAGTCTTTTAATTTTGATAATATATTTTTGATTTTATTTTTCATAAATTACTTATTAATTCCTAAATCTCTTAAACATATTTGGTAACGAATATCATAGATTTTTGCTAAGTCATCAGCCGTTAGATGTCGAAGATCGTTAACATTATTTATATAATCTTTACTTTCATAGTTATCATTTATATATTTTCTAGCTTGTTTATTGCAAGAAGAATAATCAACTGAGGGTCTTACTTGAAACCAATAAAATGCACCACTTATTATAATTAAGATTAAAATTATAAATTTCCAGTCGTTTAGTTTTATTAAAATTTCTTTTATTTTATTTTTCATAAAATATTTTTTGATTCGATATCCTTAATCGCCATTTCAATACAAGTTATTAAATTTTTACTACTTTCTTTTGAAAGAACACCAGAAGCTGACTTTAAAAAATTCATATAGAATATTCTAGCTTGTTCTACTTCGTTGATTTTATAAAAAATATTTCCAGCTTCGTAAAAAGTTAATGGATATGGATCTATCATTACAGCATGTTTTGCAGTAGTTTCAGCTTTCTTTAAAAGAAGATTTTTTTCTTGTTCACTAATCTGCAAATCATCGTTTGTTTCCATTACATATTCTCTAGCAAGCCTAAGAAGAGCTCCAGATGCATAAGTCCTTCGTAATGTTTCATTAACTTCTTTCGGCATATAAAAATTTTGTCCTTGCGGTGCATCTGCATTTACAGTATCACAAAAGATCTTCCAATCTCTGTCTACTGCTTCCTGTTCCTCTTCAGTTAATTTTACAAGTTCGTCTTTTGAATCTTTCATAAAAAAAGCTAGCTGATAATAGCTAGCGCAAGATTCTATGAGACGCACAGAACCCCACACCAGCTAGACCTTGCGGTCTCATATCAGTTTCCCAATATGACTCAACGACGAGTTGCTGAACGTGGGGTTCAGTATCGTCGTTGAGTTTTTAGACCATATCCTAAAGTTTTTTACACATTAGGGGTTAGGTCATTCATATTAAGTTGTATTGAAATAATACAACTTTTTAGGTATGCTAGCAATGTGGTAGATAAGTCACAAACATATTTCGTTGAACTAATTAACCTTAAAAAGAGAGCAGATTTTCTTGAGGATTTTCCTATAAAAGAGGAAGATATTTATATACTCGTAGATTTGAGAGATGATTATATAAAGTGGTTTGGTAACATAAAAGAGGAGAAGGAATTTAGTAAGTTTGGTTCTTTGAGAACCTCCGATTTTGTGATTACAGACCACATGAAAAATGGAGGAATTTCTACCAGTGATAGATATCACGAAGTAAAAAAATTACTTGAAAAGGAAATGGATTTACGTATAGAGTTTTTTAGTAGGATAGAAACCACAAAAGAGAAAACAAAATCACCCCAAAAAATTCATAATGATTTAATTTTTTCTTTTAATTTATCAACTGGTGAATTAAGTCGTTATCCTAAAGAGCTACATGGGTCAATAGAATTTAATATCACGCAAGGGAGAGCAAAAGTACTGAAATTTTTAATTGAAGAAAAAGATAACGGAGATCATTACACTTCCACAGAAAAACTCACTGCAGTTGGAGAATACCGTACTAGTGAAAAATGTCGTGAAGGTATACATAAAATTAGAGAGAATGTACATAAAAAATTTAGAAACGTCCAAGGAGATGAATTCATAGAGAGCAAGCAAACAGATGGTTATAGGATAGGAACTAGAATTGCCATATCTTTTGAAGATACCCCTTAGGTACCCCGTGGATAACTTAATAGCCCTTACAATACCCCATTTAAATAATGGGTTTTTTCTTTTTCAATAAATCATCTAGGGTATGGTTAGAAAACGGCCTCGTAAAGTTTAATTGATGGATGCAGATTAGTGATGAACAGGTCGACAAATATATGGCTATCTATCTCGAAGAATATGGCCATGAAATTGATAAAGCTCGCGCGCACGTTGAGTTAACTAAGCTTGTCTGCTATTTAGAAGCGATTTATAAATTTAATAATAAAAAAAATTATGAGTGAGATAGAAAAATATTTAACTAAGAAAGGTATCACCTTTCGGGTTGTAGGTGGGGAACTTATTACGAAGTGTATTTTCTCTAATTGCGATAAAGACAGTAGAGATAACGAAGGACATTTGTACTTTAGTACAAATACTAACCAGTATCAATGCAAAAAATGTAATACTAGCGGTAATCTTATCACCCTCAAAAAACATTTTGGAGATCTTAATATAAAAACTGAAACTGGTTCAATGAGAAATATCAGAAGTGTTACTCCGACAATGGTAGAAAATTACCATGAAGCATTACCGGAAAGAATTAGAGAATACCTTAATACTCGAGGTATATCTAATGACATCATAGATAGCCACAAGCTTGGGTATATGGAGCAATATGGAAGCAAATGGATCGCTATTCCCATCAAAGATATAGATGGAAATTACAGTTATTTTAAACTCCGTCAAGATCCACAGTATGGTAAAGATAAAAAAACGTGGCCAAGTGGTAATGCAGATATGGAAGTAAAGGCCCAGATATATGACTGGGATAGCCTTGTAATGGCTTCAGGTAGAGTTTTAATAGCTGAAGGTGAAATGGATGCTCTTCTTATGAAATCAAGGGGTATAGCTTGTATTACTAATACACACGGGGCCAATACAGCGAAAGATGAGTGGATGGAATATTTCAAACCTGAAATAGAATATTATATCTGTTATGACAATGATAACGCTGGAAAAACTGGAGCCATTAAAATGACAGAAAAGTTATTAAAAAATAAATGTAAAAATATTTTTATTATTCAATTGCCTGAAGAAGTTGGAGAAAAAGGAGATCTCGGAGATTTTGTAATTCGTCTTGGCTTGCCCATTGACGATTTATTTACCAAATATGCAAAACCATACCCAGAAAAAATTGATACTTCTGAATTTAAAGAAATTAATATTCAAGATATCTGTAAAATTCTTGATGCAACAATTAAAAAGGACGATGAAAATAAAGCAATTACTTTTCTGACAATGCTTGCAACTTATACAGAAGAATCTCAAACGAACGTGTTTTTTAGTTCTCCTAGTTCTACGGGTAAATCTCACTTACCTTTATCGGTTGTCGATCTTTTTCCAAAAGAAGACACTATTATTCTTGCAAATTGTTCTCCAACAGCATTTTTTCACGAACAGGGACAGTATGATAAAGATAAAAATGAAATCATTGTTGATCTTTCAAAAAAGATCTTAATTTTTACTGATATGCCAGATACAGGTCTTATTTCACGACTTAGATCTTTGCTTTCCCACGATGCAAAAGAATCTCATTCTAAAATTACAGACAAAAATCAAAAAGGTGGAAACAGAACAAAAAATGTAACAATTATTGGATATCCTTCAGTATATTTTTGTAGCGCGAATTTTCATATCGATGAACAAGAAAGCACAAGGTTCATTGTTCTAAGTCCATCAGTTGAACACGATAAAATATATCAAGGTATTGAACAATCTATTTCAAGGGAAACAGATCGTGAAAAATTTATAGAACTGATTAAAAATGATCCACAACGAAACTTACTAAAAAAAAGAATCATAGGAATAAAGCAAGAAGCTGTAAACGATATAAAAATAGAAAATTCAGAACTTGTGAAAAAGTTATTTCTAAAAGATGGAAAAAGTCTTAAACCTCGACAACAACGTGACATTAAAAAAATTATCACCTTAATCAAAGGATTTACACTTCTTAATGTTTGGTTTAGAAAAAAAGAAGGTGAATACATATTTGCTACAGAAAAAGATATTAGAGATGCTTTTGACCTATGGGAAAAAATCTCCTATGGCCAAGACTATAGCCTCTCTCCTTATATCTATGGAATTTACACAAAAATAATACTGGCCCTTTGGAATGAACCCTCTACTAATTTCGGGGTCTATTCAACAGAGGCAGATAAAAAATTATCCGTAACAAGAAAAGAAATTCTAAGACGTCACTATTTAATATATAAACGTCCGTTAAGTATGCAAAGCCTCCGTGCTCAAATTCTTCCACAGCTTGAACAGTCAGGTCTTATTGTTCAAGAACGAAGCACAGATGATAAAAGAGAAATGGTGGTGATCCCCTTAGAAACTGAAATGGAAGAGAAAGAAATATATAGTGACGAGGGGTATGGGGTAAATACAGAGATCACTGAAATGAGTGATATTGTAAAAACTAAACCCATATTTCCTGAAGAATTACCATTTTAGGTAAAAAATTATTAAGCTTAAATAAATTAAAATATGCACAAAATAAAAGCCAATAAGACCTCTGCAAGAATCATTAAGGAACTTGAAGATGGATTGGATCCTCATGTTTTAGCCAAGCAAATACTAATAAAAGGCGAAAACAAGCGAATTTTTATTGATTATGTTCTTAAAATACGTGAAAAGGGCCATGTTTATAAAAAAACAGAAGAAGATTTATTAAAAAAATATATTTTTTCTGGCTGGATGCTACGAAGAATGAGAGAAATAGAGAAAAATCTCTTTAATAAACAGCAGATATTTGATTCATGTTTTTATGACCTACCAGGTGAAAAGAAAATAAAAAAAAGAATTAGAAACCTGTCTAAGATAGAAATAAATAACGATATTAAAGAAAATCACTTCGAGCAAGAGAGGTTGGAAAAGCAGATGATCAAAGCACTTAAGCAATTAAGAGAAGAGCAGAACTTTCACAAATTAAAAGAATAGGCTAGCAAAATAAATTTGTTTGTACTATTATTAATGAGCGAAACCACAAAATATAAGATTCTAATATTTTTCATTCTGAAAAAGGGGCAATAGTGATTTTGTGGTTTCGCGATTACAAGATCTTAACTGTTGCCCCTTTTTTGGAGCAAAAAATTATATGGACAAAACAATTAGGTGGGCAATTTATGCCCGAAAATCTACAGAATCAGAAGACAGACAAATCCAGTCTATCGGGGATCAAATTAAATTCTTCAAAGAAATTGCCGAGCACGAAGGTTTGAAAGTTGTAGAAATTATTCAAGAAGCAAAATCAGCTAAGGAGCCATACAAGCGAGACGGATTTACTGAACTTACCAAACTTATTGAACAAGGAAAAATAAATGGTGTGATGGCGTGGAAAATGGATCGCCTTTCACGTAATCCTATTGATAGCGCAACGATTCAATATTTTTTACAGAAAAAGAAACTTCTTTGTGTTAAAACAGCTGAGAAAAATTATTTACCAGAAGATAACGCTCTTATCATGTCCGTAGAGAATGGGATGTCTACGCAATACATTATCGATCTATCAAGAAATGTAAAACGCGGAATGAAATCAAAAGCAGAGAAAGGTTGGTTTCCAAATATTCCACCTATTGGTTATCTTAATTCAAAAACTCACGAAAAAGGAGCGGAAACTATTCTTACCGATGAGAAGCGCTTTTTAGTTGTACGTAAAATGTGGGATTTAATGCTTACGGGGAATTACACAATTCCAAAGATATTAAAAATAGCGACAGATGAATGGGGTTTGCGTACGCCGGACAGAAAAAAACTAGGCGGAAAGCCTTTATCTATAAGTTATATGTATCTTTTGTTTAGTAATATTTTCTTCACTGGAAATTTTATCTACAACAAGCAACTATATAAAGGTAATCACAAGCCAATGATAACTATGGATGAATTTGACAGGGTCCAAGTATTGATGGGAAAGAGAGGTAAACCTAGACCACAAAAACATGATTTTCCATATACCGGTTTTATAACATGTGGTGGGTGTGGCGCTTGTGTTACAGCTTCAAAGAAACACAAAATTCTAAAAGATGGAACTATTAATTATCATACCTATTACCACTGCACAAAGCGCAAGAAATACATTGATTGTAAAGAAAAGCCAATTCGCCTAGACGAGCTTGAAAAGGATGTACAAAATCTTATACAGAAAAATATGATCAGTCACAAATTTTATAAGCTTGGACTTGAAACGTTATCGCAAGTGCATGAGTTGGAAACAAGCAAGCGACAGGAAATTTACGAAACACAACAGAGAAATGTCGAAGAAACCCAAAAGAAACTTGATCGTATCTTGGGATTTCTTATTGATAACACAATTACTAGAGAGCAATACAACACTCAAAAAGAAGAAATGGAACAAGAACTACAAAAGGGCAAAATTAAATTATCAGAAGTTGAAGCACGCGCAAAGAACTGGACTGAACTGACAGAGAACATTGTTCATCTCGCTTATTGCGGAAGTATAGCTTTCAGAGATGGAGATGTTCAAACAAAAAGAGAAATTTTAAATGGTTTGGGTTGGAACCACCGCGTAGAATCCAAAAAACTCTTTATTGATCTGGGCGCTTGGTTTTCTGTACTTAAAAATGGTGAAAAAGTGTTACTGCCAGAAATTGAACGGTTGGAACGAGAAAATATCCATAACACAAAAGGACGAACTGACACTTTCGCATCAATTCGTCCTAAGTTGTGCGTCGGGAAGGATTCGAACCTTCGTAGCCCTAAGGCGACAGATTTACAGTCTGTTGTAATTGACCACTCTACCACCGACGCATAAGAATAAAATACCATAAAAAACTTTTTTTTGCATCTTTTTATTTATTTTTAATTAAAATCCTTCAGACCACAGACTAAACGACGCACAAATAAAAAAAGCTTTGATTTCTCAAAGCTTATTGATTCCTTCTAACAGAACTTTATGATCTTCTAATTCTTCTTCTTTAATTTCATGTTTGAGTTTTTTTCTCATTATTTTAACACCGTCTTGTGCTGAATTTACAACAAGATGACAATGCAGATGAGGAATTGTTTGCCCCGCATTTAATCCTTTGTTGATAAAAATATTATAATCATCATTAAATATTTTTTCAATACAACTTGATACTTTCTTAATTAAGGACATAAAATCAATCTCTTCTTCTATGGTTGTTTCTGTCACAGAAGAAATATGTCGTTTTGTTATTATTAGAAAGCTAAATACTCCTATAGGAAAAAGATTAGCCATAATATAACAATAATCTGTTTCATGAAGAATTAAATCTTCTCTGAAACCATCATCTCCCTTACATAAATTACACATATTATTAATTTTTTATTTGTTTACTATTTGTTTTACAATATCATTCCTAAAAATAATGTCAAAAAAATATCTGGACAAGCAGCAGCATATATGGTAATTTCATAGTAAACACACAGCCCTTTGAAAAAGGACATTTTAAATATTTTGTTATATGCCTTAAGCGCCTATTTGGACTTTTTGGGCATATAATAAAATAAATATTCATCAATTAAATATAATAATATGAAAAAGTTTCTTATTATTTTAGTAACTATTATAATAGTAATAATTACTAAAGCGTTTTCTTCTGCGACAACAAAAACTTCTGAGGAAGATAAATACCTTGAAATACTCTTTGGCATAGGTTCTATAGTTTTTCTTATGCTTATTGTAGTTTTAAATAAATTTTTAATAAAATTATTTAAAAAAAAATAAATACAAAAAAAATACTCTAAATCCCTCTGCTCTAGTAGAGGGTTTTTTTATTTACGCTTTTATTTTAGAATTTCCTTTTAACTTAATCGGGCTTTTGATTTTCCCTTTTTGATTTTGAATTACCAGTTCATTATTCTTTACAGACACAACCACAGTATCACCTTTTTTAACTCCATTTGAAATTATGTATGTAGCCACAGGATTTAAAATCTTGTTTTGAATCAAGCGATTAAGTGGTCTTGCACCATAGTGTGGATTGTAACCTTCTTTAGCTAAGTAAGATAAAGCTTCGTTTGAAATCTTTAATCCGATATCTTTTGCTTTTAATCTATCTTCTACAACTTTGATTCTCAAACTTACTATTTCCAAAATAGCTTTTTCATTCAAAATATCAAAGACAATTATTTCATCTAGTCGGTTCAAGAATTCTGGACGGAAATTATCTTTCAAAGCTTCCATAACCTTACCTTTCATATTGCTATAGTCCTCCTTATCGGAATTATTTGAGAAACCAATCGATTCCATTTTTTCAACAAATTGTGAACCGATATTTGAAGTTAGAATAATAATTGTGTTTTTAAAATTAATTACCCTACCTTTACCATCAGTCAATCTTCCTTCGTCAATAACTTGCAGTAACATATTGAAAACCTCTGGATGAGCTTTTTCAATTTCATCAAATAATATCACTGAATATGGTCGATGTCTGACAGACTCAGTCAACTGTCCTGCTTCATCATAACCGACATAACCTGGAGGTGAACCAATTAATTTTGAAACAGAATGTCTTTCCATATATTCAGACATATCAACTCGTATCAAAGCTTTGTCGTCATTAAACATAAATTCAGCTAAAGCTTTTGTTAGTTCTGTTTTACCGACACCAGAAGGACCTAAGAATACAAATGAACCGATAGGTCGATTTGGATCTGAAATACCAGCCCTAGATCGACGTATAACGTCAGCCACTCTCTTTATTGCATCATCTTGACCGATAACTCTTTTTCTCAATTCATCTTCCATTTTCTCAAGTTTTGCTCTTTCCTCTTCAAGCATTTTGTTTAATGGGATACCTGTCCAACGAGCGACAACTTCAGCAATATCTTCAGCAGTGATTTCTTCTTTTAAGATTCTGCGAGATTTTTGTAATTTCTTTAATCTCAAAAGTTTTGTTTCTAAATCTTTT
>Ga0194052_1001389_pt1 | contig 14068 bp, 12 predicted proteins | sample SepL226m_MetaG_FD_160117 | JGI IMG/M metagenome (GOLD analysis project Ga0194052, IMG submission 160117) | Anoxic zone freshwater microbial communities from boreal shield lake in IISD Experimental Lakes Area, Ontario, Canada - Sep2016-L227-6m | ecosystem: Environmental > Aquatic > Freshwater >... | reverse complement strand
GGCCGCAACTTCCTGGTGAAGATCAACGCCAACATCGGCAACTCCGCCGTGGCCTCCAGCATCGAGGAGGAGGTCGAGAAGATGGCCTGGTCCATCCGCTGGGGCGCCGACACCGTCATGGATCTCAGCACCGGCAAGAACATCCACGAGACCCGCGAGTGGATCCTGCGCAACAGCCCCGTCCCCATCGGCACCGTGCCCATCTACCAGGCCCTGGAGAAGGTCAATGGCAAGGCCGAGGACCTCACCTGGGAGATCTTCCGCGACACCCTCATCGAGCAGGCCGAGCAGGGCGTGGACTACTTCACCATCCATGCCGGGGTGCGCCTGCGCTACGTCCCCATGACCGCCAAGCGAGTCACGGGCATCGTCAGCCGGGGCGGCAGCATCCTGGCGAAGTGGTGCCTGGCCCACCACCAGGAGAATTTCCTCTACACGCACTTCGAAGACATCTGCCAGATCATGAAGGCCTACGACGTGGCCTTCTCCCTGGGCGACGGCCTGCGGCCCGGCAGCACCGCCGACGCCAACGACGAGGCCCAGTTCGGCGAGCTCGAGACCCTGGGCGAGCTCACCAAGATCGCCTGGAAGCACGACGTGCAGGTGATGATCGAGGGCCCCGGCCACGTGCCCATGCACCTCATCCAGGAAAACATGACCAAGCAGCTGGAGGTCTGCGACGAGGCCCCCTTCTACACCCTGGGCCCCCTCACCACGGACATCGCCCCGGGCTACGACCACATCACCTCGGCCATCGGCGCGGCCATGATCGGCTGGTTCGGCTGCGCCATGCTCTGCTACGTCACACCCAAGGAGCACCTGGGCCTGCCCAACAAGAAGGACGTGAAGGACGGCGTCATCGCCTACCGCATCGCCGCCCACGCTGCCGACCTGGCCAAGGGCCATCCGGGCGCCCGCATCTGGGACGATGCCATGAGCAAGGCGCGCTTCGAGTTCCGCTGGGAGGACCAGTTCAACCTGGCCCTGGACCCCGACACCGCCCGGGAGTTCCACGACGAGACCCTGCCCGCCGAGGGTGCCAAGAGCGCCCACTTCTGCTCCATGTGCGGCCCCCACTTCTGCTCGATGAAAATAACGGAAGATGTCCGGCAATACGCTGCCGCCCAGGGCCTCTCCGAGGAAGCCGCCCTGCAGAAGGGCATGGAAGAGAAGAGCGCCGAGTTCGCCGAGAAGGGCGCCGAGGTCTACCTGCAGGCTTAAAGTTAAAAAAAAGCTTTTTTAACCACCGATGAACACCGATGAACACCGATTAAAAGCTGATAAAGCAAAAACTTAATAGATATTGGTGTTTGTTTTTTTCATGTCTTTATCGGTGTTCATCGGTGTTCATCGGTGTCTGATTTTCTTTTTCCTTGTAGAGCATTTCAGCCGGTGGCTTCTGTGATTCCGGCGATGGGTCGCAGCTCGCCATCTTCGCCATCTGGGGTTTGCCGTCTTTGTGCCCCCCGGAGATTCCCGAAGTACCCAAATAGATCCCCCGCAGGTCATGTAATTTTTCGGTGAAATCATCACCCGTTCCTTTGTTTATCAGGCCTGCAAGCCGGCGGCGGGGGCATAATCAGGCCCCACGCTCACTGGAGGCAGATATGGCCGCGAAAAACATCCTCATGCTCGTCGGAGACTTCGGCGAGGACTACGAGATCATGGTGCCCTTCCAGGCGCTGCTGGCCGTGGGCCACAAGGTCCAGGCTGTGTGCCCGGGCAAGGTCGCGGGGGACTGGATCGCCACCGCCATCCACGACTTCGAGGGCCACCAGACATACTCCGAGAAGCCCGGCCACCGCTTCACCCTCAACGCCACCTTTGATGACATCGACCTGGGCCAGTGCGACGCCCTGCTCATCCCCGGTGGGCGCGCCCCGGAGTACCTGCGCCTCAACCTGGAGGTGCTGGAGCTGGTGCGGCACTTCTTCACTGCCGGGAAGCCCGTGGCGGCCATCTGCCATGGCGCCCAGCTCCTGGCCGCAGCCGGGGTGCTGGAGGGCCGCACCTGCTCGGCCTATCCTGCCTGCCGCGCCGAGGTCGAGATCGCCCGAGGGAAGTATGCGGAGATCGCCATCGACGGCGCCGTCACCGACGGCAACCTGGTCACCGCCCCCGCCTGGCCCGCCCATCCCGCCTGGCTTGCCCAGTTCCTGCAAGTGCTGGGAACCCGCATCACGCTGTGAACCTCGCCGGTCCGGAGGCGCTCCTCTTTGCGGGGAGCGCCTCTGGGTTGCTGCCTGCTGGCTCGAATGCTAGTCTGCTCGGGCTTCAGGAAGGATCTGCAGGTCCCGTCCTGCCTGCAGCGCCGGAAGCCATTCGGGGCAAGCCTTGGCCCGGAGGGCGGCCACCCACCAGGACAACCGCATGCTTCATGATTTTCCCATTTCCAAATTCCATGTGCTCGGGAACGACTACCTCGTGGTCGATCCGACGCGGGCCCCCTTCGAGCCGGATCCCAAGCTGATCCAAGCCCTCTGCGACCGGCGCCTGGGCATCGGTTCCGATGGCCTCCTGCTGGGGCCCACGGCAGTCCCCGGCCATCCCGAGGCCTTCGGGTTGCGGATCTTCAACCCTGACGGCAGCGAGGCGGAGACCAGCGGCGATGGCATCCGCATCTTTGGCCGCTACCTGCTGGAGGCCGGCCATGCCAAGTCCCTGGCCTGCTGCATCCACACCCTCGGCGGGCACTTCGACGTGCGCTTCCTGGCGGCGGACGGCAGCCTGGCCCAGGTGGACATGGGCCTGCCCAGCTTCCGGGCCGGGGACATCCCCTTCACGGGCATCGCGGCCCACCTGGAGGTGCTGGAGACCCCCCTGTTCCTGCCCACAGGGCCCATCACCATCACCGCCCTCAACCTGGGCAACCCCCACTGCATCATCTTCCCCGGCGAGGTCTCCCCCGCCAATGCCCGCCGGCTTGGCCCGAAGATCGAGCGCCACCCCGAGTTCCCCGAGCGCGTGAACGTCCTGCTGGTGGAGGTCACCAGCCGGGAGCGCCTCCGCATCGAGATCTGGGAGCGGGGCGCCGGCTACACCCCCGCCTCCGGCAGCAGCGCCGCCGCCGCCGCCGCCTGCCGCCGTCTGAACCTCATCGATCCCCACGTCACCGTCAGCATGCCCGGCGGCTCCTTGGACATCGACTTCAGCCCCGAGGGCCGCGTCCTCATGACCGGCCCCGTGCAGCCCATCTTCCAGGGCCACCTGCATCCTGAGTGGAAGTTCTGACCTGGGCACTACTGGCCCTAACCACGACATTTCAGTTTGTCTCGCGTATCGGCGCAGCCGATACCGAGAAGACCACTAAGACCACGAAAGAAGACCTGGGAATTCATCTTCTACGTGGTGAACCTGTCTTCACAAGAAAATCTGAACCACAAAGGACACAAAGGACACAAAAAAGGGCATTCGATCTCAGCCCCTTCTTTTCTTTGCGATCTTTGTGTTCTTTGTGGTTAAACCGTTTTTCCAAGAATCAAGAACGAACCACGAAGACCACCAAGACCACGAAGGAAGACCAGGCACTTCTTCTTCGTGGTTGGCTTTCTTCTTTTCCTTTGGGCTGGCAGCCGCTACTGGACGCTGATCAGCTCGACGTCGAAGATCAGCTCGGCGTTGGGGGGGATGTCCTCGCCGGCGCCGCGGGGGCCGTAGCCCAAGTGCGAGGGGATGATGAGGGTGCGCTTGCCGCCGACCTTCATGGACAGGAGACCCTCGTCCCAGCCCTTGATGACGCGGCCCACGCCGATGGGGATGGCCAGGGGCTGGCCCCGGTCCACGGAGCTGTCGAACTTCTTGCCGTGCTTGCCCGCATCGGACAGCCAGCCGGTGTAGTGGACGTTGCAGGTCTGGCCCCGCACCGGCGCGGCGCCGGTGCCGACCACGGTATCCACATACTTCAGGCCAGACTCGGTGGTGATCATCTCGGGCTCCTTGGGCTTGGGCGCGGCCTGCTTCTTGGCTTTCGCGGCTTTCTTGGGGGCGGACTTCGGGGCCGGGTCGCTGGTCTGGGCGACCAGGGGGAAGGCCAGCGCCAGCAGCAGCGCAGCGCCACGGAAGGACAGCATCGTCATGGGACCTCCAGAGCCATCATTCTAGCTCAGCAAGCCGGATTCAGCGTCTCTCGGCGCGCCAGGCCCGCAGGACCCGCAGGGCGAAGCGCAGCGAGACCGCGGCCAGCAGCGGCAGCACCACCACGACCCGGGGATTGGCCCGCCAAGCCCCGGCGAAGTCGAAGTGTAGGGCTGCCACCAGGGCGTGGGTGATGCCGCAGCCCCAGCAGGCCTGACCCGTGGCCAGGGTGAGCAGGCAGGGCGGCGACAGCCGCAGCACCAGCGACGGCCCCAGCAGGGCCAGGAGCCCCGCCAGGACGAGCCCCAGCAGGATCAACTGGTCGAGGCGGCTACTTCTGGAGGGGGAGGCCAGCGGAGTCCTTCAGGCCCCCGGTGAGGATCATGATGAAATCGATCAGGGTCCAGATGCCGCAGCCACCAAAGGTCAGCAGCTGCACCACGGCGATGCCCGTGTGGCCGGTGTAGAAGCGGTGGGCGCCGAAGTAGCCCAAGAAGAAGCAGAGCAGCAGGGTCGCCACCCAGCTCTTTTCGGAGACCGGGCCGGTCGGGGCAGTGGGCTGGCCGGGGTTGGTGGGGAGGCCCACGCCACACTTTACGCAGACGATGGCCTGGGGCAGGACTTCCGCGCCGCAGGATTGGCAGAAGGGCATGGGGGTGACTCCGGAAGGGGGGGTCAGGGGCTCGGCGGGAATGCCGGACACAGCAAGCCTGGTGAACAAAGCTTGCTGAAGATCAACGTAGCAATGGGTGAAGCCGCCCCGCAAGGAGTTCCTGCAGGGGCCGCCAATCAGACCGTTTCGGGATAGAGCCTGCCGCGGCAGTCGGGGCAGATGCCGTGGGTGAAGTCCGCCTCGGAGTGGCTGCGGACATACTCCTCGATCTGGATCCAGTAGCCCTTGTCGTCGCGGATGTTTTTGCAACCTGAGCAGATGGGCAGCAGCCCCGAGAGGGTCCGCACCTGCGCCAGCGCGGCCTGCAACTCACGGATCACCTCTTCCCGCTCGAGCTCCACCCGCTTGCGGTCCGTGATGTCTTTGGAGATGCAGACCACGGAGACCACGCGGCCCCCCGCGTCCTGGATGGGTTTCACCGAGGTCAGGTAGAAGTGGTCCCCCTCTCGGGCCATGGGCACCCGGACCTCAAAGACGATGGTCTCGGCGCTGGCAAAGGCTCGCTTCACCACGGTCATGCGCTTCTCGGCTTCCTCCAGGGAAAAGAGGTCGTAGATCCGGCGCCCGATGACTTCCTCAGGCTCCCGCATGAAGGGGGCCGCGAAGGCCTGGTTCACGTAGCGGTACGTCCCGTCCTCCAGGATGCAGAAGATGGGATCCGTGGACTCGTCCAGCAGGGTCTCCAACACCTGGAGCCGGTCGAAGTCCTCCGCGCCGCCAACCTGTGCTGCCATGTCCTTGAAGCCCTCAGTCGTCACTCACCCCATCCTTTGGAAGTGCCCCTTACGGTCAGGAGGTCAAGGTTGGGGGCTGCGATGAAACTATGCATGGAGCACGGGGCGGGTGCAACCCGGCGCGGAGTGCCTGGAAGTGGCAGGTCACTCCCAGCGCCGACTCGGCCAGACACGGCATGAGTGTCAATTGTAAAATTCGATAAACCACCTCATTGAGCCATGTATTATGCTGTGCCGCCGCGGGTACCTGACCCGCGCCTGGGTGCGGCGGCGGCCATGGGCTCAGGCGCCGAGGCAGACCCGAAGCGCAGCCTGGTAGGCCGTCACAGCGGCGTTCAGCTGGTCGAGGGCCACCCACTCGTCCACGATGTGGGCCTGCTCGATGGCGCCCGGCCCCAGCAGGAAGGTGGGAATGCCCCGCACCGCAGCGGCAGAGGCGTTGGTGGTGTAAGGGGCCGCGAAGGCCTTGGTGCCCAGGGCCGCCAGCAGGCGCGCCTGCAACTCGGGATGCTGGCAGCGCCAGCCGGGGATGCAGTCCTGCTGGAGCAGCTCAGCCCCGGTGTGGCAGGTCTGCCGGACCTCGGGGATGCGCAAGGTGATTCCCGCCAGCCCCGCGAGGGCCCGGGTGGTGCGGTCCAGCACCGACGCCGCAGTCTCCCCCGGCAGCAAGCGCAGGGCCAGCCGTGCCGTGGCGAGGTGTGGCACCATCCCCCGGGAGGGCATGGGCTCGGAGCTGATCTCGATGAGCTCGCAGATGCCGGGGCCCAGCTCGGGGTCCGTGGGCAGGGGCAGGGCCCGTAGGCGGGTGAGGGCCTCCATCAGCTTGTAGACCGCGTTGTCGCCCAGTTCGGGCCGCGACGTGTGCGCGCTGCGCCCGGCGGCCTCCACCAGCAGCCCGGCCCGGCCCTTCTGGGCCACGCCCAGGCAGAGGGACGTGGGCTCGCCCACCAGCACCACGTCCGCCGGGTGGTGGTCCAGTACGTGGCTCAGGGCCGCCGCCGTGAGGTCCTCCTCGCAGACGCTGGCCGAGACAAGCAGCGTGCCTGGGAAGTCCGTCAGGACCGCCGCCGCGCAGAGCATCGCCGCGAGGGAGCCCTTCGTGTCCGCCGCGCCGCGGCCCCAGAGGCGGCCCTCGTGCAGCGCCGCGCCGTAGGGGTCCTGCGTCCAGGCCTCGGGCCGCGTCACCGGCACCGTGTCCAGGTGCGCGTCCAGCAGCACCGTCGGCCCCGGGCGGCTCCCCCGCCGCGTGCCCAGCACGCTGCCGTAGCGGTCTGTCTCCACCGCGAAGCCCAGCCCCGCCATCCGCGCCGCCACCGCCGCCGCCAGCGCGCCCTCCTGGCCCGACGGGCTGGGAATCCGCACGAACTCCCGGCAGAGCTCAACGACAAGGCTGGAGGCAGAGGCGTTCGGCAAGGTGGACATCCCGGGAACCATCATCGCGGGATTTGGGGACTTCCGGGCCTGGCCGTCCGGGAAGGAACGTGAAAACTCGGAACCAGGCCATAAGCCTGGCCCTTCGGCGCGTCCTTCACCCAGCCTGACTCCAGAGCTGGGATAAAGCGCGCCGCACCATTGCAGGTGCCATAGGCCTTCAATTGTCTTGATTGGTAGTTCGACAATGCGGCCAAATAGGGTCCCAGGCGGGAAGGGGATTAAACTCCGTCCTCCCTCCGAACGAAGCCTAGGACCCGAACTCGGCGGGGCTCAGGGACTGGAGGTAGCGGGTGAGGGCTTTCTGCTTTTCCTGGGGGGCCTTGACCTTCTTCTGGTAGATGGAGAAGCGGTCTTCGGCGGGCCGGATGGCGGGGAAGAGGGCCATAAGGTCGCGGCGCTGGAGCTCTTCCAGGACGCTGTAGCGGGGTACCAGCAGGGCACCCAGACCCGCCACGGCGGCGTGGATCATGGCCCGGATATGGTCCACGGCGATGATGCGGTCCAGGGTGGGCTGCTCGCGGCCGGGGGTGGCCAGGAGGAAGCGGTGCCACCAGGCGCCGGCCTTGTCGAGGGACAGCACGGGCACGCGGCCCAGGTCCGCGGGGACGCGCAGGCGGTGGGCCTTGCGGAAGGCCGGGGCGCAGGCCACCACGTAGGTCTCGCGGAAGAGGGGCGCCTTCTTCAGGGCGGGCAGCAGGTGCTCCTGGCAGTCGATGATCAGGTCCAGGTCATCGCGCAGCAGCGGGGCCAGCAGGTCCTGGCTGAGGGTGAACTCCAGGTCCAGGTCCGGGTGCGCGGCCAGGAAAGGCTGCATGTGCTTCATGAGGATGCTGCTGCCGAACTCCACGGTGGTGCCGATCCGGAGTCGGCCGCGCGCCAGGGTCTGGTGGCGCCGCAGGTCGTCCGCCGCGGCGTCGAGGGTGGCGAAGACCTGCTCGCAGGCCTGGTAGAGGCGGCGGCCCTCCTCCGTGAGGCCCAGGTCGCGGCCCCGGCGGGCCAGCAGGGGCACGCCTGCCAGGTGCTCGAGCTTGGCCATGGCGTGGCTTACGGCGGACTGGGTGCGGTGCAGACGCCGCGCGCAGGCGGTGAAGCTGCCGGTCTGGGCCAGGGTGAAGAAGGTGCGGAGCTGGGGCAGGTCGAGGAGGGCGTCCATGATCATGAATGATATTCATAGCAAGCGTGAAGCGAATGAATTTCTTAATTGAAACAAAAAAAGTTACAAATGAACCAGGGGGTAGACCATGCGCGAGATCCTGAGGTCACTGGGTATCGAGGACGTGAATCCGGGCGGGTTCGGAGGCGCCTGGACGGGCAGCGGGAAGACCCAGACGGTGGTCTCGCCCATCAACGGCGAACCCCTGGCCACGGTCACCAACGTGACCCCGGCGGAGTTCGACGGCATCCTGGCCCGCAGCCACGAGGCCTTCCAGGCCTGGAAGCTGGTGCCGGCGCCCAAGCGCGGCGAGGTGGTCAAGGCCATCGGCGACGAGCTGCGGCGCAACAAGGCCGCTCTGGCCGAGCTGGTGACCCTGGAGATGGGCAAGACCCTGCGCGAGGGCCTGGGCGAGGTCCAGGAGATGATCGACATCTGCGACTTCGCCGTGGGCTTGTCGCGGCAGCTCTACGGCCTGACCATGCCCAGCGAGCGGCGCCAGCACCGGCTGCAGGAGCAGTGGCATCCCCTGGGCGTGGTGGGCATCATCACGGCCTTCAACTTTCCCGTGGCCGTGTGGAGCTGGAACACCGCTATCGCGCTGGTGTGCGGCGACACGGTGCTGTGGAAGCCCTCCTCCAAGACGCCGCTGACCGCCATCGCCTGCACCAAGCTCGCCGAGAAGGTGCTGCGCGCCTTCGGCTACGACCCCGCCATCTGCAGCCTGGCCATCGGCCGGGGCAGCGACATCGGCGACCTCATCAACACGGATCCCCGGGTGGCCCTGGTGTCCTACACCGGCTCGATTCCCGGCGGGCGCCACGTAGGCGGCCTCGTGCAGCAGCGCTTCGGGCGCCACATCCTGGAGCTGGGCGGCAACGGGGCCGTGATCGTCAGCGAGAAGGGGAACCTGGAGATCGCCCTGCGGTCGATCTACTTCGGCGCCATCGGCACCGCGGGCCAGCGCTGTACCTCCACCCGCCGGGTCATCGTGCACCGGTCCATCCATGACACCTTCCTGGAGCGCCTGGCGGAGCTCTACGACCGGACCCCCATTGGCGATCCCCGCGGGGACGAGCACCTCATGGGCCCCCTGGTAGATCAGGGTGCCGTGACCACCCTGCTGGCGGCCATGGCCACCGTGCAGGCCGAGGGCGGGCGACTTGTCTGCGGCGGCGAGCGGCTGCCCCTGCCCGGCGGCTGTTACGTCACGCCCGCCCTCGCCTCGGTGCCCGGCAACCTGCCCATCGTGCGGGAGGAGACCTTTGCCCCGATCCTCTATGTGATGCCCTACGACACCCTGGAGGAGGCCATTGCCCTGCAGAACGGTGTGACCCAGGGGCTCTCCAGCGCGATCATCACGGACGACCAGCGGGAGAGTGAGCTGTTCCTGTCCGCGGCGGGCAGCGACTGCGGCATCGCCAACGTGAACACCGGCACCAGCGGCGCCGAGATCGGCGGGGCTTTCGGCGGCGAGAAGGAGACCGGCGGCGGGCGCGAGAGCGGCTCCGACGCCTGGAAGGCCTACATGCGCCGCCAGACCAGCGCCATCAACTTCAGCGGCCGCGTGGAACTGGCCCAGGGCATCACCCTGGAGCTCTGATTAACTACCCACAGGGTCCGCAATGCAGTAACCTCAGGGCCCACCTTCGCGAGTCCCCTTGACTGGGTCCACCCACACCACCCAGGGGCTGGATCATTCCGCTGCCCTGTCCTCTCTGCCCTCGGGCAGTGGCGGTGCCCTGGTCCGGAGCCGCCTTCCGGCCGCGGTACTCGTGGGGGTCTGGTGTGGGGCCGCGCTGGTCCACCTGGCTTCGGCCCCGGCCCAGCGCACCTGGTCCTGGCCGCTCAGCTACCTGTTGATGGAAGGGCTGGCTGCAGCCAGCCTTGCCTTCCGAGCTTGGCGGTGCACCGGGGAGGAGCGGCGGGCCTGGCGGCTGCTGGCGATCTCGGCGCTGCTGGAGCTGCCGAACCTGCTGGTCACCCTGCTGCGCCTGCAGCAGCTCATGCCCCCCTGGTCTTCGGCCATCTCCAGCGTCCTCACGCTGGTCTCGGGCGTCCTTGTGCTCGGGGGCGTGCTCAGCTTCCCTCGGGGCCGGGAGGGGCGCGGCACCTTCCTGCGCCGCGCCCTGGATGGGCTGATCTTCGCGGCCTCGCTGGTCTTCCTCCTGTGGGTGATGGGGGTGCAGAGCTCCCTGCTCAGGGCCGGCGGGGACGTGGGTCTGCGGGTCTTCGTGGCCTACCTGAACGTGGCCCTCCTGGGCGGCGGCCTGGTCTTCATGACCTCGTATCACCCGAGTCGGATCCGGGGCCCCCTGGGGTGGCTGGGGGCCTCAGCCCTGGCCTGGCTGGCGGCCCTTTCCGCCTGGACCCTGGCGGGCCTGCCTTCGGTGGTGGTCACGGAGAAGTGGATCCTCCTGGCGGGTGCCATCCCGCTCTTTCAGGGGTTGGCAGCTTGGTCGCCCCAGCATGTAAGGGCCCCCCAGCCGGGCCTCGACCTGGAGCGGCGGGGGGCTGCCCTGCTGCCCTACCTGCCGGTCTCCCTCGCCATCCTGGCGCTGGCGGCCCAGTCGGTCTGGCTGCCGGTCGCCGTCACCCGCGGCACCTTCAGCCTCTTCCTGGTCATGGTCGTGCTCCTGCTCCTGCGGCAGTTCCAGGCCATCCGTGACCTGCAGGTGGCCCGGGAGTCCCTGGAGAAGCGGGTGCAGCAACGCACTGAGGCCCTGGAGCAGGCCCAGGACACCCTGCTTCGCACGGAGCGCATGAACACCCTGGCCCTCATGGGGGCGGGCCTCGCCCACGACCTGAACAACCTCCTGTGCGCCATGAAGGGCTCGGCGGAACTGGCGGTCATCCACCTGGAGGAAGGCCAGCCGCTGGCCTCCAGGGACCTGGCCCGCCTCGCCAGCACTGCCGACAGCGCCGCCAGCCTGACGCGCCGGCTCATGGGCTACGTGCGCTCCGAGGCCGAGGAGCTCCACGCCGTGGATCTGGGACAGGAGCTGCTGCAGATGGAGGCCACCCTGCGCCTGATCCTGCCGCGCTCCGTGAGTCTGGTCATCGAGGTGCCCCTGGACCAGGCGCTCCTGGTGGCGAGCACCAGGACTCGGCTCGAGCAGATGCTGGTGAACCTCGTGGCCAATGCCCGGGATGCCATGCCCGAAGGCGGCCGGTTGCAGATCCGCCTGCACCCCGGCCCTCCCGGGGCGGGGCAGGCGGTCATCGAGGTCGCGGACTCGGGCACCGGCATGACGCCGGAGGTCCAGGAGCACATCTTCGATCCCTTCTTCACCACCAAGCCCCCGGGCAAGGGCACCGGGCTGGGCCTGCCCTCGCTCAAGGCCATGGTGGAGGCGGACGGCGGTGGCCTGGAGGTGGTCAGCATGCCGGGGCGCGGCTCCACCTTCCGCATCCTGCTGCCGCGGCTGCAGGGGGGGGCGGTCAGCCCCCGCTGATCAGGTGGATGACCTGGACCACGGCGCCATCGGGGACTGCTGCCGTGTCGTAGTCGGGCTTGGGGATCAGCACGCCGTCCACGTGGATGATCAGCATGGGGAAGCGGTAGTTCTTCGCCCACAGGATGTCCCGCACGGTCATGCCCTCGTGCCAGTCCAGCGGTTCCTCGTTCACCACGATCATGTGGACGCTCCCCAGGCATCTTCCCATAAGAAAATTGGCCGCAGTCGCGGCCGATTTTCTTAGAGGTGCTGCTTGACTACTGCGACCACCTCGGGGAAGGCGTCGAGACCCAGCTCCTTCAATCGATCCAGGGTGGGTACACCGTCCAGGGTCCAGCCCCGGCGGGTGTAGACGCTGTCCATGAGCTGGGAGAAGCGATCCGTGCGCCAGGTGCGGTGCAGGGCCATCTTCTCTTCGGTGGTCTTGCCGGCTGGGTCGATGCTCAGCTCGTCGAGGAGCTGCTTGTCGTAGCGCTCGGCGCGGGACTCGTACTCCTCGCGGGTGACGGGGCCCAGGGAGCGGTAGGGCGCGGCGTCGTGGAGGCGCCGTCCCTTGCCCATGCGGATGTTGAAAACGCGCTGGAAGTTGTAGACCCGCGCGGACTGCATGATCAGGTCTTCCTTGGTGATCTGGATGCCAGTGGTCGCGGTGAAGAGGTCCACGTAGTTCTGCACATGCTCTGGCACCTTCTGGGGCTCAGGCTGGGAGGAGTTGTCCGCGGGGACCACGTCGTTCCAGGGCAGCTTGCAGAAGCCGTTGAGGCCGAACCAGGTGCGGAACAGGGGGAAGTAATAGAGCGCTTCGGCCTTGGCCTCGAAGGTGGGCAGCTGCTTGTTGACCATGTCCATGAAGATCAGCCAGGCCTCGTCGTGCTGGGGGCCCTTGTTAGTGAGGGCATAGCCGCCTTGCTGGGCCAGGGACTCCTTGGACATGTACTGGGAGTACTCGAGGCCCTTGTTCTCCATGCCGATGTCGTTGATGAGCTGGGGGTCGCCCCAGCTGTTGCGGATGAAGTGCTCCTTCATCTTCTTCACGCCCAGGCCGGCGATCTTGCCGAAACCTTCCCCCCGGGCCATCTGGTGCATCATCTCCAGGTCCGCCGCAAAGTTGCCCCAGGTGAGGTCCAGGCCGCCGGTGCGCTCCAGGTTCAGGATGCCCCGCTGGTAGCACTCCATCACAAAGGCCGTGAGGGTACCGTAGGTGATGGTGCAGATGCCGTACGTGTCGCAGTAGAAGTTCAGCTCGAGCAGGGCGTCGGGATCGAAGACGCCACAGTTGGAGCCCAGGCCCGCGGCATTCTCGTACTCGGGGCCGTCCACGGTGACCATGTGGCCCTGGTAGGGGCCGGTCTTGAGGACGACGCCGTCCGCCCCCTTGGCGCAGGCCATGGAGCAGCCGTACCAGCAGCCGTCCACGGTGGCCTGGGTGCAGCGCTGCTGCCAGTAGCTGGAGTCGATCTTGTGAGTGTCGGGATGGGAGCCGAACTGGAAGTTGTGGACCGGCAGCAGGTCGTAGGCGTTCATGATCTCGACGATGTGCGCGGTGCCGTTGCGGCGCATCATGCACTGCTGGGGATCCTGCTCGCGGATCTCCTTGTGGTACTTCACGCCGGTCTTGGCGATGGTCTCGGGATCAGCAGGGTGGTTCAGGTCGCCGGCAACCTTGGGCCCGCGCACCACCAGAGCCCGGATGTGCTTGTTCCGGAACACGGTGCCGATCCCGCCGCGGCCCGCCTGCTTGAAGCGGACACAGCCGCGCCGGCGGTCGTAGAAGGAGAAGTTCAGCATGCCGATGAGGCTGTGCTCGGCGGCGGCGCCGGAGGTCACCACGGAGACGTTCGGCAGGTCCGCCTCGTTCTCGGCGTAGAGGTGGGTCAGCAGCTCGCCCAGCACATGGCTGTCTACGGGGCCTGCGGGAGCTTCCTCAACGCGGATGATGCCCTTCACGCCGTCGATGAACAGGATGACGTCGCGGTCAGCCTTGCCCTGCAGCTCCAGGGCATCGAAGCCCGAGAACTTGAGCAGGGGGCCGAAGAAGCCGCCCACGTTGGAGTCGATGGGGATGTCGGTCTGGGGCGAGAGGCTCACCACCAGGGACTTGCCGGTGCCCGCGTACTGGGTCATGCCGCACACGGGGCCGGGGCTGATGATGATCTCGTTCTCGGGGTCGTTCCAGCGGGTGGTGGGCTTGACCGCATTCCACAGGTGGTAGAGCCCGAACCCGCGACCGCCGATGAAGACGTCCTTCATCTGCTGCGTGACGGGCTTCTCCGTGATCTCCAGGGTGTCCACGTTCACGTAGAGGGTGCGGTTGTTGTAGCCCTTGTCCGGCAGGCTGGGCGTGTAGGCAATCTCCTTCAGCACCCTGCGGCCGGCCTTGAAGGCCTCGAGGCCATCCAGGTACTCTGTGCGCTTGGTGTAGTCGATGGGCATCACTTTGCTGGGATCGAAGACGAGCTGGCTCATGTCGAAATCCTTCAGATGATCCGGGGGGCCGGCTCAGGGACTTCCACGATGGAGAGGGCGCCGTGGGGGCAGACCT
>Ga0194052_1001388_pt1 | contig 14073 bp, 13 predicted proteins | sample SepL226m_MetaG_FD_160117 | JGI IMG/M metagenome (GOLD analysis project Ga0194052, IMG submission 160117) | Anoxic zone freshwater microbial communities from boreal shield lake in IISD Experimental Lakes Area, Ontario, Canada - Sep2016-L227-6m | ecosystem: Environmental > Aquatic > Freshwater >... | reverse complement strand
ATTTGGCGGCGGGATGCGCCGCTGCGTCGGTTCGGCGTTCGCACTGTTTGAGATGCGCGCCGTCCTGCGCGCCGTCCTGACGACCTTTGACATCGAGGCCGTCGGCGGGCCAGAGCGGATCGCTCGCCGCTCGCTGACAATAGTGCCCGACCATGGCGGCCGAGTGCGAGTAGTCAGGCGCGCTGAGGCGGGCGTCGCTGGAGCCGCCGACGAAGGCGCCCTAGCGCTCTGATGGGCGTTGGCGAACCGCCCGAGCGCACCGACCCTGGCGCTCCGCGGATCTTCCAGTCGGGCCAGCCGGAAGGCGTGCCGCCGCTGGAGCTGACCGGTGAGCGGACGCTCCCCGACGTTCCCGAAGAGAACTACTGGTTCCGCCGCCACTCCGTTGTTTACGAATGGATTGGTGCTCGCGTTGGCGGACTCGACGTTGTTGATCTTGCCTGCGGAGAGGGCTACGGCAGCGCAGTGCTTGCGCGTAGCGCGGCCGACGTTGTCGGCGTTGACGCCAACCCCGACGCCCACGCCCACGCCGAGGCTCGCTACGCGCGGCCCGGGCTGAGCTTTGAGCGCACGCTGATTGACAGCTACGAGCAGCCGCGTGACGCCGTCGTCTTTTTACAGACGATCGAGCACGTAACTAATCCGGGCGAGATCCTCGATCACTGCCGCGGACTCGTTGAATCAAGCGAGCATCCAGCGGTTTACATCTCGACACCCAACGTGCTGACGCTCGCGCCTGAGGGCGCCGATCGTTCGGGCAACCCATGGCACGTCCACGAGTACCGCCCGGAAGAGTTCCGCGCGCTCTGCGCCGAGCACTTCGGCGAAGTTGAGATCTTTGGCCTCCATCACGCCCGCGCGCTGCGCGCCCACCAGATCGCCATCGAACGTTTCGCTTGGGACTCAATCCACCAGCGGCTGCGGCTGACGAAGGCGTTCTACGACCGCTTCGTGCCGGCGATATCGGAGCGAGATTTTGCGCTTGTGAGCGAGCGCGAACGCTCGCTCGGCGGGGCGCTTGACCTGCTCGCAGTAATGAGGCCGTGAAGATGAGCCAGCCGGGTCGAGTGGCGATTGTGCTTCATACCCACATGCCTTACGTCGAGGGCTTCGGCACCTGGCCGTTTGGCGAGGAGTGGCTTTGGGAGGCGATCGCCACCTCATACCTTCCGATTGCCGATCTGCTCGACGCCGGCGCACCGCTAACGCTTTCGCTTACACCGGTCGTCTGCGACCAGCTTGAAGCGCCCGGAGCGCTTGATCGCTGTGCGGCCTTCCTACGCGATGTGCGGCCCGAATCGCATTCGCTCGACGCCGAAGGATGCCGCGACGGTGGCCGCGCCGATCTGGCCGCGGAACTGGAACGGGCGGCTGGGGAGTACGCCGATGCGCTCTCCTCGCTCGAGGCCTGCAACGGCGATCTGCTTGGTCGGCTAGCACCGCATGCCGCTTGGACCAGCAGCGCGACTCATGCGATTCTGCCGCTACTGGCGAGCAACTCGGGTGTTCGCTTTCAGGTCCAGAACGGTGTCACCAGCCATCGCGAACGGTTCGCTCGTGATTGGCGCGGTGGTTTTTGGATCCCTGAGTGCGCGCACGAGCCTTGGATCGATCGTCTGCTCGAGGAGGCTGGCGTTCGCGCCGCCTGCGTTGAAATGACGGCGCACTTCGGTGCCGGCGACGCGCGCAACCTGCGGCCGCTGCGCAGCGCTGACGGGCCACTGCTGGTTCCGATTGATCGGGCGCTGATTGATCTGGTGTGGGGTGCCGACGGCTACCCGGTCGGAGGCGCATACCGCGACAACCATCAGCGCACGACTTACGACCACCGCCCGTGGGCCAACGACGGTGAGGTGTACGACTGCGAGCGCGCCGAGCGGCAGGCCAGGGAAGACGCAGCTGACTTCGCAGCTCGCTGCGCAGCGCGCGTTGCCGATGGTGGGCTCTGCACCTTGGCTTTTGACACTGAACTCTTCGGCCTTTGGTGGCACGAAGGACCGATCTTCCTCGCGGCCTTCGTTGAAGCCTGCGATCAGGCAGGCGTTGAACTAGTTGCGATCGACGATGCACTCGAGCAAGTCGAGCTTGCCGCTTGGCCGGCCGGACTCGCCAGCGCAAGTAGCTGGGGCAAGGAGAACTCGCTACGCACTTGGTCGTCACCGAAGGTCAATGCGATCACCGGCCGAGCGCGCGACGCTGAGCTGCGCGCGCTTGCCGACGGCCCGAGCCTGACGATGCGCGCCGCCCGTGAATTGTTGGCGCTGCAGGCGAGCGACTGGGCCTTCCTCGAAACAGACGACCTCGCCGGTCCGTACGCGCTGGAGCGCTTCAACGGCCACCTCGAAAACTTCAACGAGGCGCTGGCCTCGGTACCCTCAGGGGCGGCTGCGCTGCGCAATCTCGCCCCAGCGCTAAGCCTCGCACCGCTACTAGAGCCATGACGCGCGTTCTGATTCTTTCCTGGGAGTACCCGCCTGTCGTTGAGGGTGGCTTGGCGCGCCACGTTCGCAAGCTCGCAGAGCAGCTAGTAGCTCAAGGAGTTGATGTCCACGTCCTCACGCGAGGTGACGGGGAACTACTCGCTGAGGAAGAGGTCGCTGGAGTAATCGTCCACCGAGTCCCGGAACCAAGTCGGCCCGGCGATCTTGGCGAATTCGTCACGTGGATTGAGCACATGAACGCCGACATGCTGGCGGCCGGAGTTGAGCTTGGAGATCGCTACGACTTTGACATCGTCCATGGCCACGATTGGCTCGTCTTTGTTGCCGGCGACCACCTCGCTAATCGCTTCCGCTGCCCGCTGATCGTGACGATCCACGCAACCGAGTACGGCCGCCATCAGGGCTGGGTCGATAAACATCCGCAGAGCTGGATCCACGGCGTTGAGCGCTCGATGGCCGCGCGCGCCGACCGGCTTATCACCTGCTCGTACTACATGCGCGGCCACGTTGCAGACATCTTCGATCTAGATGAAGAGAACGTTGATGTGATCGCCAACGGGATCGACCCGCTCGACCTGCAGCCGGTCGATGACCTCGAAACGCTGCGCGCCAATTTTGCCGCGCCCGACGAGCAGCTCGTCATCCTTGTTGGTCGTCTCGTCTACGAGAAGGGCTTCCAGCTGGCGCTTGAGGCGCTACCACCGATCATTGAGCGGGTCGGCAAGGTTCGCTTCCTCGTCGCGGGCTCTGGAACCCACGAGGCCGAGCTCAAGCAGCAGGCAGAGGAGCTTGGGCTAACTGAATACGGAACCTTCCTCGGTTGGATCGGCGATGACGTGCTCCATTCTCTCTACCGGATCGCCGACCTCTGCGTAATCCCAAGTCTCTACGAACCGTTTGGTCTCGTCGCGCTCGAAGCGATGGCCAGCGGCTGCCCCTGCATCGTTGCCGACACAGGTGGCCTGCGCGAAGTCGTCCCCGGCGGTGACCGCGTTGGACTGCGCTTCAACGGTGGTGACGCCGATCACCTTGGCGTGATGATCGAGCGAATGCTGACCGACGCCGAGCTGCGCGAGCGCTTGATTGCAGAGGCCTCGGAGCACGTGCTTGGCTTCGACTGGGTTGACGTGGCTCGCGAAACGCGCGAGCTCTACGACGAAGCGCTCGTCGCTTCGCGCAGCAAGGCCTAGCGCCAGCGCAAAGTTTCAGGCTCTTCGCGGACCCGCAGAACGCGCGCTGGCGAACCACCGACGACGGCGTTTTCATCAACGTCGCGGGTGACGACGGCGAGGCTGCCGAGGATCGCGTTGTCGCCAACCGTGACGCCGCGCAGCAGGCAGGCGCCGTAGCCGATCCATACGTTGCTGCCGACGCGCACGTCGCGCTTGTAGATCCCTTGTTCGCGGATCGGCCGTTCGACGTCGTTGGTCGTGTGGTCAAAGTCGATCAGCATCACGCGGTCAGCGAGGATGCATTCGCTGCCGAGTGAGATGTGCTGGAAAGCCGAAATTGTGCACTCCTGGCCCAGCACTGTGCGGTCGCCGATCCGAACGACGCCCTCGTGGGCGCGGATCTTGCAGCCGTCACCGATCCACGACCAGCGGCCGAGCTCGACGATTGCGTCGCGACCGATCTCAAAGGTCACGTTCGGGCAGACGAAGAAGAGGCCGTCGCCACGCAACCTGCCGCGCCAGCGAAGCTTCAGCCACGCCCATCGCGCAATCAGCCGCGCGTACTTAAAGTTGAGCATCCCGTTTGCGGCTGCGAAGCGAATGAACGCGAGCGGACCACCACGAAGCGGGGCGGGCGCCGGGCGAGGTTGCGGCTGATCCTGCTGGCTCGCTGGATCGCTCGTTGGAGCGGCTGTTTCCATTGCCGGGCAAGCCTAGCCGGGGAGCCTCGCCTATCGTCCAACCACCGGCCCGCCCGCTAACCTCGGATTAGTGACTCCTGCCGCCGCTGACAGCCTCGCCGAGCGCCTCCTGGCCGGTGATCAGCGTGCTCTCGCGAGGGCAATCACGCTCGTCGAATCAGATGATCCGCGTGGCTGGGAGCTTGTTCGCGAGGTCTATCCGCACACCGGCAAGGCCGCGATCGTCGGCTGCACCGGTGCTCCGGGCGCGGGCAAGTCGACGCTGATCAGCTCGCTGACAGCTTTGCGGCGTGAGCAGGGTCGCAGCGTTGGCGTGCTTTCGATTGACCCGTCCTCGCCGTTCACGCAAGGCGCGCTGCTCGGAGATCGCATCCGACTGACCGACCACTTCCTCGATCAAGGCGTATTCATTCGCTCGATGGCCAACCGCGGCGCGCTCGGTGGTCTCAGCGAAGCCGCCCTACAGACGGCGCTTTTGATGGACGCTGCAGGCCGCCAAGACATCTTCCTTGAGACCGTCGGCGTAGGCCAAGCCGAGGTCGACATCATCGACCACGCCGACACGATCGTGCTGGTGCTGATGCCTGGCTCAGGCGACTCGATTCAGGCTTTGAAAGCCGGCGTGATGGAGATTCCCGACATCATCGTCGTCAACAAGTGCGATCACCCGATGACGGAGACGATGGTGCGCGAAATTCGCGGCGTCCTGAGCCTCGCCCCGTCCGACGGGCGGCCAACGCCGATCGTCAAGACCGAGGCGCTGCGAGGCGACGGCGTCGCCGAGCTAGCTGAGGAGCTCGACGCGCACCGCGCCTTCATTGAAGCCGAGGGAACGCTGGTTGAGCGCCGCCGCCGCAACCTCCGCAGCGAGGTCATCTCAATCTGCACGCACCGGATGCGGCGCGACCTCGAGCGCCGCGTCGACGAGGACGAACGCTTCAGCAAACTCTTTGACGCCGTGGTTTCGCGCGAACTCGATCCAGCCAGCGCTGCGACCGAGATTCTCGAGCAGCTCGGCGATTGAGCGTCGCGCAGTGCTCAGCCGCCGAAGATGCTCCATGGCAGCGGCCCGCTGAGAGGCGCCACTCCGCTTTGCGCTGCAAGGCGCGCGGCGACCAGCAGCCACATTGTCATTACAAGCCCCACCACGGCTAGAGCTACACCGATGCGCGGGTAGCGGCGCAGTCCCCACGAGCTAAGCGCCGCTGCGGAAGGCAGGACCACAATCAGCGGCTCGCCGGGCGATAAGCCACTCAGGCTCGGCAGCAGGAAAACAGCGCCGAGAATCGTGGCGCCACAGATCGCGGCGAGCAGCTGCGTTGCAACTTCGACGTCGCCGGCCTCCGGGAGGGCTCGCGCCAGCCGCGCCCTGCGCGAGCGCCAACTGAGCACGAGTGACACGAATGCCATCGCTAGTACCGGCACGGTCAGTAGCAGGCCGATGTTGGGCGCCGCAAATATCTCCAGCAGGCGCGGTAGCCGTGCGATGTAGTCGCCAACGCTCGCCGCGCCGGTCGGCGGGTTCGCGATCGCCGAGGCTGCCATCGGCGTTAGGCCGCCAAACAGCCGCGCATTGATCGAGATGTAAAAGACGGCTGAGATCAGCACTAGTTCGATTGCGATCAGCCCGATCCAGCCGCGCGACCTTCGGCGCAGCCAACGGAAGAGTGCGATCGCGATCGCCACGCCGGGCAGGATGCCAACCAATCCAACCCATGGCAGTAGCGCAAGTAGTGCGCCGGAGCCGAGCGCTGAACGCGTGCCCGGCTGGTCGCGTACGCGCAGTGCCAAGAGTGCGGCCGCCGCCACGATCGCCCCGCATGTTGCCGCCGGGCGGATCGTCGTAGCAGCGATAACCATCGGCGGGCTGCAGCCGACCGCGATAGCCGCTCCGCTTGCCCATGGGTCGGGAACCAGCCTGCGCGCCAATGCCGCAGCGGCAACCATTCCAAGAGCCGTCAGTAGCGCCAGCCAAGCCTGAACCAGTGCGGTCCCGCCGAACGCGTAGGCCGGCGCCAACAGTGCTGGGAAGAGGAACCCGTGCGGCTCAATCAGCCGGCCGTTGACCAGCAGTGCCGATGGCTCGACGCGGCTGCCACCGAACTGCGTCCAAGCGTGGCGTCGGTATTGGTTGGTGAGGTCGAAGTCGCCGTCGTTGATTAGCGACGTGGTGGTGAGCAGGATTCGCGTCTCAGTGCTGGCGAACTGCGAGTGCGGGGTGGCCGGAAGGCCAATGCCAGCCAAGTAAACGGCGAAGCAGACGAAAAATACGAGAAACCCTGAGCGAGCGCTGCCTCGCGCCGCAGCCCGAGCGATTCGGCCGGGCTCGAACTCGGCCGCGTTGCCGGCAGCTTCGCTCACGCTGACCGGTCCTCCACGGTCAGCTCGTCAGTGCGCGCGCGATGACCATCTGCTGAATCTCGTCGGTTCCCTCGCCGATCGTCAGCACCTTGGCGTCGCGATAGAAGCGGCAGACCGGGTACTCCTCGATGTAGCCGTAGCCGCCGTGGATTTGAACAGCTTCCTCGGCGCAGCGCACGGCTAGGCGGCCGGTCTTCAGTTTGGCTTGTGCGGCCGTGAGGCTGAAGTTCATTCCTTCGTCTTTCTCCCACGCGGCCTTGTAGGTCAGTAGCCGCGCAGCTTCGATCTCGGTCGCCATGTCAGCGAGCTTCGCGCCGATCGTCTGGAACTGACCGATTGGCTGCCCGAAAGCCTGCCGCTCGGCTGAGTACTTGATCGCCTCGTCGAGTGCCCCTTGCGCCAGTCCAACGCCCATTGCCGCAACGCCGATCCGGCCCGAGTCGAGCACCTTCAGGAACTGCCGCAGCCCGGCGCCACGCGGCCCGAGCAGGTTCTCCTCCGGCACGCGGCAGTCGTCAAAGGTCAGCGGCCTCGTATCTGAGGCGTTCCAGCCCATCTTGCGATACGGCTCGCCCTGCTCGTAGCCGGGAGTTCCGTTCTCGATGAGGATGTTGGAAATCTCAGGTCTTCCATCGGCTTCGCCGGTGATCGCAGTGATCGCCACATGGCCCGAGATGTCGGTACCGGCGTTAGTGATGAACTGCTTTGAGCCGTTGATTACCCACTCGCCGTTCTCCAGCACCGCGCGGGTGCGAAGCGCTCCAGCGTCGGAGCCAGCCTCAGGCTCGGTCAGGCCAAAGGCGCCGAGCTTTGAGCCCGCACAGAGCTGGGGGAGCAGTCGCTCTTTTTGTTCGTCGCTGCCGAAGAGCGCGATCGGCTGGATTCCCAGCGACGAGTGCGCGCAGAGCGTGATCGCGACCGATGAATCGACCCGCGCTAGCTCCTCGACACAGATCGCGTAGGCGAGCGTGTCGGAGCCTGCGCCACCGTACTGCTCGGGGAAGGCGATGCCCATCCAGCCGAGCTCACCGATCTGCTTCACGATCTCGTAGGGGAAGGCTTTTGTCCGGTCTAGCTCCTCGGCGATCGGTGCAATCTCGCGCTCAGCGAAGTCGCGAACCGTCTGACGGAGTAGCTGGTGGTCATCTGAAAGTGCGAAATCCATGCCGCCACCCTACGGCTAATTCGTGGCCAGTTGTCGTCAACACCGTTCCCCGACTACTATTCCCCGCCCACGACCGTCCGTTGATCAGGAGAGAGAATGCCTACCACCGTAATTCTTGGAACTGCCCGCACTCCCGTTGGAAAGATGGGCGGAGCCCTTGCCTCGATGCCGGCTACCGAACTTGGTGGCATTGCGATCGCTGCGGCGCTTGAGCGCTCGGGCGTCGCACCGGAGCAGGTTGACCACGTCGTTATGGGGCAAGTGATTCAGGCTGGCCAGGGGCAGATTCCTTCGCGCCAGGCGCAGATCGCAGCCGGAATTCCGAAGGAGGTCTCTTCGGAGACCGTCAACAAGGTTTGCGCTTCAGGCATCCGCGCGCTCGTGATTCTCGACCAAGGAATCCGCGCAGGCGACGTTGAGGTTGGTGTTGCCGGCGGGATGGAATCGATGTCGAACGCGCCCTATCTGCTTCCAGGCGCGCGCTTCGGCTTTCGCATGGGCGAGACAAAGGCGCTCGACTCGATGGTCAACGACGGACTGACCAACCCCTTCTCCGGCCGCCAGATGTTCGATGAGGCAACCGAAATCGGCGACGAGCTAGAGCTTTCCCGCCCCGATCTTGACCGCTGGGCCGCGCGCTCGCACGAGCTTGCAATCGCCGCGACCGACGACGGCCGCCTGCCGGAGGAGATAGTGCCGGTGACGATTTCGAGCCGCAAGGGCGACACCGTCGTCGAGATCGATGAAGCGCCGCGCCGCGATACGTCGCTTGAAACGCTCGCGAAGCTTCCGGGCCTAGCCAGCAAGGAAGGCAGCCACACCGCAGGTAATTCGCCCGGCGTTAACGATGGGGCGGGCGCGATCGTCGTCTCTTCTGACGAGTGGGCGGCCGCCAACGGTCACGAGCCGCTCGCTGAGATCGTCGCTCACGCGCAGTCGGCCAACGACTTCGCCTATCTCGCAACAACGCCAGCCAGCGCTTCGCTGAAGGCGCTTGAGAAGGCAGGCCTCCAACCGGGCGACATTGACCTTTGGGAGATCAACGAGGCGTTCGCTTCAGTTGCGCTCAATTCGATCAATGTGCTCGGCATCGATGAGGAGAAGGTCAACGTCAATGGCGGCGCCGTTGCCCTCGGCCATCCGATCGGCGCCTCAGGTGCCCGGATCGTCGGCACGCTCGTCCATGAGCTGCGCCGTCGCGGTGGTGGGCTCGGCTGCGCAGCTATCTGCTCCGGTGGCGGGCAGGGCGACGCAATCATCGTGCGCGTCAACGGCGCCTAGAGTAAGGCTCCATGGAGCCGGCCAAACAGGCAGCAGCGTTCTTCGATCTCGACCGCACGCTGGTCGCGGGCTCGTCGGGTATCTACTGGGCGCGCGCGGCCGTCGACGCCGGAATCGTTACGCGCCGCCAGATGGTGCGGCTATTAGGGGCGAACTTGAAATTCCGCCTGCGCGGCTCGACCGACGAGTCGACCGACGCAATTCGCGAGCGACTTTCGGAGTTGGTCGCAGGCCGCGACGCGATGGAGCTGCGGCGGATGATGCCCGAGGTCTTGGCCGGTGTCTTGCCGCGGCTTTATCCGCAGATGCTGCAGATTGCCTACGACCATCAGGATGCAGGGCGCAAGGTCTATATCGCCACCGCGTCATCGCAGATCGTCGCCGAGATGCTTAGCGACGTGCTCGGCTTTGATGGTGGCATCGGATCAATTCCGGAGATCGTCGACGGCAGAATGACCGGCCGCGACGCCGACGTCTTTCCTTACCGCGAAGGGAAGGCCCAGCGGATCACTCAGCTCGCCGAGGTCGAGGGGATAGACCTCGCCGCCTCGTACGGCTACTCCGACTCCGAATCAGACCTGCCGATGTTGCGACTGGTCGGCCACGCCGTCGCCGTCAACCCCGACACTGAGCTTGAGGCGATCGCCGCCGAAGAAGGCTGGGAGGTAATGCGCTTCGATCAACTTGGGCGCAAGTTGCTCGCGCTGGGTGCGCTTGCCCTGATGGGACTCGTCGGCACGGCCGGGCGCACGGTCGTCGTGCGTCGCAGCGCAGCGCCACCAGCCGGCCCTCGGCTGAGAACCCCGTGGGCGCGCCGATGAGCCTCGAGTTCTTAACCGATGAGCAGCGCGAGATCGATCAGCTTGCTCGTCGCTTTGCCGACGAGCAGGTCGCGCCGCAGGCTGCACGCTGGGACCGCGAGCACGAGTTTCCGCGTGAGACGATCGCAGCGCTTGGCGAACTTGGCTTGATGGGCGTCTGCGTTCCGAGCGACCTTGGTGGCAGCGGCGCTGACTTCGTCTCGTACACGCTGGTTCTTGAGCAGATCTCGCGCGCCGACGCTGGGCTCGGTACGGCGCTTGCCGTTCACACCGGCGCTGGAACGATGCCAATTGTCGTCCACGGAAGCGACGAGCAGCGCGAGCGGCTAGTGCCTCCGCTCGCTCAGGGCCACGAAATTGCTGCTTTCGCGCTCACTGAAGCCGGTTCCGGTAGCGACGCCGGGGCAATGCTCAGCCGTGTCGAGGAGAAGGAGGGGGAGCTGCTCCTGACGGGCACCAAGCAGTGGGTCAGCAACGGTTCGCAGGCCCACAACTTCACAGTCTTCGCGCTCGACCCAGTCGCCGACATGAAGCCGAGCGCGTTCATCGCGCGCCGCGGTGCCGCAGGCCTGACGCTGCTCGGAGAGGCCGAGAAGCTCGGCCAGCATTCGTCTTCGACGGCCGACATTGGTTTTGACGCGACGCCAGTCGAGCGGCTCGGCGAGCCCGGCGCGGGGATGGCGATCGCGCTATCGACGCTCGATGGCGGCAGAATTGGGATCGCCGCGCAGGCCACCGGCATCGCCCAGGCCGCGCTCGACCTCGCGGTCGGCTACGCGAAGGAACGCGTCGCCTTTGGCCGTCCGATCGGTGGCTTTGGAGCGATTCAGCAGAAGCTCGCCGAGATGCAGACCGAGATCGAGGCGGCCCGCGCTCTGACTTTACGTGCCGCTCGCTTGAAGGACGCTGGTCTGCCGCACACGATCGAGGGTGCGCAGGCCAAACTCTTTGCCAGCCGCGTCGCGCGGCATTGGACCGGCGAGGCGATCCAGGTCCTCGGCGGCTACGGCTATACGAAGGATTTCCCTGCCGAGCGTTATTTCCGTGACGCCAAAATAACCGAGATTTACGAGGGCACAAGCGAGATTCAGCGGCTCGTAATCGCCCGCGGGCTGCTCGGCGAAATCGCTCGCGAAGACTAAGCCACAAGCTGCGGACGAAGCCGCAGCGTATTCTCTGCGCAATGGAGCAGATCCCCACAGGCGAAGAGTCGCGCACGGAGGCATGGCGTGAAGCGTTCGAGGCGACGCCGGAGCGGGACGTCCCTTTCACGACGCTCTCGGGCACGCCGGTCGAGCCTCTCTACACCGAGGACGACCTAACCGCGGACTCCGCTGAGCAGATCGGGCTGCCGGGCCAGTATCCATTCACACGTGGCGTATATCCGTCGATGTACCGCGGCCGCCTTTGGACAATGCGGCAGTTCGCCGGGTTTGGCAGCGCCGAGGAGACGAACGAACGCTTCCATTACCTGCTCGACCATGGCCAGACAGGGCTATCGACGGCCTTCGACATGCCTTCGCTGATGGGCCACGATTCTGACAGCCCGCTTTCGCTCGGCGAGGTTGGGCGTGAAGGCGTGGCGGTTGACACGGTCGAAGACATGACCACGCTTTACAAGGGAATAGACCTCGGCGAGGTCTCGGTCTCGATGACGATCAACGCTCCAGCCGCGATCATGCTCGCCTACTACGTCGTTGCCGCCGAGCGCGAAGGCGTGCCGCCGCAGCAGCTCGCCGGCACAATTCAAGCCGACATCCTGAAGGAGTACATCGCGCAGAAAGAGTGGTGCTTCCCAATCGATCCAGCGATGCGGATCATGGGCGACATGATCGAGTGGTGCTCACAGGAGATGCCTCGCTGGCATCCGGTCTCAATCAGCGGTTACCACATCCGTGAGGCCGGCTCGACAGCCGCGCAGGAGCTCGCCTTTACGCTCAAGGATGGGCTTACCTACGTCGAGCAAGCGGTCGAGCGCGGACTGGACGTCGATGACTTTGCTCCGCGGCTTTCGTTCTTCTTCAACGCCCAGATTGACTTCTTCGAGGAGATTGCCAAGTACCGCGCAGCGCGCAGGATCTGGGCCCGCGAGCTCAAGGAGACGTTCGGCGCGAAGAACCCGAAGAGCTGGTTGATGCGCTTCCACACCCAAACCGCTGGCGTCTCGCTGACCGCGCAGCAGCCACTTAACAACGTCGTGCGCACCGCGATCGAAGCGCTCGCCGGCGTGCTCGGTGGTACACAGTCGCTGCACACCAACAGTTACGACGAGGCGCTCGCGCTGCCTACCGAGGACGCAGTCCGCCTGGCTTTGCGAACTCAGCAGATCATTGCTGATGAGACAGGTGCCGCCAGCACGATCGACCCGCTCGGTGGCTCTTACTTCGTAGAGGCCCTGACCGACAAGATCGAAGCCGAGGCCTACGAATACTTCAAGAAGATTGACGAGCTCGGTGGGATGGTGGCGTCGGTCAAGGCGAACTACCCACAGCGCGAAATCGCCGACGCTAGCTATGAGCTGCAACGCGAGATCGACTCGGGCCGTCGCGTCGTCGTCGGCGTCAACGCTTACGTCGAGGGCGATGATGCCCAGACCTCTCTGCACCGCAGCGATCCGGAGATGGAACGCGGTCAGGTTGACCGCCTGAACGCCGTCCGCGCGGGCCGCGACGCTGGTGCTGTTGAGGCATCGCTCGTCAAACTGCGCGAAGCTGCGGCCCAGGAAAGGGCTAACCTGATGCCGCTGTTGCTGGATTGCACTCGAACTGACGCATCTGAAGGAGAAATAGTTCAAGCTTTACAAGACGTGTTCGGTAGTTACACCGAATCGCCAGTTTTCTAAAACCTAGGAGATACAGATGACCCGCAAGCTGATGTTGATCGCCGCAGTACTCACACTCGCCCTCGGTGCAGTTGCAGGAGTAGCCGTTGCAAGCGGCGGAGCGCACTCTGCCGCGAGCAAGACGTTCACGCTGCGCGACTCATACATCAGCCCGAACAGCGTTTCTGTTTCAAGGGGAACGACGCTCCGCTTCGTCTGGGCCGGACACCTGCCGCACAATCTTGTCGGCCCGGGCGCAAACTACGGTGCCCGCGTGCGCGGGTCGGTCTCAGTTCGTGCCTCGCGATCGGGCACATACATGTGCACGATCCATCGCGGCATGGCGGTCTCAGTCAGAGTTCACTAGGGCGGGGAGGCGCTGAGCGGCGCCGTTCTACTACCATCGCGGTGTGTGCCAGATGCCTCGCACCGTGCCTAAGATGAGCGCCTCTTCCCCAACTCAAAAGATCCGTGTCGTAGTCGCCAAGCCCGGCCTTGACGGCCATGACCGTGGCGCAAAGATCATCGCTCGCGCATTGCGCGACGCTGGGATGGAAGTTATCTACACCGGTCTTCACCAGACGCCCGAACAGATCGTCGAAACTGTGGTGCAAGAAGACGCTGACGCGGTCGGACTGTCAATCCTGTCTGGCGCGCACATGACGCTGGTGCCGAAGATCGTTGAGATGCTCCGCGAGCAGGGCATTGACGACGTCGTCGTGACCGTCGGCGGCACGATTCCGGCCGACGACATCCCTCAGCTCAAGGAGCTCGGCGTCGCAGCCGTCTTCACGCCCGGAGCGCCGACCCAGGAAATCATCGATTTTCTGATCAGCGCCGTAGGGGATAGAGCGCCTCGTTAGTCCCGCGGTACAGAACCGACTGACTAGTCAGTCAATGCCACCGATACACTTTCAAACAGACCGAAATAGGAGATTGACGAAGTGAAAATTTGCGTACTCGTTAAGGAAGTACCGGACGCTGCAGTCCAGAAGAAGATCGACCCTTCGACGGGCCGGATGGATCGCAGCGGCGAAAAGAACCTCAACCCATATGACACTCACGCGATCGAGGCTGCGATGCAGCTGAAGGAGAGCGGAGCGATGGCCGTAGACGAAGTCGTCGCCGTCACGATGGGTCCCGACTCGGCCGAGCGCGCGCTGCACAAGGCCGTCTCGCTCGGTGCCGACCGCTCAATCCACCTAGCCGACGACGCTCTCGCCGGGTCAGACGTCGCCGCCACCGGCTACGCGCTCTCAAAGGTGCTCGAGAAGGAAGCCCCCGATCTGGTTCTGCTCGGTCAGCAGTCA
>Ga0194052_1001387_pt1 | contig 14083 bp, 14 predicted proteins | sample SepL226m_MetaG_FD_160117 | JGI IMG/M metagenome (GOLD analysis project Ga0194052, IMG submission 160117) | Anoxic zone freshwater microbial communities from boreal shield lake in IISD Experimental Lakes Area, Ontario, Canada - Sep2016-L227-6m | ecosystem: Environmental > Aquatic > Freshwater >... | reverse complement strand
ATGGCGGCCAGGAGGTCTGCCTGGGAGATCCGAACCGTCGAGCTGGAGGCGCTGCTCAGGTCGGGGGCGGCGTAGCCCGCTGCCGTGGCGCTGTCCTCCGGGCTGGATACGGGCACCGGGGGCAGGTCGGGCTCCGGTTGGACCCGGGACTCCGGGGGGGCCAGCGTCGAGTCCAGGGCCGACAGGGTCGCCTCCATGTCCATGTCGCCAGGGTGGCGGCTGATTCTCAGGCCAGCCGGCTCGGCGGGGGCATCACCAAAGAGCTTGTCGATGGCATCGCGGGCGGAGGTGTAGCCCGAGGTCGTGGTGGCCGGCAGCTCGAGGGGCGGGAGTTCCGCTGGGGCGGCTGCCTCCAGGATCGGCTCGGCGGACGGCAGGGCCTCCTCGGCTTCGGGCAGGAGGGCGGAGGTCTCTGGAGGGGTCTGGTCAAGGACCGCCGTGACGCTGCCGGGCAGGTCCTCCAGGGTGAGGGCCGGCGCTTCCAGGTCCAGGGGTGGGAGGGTGGCCCGCCGCAGGGCCTCAAGGGCCTCGACCTCGAACCCGGCGGTGGCGCCCTGGGTGGGCAGGCCCAGCACCCGCTGGACGATGTCACCCACGGGGAAGGTGCTCCCGCAGGAGAAGCAGCGGGCGCGCCGCAGGGTTGGCCTCAGCCGTTCAGGCCGGAGGCGGTAGCGGGTGGAGCAGCTCGGGCAATGAATCGCTTCGGCCACCGTGGACTCCTGGAGTTCGGAGCAGCATAGCACCCCCCCTGGGGCCCTGTCGCCAGGGCCGGGTATCCTGGCAGCACGGAGGTTTCGTGCTGGGCGTGTTCATCACCATCGAGGGCGTGGAGGGGTCGGGCAAGTCCACCCAGCTATTCCGTCTCTCCGAGCGTCTGCGCCAGATCGGCCTGCCCCTGCTGGTCTCCAAGGAACCCGGCGGCACCGCCCTGGGGCGGGAGCTGCGGCGGCTGCTCCTGGAGCCCCATGCCAGCGGCGATACCTGGTGCCCGGATGCCGAGCTGCTGCTCTTCTACGCTGACCGGGCCCAGCACCTGGAGCGGGTGATCCGGCCGGCCCTCGCCGAGGGCATGATCGTGCTGGTCGATCGCTTCGAGGACTCCACCCGGGCCTACCAGGGCGCCAGTGGCGTGCCTGAAACCGCCCTGGACCGCCTCAGCGAGCTGGTGCTCAAGGGCCTGCGGCCCCATCTGACCATCCTGCTGGATGTGGATCCCGAGCTGTCCCTGCAGCGCGTCGAGGTGCGGAACCTCTCCATGGGTCCCGAGTTCTCGGAGACGCGCTTCGACAAGGCCGAGTTGGAGTTCCACCGCCGGGTGCGCAAGCGCTTCCTGGCCATTGCCCAGAGCAACCCCAACCGGGTGGCCCTGATTCCTGCCCGGGACGCGGTGGACGACGTCGAGGCCGCCATCTGGGGCCGGGTGGCGCCCCTGCTGCGCAACGCCGGCTTCGGGGTGGATTAGTGGTGGGCCCTGGGTACTCCGCCGACATCTCCGGCCACCAGGCGATCCGCCAGCGGCTGCTGGAGCGGCTGCAGGCGGGCCGGCTCCAGGGCTCCCTGGTCTTCACCGGGCCCGAAGGCATCGGCAAGCGGCGGGTCGCCCTGGAGCTGGCCCAGCGCGAGCTCTGCTTCCGGCGCAACGCCTGCGGCCAGTGCGAGGGCTGCCGGATGTTTGCCGGGGAGGACCTGCCCTTCGAGCTGCCAAACCTCCTGCGCATCACCCCTGAGGGCAAGGCCGGTGTCATTCGCATTGACCAGATCCGCGAGGGTCTCGATTCCACCAACCAGTCCCGGTTCAGCCGCGGCGTCATCGAGTGGGCCTCCCTGGCCCCGCCCATGGGCTGCCACCGCTGGATCCTGGTCGAAGAGGCCCACCGGCTCAATGAGTCCAGCGGCAACATCCTGCTCAAGACCCTCGAGGAGCCTCCCGCGGGCACCCACTTCATCCTGATCACCCACCGTCCCGAGGCGCTGCTGCAGACCATTCGCAGCCGCTGTGAGCGCATCCCCTTCGCCCCGCTCGCCCCCCGGGAGGCCTGGGCCGTGGCCCAGCGCCTGGGCTGGCAGGAGGCCGACCAGGACCGCTGGTCCGCCCTGGGTGAAGGCAGCCTCCGGCTCCTGGATGAGGCGGCCTTCCGCCGGGCCGAGGCCCAGCTGGGGGCCTGGCTCGCGCTGCTGGGCGGCGCGTCCTTCGGGGATGTGGCCGACCCCCTGCTCCCGGAGAAAGAAGCAGCCCTGGCCCAGGGGGAGCAGCTGCGGCAGCCCCTGGAGCTGCTCCTGCGGGTCCTGGCAGACCTGGCCCGCCTGCGCACCGGTGAGGCGCCGGCCCTGGCCCCCTGGCGGGAGACCCTGGCGCCCCTGGCCGCGGCCCCGCTGGACCTGAAGGCCCCCCAGGAGGCCATCCTGGAGGCCCTGCGCCATCTGGCCCGGAACCTCAGTCCCGAACCCCTGCTCCGGGAAGTGGCCCTCTCGCTGAGGAGCTGAAACGGAATCACCCTGAGGTCCTGATTGCCTTCGGCGGCCGGTCGGCTAGAATAAATTAAGGAGCCGCGACTCCTGAACCGGAGAACCCCATGTCTGAACCCCTTTTTGGCCACGATCTGTTGGGTCTCCTGGTGGACAAGGGCGGCTCCTGCTCGCTGGAGGCCCTGCGTGCCGCCTCTGTCGCGGCCCACGGCCCCGCCGCGGTCTACTGCAACTGCGGCGGCGACAGCTTCGACTTCGATGGCGTCATCGCTTTCCTGGGCAGCAAGGGCAAGGTCCAGGTGGCCGACGGCACTGTGACTCTGGGCATGGCCCAGGCGTGTCAGCACTGAGGGCACCGGCAGGACTGATCTGATGTAAGCAGAGGAGCGCGGAGCTTCGCTTGCCTGGCCCCGGCCAGCGGCCCTAGACAGAGGCAGCCTGAGATCCCCTTCATCCCTGTTCAAAAAAAGGCTTATGACAGGGATGAAGGGGATGAAGGGGATAGAAACCTAAAGACTTGTTGCTCCCCATGAGCCCATGCAGCGCCAGCAGGCCTCTCTCTGCTCTCCTCCGCTCCTCCGTCCTTTCTCCGCGCTCATCCTTCCTGGCTTTTCTCGTCTGTCCCAAGTTCCAGGTGACCCCTGGTTTTCTGCTGGGTTGCGGTGCTTTTCAAGGGAAACTGGGTGGACGTTATCGGAGCCCCCAATGAAACTGCTGCGCATCAACCACCTGGGCATCGCGGCGCCGGGACTGGACGAGGCCATGGCCCGCATGGCCCGCCTCTTCGACATGACGGCGGAGCACACGGAGGAAGTGGCCGAGCAGAAGGTGAAGACAGCCTTCTTCCCGGTGGGGCCCAGCACCCTGGAATACCTGGAGAGCACCGATCCGGAAGGGCCCATCGGCAAGTTCCTGGCGAAGCGGGGCCCTGGCATCCACCACGTCTGCTTCGAGGTCGATGACATCGATGCCGCCGTGGCATCGCTGCTGGCCAAGGGCGTGCGCATGATCGACTCGGCCCCCCGCAACGGCGCCCACGGCTGCCGCGTGGCCTTCATCCACCCGGCTGAGACCGGTGGTGTGCTGATGGAGCTGAGCCAGGGCGGGGCGCACTGAAGGCCGCCTGTGCGCCTCGCTGACTTCGCCCGGCTGGCCCTGGCCTTCCTGGGGGCGGGAGCCCTCGGGGCCCAAGCTACCGAGACGGGGTTCCTCCCGCAGACCACCACCCACGCAGGCCGCAGCCACCGCTACCAGATCTTTATCCCCGCGGACTACGCCACCCGGACGGACTGGCCCGTGATCCTCTACCTGCACGGCGCGGGGGAGCGGGGCGAGGACGGCCTGCGCCCGACCCAGGCGGGACTCGGCGCCGCGATCCGGCGGGCACCGAAGCGCTTCCCTGCCATCGTCGTGATCCCTCAGGCGCCGCCGGGTACGCAGTGGACCGGGGCCCAGGCCGACCTGGCCCTCGCCGCCCTGGACCTCGTCCTCCGCGACTACAAGGTGGACCCGGACCGGGTGTATCTGACGGGCCTCTCCATGGGTGGGCACGGCGCCTGGTATCTCGCCTATCGCCACCCCGAGCGCTTCGCCGCCGCGGCACCCATCTGCGGCTGGACCCGGGACCTGGCCACCCACGGGTTCCTGGTGCCGGTGGTACCCGGGGAAGACGGCCCGGCCCTGCCTGCCCTCGCCCGGCGGCTGGCCAAGCTGCCGCTCTGGATCTTCCACGGCGACCAGGACTCTGTGGTGCCCGTGCAGGGCTCCCGCGCCGCCTTTGAAGCCCTCGAGGCCGAGTCCACCGTCGCGCACTACACGGAATACCCCGGCCTCAACCACAACAGCTGGGATGTCACCTACGGTTCCGATGCCTTCGTTTCGTGGCTCTTCGGCCAGCGGCGAGGGAAGCGCTGAGGGGGCAGGCTCGTCAGGGGGTCACCCCCCCTCACTCCACCAGCTTCATCCCGCAGTGCTTTGCGGCGTCCCGGTCGAAGGTGGCGGTGTGGGGGCAGCCGGCCAGGGCGCCACAGCGCTCGATGAGGCAGTCAGCGAAATCGGCTTTGCCCTGCTTGAAGAGGCGCAGGGCCTTCCACACGGCATCAGCGTCGGCGACCACCAGCTCCTTGGCCCGCAGCAGGGTCTCCAGCACGGCGGCCACCTCCTCGCGGCTGGAGCCATAGCAGCCCGTCAGGACCCACACCAGCTCCACCACGGCCACCAGGCTGACGTAGCCGGGATCCTCGGCGCTGAGGGCTTCCACGAATCGCGTGGCCCGGGGGGACTGCCGGGGATCGTCCTGGGCCACGTAGCGAACCAGGAGATTGGTATCCAGGCCGATCATCGGGAGGCCGCTCCCCGCTTGGCGATGGCCGCGTTCATGTCCGCGAGGCTCACGGGCTTGGCTGGTTTCCCAACCATGCCCTTGAGGCTGGCCACCGGCTGGGTGGCCGCCACCAGCTCGAAGTGGCCCGGCTCCAGCTGCACAAACTCCACCCGGTCTCCGGACGCCAAGCCCAGGGCCACCCGGACGGCGGCGGGGATGGTGATCTGCCCCTTGGTGGTCAGGGTCGCAGTGGCCATGGGGGCCTCCATGTATTATTCCTTACTATAGGGTAAGGCATGCATTTGTCAAGCCTTCGGCAGCCCCTTCCTGGCGGGCGAGGGCCTAACTCACTGCCCCCAGATACCCCAGCCACAGCGCCCGCCCGAAAAACACGATGATCGGCGTGGCCAGGGCCAGGAAGCAGCCGAAGGGCAGCATGGTCTGCCCGTCGGAGCGGCGCATGAGCATGAGCGGCACGCCCACGGCGGCGCCCAGGCCCGCGCCCAGGAAGAGGATGCCGAGCATCGGCGCCCAGCCCCAGAAGGCGCCCAGCCAGGCCAGCATCTTGAAGTCGCCCATGCCCAGGCCATCGGTCTTGCGGATCAGCTTGTAGGCCTGGTTCACCAGGGCGGGCACGCCGTAGCCCACGGCCATGCCGAGGAGGCTCTGCTGCCAGGTCACGGCGGGCTCGAAGCCGGGATAGGCGGGCGCGGGCTGCAGGCCGTTGTGCCAAGCCAGAACCTGGAGGATGTGGTTGCTCCCGGTCCAGACCCTGACGAGGGCCTCCGGCCACTGGAACTGGGGCAGGGTGAACAGCACGCCCAGGACCATGAGCGGGAACTGGAGCACGTCCGGCAGGATCATCTCCGTGAAGTCCGTGAAGAACAGCACCAGCAGCGCATAGCCGCAGAGGAGCCCCTTGAACCAGATGAGGGTGCCGAAGGGGAAGATCCAGGGGGACGCGGCGAAGAGCAGGCCCGCCAGCAACTCCACCAGGGGGTAGCGCACGGGGATGCGCCAGCCGCAGGCGGCGCACTTGCCCCGCAGCCAGAGCCAGCCGAGGAGGGGCACGTTGTGCCAGGGCTTGATCTTCGCCTTGCAGGCGGGGCAGTGGCTGGCCCGCAGGACCACATCGCGCTCGGCAGGTTCCTCCTGGGGCAGTCGATGGATCAGCACATTGCCGAAGGAGCCCAGGATCAGGCCGAAGGGGGCCAGCAGCAGGGAGAGCAGCCAGGGGGGCAGGTCCAGAAGGGGCATGCGACTACGATAGCGGGGACCTCCACCCGGTTTGCGGCAATATTAGGAGGTCACCCCGGAGCGTTCATGATCCGTCCCCTGCTTGCTTCCCTCATGCTGGCCCTGGCCCTCCCGGCCCTGGCCCAGACCCCGGCCCCCCAGGCCGTTCCCGTGCCTGCGGCCACGGCCAAGCCCCGGGTCCAGCTGATGACCAGCTACGGTCCCATCGTGGTGGAGCTGGAGCAGGAGCTGGCGCCGAAGACGGTGGCAAACTTTCTGGGCTACGTGCAGCGCGGTCACTACGCCGGCACCATCTTCCACCGCGTCATCAGCGGTTTCATGATCCAGGGCGGGGGCATGCTGGAAAACATGGAGGAGAAACCTGCCGGGGAGGCCGTCCTCAACGAGGCGCCCCAGACCTTCAAGGCCGGCCTGAAGAACACCCGGGGCACCATCGCCATGGCCCGCACGGCGGCGCCGCACAGCGCCGTGGCCCAGTTCTACATCAACTTGGTCGACAACGTTGCCCTGGACCACCGGGACATGTCCACGGAAGGCTACGGCTACTGCGCCTTCGGCCGGGTGATCGCAGGCATGGACGTGGTGGACCGCATCGCCGGGGTCAAGACCGAGTGGCGCCGGGGCATGGGCGATGTGCCCCAGTTCGCCGTGCGCCTCAAAGAAGCCACCTTGTTGCCGGTCAAGTAGGGACTGCTACGGATTGATGACCTTGATGGAGGGGCCGGGGCCCTGGGGGCGCTGGCGGTCCTTGGGGATGAAGATGGCGTTGAGCAGGGACGCCACGACGCTGGTGACCAGGGCGCCGAAGACCCCGGCCCAGAAGCCGCTGACGGTGAAGCCCAGGCCCAGGCGGACCGAGAGGGTGCCCGCCAGCCAAAAGACCAGGCCGTTGATCACGAGGCTGAAGCAGCCCAGCGAGCAGGCCACGGGCACGAAGGCCAGGGCCTTCAGCAGCGAGCCCACGGTGGTGTTGAGGGCGCCCAGGAGTACGGCCACGACCAGCAGGTCCAGGAAGGACCCGTGGCCCAGGCCCGGCACCAGGGCCGAGGCCACCAGCAGGCCAATGGCGGAGAAGAGAAAACGCAGCAGCACGCTCATGTGGGCATCCCGTCTTTCTCGTTGGCCTGGGTGACGACGCTGCCGGGCGCTACGCTGCGGGTGAGCCAGACGTTGCCGCCGATGGCCGAGCCCTTGCCGAGGGTGATGCGGCCCAGGATGGTGGCGTTGGAGTAGATGATGACGTCGTCCTCCACCACCGGGTGGCGGGGCACACCCTTGATGGGATTGCCCTCGGCGTCCAGGGGGAAGCTCTTGGCGCCCAGAGTGACGCCCTGGTAGATGCGGACGTTGCGGCCGATGACGCAGGTCTCGCCGATGACGACGCCGGTGCCATGGTCGATGAAGAAGCGCTCGCCGATCCTGGCGCCGGGGTGGATGTCGATGCCCGTGATGCTATGGGCATGCTCGGTGATCATGCGGGGCAGCAGGGGCACCCCCAGGTCGAGCAGCTCGTGGGCCAGACGCTGGCTGGTGACGGCCAGCAGGCCCGGGTAGCAGAAGAGGACCTCCTCGGGACTGGTGGCGGCGGGATCGCCCTCGAAGCCGGCCTGGACATCGGTCGCCAGCAGGTGGCGCACCTTCGGGAGGCGAGTGAGGAAGGCGCTGGCCAGGGCCAGCGCCCGGGTCTCACAGCCTTCGCAGGTGGGGTCTGCGGCCATGAGGCCCCGCTGGATCTGGTCCCGGAGGCCGTGCAGCACCCGGTCCATGCGGGCGCCCAGGTGGTAGCGCAGGGTCTCCCCCTTCAGCTCCGAGGGGCCGAAGTACCCGGGGAAGAGCAGGGCCCGCAGGTCTTCCACCAGATCGGCCAGCGCCGCCCGCGACGGGAACTCCCGGCGGCCCAGGGGCATCTCCGTGAGCTCGGTGGCGGCTTGGGCCAGGGCCTCGATGATGGCGGGAAGGTCGATGCTGGGGTCGGAAGAAGGCTCGGCGGACATGGATGCTCCGGCATCGTTCCCGGGGGCGCTTGTCCCGGTGGCTTCAGGATGCCGCAGGTGGCGCGGACCTGGAACCAGGGATTCAGTAAGTCCAGCTGAGCGAGCAGCCCGTCTCCCGGGCCAGCCGCTCAGCCAGATCGGGGTCGTGCTTCAGCCGCAGGTCCGCGCCGGCCCGCACCCGGGCCACCAGACCTTCCTTGGACCGGTACTCGAAGGTCACGGGGATCTCGCCCCGGTGCTCGGCGAGGAGGGTGGCCATGCGAGGTGGGCACTCGCCCGGGGGCAGGCGCACCACGGCACCGGTGAAGCCCGTGCCCTGGAAGGCTTCGAGGGGTTCCATCTGGGTGGCGAAGAGCTTCACCACGGTCTGTTCTTCTTCCTCCTCGGACTCACTGCTGTTGCCGTTGCCCTGGAGGACCTCCACCCGCAGCTCGCCGGTGATGCGTAGCATGGCCTCGGGCACGGCCAGGTGGTGGTACTGGGCATAGGGGCGCTTGCCGGGTTTCTTGGTGACGGGATCCCACTTGCTGGCCATGAGCAGCACTTCCATCTTGCCGGTGGGGTCCTCCACCTGGAGGATGGCCCAGGGCTCCCCCTTCTGGTTGGTCTTGAAGGCGACGGTGCTGATCATGGCGCCCAGACTGACCTCGGCCCGGTCCCGGAGGCGGCCGGACGTGACATCTTCCTGGATCTTCGCAAGGTTGCCGTGGGTGTGTACCTGGATGGCATCGGCGAACTCCTCCAGGGGGTGCCCGCTCACGAAGAGGCCGAGCACCTCGCGCTCCGCGGCCAGCCGGGTCTTGCGATCCCAGGGCTCGATGTTCTCGGGCACGCGCCAGTCCTCGCTGAGGCTGGCCAGTTCCGCGTCATCGAAGAGGCTCGTCATGCCCGTGTCCGCGCCCCCGCGGGCAGCAGCGGCCACGGCGTCCGGCAGGCCCAGCAGCAGCGCGGCCCGGTTGGGCTCCAGGCTGTCGAAGGCCCCGGCCTTGATGAGGGACTCCCAGACCTTCCGGTTGGCCTTCTGCAGGTCCGTGCTCTTCAGGGCATGGAACAGGTCCTTGAACGGCCCCTCGGCCCCGCGGGCCTCCAGGATGGCCTGCAGCGCTGCGTCGCCCAGTCCTTTCACGGCGGCAAAGCCGAACCGGATCTGCCGATCGCCCGTCGCCGTGAAATCGAGCGCGGACTCGTTGATGTCCGGTCCCATGACCTCGATGTCCCGCTCGCGGCAGTTCTGCACATACTTGGCCACGTCATCCGTGCGCCCGGACTTGGTCGAGAGCAGGCCCGCCATGAACTCCACGGGGAAGTTGGCCTTTAGGTAGGCGGTCTCGTAGGCCACCATGGCGTAGGCGGCGCTGTGGCTCTTGTTGAAGCCGTAGCCCGCGAAATACTCGATGAGGTCGAACATCTCCGCGACCTTGACCTTGTCGTAGCCCCGGGCGACGCCCCCGTCGATGAACTTAGACTTCTCCTTGGCCATCTTCTCCTTGTCCTTCTTGCCCATGGCCCGGCGCAGCATGTCGGCTTCGCCCAGGCTGTAGCCCGCCAGCAGGCTGGCGATCTGCATGACCTGTTCCTGGTAGAGGATCACGCCGTAGGTGGGGGAGAGGATGGGCTCCAGGTCGGGGAACATGTAGGTGACGGGCTCCCGGCCGTGGCGCCGGTCCACGTAGGTGCTGCCCATGCCCGCGCCGAGGGGGCCGGGCCGGAAGAGGGCGTTGAGGGCGATGAGGTCGTCGAAGCGGTCGGGCCCCAGCTGGCGCAGCAGCTGCTTCATGCCACCGGACTCGAACTGGAACACCCCGTCGGTGTCGCCCGCCGCGAACAGGTCGAAGGTCTTCTTGTCGTCGAAGGTGCGGATGGTGGTCATGTCCATGGGCTGGCCCTGCCGCCGGGTGATGACCTCCTGGGTCTTCGCGATCTGGGTGAGTGTCTCGAGGCCCAGGAAGTCCATCTTCAGCAGGCCCGCGCGCTCGGACTCGGTCATGGTGTACTGCACCATCACCTTGCCGTCCTTGTCCTTGCAGAGCGGGGCGAAGCGGGTCAGCTCGTCCGGCGCGATGATGATGCCGGCGGCGTGGACGCCGGTGTTGCGGGAGAGACCCTCCAGCCGGGCCGAGATGTCCAGGATGTTGCGTACCTCAGGATCGGTCTCGTAGAGCTTGCGCAGCTGGTCGCTCTTCTCCAGGGCCTCGCCGATGGACATGGGCTTGCCCGGTTCCTGGGGCACCAGCTTGGTGAGGTTGTTGGCGAAGGCGAAGTCCTTCTCGAAGACCCGGGCCACGTCCTTGATGACCGCCTTGGTCTTGAGCTGGTTGATGGTGATGATGTTGCTGACCTTGTCCTGGCCGTACTTCTCGGTAACGTAGTCGATGACCTTCTGGCGGCCGTCCCGGCAGAAGTCGATGTCCACGTCGGGCATGGAGACGCGCTCGGGGTTGAGGAAGCGCTCGAACAGCAGGTCGTACTGCATGGGGTCGATGTCGGTGATCCGCATGGACCAGGCCACGATGCTGCCGGCGGCGGAGCCGCGGCCGGGGCCCACGGGCACGCCCATGTCCCGGGCCTGGCGGATGAAGTCCCAGACCAGCAGGAAGTAGCCGGGGAACCCCATCTTGAGGATCATGTCGAGCTCGAAGGCCAGGCGGTCCCGGTACTTCTCCTCGGGGTATTTCAGGATCCCCTTCTGCCAGAGCGGGCGGCACTCGGCCAGGCGCGCCTCGAAGGTCTCCCGGGCGATGTGGACGAAGTAGGTCTCCAGGTCGTAGCCGGGGGGCACGGGAAAGCGGGGGGTGACGGGCTTCCGGGTGATGGGGAAGTGCTCCACCTTGGCGGCGATCTCCAGGGTGCGCTCCAGGTATTCCGGGTGGTCCGGGAAGACGTAGCCCATCTCCTCGGGTGTCTTCACGAAGAACTGGTCGGTGGAGAAGCGCATGCGCTTCTCCTTGGCCTTGGTGGTCTTGGTCCCGATGCACAGAAGGGTGTCGTGCAGGTCCGCGTCTTCATGGTTGAGGTAGTGGGCGTCGTTGGTCGCCACCAGAGGGATCCCCAGCTTGGCGGCCAGAGCCTCCTGGTGGGGGATGATCTCCCGCTCCTTGTCGAAGCCCTGGTCCTGGATCTCCAGGTAGAAGTCGTCGCCGAAGATGTCGCGGAAGTCCCGGGCTACCCGCTCGGCCTGGTCCAGGCGGTTCTGCAGCATGCGGGCCTGCACCTCGCCGCCGAGGCAGGCGGACAGGGCGATGAGGCCCTCGCTGTGCTGGCGGAGGAGGTCCTTGTCGATGCGGGGCTTGTAGTAGAAGCCCTCGGTGAAGCCCGCGGAGACCAGCTTGGACAGGTTGGTGAAGCCCACGGGGTTCTTGGCCAGCAGCACCAGGTGGTAGCCCGCGTCCCGGGAGCCGCTGGGGTCCACGCAGTCCTCGAGGCCCTCGTCGCCGGTGGTGTTCTTCGCTTCCAGCTTCTTGTCGAAGCGGGTCTTGGGCGCCACATAGACCTCGCAGCCGAGGATGGGCTTTACGGCCAGGGTCCCGTCTTCCTGCCGTGTCTTCTCACAGGCGTCAAAGAGCTTCATCATCCCGAACATGTTCCCGTGGTCGGTGACCGCCACGGCGGGCATGCCCGAGGCCCAGCACTTCTTCACGAGGTCGGGAATGCGTGTGAGGCCGTCCAGCAGGGAATGTTCGGTGTGCAGGTGCAGGTGCGCGAAGCTCATGGCCTCATTCTCCAATGGATGCCGGCCCTTGGGGCAAGTTCCGCGAAGTCAGCGCCGGGAGAGCAGCTCCTCCAGGGTCTGCCGCAGCTGGTCGCCGGATGCGCCCGTTTCCAGGCGAGCGTGGGGACCCTCGGTGGCTGGGCCGCCGATCTGGATCCAGCGGGGCCGGCGGCGGAGCAGATTGCCCTCGCGCCAGACCGCAAGGATGCTTGGCTCCCGGGCCCAGAGCAGGACGCTCGGGTAGGGACCCTCCCGGGGCGGCACCGTGCCCCAGGGCTCCACCTCGGCGCCCCAGGCATGGAGCAGCGCCAGAAGGCGGTCGCTCTCTCCGGGATCGTCCATTCCCAGGCCCACGGTCCAACCCGAGAGGAAACCCTGATGGCTGGGCTGGCTCTCCTCGTCGCGGTCGCACCAGCCGAGGCGCTCCTGGCCATGGAAGGTCTGGCTCTGGACCCGGTAGGTGATGCCATCCGCGCCGAGGAGGGTCAGGCCCGGGCTCGCCTTGACCTGCTCCGCCCAGGTGGTGCCGAACAGGGCTTCCATGGCCGGCGCGGGGTGGTCCGTGCGGAAGGTGTGGCCGGGGGCCAGGCTCCGCCAGCCCTCCCGCTCCGTTTCAGCACGGCGGATGCGGGACTCCAGGACACTCACCACGAGCCACTGCCACGTGGAGCCGATGGCCAGGGCCAGGATCAGGAGGCTGAACCCGGAGAGGCGGATCTTGAGGTCGAAGAGGCTGAAGGCCGCCAGCTCCACCACCACCGGCAAGGTCACCCCCAGGAAACCCAGGAACAGGCGGCGGCCCATGGGGTCCCCCTCCTGCTGGGCTCGGTAAGTCCAGTAGATGATGCAGCCGCAGCCCCCCAGGTAGACGAGGTTGGAGGTGTGGTGCAGCCAGGTGTCGCCCAGGCTCGGGTGGGGCAGGACCAGGTTGCGGAGTAAGTTCGGGATCAGACCCAGGGCCACCCAGCGCGGGAAGCGGGCCGGGATATGCCCGGAGAAGAGCCTCGTGAAGGCGGCGCACAGGGCGAGGAAGCCGAAGGCCATGAGCAGGCTCTGGGCCCGGTCCACCAGGTGGGGGTTCAGCTCGGCCTGGGTGCCAAGGGCGAGGACCGCGTGACGCAGGCCCACCAGGAGGCAGGCCAGGGCCAGCCAGCCGACCATGCGGTCGCGCCGGGTGAAGGCATCGGCCGCGAAGCTGACGCAGAGGGCCGCGAGGGCTCCGGCCTGGAGGGCATCGAGGAAGGGCCAGTCCAGAAGCTGCATGCGGGGGAGTCCGGGGAATGGGAGGATAGGTGTTCCAGCCTAATCCAATCCCGCTCCCACTCGTAGCCGCCAACATCGCTAGACGCTTTGGAGATGCCGTTGATCGCCTTCGAGAACCTGGAAGTGCGCTACCCCGCCACCCCGGTGCCGGCCCTGAAGGGGATTTCCCTGCAGCTGGACCGGGGCATCGTGGGCCTGCTGGGGCCCAACGGCTCCGGCAAGTCCACGCTGCTGAAGGCCCTGCTGGGGTTGCTTACGCCGTCCCAGGGCTCTGGCAACGTGCTGGGCGTGCCCCTGGGGGGGGCCGAAGCCGCCCGGCTGCGGGCCCGCATCGGCTACATGCCCGAATATGACGCCCTCATCGAGGATGCCTCCGCCTACGAGCAGGTGGGCTTCTGGGGCGAGCTGAGCGGCTTGGCGCCGGAGGCGGCCCGGGATCGCGCCCACGAGGTGCTCTACTTCGTGGGCCTGGACGAAGCCCGGTACCGTCCGGTCAGCGGCTACTCCACGGGCATGCGCCAGCGGGTGAAGCTGGCCCAGGCCCTGGTGCACAGCCCTGAGCTGATCTTCCTGGACGAGCCCACCAACGGCCTCGACCCCGATGGCCGCCGCCGGATGCTGGACCTGGTCCTGCGGGTTCATGCGGAGCTCGGCACCGGCGTCATCCTGGCCTCCCACCTGCTGGGCGATGTGGAGCGCGTGGCCGACCAGCTGGTGATCCTGGACCAGGGCCAGATCAAGGCCGCGGGCTCCATGGCCGGGCTGCGCAAGGCCTTGGCCCGGCGGGTGGAGCTGCGCTTTCTGGACCCCCTGGATCCGGCCCAGGAGGCCGCCCTGGCGGAGCTGGGCGCGGTGCTGGAGGCCCGGAACGGGCTCTACGACCTGGAGCTGACCGAGGCGGATCCCACCGCGGCCTTCCGCTGGGCCCAGGCCCACGGAGCCACCCTGGTGCAGGTGACGCCCCGCCACGACCGTCTGGATGAGGTCCTCTTGAGAGCCCTCCACGGGCAGGCAAACGGGGGGAACTGACCCATGCCCATCTACGCCCCCTCGCTCCCCCCGGCGCCGGAC
>Ga0194052_1001384_pt1 | contig 14086 bp, 12 predicted proteins | sample SepL226m_MetaG_FD_160117 | JGI IMG/M metagenome (GOLD analysis project Ga0194052, IMG submission 160117) | Anoxic zone freshwater microbial communities from boreal shield lake in IISD Experimental Lakes Area, Ontario, Canada - Sep2016-L227-6m | ecosystem: Environmental > Aquatic > Freshwater >... | reverse complement strand
TGCCGGCCGGAAGACAGCCATCTTGTTTCAACAGAAGAACTGCGGCCGCTCCTTGAGAAAAGCGGCTTCATCATCAAAAGCTGGAAAGACACCACAGATATAGCCTTGGCGTGGTTCACAAACGTTTCAAAAAAGATTCAGCAAAGCGGCTTGACACCGCTCGGCATCCACGTTCTACTCGGAGCCGACTTCAAGGTTATGGCTCAGAATCAAAGAAAGAACCTTGAAGAGGGCCGTATTACTTTGGCTCAGATCGTGGCGAAAAAGTGTTGTGCAAGTTGAGTTATGCATTTCGGGCAATGATCGACATTGCGCTGATGGCGGAATCTATAGAATCTATCGAGTTCAAGAAACCCACACTGAAACGAATCGCGCCGTTCGGGGCAGTGCCAAGTCGCTCATGCACCAGGGGGGCGCAGTGCAGGCCTGCCCTCACGGCAATGTTGAAATCGCCGTCAAGAATGGCTCCCACATCCGCCGCAGCATATCCACGAACATTGCAGGTGAGCAGCGGCAGATGGTTTTCCAGACTTTGCACAGCATACTGGTCAATGCCGTAAATTTCAGAAAAACCATCCCTTAGTCTTTCAGTTAGCCACATTTCCCTCGGGCGGTATCCCTGGGTTTCACGCTCTTGCAAATAAAGCAGGGATTCGCCCAGCGCCAATATTCCCAAAAGATTTAGGGTGCCAGCTTCCAGACGGTGGGGAAATGTCTGCGTATGAAAAAGATTGCCGGAATCAATACCTGTACCGCCAAACCGAATGGAGCGTATGGGCAAATCCGGGTGAATGATCAGGCCCCCGATACCGGAAGGACTCAGCAGGGATTTGTGACCGGTGAACGCCAGACCAGATACATTCCATTTTTTCATCTCAATGGGTATGGCTCCAGCGCTTTGGGATACATCCAGAATAAGGGGAATGCCCTTGTTTCGGCAAATCTCACCAATGGCTGAAACCGGCTGCACTGTGCCAAGTACGTTGGATGCATGGTTTATGACGACCATGCGGGTATGCGGCCGGATCATGGCTGCAATATCGTCAGGATTCACAAAACCGCTCGCATCGAATTCCGCCAGATCAAACTCAATCCGCCCCTGAGCGCGCAGATGATGCAGCGGCCTGAGAACAGAGTTATGCTCCAGACAAGTGCTAACTACATGATCACCCGGTTCGGTCAGGCCCTGAATCAAGGTATTCAGGGCATCGGTCGCATTACTGCCGAAGCAAACCGGATAATTCTCGTCTGCTCCAAAGAAACAGCGCAGGGCATGCCGAACATCAGATACAGCAGTTTCGGCTTCCCTGGCTAAATCATATCCGCCCCTGCTGGGGGAAACCCCCAGTTCTATATAACGGGCCAAGGCCCTCAGCATGCACCCGGCTGGCTTGGGATATGAAGTAGCTGCATTGTCCAGATAGATAAGCGCTTTATCGTCCAAGAGAAACTCCTCATAAATCAAAGAATGGTGAATGGTGAATGGTGAATGGTGAAATTTTACTTTTCACCATTTATGAGAATTCAGGTTCAGTTGCAAGTTTTGGGATTGGGGAGCCCTGAAAGTCTTCGGGCTCCATGTTTGAGTCCATCCGGGAAAACCTTTTCCAGCGCCATCACACTCAGGCCGGTTCCTTCTTTGAGCTGACGATTCATCGGCGCTCGTCCATGATAGGCATAATATTCCCGCATGAACCGGACCACGCGCAAGTGCTGATCCGTGATTTGGGTTAACCCACGTTCTTTGGCCAGTGTCTCGAAAACTGTTTCCGACCAGTCGTCAAAATCATTGAGAAAACCTTCGCCGTCAAAGAGAATTTTCCTGCTGTCCATGACGCGCACACAGGGGCCATGGTCCGCCTGATGGTCACCTGAATGCGCATCCATGTATCATTTCTCCGGATTCAAGGCAGCCTTGACTTTTTCCGGTGTAGCAGGCAAATCACATATCCAGATTCCAGTAGCGTTTTTGATGGCGTTAATCACCGCCGGAGCTGTGGGAACCATACACATCTCACCAACGCCGGTAGCGCCGAGAGGCCCTTTGGGCCGGGGAGTTTCGCGGACAATGGTTTCCATCTCGAAACTGTTCCGAATCGTGGGAAATTTAAAACTTACCCAGTCCCTGGTTTTTCCGGCGATATATTCTTCCCTGAGGGCAAACCCCACCCCCATGTCCATTCCCCCTTCCAGTTGACCGGTCAGGTTCTGGGGATTGATTACCTGACCAGCATCCACGGTCGTGGTCATTTTAAGGATGCTGACCTGGCCGCTTTCGGTATCCACTTCCAACTCAACCATCTGCACGGCATGAACCTGGGACTCAAAAGATGGGCCCTGGCCAGTCTGGGTATCCAGGGGGCCAGCGTCTTCGTTTTTCTTACTGCCCAGGAAACGTTTGGATTTGCCAGCGGTTTCAAGTTCTTCCGACGTGCGTGCTCCGGTTTCCTGCATGGCTGTTTTTAGCTGTTCCAGAGCGTTGATCAGAGCGCCTCCGATCATGTATGTGATGCGGCTGCCCGCGGCCGGACCGCTGGCTGCGGTGTTATCGGTATCGCGTGTGTAAAGTCGCACCTTTTCCAGAGGGATGCCCATGAAGGCCGCCGTCAATTGGCTAAGCATGGAGTCGTTGCCTTCACCTGGGTCCGCTGCTGCGGCATATACGCTGATACCGCCGTCAATATCCAATTCGACCGCGGCTACTGATACATCTCCCGGACCTCCGATTCCAAAAGCGCCGGTTCCCAGGCCCACGCCGCGCTTGATCCGACCCTGGCGGTGCGCCTTCACTTCTTGCACAGCCCGTTCATAATGTGGCCGCATGGCTTCCATGAGTTCCGGCAAACACCATTGTTGAACAATCCGGCCGGTGGATTTGCTTTGACCTGGCTGAAGCGAATTTTTTAGCCGAAATTCAAAGGGATCCATTCCAATTTTGTCGGCAAGCATATCCATGGCGCATTCAAGGGCGAAATTGACTTGGGGCGGTCCAGCACCACGCGCTGCGCTGCCCCAGGGATTGTTGGTATAGACCATTCTGGCCCTGGCGTTGACGTTGGGAATATTATACGAACCGGAGAGCATGAGCAGAGACCGGTTCACCACCACATGGCCAATGGAGTAGTATGCGCCTTTGTCCACCAGATAATCATTACAGTAAGCCGTCAAGTTCCCTTGGGCGTCTGCTCCCAGCTTAACGTCCATTTTGAATGCGTGGCGCTTGGAACTCATCAACATGCTTTCGGTAAGACTGGGAATATATCGAACCGACCGCTTGAAATGAAGCGCCGCTGCGCCGGCAATCCCCTCGGAGATCACGTCAATTTTAATGCCGAATTGGCCACCGGAATACGCCTCCCGATAGCTCATGTTTTCCCAGCCGAGTGCAGACTGAAGCATCCCAAGATGAAAATGAATGTTGATACTGCGGCCAACGATCACCAGCTTGGCATCTTCGCCTTCTTCCTGCTCTTCCCAGTAAGCCACTGTAGCTTCAGGTTCCAGCGGCGCCTGGTGATTGATTTGGGTATTGAACTGCGCTTCGATAACAGCCGCTGAATTTTTCAGGGCCTCTTCGGCATTGCCTTTGATCTGGGGCTGCTCAAAACACAGGTTGGGGAAATCATCGTGGATTTTAATTGCATCGTCACGAAGAGAATCTTCCGGACAGCTCATCACCGGCAGTGGTTCAAGTTTCACGATTACGGTCGCCAGGGCTGCGTCTGCTTGGGCCTGTGTATCGGCCGCCAAAATAAGAATCGGATCACCGATGTATCTTACCCTGTCTTTACAGAGTACCGGGCGGTCCGCCACCAGATATTTCAAGATATTGGTACCCTTGATGTCCGAAGCGGTGAGTACACCCGCAACCCCAGGCATTTTTTCCGCCGCCGACACATCAATGGAAACAATGCGGGCATGGGGAACTGCGCTTCGCAGCACCGCCAGTTCCAGCGCATCTTTCAGCCGGATATCAGCAGTAAAATGAGCTGTACCACAAGCCTTTGCCAGCGCTGAGGGACGTGGATGGGAAACCCCCATCACTCCATCCGAGGATTTGGGATACATCGCATCTGGCGTGGTTTCCCTGCGGATGAAACTGCCTGCCAACTGGACAGCTTCAATGATTTTTTTATAGCCGGTACAGCGGCACAGATTCCGTGTTAGCGCTTTTTTTATCTGATCGACTGACGGATCAGGAATTTCGTCCAGCAAAGCCTTGGTCGCCATGATCATGCCTGGCGTACAATATCCGCACTGAATCGCGCCGGCCAGAACGAAAGCTTGCTGAATAAGATGGGGGTTTTCCGGGGTACCCAGCCCCTCCACGGTGGTTACCTGAGCATTGTCCAAGGAATGAACCTTGGTTAGACAAGAAAGAGCTGTTCTTCCGTTGACGATTACCATACAGGCCCCGCACTGACCTTTGCGGTCGCAGGACTGTTTGGTGCCGGTCAGTCCCAGATCATCACGCAGCAGATCCAGCAACACGCGTTCCGGTCCGATCACAAATTCATGTCTTGCTCCATTGACAATTAAGCAAATCTGTTTCATCGCCCCCTCCATTGTTTTTGATAAAACCTCATGTTTCGCAAATAAGGCAACTCAAAACATATAACCTACCACAATGCATTAAAAAAAATTAAGTATCATTCTTAAATTTCATCGAACGCTCTTGTGCCCGCTAATCACAACTAAAATCGAAAGGATTCCCCCCTTTTCCAAAGGGGGAAGTATCATTTTCATATATGGGGTGACCGAATTTAAGAAAGATACAAAATTAACATGGATAAACAGGATAAAAAAGCTGAACTTCTGTTGTTTTAGGTGATTTCCAATAAAGAATATACGGTCTTGATCATCGTTTCGTTTGGCCATAATTCACCAAATTGAGTCTGAGATGTATAATAGCTGGGCCTTTACTTTTTCCACCGAGGCGTTAACGGTTGCCTTTACCCTGTTAATTCGCATGGAGTCGCCAGCATTCAATAGAGATATCGGCTTGGATGATACCGTTGATATGCGGCCAGTGCCGAGGAAATCGTCTAACAACAATATATGATTTTCGGCATCCTCGGTGGTGAAATGCTGAATATTCCGGTCAACAATATCCTTCACTTTGGTGATAAACATTTTAGTCTGCTGATTTGGTTCGTTGCGAGCGCCACTTTTCGTGGACCAGGCACAATGAGTCAGAATCACGAGCTGTATCTTGGGGGTATGGCCGTCAGATGGGATGTTTTTACGGAATTCGCTGTTTGAATTTGACAAAGTGTCGATTAGCAACTCAAGTGAATTGATCGATTGCTGATCGGTTCGCACCGGTACGATCAAGGCGTCTGTGGCATGCCAGGCCAAATGGGTGGCGCCAGCGAAAAAAGGCGAAGTGTCGATCAAACATCGCTCAAGGTGTGCTTCCTTCATCTCCCTCTCGATTTCATCTCTGAGTGAGTAAAGTATATAATCAATAGCCGTGATTTGTTGCGGTCCAGGTATGGATTTGGCTTGGTTGAGTGCAGTGGTTATTTGGGAAGGCAGGTGGTAAAGGTCATTACTGGATGCAATATAGTAAGATTTTTTTTTGCCAAAATGAGGATTAGATGCCGAGATATTCTTGGCCACTCGTTTGGCCTTGCCCAACCCTGGTAACAAATATGGCAGAATAAGGTCTCTAACGTTGGTGGAATTGTTGACGTAATACTCCTCGTCGTAAAAGTAGGACAAATTTCCTTGGGGGCAGGTATCGACTACCAAAAGGTTGTCGGTCTGGTACGACAAATTGAAGGCCAAAGATGTCTTGCCAACCCCGCCACGCAAATTGCCAATGGTGTATTTCGGGAATTTTGGCAGAGGCAAGTGTGGATAGTTGCCGCTGGCGATTTCATTCTGGCGATCAATGATATTGGTTCCCTGTATTCTACCTATGTTTATTTTTTTACTCATGGCATCCTTCTTATTGGCAATTTGGTTAATTAGTAATGCCAACTATACAGAAAAAAGGAAAACCAGTCAACAGTAATATGTAAAAAACTGATAAATGTCATACCGGGAATTAAAATGCCACAGACTGTTTCACCGGCTGAGGCAATTTCAGAAGCACAAACCACAGGCAGGATATAAATAATCCTGACCGCTTTCTAACAAAACGCAAAGAGGGCAATGACCGGTAAACGGCTTTCCCTCTTTGCGTTCCCGCATTGCCCTGTGATTGAGAAGGGACTCGGCTAATCACATGACAAATCTTGTAGGGGCGACCGGCCGGTCGTCCCTACCAACATTTAAAATGCAAAAGACAAAGTTACCCCGCCATAAACAAAATTGGAATTATCGCTGATACTGCTTGCGGTAATGTAATCACTGGCGGTTCCGGAAAGAGGAAACGAATAGGCGATCATGGGTTTTACAGAAAAATACTCGCCGAAGGGTATGGTGAATCCGGCCGATACCAGTCCATTGTGAAGCGCTCTGTATTTATTGTCGGGGTCTTTGGCTTCAACAAAATCGCTGTCTTCTGAATAATAATATCCTGCGGACGCCGCCATATCCAGAGTGATTTTATCGACGATCGGCTGTGAATGCGAGATGCCAAAGTTCACATACCAGGCCGATGTATGGGCGATTTCCCGGTAAACGGACAGGGTTGGACTCAAAATTGTAGCAATGGTTGCGGAAACAAATACCTCCTGTGAATCCGGCGTGATAGAATCAATATCCTGCGAGCCGGCCACCGGCGTGCCACCCAGCCCATAGTACATATACCCGCCGGTTAGCTTAACCGGCCCAAGGGTCTTAGCGTATGAAAGTGTGATATCAGTTTCAGTGTATCTGGACGTATGCGCGTCAGAGCCACGGGTTTTCAGGTCTGTATCCATATTCCCCCAGACATTAAAACTGAACCCCTCATAGCCCAATGTAACGGACGGCTGAATTACGACACTGTTATGGCTCAATTCCAACCCTCTCCAGATGTACTGGCTGAAAATTCCCAAATCCAGCGCCGCCGTTGGCTTGGATTCGGCTACTACCGTTGGCGTAGCTGCATCCTCCGCCAGTGCGATTGCATGTCCGGTAAAAATAACTGTAGCCGCCAGAATACTTGCCAAAAAACATCGATTCGTCTTCATTCTTCTTTCTCCCTTATTGGTGATATTTGATGAAAAATCCAACTGATATAAACCCTTTATAATCATCTGTTTAATACTTCAATAAATTTCAAAATCTGTCGAGTTTTATTCGGTCAATATCTGCAATTCGGTCTGTTAGCGGACGTTTTCCAGACCGAATCACAGATAATATGGTTATTTTTTTATGCTACTTGCTATCTATGCGCTTTGTTGCGAATAGTAAAATCAGGATATGCGGTAACCGCCACTTCGCACTGATCAAGCCCTGCCAGCTCCATTTCCTCAGAAACCCTCATTGGAACAATCTTGTCAAGAATCTTAAAGAATACATACATGACGGTAAAAACAAAGACGATGTTGGTCACAATGCCGATAAGCTGGGCGATAAGCTGGGATGCGTCGCCATAAAACAGCCCCTTGACCGTTCCTGTCACTCCATTAAGATTATCTCCGTAGGTTCCGTCCGCAAAAAGCCCAAGCGCCAATATGCCCCACGCTCCATTGACTCCGTGAACGGACACTGCGCCTACCGGATCATCGACTTTCATAACCCGCTCCACAAAAAACACGCTGATGCAGAGGATTATGCCAGCAATGGCTCCGATAATAACTGCTGAAACCGAATCCACAAACGCGCAAGGTGCTGTTATGGCGACCAGACCGGCCAGAAAGCCGTTGGCGATCATGGATATATCCGGTTTGCCGTATCGAGCCCACATATAAATCATTGAAGAAAACGCTGCGGCGGCGGATGCCAGCATGGTGTTTACAGCAACAACGCTGATTCTTAGATCGCCGCCGGCCAGCGAAGAACCCGCATTGAATCCAAACCACCCGAAAGCCAGAATGAAGCATCCGGTCAGCGCCATGGGAATGTGATGCCCCGGCAGGGCGTTTGGTGAGCCATCAGCCCGGAATTTGCCCAATCGCGGCCCCAGAACAATGGCGCCTGCAAGCGCCGCCACGCCGCCAGTCATGTGTACGACCGATGACCCGGCAAAATCCACATGGCCATGGCCGAGGGCGAAATTTTTCCCAAGTTGTGACAGCCAGCCGCCGCCCCATACCCAGTTGGCGTAAAGGGGATATACTATGCCGGCAATAAAGAATCCGTAAACCACAAAGGACTTGAATGTCCAGCGCTCCGCCATGGACCCGGTCGGTATGGTGGCGGTGGTATCCATAAACACCATTTGAAAGAGAAAGATTGAAAAGACGACGGCATCATAAGTCATGCCGGAGAGGAAGAACCCCTTTGTTCCGAACAGCCCGAACTCCTTACCACAAATATTTACCACAAATTCGCCGTTTAGAACCAGCCCGCCTCCAAGAGAGGCAACCCCTCCGACTCCGCCCATTTGAATGGCGAATCCGCATATCCAGTATGCCAACATGCCAATGACATATATCATGAAGTTCATCGCCATGGTGTGACCGGCATTCTTGGCTTGCGTGAATCCCGTTTCTGCAAGGGCAAACCCGGCCTGCATGAACATGACCATAAAACCACAGACAAGCACCCAGACCATGTTGATGGCGATCCGATTATGACCGACCACATCCGCCAGTTTAACGGCAAGGGGTTCGCTGGCTGCAAAATTTTTCATATCATCTGCAGTCGGGGCTCCGGCGGTTGCCCCAATCACATCTGCTGCACCTCCGGTGTTTGCGCCTGATGGATCAGGCTTTGGGGCCGGCACAACCTCAACAGCCTGCGCCGGCTCTTCTGCTATCAGAAATGGCGGGGTACTGCACAAACTGACCAAAACAAGCAAAATCATGATGAACACAGTTTTCAATCCATTTTTCCTTTTCATGCGAGAGTCTCCTTTTATGATTCGTGTGAGAATTTGTACCCTGTTAAACTTTATACAAGCAATTATAGTGCCATAATGTAACATGCTGTAACATGCTGTAATTTATTATCATCCATATTAAAATACAAGATAAAATGTTACATTTATGTTTTATGGCAGCATCATTGTACAAATTTGTAATTTTGATGAAAATTTTGCGGAGAATTTCTATGGAGGGGAGTGGGGAACCTTACTTATTGCAAAAGTTTACCGGCCCCTGTAATTTAAAGTGAACATTAATTTTCAGGCCAGGAAGCGTGCAATCTATTGATCATGACAGTTTAGGTTTTGTTGACTGAATGTCACCAAGTCATCTTTTTAAGCTTGATAAAAAATCAAATTGGATTACTGTTAGGTGTTTAATGAAACACCAGTAAGAAATTGAAAGGAAAGTTTGATGTCAATCATTCGGCAGCACACGATTCGGTTCAAACGTCCCGTCTATATGGGCGAGACCATCACCTGCACCCTAACGATCACGGAAGTTGATGAAAAATGCCGCGCCCGAGCAGACGCAGTTCTCGTCAACCAGGATGGAGAGGTGGTACTGACCGCTCAATTGACCGGCCGCGTGCCGGGAAAGGCCGAAATCCAGGTTCTCAGGCAGATGGTTGAAGAAGGCGACCCTACCAATGGGTTACGATCTTATGTTAGTTGATAAAACATCTATGACGATTTTTCGTGATACGGCCAGGGCCGGTATTCTGGCCGGTATTGAAAAGGGCTGGAGCGGTTATGTCTGGCTGCTCAAGATTTTAATCCCCATTTCATTTCTTACGGTCATTCTGGATTACAGCGGTCTGATTCAGCAGATGGATTTTTTACTCGCGCCAGTCATGAAACTGATCAACATGCCGGCTGCAGCAGCAATTCCTCTGGTGGTTGGCATGTTAACTGGAATCTATGGGGGAATTGCAGCCATGATCGTGCTGCCTTTTTCAATAAACCAGATGACGCTGATCGCCATTTTCCTGCTTATATCCCACAACCTGATTCAGGAGGGAATGGTGCAGGGCAGATCCGGATTAAAGCCTCTTAAAGCCACAATGATCCGGCTTGTAGCCTCTATCGTCACAGTGATCGCAGTGGCCCAGTTTATGGACTTGCAGCCAGACGTATCCACTGCCGTTGCTTTTTATCCGCAGGTTCAGAAAACTCTATGGGAAGTAATCCAGAAATGGGGAATTTCCACTTTTTTTCTCATCATTAAAATCTTTCTGATTGTGATGGCGCTGATGATCGCCTTATGCCTGATGAAGGCCTTTGACATTATTCCTTTTCTGGTAAAGATATTAAAACCTTTCCTGAAAATCATGGGGCTGGATGAACGGGTTGGGCTGCTGTGGTTGACTGCGGTTGTGTTCGGGATTGCTTATGGTGCTGCGGTCATCGTGGAAGAAGCCAAAGAAGGGAATTTCAGCGCCGAAGAACTGGAGAGGCTGCACATATCCATCGGCATAAACCATTCGATGGTTGAAGACCCAACACTTTTTGCGTCCCTTGGTCTTGGCGTATTCTGGCTCTGGATACCACGGGTGATTACCGCCATCGTTGCAGTTTATCTTTTTAATATCTGGAAAAAATGGTCAGATAGGGGAAACCGGCCGGTTTCCCCTATCTGAAACCTTCAGCATTTGGTCTATTTATACTGAACCCTCAGATCTTTTTTGCTGATCTTTCCAACGCTGGTTTTGGCGATGGTATCAACAAGAATCACTTTGCTGGGAATGCCATATTTGGGAATGGTTCCTTTTTCCACAAACTTCATGTAGAAATCTTTCAGCTCATCTTCCGTGACCTTGCCCTTGTATTCGGCTTTCAGCACCACCAGGGCCATGGGTCTTTCTCCCCATTTTTCATCGGCAACGCCAATCACAGCAGCCTCGCTTACCGCCGGGTGCTGGCTGATAATGTCTTCCAGTTCAAGAGATGAAATCCACTCACCGCCGGTTTTAATCACATCCTTTACCCGATCTGTGATCTGCAGGTATCCTTCAGAATCGATATTGCCTATGTCTCCGGTATGGAGGTAGCCATTTTCCCATAACTGCTCGCTGCGTTCCGGGTCCTTTACATACCCCTGTGTCAGCCATGGAGACCGGACCACCACTTCACCGGTAGCTTTTCCGTCATGGGGAACAGGGTTTCCCTCGGTATTCACAATTTCAAGATTTACCATAGGAAGCGGCATTCCGGTTTTGCACCGCATTTCAATCTGTTTATCCGCGTCCCAATCCATCATAAATGGCTTCATGTTGGCGAGAGTTAAAAGCGGACAGGTCTCGGACATGCCATAAGCAGTTGTCAGGTTAATTCCCATAGACAATGCAGACTTGCAAAGACCCTTGGAAAGCGCTGATCCGCCGATGATGACCTTCCATTTGGAAAGATCAAACTGCTGTACGACCGGGCTGCTGACAAGCATGTGAAGGATGGTCGGAACGCAGTGTGAGAAAGTAACTTTTTCTGTTGCAATCAGTTTGAGCAGCACAGCCGGTTCGTATTTGCCCGGATAGACCTGCTTGGTTCCCAAAAGCGTACACAGATAGGGAATCCCCCACGCGTGGACATGGAACATAGGCGTTATGGGCATATATACGTCACCGGAATCCAGTTTGAGTTGGGATTTGTAACTGCAAAGACCGGACATAAGCCCGTAAGTATGAAGTACGATCTGACGATGGCTGTAATACACCCCTTTGGGCATTCCGGTTGTACCGGTGGTATAAAAGGTGGTGGCCATGGCATCTTCGTCAAAATCCGGGAAATCATAATTCGCACTACACGCGGAAAGCAGGGCTTCATATTCGCCCGAAAGATCAATGGATGTTGGCGGCGCCTGATCTGCATCTGTAAGAAGAACAAATTTCTTGACGGTCTTGATCTGATCCTTGATGGCCTCCAGCATGGGGAGAAAATCGGAATTGACCAGAATGATATCGTCTTCCGCATGATTGATGGTGTATGCAAGCTGTTCCGGCGACAACCGGATGTTAATGGTGTGAAGAACCGCCCCCATCATGGGAACGGCAAAGAAACATTCCAGATATCGGTTGCTGTCCCAATCCATTACCGCAACTGTATTCCCGGACGTAACCCCCAAATTTTCCAGCATATTGGCCAGTTGAGATATCCTGCTGTTCAGGGCTTCGTAATTATAGCGCATCTTGTCCCGATAGATGATTTCCTGCTTGGGCGCATAAGCCAGGGGCATGCGAAGTATGTTTTTGATCAGCAGGGGATAGGCGTAGGCGGACGGGGTTCGTTCAATCTTTCTGATTGGCATGTTTTCTCCTTATTGGGATGGAATTAACTATTGAACATTCATCAAACATGGTTCGCAAACAGGTATTGGATTCAGTTGCGGATTATTATCACATATCCGGCGTTTGTCACAATAAAAATGATTGCTTCGTAATCTGTTATGGTGCTGTTGATATGCCGCCTCCAGGCACGTTTATAAATCAACCTGACCATTGATGATTTGGTTGTATATCTCTTCCTGTTCATCCAGAATTTCGCGAAGCACATCAATGGTTGTCATGGGATTCATGATTACACAGCGAAAAACGACTGTGTCCTGTCCTGGGTATTGATGAACTCTCAGGGTGGTTCGGGATACAAAGCTTTTACCTGCTTCACGCTGCAGTTGTTGAACTTTACGCGTAATTGCGTTAAGCTGATGGCTGGTATTAAACGATTCTTCGGGAGTTCCCTGTTTGAGCCGAAATCCGCCAAGAGATATATTGGCCGGTGGAAAGAGTCTATAGGTGAGGATGTTTAGTTCGGGCTGCGTGATCATCTCAAAAAGCGGCCTGCCCTGAATCTCCGCCGCAAACTGCCGAGCAATTTCAATGCCATGCTCAATCAGCAAGGCATATCCCTGAGTGCCCATGATCTTCAGGGTGCTGTCGAGAATCAGCGAACTTGCTTCACGCGAGCCGGACAGGGATTTTCTTCCCAGATCCACAGACCCCGGTCGGTTGACATATCCGGCATGATATTCGATGGCATCCAGAATCCTGGGATCTTTGAAATACACCATTCCACAAGTCATGGGCATGTAAAACTGCTTGTGGCCGTCTATGGTAACACTATCCGCCTTTTCGATTCCGGCAAGTAAATGCCGGTATTTTTCAGACATCAGGGTTGGGCCTCCCCATGCAGCATCCACATGAAAGTGAATACTGTACTCGGCGCATATTGCAGCCAATTGACCCAGAGGGTCAACAGATCCGGTTTCGGTGGTTCCGGCAATTCCCACGATGGCCATAATTCTGGTTTTTTCACTGCCATCACGAAGCTCGACAATCTTTTGTCTCAGGCAATTCATATCTATCCTGTTTTTGGCATCAACCTCAACCGCAATCACATTCTGATTACCAATACCCAGAACTCCGCCGGCTTTTTTAAGGGAATAATGACCCAATCTGGATACCAGCACAACTAATCGTTCAATTCCATGCGCCTTGTAAGCTGCCGAAAGACCTTCTTTTTCAACCCCTTCAAAACGAGCACTAATAGTAAACAATGAATTGCGGGCAACCCAGAGCGCCGTGATATTGGCCAAAGTCCCATCTTCGATAAAACACCCCAGCGAGGTTTGAGGATTCTGGACATGCTCCTGATAGAACGCCTCGTTTTCCTGAAATATCAGGCGGTGAATCTTGGCCAGTACCTGTTTTTCAATAACGGAGACCACTTTTGAAGTTTCCAGCTTGATGACATTCTGATTTAGTGCAGCGACAATCGTTTTGAGGTGAATCATAAAAAATGGAAGGGCTGAAGTCATGTGACCCACAAAATATGGAGAAGCTACATTCACCGCATGGGGGGCGATATCTTCAATCAGGTCGGTAATCACATCCGCCAGCATTTTTTCAGGATGCTTGCCGATTGTTGAACTGGTGAATCGTTCCGACAGTTCCTTCAAACTGTCAAGAGAAATTTTGGCCTGGGTAACACCGACATGTCGGGTTAAAAATTCATGAAGTCCGAACAGAATCTGTTCCATGTACTTCAGCAGCGTAAGCCTGGCGGCATCGCTTTCCGGCCGGATAAAGATTCGCATCAGCGCATCTTGGTCAGCAACTAATTGCGTGGGTT